>OIYF01000047.1_pt1 | contig 64169 bp, 63 predicted proteins | sample 1587971 | NCBI WGS metagenome assembly OIYF01 (sample SAMN03283248) | human gut metagenome | biome: human-associated habitat; material: feces | host: Homo sapiens | place: Peru | collected 2012 | reverse complement strand
AAAAACTCGTTGTACATCCACACAAGAACGTACAACGAGTTTCTTGTTATTTATATTGGGAGTTTTGACACGCCCTCCAGTTGATTTGTCATAACAGACAAAACTTTTATTCTTTATACAATTGCTCCAGTGCACATGCAAGTTGGTCAGGGCAACTGGTTCCTTTCGTGCCACACTTTATGCCAACCAAGCGAGAATAAACGTCTTTAGCCTTCATTCCTGTGACAAGACTCATTATTCCATGAGTATTACCTTCACATCCTCCTATTATCTCTACCGACTGGATGACATCATTATCGTCAACCGTTACGTTTATTTGGCGCGAACATGTGCCTTTGGTTTTATAAGCAATCGATTTCATTGTTTACTCCTCTGTTTCCTCTGCAGGTTTCATATTGGTATAAACAGTTTGAACATCATCAAACTCTTCTAACCTTTCAACCATCTTATCTATCGTCTCACGAACTTCAGGAGTTACTTCTTTCAAATCGTTTGGAATATAAGTAAACTCTGCTCCTGTAACTTCAAAGCCTTCCGACTCCAAATGTTTTTGAATTTCGCCAAAACTTGTTGGAGCCCCATAGATGGTAACTTCGCCTGTTTCATCGTCCTCATCATATTCGTCTTCAACACCATAGTCAATAAGGTCAAGAATAAGATCATCCATATCAAGACCTTCTTTTTTCTTAAAAGTAAAGACGGCTTTGTGGTCAAAGAGAAAAGAAAGAGAGCCCGTTGTTCCCAAGTTTCCATTAAACTTGTTAAAAATAGAACGAACGTCAGCCACCGTTCTTGTGGTATTGTCGGTCAACGTATCAACAAAAACAGCTACGCCATGAGGTCCATATCCTTCATAGGTAACTTCTTTGTATTCACTCTGATCCTTACCCATTGCGTTTTTGATTGCACGCTCAATGTTGTCTTTCGGCATATTTTCGCGCTTACAATTGGCTATCAAAGCACGCAATGCCGGGTTGTTTTCAGGCTCAGGGCCTCCAGCTTTCACTGCAATAGCTATCTGTTTACCCAATTTAGTAAATGTGCGGGCCATATGTCCCCATCTCTTTAACTTTGTCGCCTTGCGATATTCAAATGCTCTTCCCATTGGAAATAATCTATTTTATAATTTTTTATTTTGATTGACTATCTTAATTCCGCTCCAAGTTGAGTGGTCAACTGATGAATAAGTTTTTTCATTATGGCATCAATTGCTTTTTCATTAAGGGTTTTGTTCTCATCCTGCAATGTAAAGTTAACCGCATAGCTCTTCTTTCCTTGTGGGAGCTTGTCTCCGGTATAGACATCAAACAGTTCAACTTTCTTCAGCAGTTTTTTCTCTGCACGTTGTGCAATCGATTCTATTTGAGCAAAAGTAACACTGTCGTCTACAAGAAGTGCGAGGTCACGACTAACAGCAGGATACTTGGATATTTCATGGAATGTAAGAGTGTTCTTACTAATTAGTTTCATCAAGGCATCCCAATCCAAGTCTGCATAAAAAACAGGAACATCTATATCAAAATCCTTTAAAAGCTTATGGCTCAGAACACCCAATTCCACCAAAGTTTTCCCGCCATGGTTTTTAAGGCTAAGTCCTTTGTCGAAAATATTGTTATCAGAAGCGTCTGTGACCAGTTGGTTATGTGCTATGCCTATTCTACGAAGCACATTCTCCACATAGGCTTTGAGTTCATAGAAAGAAGCGTCTTCGTCCGGGTGCGCCCAAGAACCGCTTACGCGTTTCCCCGTAACCCACATAGCCAAATGGCCTTCTTGCTTATAGGCTTTAATTGGGGCTTCGGGCGTCCAGTTGTCCTTCTTATATATATATGTGTTACCCAGTTCGAAGAGTTTAAGATTGCCATTCTTACGGTTTACATTTCTAACGATTGTTTCCAATCCACCAAACAAGAGAGTTTGTCTCATCACACCAAGGTCTGAACTGAGTGGATTAATCACACGAACCGTGTTGTCCCAGGTATAACAATTTAGCCCTGTATTCTCGTAATAGGAGCGTTTTGTGAGGGAATTATTCAATATTTCATTAAAGCCTTCTCCCACCAATTGTTCACTAACAACATTTGCGCGATGATGTGCTTTATCAACATCACCTGCGATAGTCAGTGTCGATTTTAGTTGGGTAGGTATTTCAACATTGTTATATCCATAAATACGGAGAATGTCTTCTACCACGTCACAGGGGCGCTGAACATCCACCCTATAGGCAGGCACCAACAAGTCTATTCCTTGTTCGTCCTCCTTTTCTATTTTCATTTCCAGACTTTCAGCTATCTGCTTAATCGTTTCTTTGCCCAATTGCTTTCCAATAAGCCTGTCACAATACTCATAATTAAGGCGAACGGGGAAATCGTGCATCTTTGTAGGATATTCGTCACATATTTCCATTGAGACTTTTGCACCTGCAAGTTCTTTACACAACAGGGCTGCTTGCTTAAGTGCATAAATTGTTCCATTGGGATCTACGCCCCGTTCAAAACGGAACGAAGCATCAGTAGACAGTCCGTGACGGCGTGCTGACTTTCTAATCCATGTAGGATGGAAGTAGGCACTTTCCAACACCACATTCACCGTAGACTCATAGGTACCAGAGCCTTTACCACCAAACACTCCAGCTATACACATTGGAGCGGTCTCATTGCAAATGGCAAGGTCGTGTTCTCCCAAAATGTGTTCTTCTCCGTCCAGGGTAACAAACTTTTTCCCAGCATTGTTGTCCTTCACTATGATATGATGCCCATCCACCATGTCTGCATCAAAACAATGCATTGGTTGTCCATAAGCCATCATAATATAGTTGGTAATGTCCACAATGTTGTTTATTGGGCGCAAACCTATAACGTTCAACTTGTCTTTCAGCCATTTCGGACTTTCCTTAACATCACAATCCGTAAGGCTCAGGCAAGCATAACGTCTACATGCTTCGGCATTTTCTATAGTGACTTTAATGGGAAGTTCGTTGTTGTCTACCTTAAAACCATCACAGGAAGGGCGGTGTAAACTTGTTTGGTAACCATTTTGTTTCAACCAAGCATACAGGTCACGAGCCACACCATAATGCGACAAGGCATCAGCCCGATTGGCTGTAATATCTATATCTATCACCCAATCACTGTCCAAATGATAGTATTCTGCGGCTGGCATTCCCACTTTTGCATCATCGGGCAACACTATTATTCCTGCATGATCTGTACCAACACCTATCTCATCTTCAGCGCAAATCATACCAAGAGACTCTACGCCACGTAGTTTTGAACGTTTTATCGTAAACTCTTTGTCACCATCATATAGGACACATCCCAAATCGGCAACTATTACTTTTTGTCCAGCTGCCACATTGGGAGCTCCACAAACAATCTGTTGGGGAGATTCTTTTCCCAAGTCTACAGTTGTAACATGCAAGTGATCAGAGTTGGGATGTGCTACGCATGTTAATACTTTCCCAACAAAAAGTCCTTTCAAGCCTCCACGAATTGTTTCGACTTCATCCAAAGCATCCACTTCAAGACCAATGGAAGTCAACGCTTCGGCCACTTTCTGTGGTGTAAGATTAAAGTCTACATATTCTTTAAGCCATTTGTATGAGATTTTCATTATCTATAGATATTTGTTTTCTAAAACCTTGCAAAGTTACAAATATTTTCTGAACCGAACAAAAATCAACCCTATCATCCATTTAGTGTCACCACCGATGGGCGTTGCTGTTCGACTTGACCTTTTACATGAATGATTTGTTTGGGGGCCTGTGTTCCCCTTATTATCACTTGGGCATGTCCCATAAATGCTGGCAATACGGCACGTTTTGAATTGCCCTCTTTTGGTCTTTCAACGGTTTTGAAACCAGGATCGCCATTTCCCCAACCCAATATTTCAGCTGGACCATCTATCTGAATTTCTATATTATTACAAGCATCCGGGACAAAACGGCCTTTTTTATCGAATAAGGTCAAGTCTACAACCACGACATCCTGTCCGTCGTTTTGTAGTTCCCGCTTGCTGAGAGCAAGTTTCACGTTGGTCGCAGCACCTGTAGTTTCTATTTTTTGGCTAATTACCTTTTTGCCGTTTTTATATCCGTAGGCCACAAGACAGCCTGGACGATAAGTGGTATTCCATACCAAATGGCCATCTTTAGGCATTGTCTGTCGTCCAAGACTTTTCCCGTCTTGTATGACTTCCACCTCATCCATATTGGAATAAGCCCATACTTCTACAGGCTGTCCCTCCTTGCCTTTCATATTCCAATGTGGGAAAATATGCAATACGGGCGAGTTTGTCCAAGCTGCTTTCAGATAGTAAGCCTCGTCCTTAGGAAATCCGCAATAGTCTAAAATGCCGAATTGTGAACCAGTTGCAGGCCAAACCATCGGATTAGGTTCTCCCCGATAATCAAATCCTGTCCAATAAAATAGTCCTCCTGCCCAGATATTATCGCGGTAAAACTTCCATCCGCGCTCTATAACATTTTTCTCATTAGCCGACCTTTTCTCCCCTTCCATATTGATACTTTTCATCCATCCGCGGGTAGAATCAGTTTCATAGACACCTCGGGTACCACAACCGCTCGTTTCTTCCGTCCCTACAACAAACCAGTCGGGGTAAGTTTTATGCCTGTTTTCCACATCGTTTTGAACAATATAGTTATAGCCGTGAATGTCTACTTGTTTGGTTAAACCAAAACCTCCCGAATTGCCATAGGTGTATAAGCGTGTTGAATCTATAGTACGCGCATAATCTATCATTGTTCGGGCTATCTTTTCTCCCTTTTCATTACTTTCTATCCACCACTCTTCATTTCCTATACTCCACAGGAAAACACTTGGATGGTTGCGGTCCCGCTCTATCATTCTACGTAATAACGACAAATGCTCTTGGTTGGTACCCATCAATCTGTTCTCGTCTATTACCAACATACCGAGAGAATCACACACATCAAGCATTGCCGGAGTGCCGGGGTTATGGGACAAGCGTATGGCATTCATGCCAAGTTCCTTCAGCTTCTTCACCTTATATACCCACAGTTCGTCAGGTACAGCCACGCCTACGCCGGCATGGTCAAGATGAACATTTGCTCCTTTTATTTTCATTGGTTCCCCATTAATGAGAAATCCTCTGTTTACATCAAACTTAAAGGTTCGCAATCCCACTTTTGTAACAACCTCATCCACGATTTGACCGTTACTTTTCAATGTTGTGCGAAGCGTATACAAATAGGGCGCATTTGGGCTCCACAGATGAGGAGAAGTCAAAGCCATTTCGAGATTTCCTTGGGCTACAAGTTTTCCGTTTCTGTCATACAACCTATTTTCAATCCCATCGGAAGGTTGCGTAGCAACAGTAAGTTTTCCATTGGCATACTCATAGGAAACAGAATGTATGTAGTTTTCCCGGTTATGCTTCTCCAACCACACATCTCTGTATATCCCTGCACCCTCATAATACCATCCTTCTTCTGTTGAAGCATCACACCTCACGGTAAGAACATTGTCACCTCCATAATTAAGATATTCGGACAAGTTATACACTTGTGTGACATATCCACTGGGTTCATGGCCTAAATAGAAGCCATTACAAAAGACTTGAGCATCCCTGAAGATTCCGTCAAAGCGAACACTTATCGACTTCCCTTCATCGTTTTTGTCCACAAAGAAGTGTTTACGGTACCATCCCACAGAATTTTGCGGGTACTTCCATCCCACTTGCTTATATCCGTGGGAATGGCTTGCCTGGCTGCTATAGGGCAAATCCACCACCCAGTCGAAAGGTAAATTCACCTGCCTCCATGCCGAATCGTTGAATTGCACGTTGGCTGGGCCATTGTTTTGTCCAACAGCTTTAGAAAAATAGGTGAAATATTCTGTACCATGAGTAAAGTCTTTTTCCATCGAAGACGCGTCACCCAAGTGAAAAGTCCAACCATTATTCAACTTGACTGTTTCCCGTTGTGCCACTATCGGTGTGAAAACAAGGGCTGTAAAAAAAGAGAGTAGTAATCGTTTCATTTTTATCAAAGGTATTTATAGAATTGTAATTACATAACGCCTAACGTGTCAACTATTTAAATACAACGTTACACTATCAGCACAACGCTCGCCATCCACCCCAGCGCTCACAATGCCCCCTGCATAGCCAGCGCCTTCCCCACACGGGAAAAGCCCTGATATTTCTATATGTTGCAAAGTCTCCCTGTCACGCAGGATGCGAACAGGAGCGCTTGTCCGGGTTTCGATGGCTATCACAGTTGCCTCATTTGTAAGAAATCCACGAGCTTGTTTGCCAAACATTTCAAAAGCCTTCCTTAGTCGGTCGCTAACAAAATCTGGCATCCAAAAATGCAAAGGGCTTGCCACCAAGCCCGGAGCATACGAACTTGTAGGCAATGTAGACGACAATCGGCCAGAAACGAAATCTGCCATACGTTGTGCTGGGGCCGTTTGCTTCCGCCCACCTTGCTGCCATGCCATTTGTTCGAGTTCTTCTTGCAGTTCTAACATTGCCAATGGTCCCATCTTTCCTTTTGATGCCAAATCTGAAGGTTCCACCTGAACCACCATTCCCGAGTTGCTCCAGCGTGTTCCACGGCTTGACGGACTCATTCCGTTCGTCACCATCTGCTGTGGACCTGTAGCCGAAGGGATAACAAAACCTCCAGGACACATGCAAAACGAATAGACACCTCGGCCATCTACTTGAGTGACAAATGAATATTCGGCTGCTGGCAAGTATTTTCCACGTCCTTGCTTGCTATGATACTGTATTTCATCTATCAAATGGGACGGATGCTCCAATCGCACGCCAACGGCAAGTCCCTTGGCCTCAATTGCAACCTTGGCATCATTCAAATAACGGTAAACATCTCTTGCGCTATGACCCGTAGCAAGAATAACAGGGCCCATAAACTGTATTTCGTCTCCCTGAGCCGTAATGGCGCTAACGCCTTTAACCGTATGATTTTCAACGATTAGGGATGTCATTCGGGTTTGAAAATGCACTTCTCCCCCACAACTTATAATCGTTTTGCGCATATTCTCTATCACACGGGGCAAACGATCGGTTCCGATATGTGGATGAGCATCTGCCAAAATGGACGTGGAAGCCCCATGCTGACAAAATACATTTAGTATTTTTCGTACATCGCCCCGTTTACGCGATCTGGTAAACAACTTGCCATCTGAGTAGGCGCCAGCCCCACCCTCTCCAAAACAATAGTTCGATTCGGGATTAACACTTTGTTCACGGCTGATTTTTGCAAGGTCTTTTTTACGGTCTCTCACATTTTTACCGCGTTCTATAATGACTGGGCGGACACCTTTTTCTATCAAACGGAGTGCCGCAAACAAGCCCGCTGGGCCTGCTCCCACCACCACAGCCTGAGGCTTTCCGCTTACATCTTTATATAAAGTAGGTTCATATGCCGTTTCTTGGGGTTCTTCATTTATAAAGGCACGTACCGTCAAAGTGTACATAACCTTTCTTCGACGTGCGTCTATGGAACGACGAATCACCCTCACAGCTCGTAACTCGTCTTTCGAAAACCCTTCTTCACGTATTAAATAACGGCTGATAGCCCCCTCATCAAAGCCATCTTGAGGCTTTAGTTTCAAGTCAAAATCCTTAATCATTGCATATTGGCCTATGTTTTCAAGGGCAACAACAACACATAGCTATCCCCCTTGAACGATAAACAAACGCTCTTGCTGCAAAGGTAAACATTTTCCATCACACCCACAACAGTCCGCTTTCATAAATTCCATTTGGCAACAAGCGCCATATGTGGTTTAGTGAAGGCGATCGTAATAGCTACGCAAACTTACTCTTGAAATGCCCATTCCAACCAACAAGTCAAGGTTTTTCCTGGCATCAGCATATCTTTCCAACGCTATCAATTCTTCAATTCTCGCCAATAAATAATCTTTGTTGGTAGGATCGCGCAAAAGCGCCTCGCTATAATCGTATTCAGCCAACAGATGCATACCGCGTTCGGCTTCTATTCCTGCTCGGGCAGCATAAGCCAATGCGCTGTCGGGAAACTGTTCTACAAGCTGGTTGATTTGGTCCATTGCCTCTGTCAAGTGCTTGTCTTTCTCGTTAAGCAGGGCCAAACCAAGTTTTGCCTCAAAATGATTGGGGACAATCTTCAGCAAATTCATATAGTCCAAGCGAGAAAATCCATACCGACCCAACCTTTCGTTAACATAAGCGCGGAAGAACAAAGCCGTCAAATTGTTGGGATTACGCCTCAACACCCTGTCGTAATCGGTTTTGGCATAATCCCATTGTTCCAATTCTAAATTATAACCTGCCCTTTTAAGCAACAATTCTTCCGAGTCGGGCGCATATTCCAACTTCTCTGTAACAATTGCTACTGAATCGCGAAGTGGATTGGTTTGGGCAGGCGCCTGCATCACGAAAAGTGCGAAAATGGCAATACATACTACACATCGTTTCACAAGCGTGCCTCTTTGACGTAATTCACAATCCATGAACCCACCTCGTCGGTTCCATACTTTCTTCCTCCTTCTACTTGAATTTCTGGCGTTCTGACGTTTTGGTCAAGACTCTCCATCACGGCCTCGCGCACCAATGCGCCTTCTTTTTTGAGCCCGAAATGTTCCAAAAGCATTGCCCCTGACAAGATTTGTGCCACAGGATTTGCGATATTCTTTCCTGCTGCTTGTGGCCAACTGCCATGGACAGGCTCAAACAATGGCGTTTGCTCACCTAACGAAGACGATGGCTGAAGTCCCATCGAGCCCGTTATGCAACTTGTTTCATCCGTAAGGATGTCTCCAAAGGTGTTTTCAGTGACGATAACATCAAAGAAAGTAGGCTCGGTCAAGACGCGCATTGAAGCATTGTCAATAAACATATAGTCGGTTGTTACGTCTGAATAAGAGGCTTCCATTTCTTTTGCAACCTGTCGCCACAACCTACTGGAAGCCAACACGTTGGCTTTATCAACAACCGTAAGGTGCTTGTGGCGTTCCTGTGCGGTCTTAAAAGCTACTCGCAAAATTCGCTCTATCTCAGATCGCGTATAGATGTCCGTATCATAGGCCTTGTCATTATCTTGGTATTTTTCTCCAAAATACATTCCTCCCGTTAGCTCACGGATGACCACAAAATTGGCTCCTCTCACAATCTCGTCTTTCAATGGGCTTTTGTGAAGCAAGGGAGCAAAGGTCTCAACCGGACGTACGTTAGCAAAAAGGCCCAACTTTTTACGCATTGCCAACAGGCCGGTCTCGGGACGAACCTTAAGAGTGGGGTCGTTATCAAACCTCGGATCGCCTACAGCAGCAAAAAACACGGCATCGGCATCTACACATTTTTGATAGGTCTCTTCTGGAAATGGGTCTCCTACAGCGTCTATTGCACATGCTCCACACAAGGCTTTTTCATAACTGAACTCATGCCCAAATTTTTCTGCGACTGCATTAAGTACCGCTACACCCTGTTCCATTATCTCTGGTCCTATACCATCCCCCGGCAAAACTGCTATTTTTAATTTCATCTCTCTATAATCTTTTAAATTGTTATTTAATTCCTTTGGAGACTACAAAATTAACTATAAATTCATAATCTGCCAAAGATTATGAAACAAATATCGGCAACTTCTTTCTACAAAACGTTTATCTAACCATCACCAGTGGGCATAACTTCTCTCTTCCAAAGAGGCAAACCGAAGCTACTAACGAGTCCCGCTTCCTTATAAAACCATTTAGGAAAAATCCCATTAGAAGAGTAAAGCATATCGTTAAAACGGTTGAAATCTGGCATATCCGGCATTCCCTCCAAATCACTATCTATCAGTAGGTTACAAATACCCCACATTTTACCTCCTAAAACACGGCATATTAGCCGCTAAAACCGGCCGTTTTAGACACCAAAACACAGGGTTTTAAAAGACCATTTCTACATGCTTGTCTCAGCCTATTTCTTTTCTTGCAAATGATAGGAACTATTTCATCTTATTATTTTGGAAAAATAATTCTTCCAACATGTGGCAAATCATCTTTTTTTCTTTAACTTTGCATAAACAAGAATATTTATTTGAGATTTATGATATATATTGATCTCCCTGCAAAAGAACGACACTCCCTTGCTTTTTATCTTGCAATGGAGGAGTATATTGCAAGGCACTTTCCCCAAAACGAATATTTCTTTATGTGGCAAGTCGACCCAAGCGTCATCTTTGGACGCCATCAAGACGTGGAAGCTGAAGTCAATGCAGAATATTGCCACCAGCATAACATTAAAATATATCGTCGCAAAAGTGGCGGAGGGTGTGTATATGCCGACATGAGCAACGTCATGTTAAGTTACATTTGTGCGGACGACAACACCACAAAAACGTTTAGCCATTATTTGCAACTCATTGTTGAAACCTTAAAGGATATGGGCATCGATGCCACCTACACCACAAACAACGACATCATGATAGGAGACAAAAAAGTTAGTGGAAACGCTTTCTATCACATTCCTGGGCGAAGCATTGTCCACGGCACCCTTCTCTACGACACGTGTATGGATAATATGATAGGAAGCATAACCCCCTCCGAAGAAAAGCTCGTCAAGCATGGCGTCCAAAGTGTGCGTCAACGCCTTTGCCTATTAAAGGATATTACCTCTCTTTCGTTAGAGGAAGTGAAAAACTTTATCCGCAAAAAACTCACCCAATCGTCTGTTACCCTCACTCAAAGAGATGTGGAAACCATACGTGAAGAGGAAAGAAAATTGCTCAATCCCGAATGGATTTACGGCCATCAACCTACCCATTGATTTCCAAACAATACTTTCAAGACATAACCCAAACAATTATAAACAATATGGAAAAGAAGACCTGTCTATATGACAAACACGTTGCTTTAGGAGCACTAATGCAACCTTTTGGTGGCTTTATTATGCCTATACAATATTCCAGCATCATCAACGAACATAATGCCGTACGCAAACATTGCGGTGTATTTGACGTTTCGCATATGGGCGAAATCATTGTCAGCGGAAAAGAAGCCGAAAAATTTATCAACCATATCTTCACAAACGATGTAACAAACCTGCCTGTTGGAAAAGTTATCTATGGAATGATGTGTTATCCTGACGGCGGAACCGTTGACGACACGTGCATCTGCAAAACAGAAGAAAACCGGTTCTTTATGACGGTCAATGCCGCCAACATCGATAAAGACAATGAATGGGTTGCCCAACAGGCAAAAAACTACGATATAGTGGTTTGCTACAAAAGCAACTATTGGTGCCAATTGGCCATTCAGGGGCCAGAGGCTGAAAGTGTTATGGAAAACGTGTTGCGCTTGCCTTGCAAGGAACTGGGCTTCTATGAATGCAAAACCCTTGAACGCTTTGACGAAACACTACTTGTTTCGAGAACCGGATATACTGGTGAAGACGGATTTGAAATCTATGGCACAGCCGACTATATACGTAACGCATGGGACAAGCTTATGGAAGCGGGCGTTACTCCTTGCGGACTGGGATGCCGCGATACGCTTCGTTTTGAAGTGGGACTACCGCTCTACGGTGATGAGTTGTCGAAAGACATCACCCCTATAATGGCTGGGCTGTCGCTTTTTGTAAAGTTGGACAAGGACGAATTCATTGGGAAAGAGGCGCTTGCAAAGCAAAAAGCAGAAGGTCCTGCCAAACGCCTTCGCGGCATAGAATTGGAAGGCCATGCCGTTCCACGTCACGGATATAAAGTCTTTAAAGACGGTAAAGAGGTAGGTGAAGTGACAACAGGCTATCGCCTAATCTCTACAGACAAGAGTTGTGCCATCGCTTTGGTGGACGGAAGCATAAAACTTGGCGACAAAGTAGAAATCCAAATCCGAAAAAAGACATTCCCAGGAACGGTCGTAAAGAAGAAATTCTACGAAAAGCACTATAAAAAATAACCCTGTTACAGAACAATATCGACAATATAATTATAAACAAAAATAGATTATGGCAAAAGTTATTGAAGGACTCTATTATTCCGAGTCACATGAGTTTGTAAAGGTAGAAGGCAATTTTGGTTATATCGGAATTACCGACTATGCGCAAAACGCATTGGGAAACGTGGTGTACGTCGATATGCCTGAAGTTGACGATGAGGTAGAAGTTGGTGAAGATTTTGGCGCAGTGGAAAGTGTAAAGGCCGCAAGCGACTTGATTTCACCTGTCAGCGGAACGGTCGTCGAGACCAACGAGAGTTTGGAAGACCAGCCTGAACTCATCAACCAAGATGCCTTTGCAAACTGGATTATAAAGGTGGAGTTGAGTGACAATGGCGAACTTCAAAATTTGATGGACGCCAAGGCCTACGAAGAATTCTGCAAAAACTTGTAATTCTTTCCCCTTGCACTCTTTCCCAAACACCTTATTTAATATAATAAGCAACACTTTATGGTTTACAAATATTTTCCCCATACACAAGAAGACATTGACAAAATGCTTCAGGTGATCGGGGCCAATAGCCTTGACGACTTATATGCGGAACTTCCAGATGCCGTTCGCTTCAAAGGAGATTACGACATCCCATCCGAAAAAAGCGAATTGGAAATCAGATCCCATTTTGACACATTAGGGGCAAAAAATCAAACCCTTACCTGTTTTGCGGGAGCTGGTGTTTACGACCATTACACCCCATCCGTTATCCCTGCATTGGTTGAACGGTCTGAATTTCTAACAAGCTACACGCCGTATCAAGCAGAAATATCCCAGGGAACGCTTCACTACATCTTTGAGTTTCAAAGCATGATGGCAGAATTGACGGGTATGGACATCAGTAACGCGTCGATGTACGATGGCACCACCGCCACTGCCGAAGCTGTCTTGATGATGTTTAATGCCTCTAAAAAAGCGGACACGGTTCTGGTTTCCAAGACCTTGGACCCAAAAACCATTGCCGTTATTAAAACCTATGCTCATTTTCATGGCGTAAAACTTCTGTTTGTTGAAGAATCTGACGGCGTAACATCTTTGGAAGACCTGAAACAGAAACTATCACAAGCAAACGTTGCGGGTGTGGTGGTACAACAACCCAATTACTATGGCATCATTGAGGACTTCTCAGAACTTGCTGATGTTTGTCACCAGCAAAAGGCCTTATTGACCATCAACAGTGTCGCTTCAGACCTTGCCCTACTGAAGACACCTGGCGAATGGGGAGCAGACATTGCTGTCGGTGACATCCAAAGCCTTGGAATACCCATGTCTTTTGGAGGTCCTTACGCCGGCTATATGTGCACTACCGAAAAATTAATGCGTAAGCTCCCTGGTCGCATTGTAGGAATGACAAAAGACAACAAGGGGCAAAGGGCATTTGTACTCACTCTTCAAGCAAGAGAGCAACATATTAGGCGCCAAAAAGCAACTTCCAACATATGCTCGAATGAATCTTTGATGGCACTCTATTCCACCATTTACATGGCCATAATGGGCAAACAGGGCTTAAAAGAAGTGGCACAAACTTCTTTTGATGCTGCCCACTTCCTTCTTGAGCAATTGGAAAAAACCGGTAAATTCCATTTAACTTACCATCAACCTTTCTTCAACGAGTTTCTTGTTACGTATGACGGCGACCTAAATGCTTTCTACAAAAAAGCCATCGACGCAGGCATCCTTCCAGGAGTGATTGTAGACCAGCAACACTTGCTCATTGCGGTAACAGAGAAACGTACAAAAAAGGATATTGAACTTTTGATCTCTTTAATTTGAACGACGCCATGAATAGTAAGCTATACAGTAATCTTATATTTGAACTTTCACATTCAGGAAGAAAAGCCTATTCTCTTCCCAAGAATGATTTTGGCAATTATAAGCTCCCCAAAGAGTTATGCAGAGCTACCGATGCAAAGTTGCCTGAGTGTGACGAGATGACCGTAGTACGCCATTACACCAATCATAGTGAAAACAATTTTGGCGTAAACAATGGCTTCTACCCGTTAGGTTCGTGCACCATGAAGTATAATCCAACCATTAACGAAGAAATTGCCAACCTCCCTGCATTTGCAAATCTCCATCCACTTCAGCCCGAAAACACCGTTCAAGGGGCTTTGCAAGTGGAATATGATTTACAGCGGATGCTTGCCTCTCTTACTGGACTGGCCGACTTCACGCTCAATCCTTGTGCCGGAGCACATGGAGAGTTGACTGGGTTGATGATTATCCGCTCCTATCACCAAAGTCGTGGCGACGTTAAGCGGACCAAAGTGATTGTTCCCGACTCGGCACATGGCACCAATCCGGCTTCAGCAGCCGTATGTGGCCTTGAAGTTGTTGAGGTGAAAAGTACCGAAAACGGCCTTGTGGACGTAGAAGACTTAAAGCCTTTATTAGGGGATGATATTGCTGCAATGATGATGACCAACCCCAATACACTTGGACTTTTTGAAAAGGAAATACCAGAAATTGCAAAACTGGTTCATGAGTGTGGTGGATTGATGTACTACGATGGAGCCAACCTTAACCCCCTATTGGGGAAAGCAAGACCCGGTGATATGGGGTTTGACGTACTTCATGTAAACTTACACAAGACGTTTTCTACACCACATGGAGGTGGCGGCCCTGGGAGCGGTCCAGTTGGTGTCCGTAGCGGACTTGAAAGATTCTTGCCTCGACCACATGTCGAGAAGAACAACGAAGGGTTGTTTGTCATTGACGGACGAGAGCCACGCGAAAACGACAACCACATCGGGGCTTTTCTGGGCAACTTTGCCGTTATCTTGCGTGCCTATACCTACATTCTGAGTCTTGGAAAAGAAAATATCAAGATGGTTGGTCCTTTGGCGACACTAAATGCCAACTACATCAAAGAAGCACTAAAAGACGACTATGAATTGCCTATTTCTGGCCTGTGCAAGCACGAATTTGTTTTCAACGGTCTAAAGGACAAGTCAACAGGCATTACAACAATGGATGTTGCCAAACGCCTTCTTGACTATGGCTATCATGCTCCAACTATTTATTTTCCCCTCTTGTTTCATGAATCCATGATGATTGAACCAACAGAAAACGAGAGCAAAGAAACCATTGACGGATTTATCGCTGTAATGCATCAAATAGCAAAAGAAGCAAAAGAGCACCCGGAGATTGTTCGTGAGGCTCCACACAACACGCCTATCGGCAGAGTGGACGATGTGTTAGCTGCGAAACATCCAGTTGTGACCTACAAACAACTGGTAGAAAATCAAGGCTGAAAATAAAACTAAGTTTATGATTCAAACAGATCTTATCATTATCGGCAGTGGACCTGGTGGCTATCAAGCTGCCAGGTACGCAGCTCAACAGGGGCTGAAAGTTGTCATTGTTGAGAATTCCCATGCCGGCGGAACTTGCCTTAACTGTGGATGTATCCCCACCAAGACCTTTGCCCATGAAGCAGAATTGCTTAGAAATCCGCTACTCACAGACGAAGACCGGCTTCGCTGGAATTTCAAAACCCTGCTCGAACGGAAGCAAACCATAGTAGAGCAATTACGGAAGGGTGTAGAGACTATCCTTCAACACCCTAACATCACCTTCGTAAAGGGTTTTGGACGACTTTCTGGCATCCATTCAGTCACAGTGGGCGATGAAGAATTTACCGCCAAAAACATCATTCTTGCTACAGGATCACATGCCAAGTTGCCTCCTGTTGACGGCATTAACGACCCTTCAGTGATGACCAGTACAGAACTTCTTTCATGTAGTAGCATCCCTAAACAACTTTGTATTATCGGAGCGGGGGTTATTGGTATGGAGTTTGCATCGGCTTTTAACGCTTTTGGCTGTAAGGTAACGGTGGTGGAATACATGAAAGAGTGTCTGCCTACCATAGATGGAGATATCGCCAAACGTCTTCGCAAGTCGTTGGAAAAACAGGGCGTGACCTTTATCATGCAAGCTGGGGTATCATCCATTCAGAACGGAACGGTGACCTATGAGAAGAAAGGCAAACAGGCAACAGTTGTTGCCGATAGCGTTCTGGTGGCCACCGGAAGAGCCGCTAACACAGACAATATGGGTCTCGAGGGTGTAGGCGTTGAGCTGAACCGGCAAGGAATCGTTGTTGACGACAACATGCAAACCAACATTCCAGGTATTTATGCCATTGGAGATGTAAATGGAAAGATGATGTTGGCCCATGCTGCTACATTCCAAGGCTACAGAGCAATCAATCACATTTTAGGAAAGGAAGACCTCATCAACTTTGACATAATGCCCGCTGCCATATTTACCTATCCTGAAGCTGCGTCTGTTGGCATTTCTGAAGAGAATGCAAAACAAGCTGGCCTCGATTATAGCTGCGGAAAAGGTTTTTACCGAGCAAACGGCAAAGCTCTTTCAATGGGCGAGACAGAAGGATTGTTGAAACTCATTGCTGACAAAGATGGTAAAATTATCGGTTGCCATGTTTTTGGCGTACATGCCGCTGACTTGGTACAGGAAGTAACCTCCCTAATGAATAAGAACGCTACAGTTGAGGATTTGAAGAACATCATTCATATACATCCCACAGTTGGTGAAATTCTTCTATCAGCAGCCGCTTCTTTTGAACAGTAATAAGAAACGCTCATTTAAACCCTTAAAAATCAACTATTTATCTATGAAGTATCAACAAATCTTATTGCTTTTGGCTTTGCTGTTGATACCTTTAGGAATTACAGCCAAAACCATATGTATGTCAACCCCTTCAACGTCATTGGTCGTCAATGCTACAGAAGGACAAGAATTACAATACTTATACTATGGCGCTCACTTGTCGGACACCGATGTTACCGACTTGATTGCCTCCGGAACACCCAACACAGTTGCCTACCCCGTCTTTGGATTCAACTGTGACAAAGAAGCTGCCCTGTCGGTTCGGCATGACGATGGAGACATGACACTCCAAATGACACCCTATAACCATAACGTAGATTATCACAAATTGACCGACTACGCAAGTAGAGTGCTTTACTTAGAGGCTGTCAATTAGACGATAACTCCCTTTTAAAACAGTAGTGGCCACATTAACCGACAACGTTGAGCAAGTGGCCACTACTGTTTTTATAGCGAACAAATAACAAATATAATTTGGACGGGTTCAGAATTAATCGTAACTTTGTCCCAAGAAATTAGGAAGTCACGCTTCGCTTGATCGGGATAGTCATCAAATAATCAAGAAAAACCGAGACTACCCCCTATCTATGGCGGGCCGCATAAAGTCGTTATTGACCTAAGTCTTTAAATGTAGACCGGCGGATTACAACGATAATGGGGATGCTCATAACTTTTACACTCGGACTTTTCATCACATCAGCTTGCGTGGCTTCCATTTCTTTTAACAATCACTCTTAACTCTTTTATAGCTATGTTCTCAGGCATTATTGAAGAAATGGCAACAGTTGTTGCTATCAGCCATAATAAAAAAAACATCGACATTACCCTTGAAAGTTCTATCACTGACCAACTCTCAATAGACGAAAGCATTGCCCATAACGGGGTTTGCCTCACAATTGTTGCCATTGATGGTAACACCTATACCGTAACAGCCATGAAAGAGACTCTCGACTGTTCAAACCTTGGGGGACTGGCGGTTGGCAGCAAGGTCAATATAGAAAGGGCACTTGCTATGGGCGGACGGCTGGACGGGCACATTGTTCAAGGCCATGTAGACCAAACTGCTCAATGCATAGACATTAAAGACGCACAGGGTTCTACCTACTACACCTTTCAATATTCATTTAATCCTACGTTGGCGAAAAGAGGCTATTTTGCCGTTGACAAAGGTTCTATCACTGTAAACGGGGTTTCCCTCACAGTATGCAACCCTACTGATGACACATTTACAGTAGCAATCATTCCATACACCCATGAGCACACCAATATCGGACAATTGAGAAAAGGAGATTTGGTAAACATAGAATTTGACATTTTGGGGAAATACATTGCCCGATTAGCCCATTTTTCCAAATAAACGTTAATAGCATTTCATTTATCGACAAAACCAGACCGAAACATTCTAAAAAGATAATAAAGCCAGGTAATTCCTGGCTTTATTTGTAATAATACTTCTATCTTTGCCTCCAAAATCAAGAATAAGGCCTCGGTCTTCACTAAAGGTTTCGTAAAATGAAAATAAAAATCTCACCGTCTCTTCTGACATTAGCCTTTGTTGGGATTACACTCAATGCCAATGCCCGTCAATGGACGTTGCAAGAATGTATTAACTATGCACTGAGCAACAACATCAGTATTAAAAAAGCGCAGATTAACACCCTGTCTGTCCATGAAGATGTACTGCAATCCAAAGCAGCATTGCTCCCTTCCATTGATGCTTCAACAAGCCAGAACATTGGCTACACCCCATTTCAAGAAAACGGCAGAGCTTCTGTCGCAAACGGATATGTTGAAAACAGTATCGACAAAGTCTACTATAACGGAAACTATGGGGTGAACCTCAACTGGACCATCTGGAACGGAAACCGTAATAAAAACCTCATAAAACTTAACGAGCTGACAGAGCAGCAAGCACAGGCCGATAGCGCAATACAGGCTAATAGCATTCAAGAGCAAATCACACAACTGTATATTCAAATACTCTATACCAAAGAAGCCCTTACAGTCTGTCAGCAAAGCCTTGCCACAAGCAAGAAGAACGAGCAACGGGCCCTTACGATGCAACAAGTGGGAAGTATCAGCAAAGCAGATGCAGCGCAACTAACAGCACAAAGAGCCAACGATGAATATAACCTCACAGCGACTGAAAGCAATCTCAGAAACTACAAGCGCCAGCTCAAACAATTGCTGGAAATAACCACTGACGATGAGTTTGACGTTGCAACTCCAGAAACAACAGATACACCTTTACAACCAATCCCCTCGATTGCGAACGTGTATGAACAAGCCCTACAAACTCGTCCAGAAATAGCTCAGCAGCGACTTGCCATAGATGCAAGCCAAGTGAACATAGATATAGCTCGTGCACAAAAACTACCTACAATCGGCGTATCTGCCGGAGTAAGTACAAACACATCTTCGCTAAGCCAAAATGCATGGGGGACACAATTGAAAAACAATTTCTCAGTAGGGGCAGGCGTAACCGTCAGCATTCCGATATTTGATGGCAAACAGTCAAAGACAGCGATTAATAAAGCCAATTTGGCAAGAGAAAACAATATACTTCAGCTCCAAAATCTTCAAACACAATTGCATTCAACAATAGAGAGCTATTGGATTCAAGCCTATAACAATCAGGCTAAATATCAAGCAGCGAAAGCAAACACACAAAGCCAAATGACAAGTTACGAGATGTTGTCGGAGCAATTTCAACAAGGTCTTAAGAATATTGTTGAGCTAATGACTGGCAAAACCAACTTGTTACAAGCCCAACAGTCTGAACTTGAAAGCAAATATCTCACCTTGTACAACATTCAAATGTTGAAATTCTATCAAAACGGAACATTAAGACAATAACAAAAAGCAACATTATAAATGGAAACAAGCAACAAAAAAACATTTAGCAAGATTGGTATCTTTGCCCTTATCTTTCTTGTGGTCGCCATTGTTGTCTATGCCTTTACAGGACACAAAAAGGAAGAATCGACAACGTTTACAACAGAAAAAGTTGAAAAAGGGAATATACAAAACAGCGTAACAGCCACTGGAACCATTGAGCCTGTTACGTCTGTAACAGTAGGTACTCAGGTTTCTGGCATAGTCAGTAAACTCTATGTAGACTATAATTCCGTAGTGAAGAAAGGGCAGGTTATAGCAGAGCTTGACAAAGCCAACCTTCTTAGTCAGTTGAATACCGCCAAAGCCAATCTTAAGCGCTCGAAAGCAGAAGTACAAAACACACAAGCCAACCTTCATAGTGCCCAAGCTGCCCTCTCCTACCAACTATCCAATTACCAACGGTATCGTACGCTCTATAACAAAGGGCTAATAAGTGCCAACGATTATGAGAATGCCCGGCTCAACTATCAACAAGCCCAACAACAGGTGGCATCGGCTAATGAAAACATTACTTCTGCGCAACAGCAAGTGGCATCTGCCCAAGAATCTGTAAAACAAGCACAAACAAACCTTAGCTATGCAACCATCACCTCACCCATTGACGGCATCGTACTGTCAAAAAGCGTAGAAGAAGGACAAACAGTTGCAGCAAGTTTTAATACACCAGAACTTTTCACCATTGCCCAAGACTTGACGAACATGCAAGTAGTAGCCAACGTTGACGAAGCAGATATCGGAGATGTAAAACCCGGCGAACGTGTAACTTTTACTGTAGATGCATATCCTGATGACACTTTTTCAGGAACGGTAAAGCAAGTGCGGCAAGAGGCGACGACTACAAACAATGTCGTTACATACGAAGTCGTTATCAGCGCTCCTAATAGTGATCTCAAACTTAAGCCTGGTCTAACAGCAAATGTAACCATCTACACCGCTGAACGACAAGGGGTGCTTAGCGTTCCAAGCAAAGCTTTTCGCTTTAACCCCACCCAAGATCTCGTTGGGGGCTATCACATCATAGACAAGCCTAATGCAAAAAACAAAGTATGGGTTATAGATGGGAAAAACATTAAGGCCATACCAGTGGTTACAGGCATGAGTGACGGCACTAAGACCCAAATTATTTCCGGCATATCTGAAGGAGCAACTGTCATTACAGGCATTCAAGAAGCCATTTCCGATGAAGACGGCCCAGAAGCCCAGGAAGGGAAAGAAGAAAGTCCTTTCGGTCCAAAACGTCCTGACAAAGACAGAAAAAAGAACGGTAACGGTAATACAGGCAAAGCCTAAAGTCAGTTTAAGCATATCACTTTAGAATGGGACAAACCGAAAACAACAAAAAAGTCGTCATTGAATTACAGGATGTGCGGCGAGAGTTTCAAGTTGGCGATGAAATCGTACATGCACTTCGTGGTGTTTCCTTTAAAATATACGAAGGAGAATTTGTGACGATAATGGGAAAATCCGGCTCCGGAAAATCAACCCTTCTCAATCAACTTGGTTGCCTTGACACTCCAACAAGCGGAGAATACTTCCTTGACGGAGTGTCAGTACGCACCATGAGCAAATCTCAACGGGCCATCCTTCGCAACCGTAAGATTGGTTTTATATTTCAAAACTATAACTTACTGCCTAAAACGACAAGTGTGGAGAATGTGGAATTACCTTTAATGTACAATGCTGACATTAGCGCAAAAGAACGTAACCGACGAGCCATAGAAGCCTTAAAGGCAGTAGGATTGGGGGAACGTCTGTATCACAAATCAAATCAGATGTCAGGAGGACAAATGCAACGCGTTGCCATTGCGCGAGCATTAGTGAACAATCCTGCTGTAATCTTAGCAGACGAAGCAACTGGAAATCTTGACACCCGCACTTCTTTTGAAATACTTGTGCTCTTTCAGAAACTACATGCAGAAGGGCGTACCATTATTTTCGTCACCCACAATCCCGATATCGCCAATTATTCATCACGCAACATACAGTTGAGAGACGGTCATGTCATTAGTGATGAATACAATCATAATATCCGGTCGGCAGCCGAAGGATTGGCTGCACTACCGCCAAACTCAGATGAATAATGAATTATAGCAACCTTCTTAAAATTGCCCTTAGAGCCATTGGGGCCAACAAGATGCGGTCGTTCCTTACTGCTCTTGGCATTATTATTGGTGTTGCCTCTGTAATAACCATGCTTGCCATTGGACAAGGATCAAAAAACAGCATACAAGCAAATATCGCCGAAATGGGAAGCAATATGATTATGATTAGTCCTGGAGCCGATATGAGGGGCGGTGTCCGCCAAGACGCATCAAGCATGGAAACGCTTAAAATGACAGATTACGAGGCTATAAAAGATGAGTGTGACTATATAAAAGGTATCAGTCCTACTGTTACATCAAGCGGTCAATGGATTTACGGTAACAACAATACCCCTTCAAGCATTTATGGCGTAAACCAAGACTATATGGACATACGACAGTTGGCAATAGAAGACGGTGAACTGTTTACTGATGCCGACATTAAAGCAGCGTCAAAAGTATGTGTACTTGGTCAAACAGTTGTTGACAACCTTTTTGGCAGTGGCACCGACCCAATTGGAAAAGTGGTTAGATTTGGAGCTATTCCTTTTAGAGTTATCGGCGTTCTAAAAAAGAAAGGCTACAACTCTATGGGAATGGACCAAGACGATTTGGTACTGGCTCCTTACACAACTGTCATGAAACGAATACTGGCACAAACCTATTTGGGTGGTATCACCTGTTCTGCCATTACAGAAGGGGTGACAGAGAAGGCCACCGATCAGATAACGCAAATATTAAGAAGAAACCACAAACTCAAAGATGCGACTGAAACAACTGAGGCAGATGACGATGATTTTAATATCCGCTCACAGGAAGAGCTTGCAAGCATGATGAATTCAACAACAAGCATGTTGACGATTCTTCTTGGATGCGTGGCCGGCATTTCACTCATCGTCGGGGGTATTGGAATCATGAACATCATGTACGTCAGTGTAACCGAACGCACTCGTGAAATAGGTTTGCGTATGTCTGTTGGGGCACGTGGGATAGACATACTAAACCAATTTCTCATTGAAGCCATTCTTCTGAGCGTAACAGGCGGCTTGATAGGAGTGCTTCTTGGTGTTGGGGCTTCTTATGCAGTCAACATAATTGCACATTGGCCCATTGCCATACAGCCTTGGACTATTATCATGAGTTTTGCCGTTTGTACATTTACGGGAGTATTCTTCGGCTGGTACCCAGCCAAAAAAGCAGCAAAGTTAGATCCCATTGAAGCCATAAGGTATGAATAAAAAGCAATATCGTGGATTAAACTTTTGGCTACAAGTGCTGGTTTGGATAGCATTCTTTCTTATGCCAATGATGCTTCTTGAACCAGACGAGACCCCCACCCTACGCAATTATCTACTCAAGTGCATGGCCCCACTGAGCATGATGATTGTCTTCTACACAACCTACTTGTGGCTAATGCCTGCTTATCTTAAAGGCGAAAAGTGGCAATTTTGGGTAATCAACATCGCTCTTGTTGTTGTTTTATCTTTTTCCCACCATCAGGTCTTGTCTTATTTCTGGCACAAAGACCATCCTGTGGAGATGATGAGCAAACATCCGAAGCCCAAAAACAAGCCAATTATCCGTATAGACATTCTAATGGTTGCACGGGAAATTTTCTACTTGTCCATTGTTGCTGGAGTGAGTGCCTCTGTTGTTTTGTCGAAGAGATGGGCAACTACGGAAGAGGCACGCCAAAAAGCAGAAAGCGCAAGAACCCAAGCTGAGCTCGACAGTCTAAGACATCAAGTCAACCCCCACTTCCTTTTAAACACCCTAAACAACATCTACGCCCTAACGGCTTTTGATCAAACAAAAGCCCAAAAGGCTATAATGGAATTATCAAAGATTCTGCGACATATCCTTTACGACAGTCAAGAAGCTTTTATTCCCCTTGATGAAGAAGTGAAATTTTTGGAAAACTACATCAACCTGATGAAAATGCGTATAAGCAATAAGGTTGAAATTCGGACAAACTTCTCCATTCCAACTTCAAATACATTTCAAATAGCTCCTATGATTCTCATTTCACTTGTTGAGAATGCCTTTAAACATGGAATTAGTCCGAGCGAAAACAGTTTTATTGACATTTCAATACAAGCCAATAAAAAACTTATTTGTTGCACAGTTGAAAACTCCAATTTTCCAAAAAGCGAAAAAGATCATAGCGGACATGGAATAGGACTTAGACAAGTGGCAAAGCGCCTTGAATTAAGTTACCCCAAAAAATACTTATGGGAAAAGGGAATAACCAACAAGAATACTTATCTTTCAAGAATAACACTCTATGACACTAAAATGCGTAATCATTGATGATGAACCCTTAGCTGCACAACTATTGCGTAGTTATGCTGAAAAAATTCCTTCTTTAGAACTTGTCGGAGTCTTCAGCAGCGCTATTGAGGCCAGTAAAACCATAAGAAGCAATCGTATCGACTTAGCATTTCTTGACATACAAATGCCAGAACTCAGCGGACTTGAGTTTGCCAAGTTGTTACCGAAAGAAACAAAAATCATCTTTACAACAGCTTTCAATCAATATGCCATAGAAGGTTATAAGGTTGACGCTATTGATTATCTTCTAAAGCCCATAAGTTTTGAGGACTTTACACTGACCATCAACAAAGTGATTTCAAAATTTCAAGAAGAGAAAAGCATCCCTTTGGAACATTCAGACAGGTTCATTTATATAAAGAGCGACTACAAACTTCTGCAACTCCGTTATGACGATATCCTATATATTGAAGGAGAAAAAGACTATGTTAAGTTTTATTTGGAAGGACAAACGAAACCCATTACAAGCCTTATGAATCTAAAGAAAGTGGAAGAGCGGTTGCCTTCCCCTGAATTTATGCGTATTCACCGCTCATACATAGTACATATGAGCAAAGTAAAAACGGTAGATCGATACAGATTTGTATTTGGAGACAAATTCATCCCTGTTTCATCTTCTTATAAAGATGAGGTAGATGCCTTTTTAAACGGCCATTTACTCTCTTAATCCGAGTTGGAAGAAAGAATTTCACTTGGTCGGGTTACAAAGGTAGTTGCCCCATGGTTCAATAAAAATGTTTTATCACGAAAGCCCCACAAGACACTTATGCATGGCAAGCCAGCATTAAGAGCCGTTGCAACGTCTACGTCACTGTCCCCTATGTAGACCGCGCTTTCCTTGTCGGCACCGAGTTGCCTCAAAGCTTCAAAAACAGTATCTGGTGCCGGTTTCTTGCGAATATCCTCACGCTCGCCAATAGCCACTTGTATAAGTCCTGGAAAAAAATGCCTTGACAAGTCTTGGGTTGCAGTATAAAACTTGTTGCTGACTATTGCCAATTGTTTCCCTCGACGTTTCAACTCCTCCAACAATTCCATGATTCCTGGATAAGGTTGCGTAGTGTCAAGGTTATGATGAAGATAATGTTGTCGAAAGAAAGAATAAACAGCATCAAATTGTGGATTCATTAACCCTTGTGGCACGGAGCGCTCCATTAATTTCTTAACACCATTTCCTACAAACATTCGCACTTCTTCTATGGAACGTTCTGGCATTCCAAAATGTGACAATGCTGCATTCGTGCTCGCTGCCAAATCATTCAAGGTACTTAACAACGTTCCATCCAAATCGAAAATATAGGTTTGATAATCTTTCATCCTGATTTTGTTAATTTCCATCTACTGTTATAGACACTCTAAATGGAAAGCAAAATTAATGATTAATATTTAAAAACGAATAATAAAATCACAAAAAACCAAGATGAAAAGTAGGATTAATGTCAACCAGTAGAATCTTTTTTCTTAACTTTGCGCGTAATTATGACACATAACAACATGACAAGAAAAATGCGAACAAAGAAAACTTCTCACGGCAAACTAATCGGTGGTTTGCTCGCTTGCATAATAATCATTACCTGCTGCACTTGGTTCTTCCTTTTCAGAGGATTGGCAGCAAAAGGTGAAAAGGTCTTTTTCATCACACCCAACGACAACATAACCAGCATCTATAACAAAATAGAGCCATCTTGTCGTCCCATTCAATTTGCTGTGTTCAAGTGGCTGGTTGGGCTCTCTGGATATGAAAACCATATTCGTCCAGGTCGTTATGCAATAAACACACAAGGCGCACTCTTGACATTGCGTAACCTACGAAACGGCCATCAGGCTGCAGTACACCTTACCATTCCTTCTGTTCGCAAACTTGAAGATATGGCAGATATTATCTGCAAAAAAATGCAATTCTCAAAAAAAGAATTTTTATCCGCAGCCAACGACAATGACTTTTGCAAATCGCTGGGCTACAATCCTCAAACAATCATTGCCATTTTTATTCCAAACACCTACGATGTCTATTGGAATCTCTCAGCGAAAGAGTTTCTGGAGAAAATGAAACAAGAGTCGGATAAGTTTTGGAACGATAGCCGAAAAGACAAAGCAAAGGAAGACAAACTGACCCCGATACAAATCTCAACCCTTGCAAGTCTTGTTCAAGAAGAAACAAACAACATAAAAGAAAAGCCTATCATTGCAGGAATCTACATCAACCGGTTGCACATCAACATGCCATTGCAGTCTTGTCCAACAATTCGCTATTCGCTTAACGACTTCACCATTAAGCGACTCTATGAGAATATGTTGTTAACAGACAGTCCATACAACACATACAAAAACCGCGGATTACCTCCTGGCCCTATTCGAAATCCCAATCCGGAGGATATAGATGCTGTCCTCAATTATGAGCATCATGATTATCTTTATATGTGTGCAAGTTCGAATTTTGATGGTACCCATCATTTTTCCAAAACCTACGAAGAGCATAAGGCCTATAGCGTAGAGTATGACAAAGAGCTTAACCGCAGGTCTATCCGATAAACTTTTTCGGGGAAAAGCAACAACAGGAAATAAAACAAGTGACTTATAAATCGTAAATAAATAAAAAATGCCTTCGCTTCGCAGCGTGAGGCATTCAATCTCAATAGGTATTAGCTTTTTTAAGGTAAAAAGATTGTATTCAGGATAACGTTGACAAAGGTAACGGTTTTTTCTATCTCTTGCAAGAAAAACATTAATCTTTTTTGATTTGAATCAAAAAAACTTCTTGTTAGCGTACACAAGCCTTTGACATATCTTCTTCATTTCCATTGACTCAACATTGCAGGAACATTTTGAATCATTAGCAACTATTATGATTGGTTTTTATGATGGACAGACCGCTAATCGGTATTTTTTTTCTATATTTGCAGCATAATTAATAATTAATGTAATTTAAAGTTATGGCAACTATTACAGAAGACAACACAAACGAAGAAAAAAGGAGCCTCAGCTTTGTTGAGCAACTCGTTGAAGAAGACCTCGCAGAAGGTAAGAATGGAGGACGCATTCAGACTCGATTCCCCCCAGAGCCAAATGGATATTTACATATCGGTCATGCTAAAGCCATTTGCATGGATTTTGGCGTGGCAGAACATTACAATGGTGTCTGCAATCTCCGTTTTGATGACACCAATCCGTCGAAAGAAAATAATGAATATGTAGAGAACATTCTTCATGACATTTCTTGGTTAGGATTTAAATGGGGCAACATCTATTACGCATCAGACTACTTTGACAAGTTATGGGATTTTGCCATTTGGATGATAGAAAACGGACATGCATATATTGATGAGCAAACAGCAGAACAAATAGCAGAACAAAAAGGAACTCCAACTACACCTGGAACACCTTCACCATACCGCGATCGCCCCATTGAGGAAAATCTGCGTTTATTCAAAAAGATGAACACCGCTGAGGCAATAGAAGGTAGCATGGTGCTACGGGCAAAACTTGATATGGCAAATTCTAATATGCACTTCCGCGACCCTATCATGTACCGCATCATTCAAACCCCACACCATCGGACAGGAACAAAATGGCATGCCTATCCTATGTATGACTTTGCTCATGGCCAAAGCGACTATTTTGAAGGTGTCACTCATTCCATTTGCACTTTGGAGTTTGTTCCTCATCGCCCTCTTTATGACAAGTTTATCGATTTCTTAAAGGAGAAAGACGGAACAGCAAACAATTTGCACGACAATCGCCCACGACAGATAGAGTTTAACCGTCTCAACTTGACGTATACGGTAATGTCCAAACGCAAACTTCACACATTGGTTGACGAGCATTTGGTTGCTGGCTGGGATGACCCACGTATGCCAACATTATGCGGTATGCGTAGACGAGGCTATTCGCCAGAGTCAATTAGACAGTTTATTGATTCTATCGGATACACTAAGTTTGATGCTCTTAACGATATGGCATTACTTGAAGCAGCTGTTCGCAACGATCTCAACAAGAAAGCTTGTCGCGTAAGTGCCGTACTTAATCCCGTAAAACTTGTTATCACTAACTACCCAGAAAACCAAACAGAAGAAATGGTGGCCATCAACAATCCTGAGAACGAAGAAGATGGCTCTCACACTATACTCTTCTCGCGCAACCTGTGGATGGAACGAGACGACTTCATGGAAGATGCTCCAAAGAAATTCTTCCGAATGACCCCAGGAAAGGAAGTCCGCCTCAAGAATGCTTACATCGTAAAATGCACTGGTTGTACGAAAGATGCCGAAGGAAACATCATTGAAGTACAAGCCGAGTACGATCCTTTAAGCAAAAGCGGCCTCGAAGGAGCTAACCGCAAGGTGAAAGGCACACTTCATTGGGTTAGCTGTGACCACTGCAAACCTGCAGAAGTAAGAGAATACGACCGCTTGTTCAATGTTGAAAATCCTTCTGCTGACGAGCGGGATTTCCGCGAGTTGCTTAACCCCAACAGTTTAAAAGTATACCACAACTGCTATGTGGAAGAATATGCTGCCACCAAAAAACCAGGAGAATACTTACAGTTTCAACGCATTGGATACTTTATGGCAGATCTTGACACGACGGAAGAACACCTTGTGTTTAACAAAACAGTTGGGCTTAAGGACACTTGGGCAAAACAAGCTAAAAAATAAAGTTTTTGCAAAAATTGGATAACTAACATTTTCTGAAGAATTTCGCCATGCTCTCGCTTACCACGAGAGCATGTGTGACTATAACAAAATTGTTTTAATTTCTTAAAGACCACTTTTTATGCTTCAGACATTATTAAGCAACCTCAACTATGGTACCATCTTCTTTTTGATGCTTTTGGAAAGCACCGTAATTCCCGTACCATCCGAATTGGTTGTTGCCCCTGCAGCCTATCATTCCGCAGCAGGTAATCTCAATATCTGGTTAGTTTGTTTGGCAGCCACAATAGGAGCAGACGTTGGAGCGTCCATCAACTATGTTGCCGGTTATTATTTGGGCCGCCCCATAATCTATAAATTCGCAAATAGCCATTGGGGCCATGTTTGCCTACTCAACCAGGAAAAGGTAATGAAAAGCGAGCGCTACTTTGACAACCATGGCATGGTTGCCACCATCACCGGCCGCTTAATACCAGGCATCAGACACCTAATATCTATTCCTGCAGGACTCGCTCGCATGAATTATTGGAAATTTTTGCTTTACACAACTGTTGGAGCAGGTGCATGGAATCTGATATTGGCAGCATTAGGCTATTACCTTCATACATTCGTCCCCGAACAAGAGTTAGGTGCAAAAATAACAGAATATGGCGATTATATAAAATATGCAATCATTGGATTGGTTATTATCGCTATCGCATATTTTCTGATAAAACATTTAATAAACAAGACAAGACATTCTTAAACACGAGAAAAGCATTTGATTTTACAATACTTAATCATAGGGGTTGTTCTTGTTGCAGCAATTTACTATGCTGTAAGACGTATAGTGTGTTCTATATATAATAGATCTAAAACCAAGGCGGTATGTGAAGGATGTCCTTTTCATTGCCAAAGTTCCGCACAACACCGATTAAAGAAAACTCACAAAAAAGAGAAGGAAAAATTTGGCGCTAAAAAATAAAAAGCTTACCTTTGCATCCGCAATTAATAAGGTATGGTGCCTGGGCCGGGCGGTTAGGTAACGGTCTGCAAAACCGTGGAGAGCGGTTCGATTCCGCTAGGCACCTCTAAAATCCACAAATGAATGTTATATACTTTCATTTGTGGATTTTTTCTTTGATTGTAGGTCTTGACCTCAATATTACAAACAATTTACAGATAAACGCAAAACACAGAAAAGACACATCTATTTAAGCGTCTGCCTTCGTCCATTAAAGATTTTTTTGTAACTTTACACCGTTTTAGGTCTATTAGACAAAAACGCAACCACACATCAATAACGGACACAATATCCGCAAAAAGATGGAAAAAACTAAAAATGCCACGACAAATAGCGTCCACTTATAGAGGGGACGACGGCGAAGCCGTGAATTTCATCTGCATTATAACCATTAAAATAGAAAAACATTTTCCCCCTCAAGTGACAAAAAGCGCAAGCGGTTTGCTTTTGGAGAAAAAATAAAAATGTCTTTTATTATGCCAAAATCCTTGAAAGCTATGTGTCTGACAAAAAATATAAAGCTTATTATGATGCGTTTAGAACCTTTACAGAATATCTTTGTTCATGCACTCCAAACATAGATGATAATGACACAAACATCAGATAAAAACAAGCGAATAGCGAAGAACGCTTTGCTTCTTTACTTCCGAATGCTCATAATGATGGCGGTGTCGTTATATACGGGTCGAGTCATATTGAACGTTTTAGGTATAAGCCTTTAGATCCTATAGCCTACACTGATAATAAAAATTCAGAGCAAAGAAAAGCTATTAGTCTAAGTGATGAATACTCTAAAAATAATAGATGGGTTACAAAATTGGCTCCTGGCAAAATCATTTTGTTGAATGCAGATAGCCTAACAACTAAAATTCGACTATTCAAGCGAAATCCTAATAAATACGACGAAGATTGGATTGAGAAAAAATTACAGCAATTTTTAAAATTATTTGATAACTCTTCTGTTTCAAAAATAGATGTTTCATGAAATGTACTTTTCAGAATATAAAGAAACATCACTTGACCAACGATTGGAAAATTTTGTTCAACAAAAATGTTCACTGTATAATGATATAGGTGAAAATAACATAAATGTAGAGTGAAGGAAATCTTTCAATATTGATAAACGATGAATAAGTACGAATTACACTTTAAGCAAGGAACATCTGATTATTTCAAGGATAATAGGATAAAGGAAGAAGACTACAAGACAGCAGTTCAAGCAAAGATTGCAGAATTGTTCAATATGAAGAATGTTTGCTTCCTTTTCGGCAGTGGCACAAGTTGTCCTGCGATACCAAACATGAAAGGATTATTGCAGAAGGTTGAAGAAACTGTAAAAGAAACTGATTCCGAAAAACTTTACTATAGAATCCAGAATAAGGCAAATGATAATTTGGAAGAAGTTCTTGGTGTCCTCTATTCTGGGAAGTTCTATGCTGAAGGTATATTCGAGGAAGAAAGTAAGCGGAGATTAAAATGTACCAAATTGATAAAAATCATAGAGGAAGTTATCTTCAAAGAAATAAATATAGATTTTTCAACAGAAAGACAGTTGGATGTACTTGATACCTATCAACGCTTTTATCAAAAAGTAGCTTTACGAAACAAAGATTTATCTCGTATCTCTGTGTTCACTACCAATAATGACCTCTATAATGAGACAGCCCTTGATAGCATGAATATACATTATGTCAATGGCTTTGGTGGTGGATTGCACAAATACTTCAATCCAGCTTTATTCAACTATACCTATTCCAAGCGAATGGATCTTAATGTGGATAAATACGAGCCTGTCGAAAATATGGTTTATCTGTATAAGATTCATGGCTCGGTCAATTGGGTGTATGATGAGGAAAGTCAAAATTCGTTCTTCAATATCATGGAAGTAAATAGGTTGTGTGGGTATGAGCCAGAAAATGGTGTTATCATATACCCTACACCTACCAAGCAAAACAAAAGCCTTGGCGCACCATACGTGGATTTGTTTCGTGAATTTCAACATAAGTTGTTGGAGCATAATACCGTGTTGTTTGTCATTGGTTATAGTTTCAGCGACCAACACGTCAATGACATCATATATCGTGCATTAGCTACAAATACAACTATCAATGTTGTAGTAATCAATGACATTCCAAAAGAAAAAGAGATTTGTCAGATTGACGACAAACGCATATTCAGACTTTGGGGGTATGAGAATCCTTTAGACAAAGAGAACAGAGGCGAAATGCACTTCTTTAACTATATTGTTGATAACTGGTTGCCAAATGTCAATGCCTTTACGCAAGACGAAGAGATAACCAAAGGCTTTGTCAATAAATTCAAGGAATTGCAACAACAAAAGAAAGTAGATGCTTTGACAGAGCAAATTAATTTGTTTGGTTAATATGAAGATAGGAAAGATAGTTTCGGTAGAGTTCGACAAGTTCAAGGTGAGGTTGTTCAGTACGACAAGAACCTCAACAGTCAACATCAACGGACAAATATACTACTTTGGCAATATTGGCAGTTATCTGAAAACTACCAATTCTACTTCTGCTACGATAATCTGTGAAGTTACGGCAGTCCTTGATTATAGTGTAGAGAGCCGAACCTATTCCGCTTACAATCTTGACAGTTCCAAAGAATTATATGTCAAACCGATAGGCACAATCGATGAAAAGGGTGAGTTTGCAATGGGTGTAGGCATATTCCCATCGCTGTATAATGACGTGGAGTTAGTAACATACGATGACCTCCATACGATACTTGCCCAAGGTGATGAAGTAACAGATGGAATACACCATACCATAGAAATCGGTAAGAGTAAAAGTCTTATCAATTATGGAATCTCGCTTAATATCAATAGACTTTTCAATATCCATACAGCCATTTTGGGAAACAGTGGAAGTGGAAAGTCAAATACGATAGCCCACATCTTGCAAGAAGTGTTCAGAAAAGAAGATAACTATGCACAAGGCGCAAAAGTCATTATCTTCGATTCCAACGGAGAATACCCAAAAGCTTTTGAGACAGGATTGTCTGGCAATATAGAAAAAACATTCTATAAGCCGAATGCGGAAGGCAAGAATTCTTTCCATCTTCCTTATTATCTCATGAATCTTGACGAATGGTTGGCTTTTCTGATGGCATCCGAACGCACCCAAAAGCCATTTTGGGATAATGTCTTGCAGAAATGCTATAAATTCTACAAGATATATAGTGCTAAAGATTCAGATACAGCCACTCGTTTTGCAAATTATATCAAGTGGAAGACCTACATCGTACTCTCTGACATCATCAACAATGCAGATACAGACAGTACCCGAATGACAATAGCCAAAGGTGCCATCCTAAAGATGAAAGGTCTATGCAACAAATTCCCAAATGATATAGATGCTGAGGTGTTGAATGATTTGCAGAATTTCTTCGATGTATGTAATGACCTCTGTACTATTTGGTATGGCAACAACAATGATTCCATGACTTCAGGCTTGCCTAAGTTCGTTTGTGTTGGAGACGAAGAACCGCAATATGTCTATACGGAATGGAATGATCAAAGAGGCAATGAACATTTTGATACAGAGACTACTTATCGGCGGAAAAATGGGGCTTTCATTCAAATAGAAGAGGATTCTGCTATTGCCGTAGATGAGGAAAATCTTGAATATGGTCAGTATTATGACTATAATTTCTTGAAGACTGCCGTAGAATTGGTGCTTTTGGAGGAAGAGGCAAAGGGTAATCTTCGTATTCGAGAGTTTACTTCCACCCTTGTATCTCGCCTTGATGTCTTCCTCAACAATAAGGAATGTGCATTTATGCGAGATTGTCCATCCACTTTTACAAGCCCAGAAGATTATCTGCAAAAGACTTTTGGTATAGGCGATGGAGATAACAGAACTCAACTGATTGTCATTGATTCAAGTGAAGTCGGAACTGACACCTTGGAGTTAATAACAAGTGTCGTAAGCCGATTGGTATTTGATTACAGAAAGAGTAAGTATGGTGAGGAACGTCGTAAGCATCCTATACATTTAGTTTTGGATGAAGCACACCGATATATCAGAAAAGACGCTGCCTACATTCTAAAAGAAAACATATTTGAGAAGATTGCAAGAGAAGGACGTAAATATTCATTCTTTCTCATGTTGTCATCACAACGCCCATCTGAACTATCCCAGACAGTGTTGTCGCAATGTGGTAACTATGTCGTTCACCGCATTCAGAATGAGATAGACTTGAAATACATTTATTCAGTTCTTCCCTATTTCTCGGCAGACTATATCACAAAAATCAAACAGGCTGTACCAGGCGAAGCACTGCTCTTTGGAAATTTCGTGCCAATGCCATTGATGGTTAAGATAGATAAGGCTGTGCCTGATCCAGACAGTAAGAATTGCGAAATAGATAAAGAATGGTTTAATATGGAAAATAAGGAAGCTCAATGATAGCACCAACACAACTGATGAAACCTAAAAACTGGCAGGATTTTGAAAAACTCTGCAAGTTGCTTTGGGGAGAAATATGGGATTGCTCCGATAGCATTAAGCAACATGGGCGACAAGGACAACAGCAACATGGTGTTGATGTTTATGCCTACGTTGAGAAATATGGAGGTTATTGCGGAATACAATGCAAAGGAAAAGATGATTATACCAATGCTCAGCTAACTATGGCAGCGATAGATACAGAAATCAAGAAAGCCCAATCGTTTAGCCCTAAACTTAAACGACTCATCTTTGCAACTACTGCGAACAAGGATTCTTCCATTGAACAATATATCCGAGAGAAAGATATTGAAAGCATAAATAACGGTTCGTTCCATATAGATATATGTTCTTGGGAGGATATTGTTGATATGATGGAAAGAGAGCGGACTGTATATAATTGGTATTTGAACAACTGCCAATTCAGGGAAGCTACAAACATACAGGTTACATTTAGTAATGGTAAAAATAAATGTACGGTGCATCCTGTTTATATAAGGACAACAAAAAAATATCGTTATAAAGAGCCTGTCAAGAGCATCTTTGGTGACGATTTGCTTTACCAACAGGTGAATTACGGACTGCCTCCTATCACTTCCTTAAGAGACATTATAAATCCACCTTGTAAAGTGAACAAGTGCTGGTGCAAGTTAAATATACGAATAGAGAATATTGGCAAGACGGTAATCAAGTCACCTAAAATGACAGTTTGGTTCAAAGAGGAAGACATTGAGCGCATTAGCGACAGATTTCATTACCACCAGTCATTCTTGGGTTGCGACTCAAATACGATAGCGACACTCAATGCTGAGAAATCACGTAAGCGAGAGGTATTTCAAGAGTATCGAAACGGTGTCGTTTATAAACCTTTGGACAAAGTGTTTGTTCAACAAGACAATCGGGACTTCTCTTTGTCGTTCATTCCGCAAAGAGGAATAGAAAAGTTGCCTCTTGGATGGGAATTCTTATGTGAAGATTATAATAAAAAAGGTATCTTGACAGTTAACGTCTGTCCAGTATATGAAGAAAAGGAAGAAATAATAGAAGTTAAAACAAAGGCTGAAGAAAGAGAAGAAGTTCTGATTGAGCCTAAAATTGTCGAAGAATGATGAATGTTATAAAAGCAACTATAGATGGTGCGTGCCTCATTATAGAGCCACGCCTCTTCCGTGATGCTCGTGGCTACTTCTTCGAGAGCTTCAGCGAGCGAGAGTTTGAAGAAAAAGTTGCCCCAATCCTGGGACACAGTGTTCACTTCTGCCAGGACAATGAGTCTATGAGTAGCTATGGTGTCATGCGAGGCTTGCACTTCCAGCGACCACCATATACCCAAAGCAAGTTGGTACGCTGCGTAAAGGGCAGAGTCCTCGATGTCGCTGTAGATATTCGTAAAGGTTCACCAACCTATGGCAAGCATGTAGCAGTAGAGCTGACAGAAGATAATCATGTCCAGTTCTTCATTCCAAAGGGCTTTGCCCATGGTTTCGCCGTTCTTTCAGAAACAGCAGTCTTCCAATACAAGTGTGATAACTTCTATCATCCAGAGGCTGATGGTGGTATTTCTATCCTCGATGACACACTTGGTATTGATTGGAAGATCCCTACAGAGCATGCTAATCTCTCAGAGAAAGATACGAAACATGCGATGCTGAAGGATTTTGATAGTCCGTTCGATATCAACGTGGATTTATATTGATAATACGTTGTTCTTGTTTAGCATTGACTATGCTGTGATGGAGAAGTCTAAGGATATCTATATGCTGCCCGCTGAGTTTGGCTGGAGCGACTTAGGCAGCTGGGGAAGCCTCCGTACCTTGCTTCCACAGGATGAGACTGGCAATGCCAAGGTAGGCAAGGGCATCCGCTTGTATGAATGCAGGAACAGTGTGGTTCATGTAGCCGATGAAAGCAAGGTGGTGGTTCAAGGCTTGGATGGCTATATCGTAGCCGAGAAGCACGATCAGCTGCTTGTTTGCTCATAGAAAGAAGAACAGAGGATTAAGAAGTTTGGAAAGTTGTATATTTGCGTATCTGTATTCAAATATTTTGTTCATATAACAAGAAATAGTGATGTATCATATACGATTAGATTATTTTGATAATAAAATAAAGGTGGTTAGGACATTCTTTGAGTATGACTATCCGTCTAAGGAAAATGTTGTCAACGATGTATTACTTCCTTATTTACAGGGGAAGTCTTTTATATTCGGAGGAGCTAAGGTTGAAGATGGGGGAATCCGAAAAGTAGAGATATATAAAACAAAATCCTCAATAGATAAAGCTGTTGAGATGGCGAATGGAAATGCTTCTCCGATGATGACTTTTATCCCTTTTACTAGAGAAGATATGTTAAAAGATGAATTGGTTCCGAAAGTCACTCGTCAACTTATCCAAGAAGTACAGGAACAGATCAAGCTGCAGAAAAAGAATGAGCAGAAAGTTGAGACAAAGAAAGAAAAGCAGCCATTGCTTTTTATAAGCCATTCTTCAGAGGATGAAAAAATAGCCACTTCTTTGGTTAAGATGTTGCGAACATTAGGATTCAATAAGAAGAACTTGTTTTGTAGTTCCGTTCCAGGTTATGACATTCCCGAGGGGGAAGATATCTATGATACTCTTGCAGCAAAGTTTGTGGAGTATGATATTTACGTAATCTTCTTATTATCAAATAACTATTATGATAGTGTCGCTTGCTTGAATGAGATGGGAGCAACGTGGGTACTGAAAGCCAAGTATTCAACCATTGTTTGTCCAGGCTTTACTGTACCAGAGATAAAAGGTGCTGTCAATCCTAGAAAGATGGCAGTGGTGTTGAATGATTCAAAGCGAGTAAACGGTAAGTTGAATCAGCTGAAGGATCATTTGATAGAGTTCTTTCATTTACCTGAGGTTGAGGATGATACAATTTGGGAGAATGACAGAAATGAATTCTTGAAATCTATGAGAGAATGATAATATGAACATGGAAAATTTACAAGAATGGATAGTTCCTATCTTGTCTTCTATAGTTGCTATTGTAGTAGCAGTGATGACTTGTAGGTGGCAGATGAGGACCGAGTTGAGAAAAATACTTGAAAGCTATGTGTCAGATAAAAAATACAAGGCTTATTATGATGCTGTAAATTTGGTTTTTACCCTTTTGGAAGAAGGTAGACAAAATAAGACTGTAAATTCTGATGCAAGGTTTCATGAGTTGTTGAAAGTTAAGCAGGACCTATTCGTATATGGTTCTGATGAAGCATTTAGAGCTTTTACGGAATATCTTTGTTCATGTTCTCCGAACACAGAAGGTAATGATGTCTTTAAACCTTTGCTTGAGTTTATGCTGATAATTAGGAAAGAAATATCAGGAGGTAAGAGTTCGATTTCAACTGATGACATTATGCTAAACTTGATGCAGAACCGGGAGGAACTTCGTAAGTATCATGAAATACTAAAAACTAAAATAAAATAGATGATGGAACAAAAGTCATATATAATATCATACGATTTAGCTAATAATGGAAATTACGAACAACTATTTGAGCATATCAAGACTTATGGGTATTGGGCTCACATAACAGAGTCTACTTGGGCTGTCTTATCTTCAAAATCAGCATCAGAAATCCGTGATGATATAGCCAAATATTTGTCAGAAGGTAGCAGGCTGATTGTTGTTGAGTCTGCCAATGTTGCAGCATGGAGAAATGTTATATGTAGAAATGAGTGGTTAAAAGAACATATTTGAAATGAATATCAATAATACAAAACAACCTACAGAATCATCTTTGTGTGAGGAAAATCCGTTTCTTTCGAAAGATGATGTTTCGGATGAAGAGAAAAATGTGTCAGAGAAGAAGTTTGGCATGAAGACCTTTGAAATGACGGATGATATTTTATCATATCTTCAAACTTTGACAAAGGTTGCTGTCCAAAAAACTCCTGATATGATAATCAATAGGGGAATTGAGTATTCTCTATGTCTTATGTGTCTCATTATAGATAATGCTGGGAAAAAAATTCGCATATTGAGTTTAGATGATAATCTCAATTATTTGTGTTATGAGCCTATATTTAACAATATCATTAAGGCACAACAAAAGGGAGTCAATGTTGAAATTTTGACAAATATAAAAAATCCTATTGGAGGAATGCTTGACAAATATAGCTCTATATTAAAGACTATTCCAGAAAAAGCCTATATTGATTATTTGAAAAAATCTCCTGCGTTCAAGTCATTTATAACTGGAGATGATACCATGTATAGATTTGAATATGATTTGGATACAATCAGTGGATTGGGGTCATTCAATGACCCGGAGATGACGGGTAATTTTAATAATATATTTGATTATTTATACGAGCAATGTTAGACTTCTTACCTTATTTTCAAATAGTAATAGGCTTATATATTTCTTTCTGCTTTGAGAAACTTATACAGTCTCTGTTATGGAGTGAGGATTTTACTAAAGGGCTGACTTCTTTTTACCAGGATTGGAGTAGATTAGCCTGGCATAAGGATAAGGGCGATGAGGAAAAACTGCTTCAGGAAAGTATTGAACGTTCGATTCGTGGTTATGTTTCACGGACTAAGAAATTAGGTCTGTTTATGCTCATTTCTGTTTCGACAATGCTTCTCTCGTATTGCTGGTCTGGTCATCATGCTATAAAAAACGACCAATTTATGCTGGCATATTCTATATGGAACATAGTTTTTATTGTATTGGTCTTTTATCGAAAAGTTTGGACAAATTGGTGGTATGTTATTAGCATTTATGGCGCATTGGTGGGAATAACAATTGCAGAAATGTTGATATTTGCAAAGTATAATGTTGATATATCTCATCGTGTAAAAGTTATATTGGCTTTGCTATGTATTATAAGCATTACATTTCCTTTAGTGGTAGAATTGTTTAGAGCAAGGATAAGGTCTGATTTCTTCTTGAAATATCTCACCAGTTGCAGGGATAAGTTTTCAAAAAGATGTTCTTCATTATTGATGGCAATAGTTAATGTCGAATATAAAGAATCAAAGTATTTGCTTCAATTGAAAGATAGTAATGTTTCCAAATTTAAGGATGGGGACAAGTTTGATAAAAGTAAATTACTTGGTACTTTGATGTCTGCAATATTGAATGCTTCTGAACAACAAGCATTAAAGATTTTGGCAGAAGATAATAGGACGTTTAAGATTCTTTTTTATAATAAGTTCAGTAAGTATTATCAGCCAGTTACTTTAAAGGAACTTAATACGGAAGATGATCTTTTTAAATTGATTTTCTCAAGAAATGGTTAGTTAATTATCATATAGAAATCATGTCAACTCAAACATCAGATAATAACAAGCGAATAGCGAAGAATACGCTATTCCTGTATTTACGAATGTTCGTCATGATGTTGACGGCATTATTTACATCCAGAGTCGTATTGGATGTACTTGGTGCTGCAGATTATGGATTGAACAATATCATTGGTGGGGTCGTAGTGCTTTTTTCATTTTTGAATTCAGCATTATTGTCAGCCACACAGAGATTTTTAAATTTCCACTTAGGACGACAAGATTATAAGCAAACAAATGTAGTGTTCTGTATGAGTATGAACACGTATATATTGCTTTCTTTAGTCGTTGTTGTATTGGGAGAAACTGTAGGATTATGGTTTGTTAATACTCAGTTGAACATTCCACCGGAACGAATGTATGCAGCGCAATGGGTGTATCAATTTACTTTGGTCCAATTTGTCATCAATTTATTGCGAGTTCCATACAATGCTTCTATCATTGCATATGAGCGAATGAATTTTTATGCTTACATATCATTGGTAGAGGTAATCGCTAAACTATTGGTTGTATATCTTTTGTATATCACAACTTTTGATAAGTTAATTTATTATTCGTTTCTTTATACTTTAGTTCCTCTTATAGTTGCTTTTATATATAAGATATACTGCAACCGAAATTTCGACACCACCAAATATAGAAGAATGTGGGACAGGATAGCATTCAAGGAAATGTTTAGTTTCTCTGGATGGTCTTTGTTTGGCAGTTTGGCGAATTTAGCGGCTCAGCAAGGTTTAAATATCCTTATTAATATATTCTATGGCGTTACAGTAAATGCGGCAGCAGGTATAGCCAATCAGGTTTCTACCAATGTTTATGGCTTTATTTCTAATTTTCAAACAGCTTTTCAGCCGCAAATTGTAAAGACTTATGCAGCAAAAGAAGTTGAGCGGTTTCATAAGCTGATTTTCCAAACATCTAAGTTTTCTTATTTTATGGTTTTGGTCTTGGTGTTGCCTATACTTTTTACTATAGATGGAATTTTGGATATTTGGTTAAAGGAGGTTCCTAAATATACTGCTATTTTCTGTCGCCTTATACTTGTCTATCTTTCGATGGAAGCGATAACTGCTCCATTATGGATGTCTGTACAGGCTACAGGCAAGATTCGCAATTATCAGATATTAATGGCATGTTTGATATTTTTGAATTTTCCTTTAGCCTATGTGGTATTAGAGATAGGTTTGCCTGTCTATACTGTTTGGATAGTTCGTATCATAGTCAATGCTGTTGTAATGATTGCTAGATGTATATATATGAAGAGAAAACTAGATTTTCCTCTTTCCCCTTATGTACAAAAAGTTTTATTGCCAATATTGGTAGTCACCATGATAGCATTGCCAATACCTCTTTTCTTGAATTATTTAATAGTTGGCTTTTGGATGAATTTGATAGTTGTAGGCTTGGCTACACTGATTATAACGTTACTTGATGTTTATTATGTAGGCATGAATGTTAATGAAAGAACGATGGTACAAAATATGATTTTTAAGAAAATACCAATTTTTAAGAAAAAGTAAATGGAAAGAGAATACAAAATAGACAACTTGCGTGCTATTGCAATACTTTTGGTGGTATTAGGGCACTCTATTATAATCTATGATCCAAATTGGGGGCTAATAACATCGGATACAGAGTGTTTACCTTTCTTTTATTTGAAGCAAATGATTAATCTTATCCAAATGCCCTTGTTCTTTTCAATTTCGGGTTATTGTTTCTGTTTGTCAAAAAATCAAAGCTTTGGTAAGAATTTGCTTCTGGGAAAGTTCAAACGTATCCTCATACCTTATTTCATAGTTTGTATTTTATATATGAACCCTATAAAGATCCTTTTAGGCGTACCAGGATATGAACTTTCTTTAAATATGTTTGCTCGGCAAGTATTATTATTTACAAATAATGGACATTTATGGTATTTACCATCTTTGTTTTTGATGTTTATAGTCACTTCGATTGGTATTATGGGGGGGCGAAACAGAAAAATGATGTTTTTGATTGCTATCATTCTTTCTGTTGTTTCAAATAGAGTTCCATCAGTCTTCTCCTTATCTCAATTCAGTCAGTACTATGTTTATTTTATCTTTGGATATATAATATGTTTCTATAGAAGCAAAATATGTATTAATAAAAAGGTTGCTTTTTTGCTTTGCTTGATACCTATGGGATTAAGTTTAGTTATGAGTAATGGTGGATTAATAAAACATAGTCTATTTGTCATGATGGCACTTTGCTGTTGTTTGGGATTCTACATTATAATGCCGTTAGGCAAAAAAATGATATATTATAGGTTGAGCAGAGATAGCTATGGGATATACTTGTTCCATAGTCCTTTGATATACTTCATGTATATGCTTTATCCTAATTCTTTTCCTATAGTAATGCTATTGGTTAATTTCTTCGTATGTGGTTCTATAAGTCTATGTATCATATATATTGTAAGAAAATTAGGTTTGAATTTTATAATTGGCGAAAAATAATTAGAATAATATGAAATACTTTTTATTATCAGCTTCAAAAAACGAGAAACTAAAATCTGTAAATATTGGTGATTATGTGCAAGCTTTGGCTTCTTCTCAATATTATCCTCGTATTGATGGCTTTTTGGATAGAGATGAGGACTTGAAGGATTATGATGACGAGGAAGCTAAGATGATAATGAATGGATGGTATATGCACAATCCAAAGAATTGGCCTCCATCAGACAAAATTCATCCCTTGTTTGTGGCGTTTCATCTGAACCTATTGGCTAAGAAAAAACTGACAAGTCCTGATAGTATTGCTTACTTAAAGAGGCATGAACCTATCGGTTGTCGTGATTATGATACGATGAATACTTTGAAAAGTTATGGAATAGATGCTTACTTTTCTGGTTGTATGACCCTTACTTTGGGGAAAACTTTTAAGACAAAAGAAAATGATGGCAAAGTGTATATTGTCGATCCCAAAATAAAGGCTAAAGTTTCATATGTCCATTTCCTTTTTGCTTTAATATTCACATTGTTACATTTCAATTCTGTCAAAAAGCTATTGAACCAGAAATTTTTATTTTGGCAGATGGGTAAGAAACGGCTTCTATATATAGTAGCTTTCTTTAAGCAGTATTCAAAAGTTTTTGATAAAGATATTTTATTGAATGCTACTTATTTAACTCAAGAGTCTACTTATTATCAAGACCATTTCAAGGATGATTTTGAACGATTGGAAGAGGCGCGACGTTTAATCAAAGGTTATGCCAAAGCTTCATTGGTAATTACATCCCGAATTCATTGTGCTTTACCATGTTTGGGTGTTGAAACTCCAGTCTTTTATACGGAAATGGATGACGATGCAGAAGTAAGTCAGTGTCGTTTAAGAGGGTTGAAGAACTTGTTTAATGTCATAACATGTAAAGAAGGTAAGGTGGAACCGCATTTTTCTTTCAATTATCCAATTAATAAAAATAATCTTCCTGAGAATAAAAAAGATTGGATTAAGTTGTTTGAGGCATTAGATAAAAGATGTTCTGATTTTATGAAAAAATAAGCCTATGACCACAGAGCGAGTACATTTCTATAGTGAATATGATATGAGCATCTCAATTTATGTTGAGAGGATGGAAGAGGTTGTCAAGTCCTATGAGGATGGCAAACGACCTGAGGACGTAAACGATTATCTTGAGATGTTTCATATCGTCCAGTTTGTGGAGCATGGAAAGTATCCTCCTAATTGGGATGAAAAGAGAATAGAAGGTGTCAAGCAGTACAAGGGAAAGATAGCTGCTTACTTCTCACAAGTTCATGCAGAACAACTTCCTGATCTTTATAAAAAAGCAGATAGGGGGTATGATTCCACAATATGGCAAATTATAGATCAATTCAAAATCAAGGGTGTTATCACGGAAGATGTACTTCGGCAATCTTTTGGAGAGGATTCTTGGAAATTGCGAGATTTGCTGGAATATAAGTGGATAGTTGAGAGTCACAGTGCATTGTTATTAAAATTACTGAAGGAGAATAAGCAAACTGCAGAGTGGTTGTTGGATCAATATGTGGCAGATGATAGATTTGGTAGCCATAAGAATTTGTTCTTCCCCAAGTCTTTGTCAGTCAAAGATAAAGATGCGATAGTTCATGATTATGTCAACTCTGATGATGCCAACCTCAATTATGTTCGTCTAGTCCTCCAAGCCAAGCGAAGCCCAGAGTTCTCCCTGTTACCTGTGACCATTAAGGATGCCAGAATCAAAGAGCAAATACTGAATAAAAAAGTCTTGGAGCAAGGTTGTGTGCATATAGCTAGCTATGGGGTAACTTTGACGGAAAAGGCTGATGCTAAGCCAAAAGAGCGCATAGTAGATGAACAGGGACGTACCATGTTTGTCTATAACAAGAACTTGATAGACGGCTGTAAGGATGCTACAATCATATATTATTGTGGCATCGTGTTTGAGTTCACCGATGAATTTGGCTTCATATCTCTCATCTCAAAAATATCAGAGATGGACACTATGGAGAGAATTGTTGGGCTTAATGCCAAAAATGCCTATCTGGTTTCGATGGCATTCCGTATGGGCGTGGATATATCTCATCTACAGATGCTTGCTTTGCAAGAAGCGCTGAAAAGTACCAATAGAAGCATCGGGAAGGTTATCAAAGTCTTCTATGAAGATTTCCTCAAGGCGGAGTATAGTTATGAAGGGCTGCCTCTGACACTTCCTAAAGATGAGGATGATTTGGTCTTGAAGATAAGAAGTCTTGCCATAGAAATGGATGCCGTTGCCCATCAGTACAATTGCTTTGTGGAATATGGCTCCATTGATAAGGACATCATCGAATTGACACCTCCTGGTAAGTTAACGGAAACAAAGAGTTTGTTATCCCATCGTTACTGTGTGCAGAATACGGAAAACAGTGACGTTTGGTATCTTATCCGTCTTTTCTTTGGTAGTCAAAGTATGCTAACTTATGTGGAACCATGTAAGGATATGCATCTGAGAAACTTTTATCAACTCTTGAAGAAAGGGATAAATGTGAGATATGCGGATTATCAGAATTACCAAAAATCAGATATTGATTATTTGGTAGATAAAGGCTATCTGTCAAAAGATGAAAAGGGAATCCTTTGGTGCGAAAAGATGAAAGAGATTGAAATCTTGAAACATCTGTATGAATATGGGGCATGTTCATATTGGGGTTACCCAAAGGAGGGACGCAAAATCTTGGATGAAATGATTTCGAAAGATTGGGTACGAATAGACAATCATTTGTTATCGCCAGCCGAGAGAGATTATTTCAGTTATTACTTGAATAACGAGAAGTTTACGAATGGGCCTGCCATTCGCAATAATTATGCACATGGTACAACTCCTTCGTATTCAGAGAAGAAGCATAAGTATAATTACTTGCAACTTCTTGTGTTGTTTGTTTTGTTATTATTAAAAATCTCCGAAGATCTTGATATGAAGAGGTATTTGGAAAAGTATGGATTAGAATAAAATAGTATGCAGATTATATCACTAATACAAGGACTTTGGGTAGCTTTGATTATCCTCATGTTCTTTGCGAAAATGCGTACAGGTATATGCTTGTATGTCGCCTATATGATTTTGGTACCTTACATGAATATTAATTTAGGTATCAAATTGCAATGGAATATGGTGAATATATTATTGTTGGTGGCTTTCTTCATTTCCTGCTATAAAGGAAAGAAGACACCCATAAGTTTTAAACCCTATTGGCCATTCTTGTTCTTGTATCTGGCGCAATTGTTAGAAATGCCTTTCCAGCATGATGTGCCGTTTGACTATTCGTTTAACTCCTTTCGTCTTAATTTGATGTCATATCTGATACTTCCTTTTGTCATTTGGAATTATTCTGCCAAAGATCCAAAACTAAGTGGACAGTTACGTAAAACGGTCTTGATTTGTATTTGTATCGCTTTTGGATATGGACTATTCTTGACGACAATTGGCGGACAGAATCCTTATCAGATGATGCTAATGGCGGCTAACGGTGAGGTATGGAATGTTGATTATGCAGAAGTAGGTGGTGGACGAATGTTCGGACGTATTTCTTCTGTGTTTGGACATCCTATGACCTATGGCTTGTTCCTTGGATTGGCTTTGATATATGTCTATAGTGTCCGAGACTGTCTGAACAAGTATGTGAGTATGTTTTTGGTCTTAGGTCTCATTGCAGCTATATTCCTATGCGGTATTCGAAGCCCTATTGGTGCTTTGTTTGCAACGGTATTGGTATTTTTGCTGCTCAACCATAAGGTGAAACTCATGATACAAGTTGCTATTGTTGGGTGCTTGGGCTATGCCATTATTTCTTCTGTGCCTGATTTGAATAGCTATGTGAAATCTATTTTCTCTGATGATAAATCAGAAGTTGCAGGTTCGTCCATGGAGATGCGAATGACCCAATTTGAGGGGTGTCTGACTGAAATTAGAAACAATCCTATATTTGGTAAAGGCTATGACTGGGTGGGCTACTATAAGACGAATTTTGGTGATCACCCAGTTATATTAGCTTTTGAGAGCTTGTCTTATGTAGTGTTGTGTAATTCCGGCTTCTTGGGAGTAGTCATTTGGATTGTATTTTTGGTAAGATTGTATCAGAATATGAAAAGAAATGTAAAAAATAGAGATACCCTTATTATGGTATTAGTTCTGATGGCATACTACCTCGCCTATTCAATGATTACCGGAGAGTATGGTTATATGAAATATTATTTGCTATTTTATACTTTCATCTTGTTGGAGGATAAAAAGCAAATCCAAACTGAAAAAAAATAAACTATGAAAGTCCTTTGGTTTGAAATATCCACCCCGTCACGCTATCGCAACGATGGCCAGGTGACGGCTGGTTGGCAAGATGCGTTGGAGAACATAGTGGCTCCATGCAAAGACATTGGGTTGTATATCGCTTTCGAGAGTAAGGTTTCGGCTGAGGTGAAGGTGATAGATGGTGTTACCTATATCCCGATGACCACTCATTACTCCTTCTTGGAAAACAAGGTAAGCCAGCATACTTGGAGCATCAATGAGCGTAAGGTTATTGAGCAGGGACGGAAAGTCATCGAGCAGTACCAGCCTGATGTAATTCATGTTTTTGGGTGTGAGTGGCCGTATGGTCTGCTGGCGCAATATACCGATATTCCATTGGTTATCCACATCCAGGGTAGCATCATCCCTTACGACAATGCGCTCTATCCTCCTCGCTACAATGGCTATACCATGGCAAAGGCTGCGGGATTGAACTTGCGCAAGGATTGGCATCGCTTCAGTGGCTACAACAAGGCGAAGTCTCGTCTGGATATGGAGAAACGCATCTGGAATTGTGTTCATCATTACATGGGTAGAACGTCTTGGGACAGGGCTTTGGTCAATATGTTGACAAAGAACTCTACCTATCATCATGTGGAGGAAGCTTTGCGTCCACAGTTTCTGCATTCAGATAAAATTTGGGAGTTGCCTGAAACCAATCAAAAGTTGAGGTTGCTTTCCACTGGTTGCTCTTCCTTCTGGAAGGGCATAGACGTGATGTTGAAGACGGCTCATGTGCTGAAGGAGGCTGGCGTAGACTTCGAATGGAACGTTGCTGGCGGCATGAGTGATGAGTTGAAAGAAATTGTGGAATCCAAGGAGCATCTAAAGTATGCAGAAAATAATATCCACTTCTTGGGGTTCCGTTCGCCAAGCGAGTTGATAGACGAGATGATACATTCTACGATGTATGTGCATACGGCTTACATTGAAAACAGTCCTAACTCCATTTGTGAGGCACAGATTATCGGTATGCCTATCATCTCGACGATGGTGGGTGGTATTGCAACTTTGGTTCGCAACGGAGAGGATGGCGACTTGCTTCCAGCCAACGACCCATGGCAGATAGCGAATGCAATCGTTGAACTGAGTAAGGACAGAGAGCGTATGAAGTATTATTCCGAGCATTCTCGTCAACATGCACTGGAGAGACATAATCCTGACAACATCCTAAAGCAGTTGTTGGGTTGTTATAAAGATTTGGTAGAGAAATGAAGAAATTGATTTATAAAGTTGTCCGCCTAATGTCCCGCCATTGCCACATGAATCTCTTTGGTATCATTAAGGAAAAATGCATGGTTCTTAGGTCTGAATGGATTGCGGCTAAGATGGCGGATTGTGGTCAAGGAGTGTCTTTCCGAAGTGTAGGAATGTTGCACTGTCCTGAGTTCATCCATATAGGCGGCAAAACCAATTTTGGCAAGGACATCTGGCTGACTGCATGGCAATTCGGGGGGGATAAATTTGACAAGCCTTTCTTGAAGATAGGAAGTCATTGTAGCTTTGGAGCTTATAATCATATCACTTGTGCCAACAGGGTCATAATCGGTGACAATTGTTTGACAGGCAAATGGGTGACAATTACAGATAATTCTCACGGAGAGACTGATTCGGACAGCTTGCATTTGTCTCCTACCAAAAGACCGATAACATCCAAAGGCCCTGTTGTCATAGGCAACAATGTGTGGATAGGCGACAAGGCTACGATTCTCCCTGGTGTTACCATTGGCGATGGGGCTGTGGTTGCTGCCAATGCCGTGGTGACGAAGGATGTTCCAAGTTATAGTGTTGTGGGTGGAAATCCCGCAAGGATAATAAAGAAAAATTAATTAGAAAGAAAAATATGAAAGCAAGAGTTATAGCAATGTATTTACCCCAATTTCATCCATTCAAGGAGAATGATGAATGGTGGGGAAAAGGATTTACAGAGTGGACTAACGTAGGCAAGGCAAAGCCTCTTTTCCGTAGTCATTATCAGCCACGTGTGCCAGCCGATTTGGGATATTATGATTTGAGATGTCCTTGGGTGCGTGAGGCTCAGGCTGATATGGCACGTGAGGCAGGTGTCGAGGGTTTCATGTATTGGCACTATTGGTTTGGCAATGGCAGAACTTTGATGGCAAATATCTTTGATGAGGTGTTGAAGAGTGGCAAGCCTGATTTCCCCTTCTGTCTTGGTTGGGCTAACCATTCATGGTCTCGTCGCACTTGGAACAGCAGTGCGGCATTGCATAAGGATGTGGACTTGATGAAGCAGGAATATCCTGGAGATGAGGATATCATTATGCACTTTAAAGCAGTACTTCCTGCTTTCAAGGACAAGAGATATATCACGGTAGATGGTAAGCCTATCTTTGTGATTTATGCGCCTATGGATATTCCTGATTGCACGCATTTTCTTGAAATGTGGAGAAAAATGGCAGTTGAGGCTGGATTGAAGGGCATTCATTTTGTTGGTCTTGCTGGCGGTTGGGAAAGTAATTATCATAAGATTCTTGATTTGGGATTTGATGCGTTGACCCTCGGCAATCAATGGAATGCTCAAACGGCTGTGAATGGTGGCTATGCTCTGCACATGTTCAAGCACAAGCTTAGAAAATATTTCCCTCGTATCGCTCCGCTGGATAAATATCCTTATAAGAAGATTATCAAGCATCTTTTCTGTGATTGGGATAAGAAGGAAAATGGTTATCCTCAGATTATCCCAAATTGGGATCGCTCACCGCGAGGTGGACGACGAGCTGTTATTTATACTGGTTCAACACCAAAATTGTTTAAGGAGCATGTGGAGGATGCTCTCAAGTTGATAGAGAACAAGCAACCAGAGCATCGGATTCTCTTTTTGCGCTCGTGGAATGAATGGGCAGAGGGAAACTATATGGAACCTGACTTAAAGTTTGGACATGGTTATCTATATGCTTTGGCCGAAGCTATCAAAGATTAAAATCCTAACCTATAAGCTGATAGGTCTTACCGATTTGGGAATTCATTTCCGTCCGCATACGATAGACTTTGGAATCAAGCTCTATCACTAGGGGTGGATGATAGTGAATAGTAAAGCTAAAATTGGCAAAGACCTCACAATTTACCCTGGAGTGGCAGTTGGGCGAACAGATGATGGTGTACCGACGATAGGTGATAATGTATTCTTGGGGTTGGGTAGTAAAGTCTTTGGTGGGATAACGATAGGAAGTAATGTCATAGTTGCTCCTAATGCTATTGTTACGAAAGATGTACCAGATAATTGTGTGGTGGCTGGTGTGCCGGCAAAGGTTATTAAAGAAAATGTGAAATGAAGATAGTAGAAATTACTTTCAGCCTTACGAGTGGTGGGTTGGAACGTTTTGCGGTCGATCTCAGCAATGAACTAAGCAAGTCGAATGATGTTACGCTTATCACCCTAAAAGACGACAAGATAGATACAGAACGAAGATGTTTCTATAAGTTTGACTTGTCTGAAAGGGTGAAGTATCTTAATTTAGGGTTAGGCGATGGATTTAGTTTAGAATCAGAATTTAAGATTTTCAATACTTTGAGAAAACTAAAACCAGATGTCGTTCATTTAAATGGTGGAAATTGTCCCAAATTTTGTGCTTTGGCCATTTTGTTGTTAAGTGGAAAAATGAAATTTATTCAAACGATACATAACGACTTGAAAAATGGTTATGACAAAGGCTTTAATAACTTACTTTATAGAACTTTGGGTACGACTAAGCGCTTTATGTGTGTGGCTCTATCCAATAAAAACTATAAAGATTTCAAGGACTTTTACCCAAACTTAAGAATAGAGTGTATTGTCAATGGGCGGGCTTCTCTTAAAAAAACAGAAATGTTTGAATCGGTACAAAAAGAGATGATGGCTTTTAGAAATAACAAAGAAACAAAATTATTTTTGCATGTTGCAAGATTTAACAGTCAGAAAAATCAAAGTATGCTGATTGATGCTTTTAATAAAATATGTGCAACTCAAAATGTAGCTTTGGTTATTATAGGCAATGGATTTGATACTCCAAAAGGACAAGAACTGAAAAATAAGGCTTGTGAACAGATACACTTCTTAGGGACAAGGAAAAATATTGCCGATTATTATTATTGCTCAGATTTGTTTACTCTTTCTTCTGTGTTTGAAGGTATGCCTATTTCGCTGATTGAAGCTTCTCTTGCAGGGCTTCCTTGTGTAAGCACGCCTGTGTGTGGTGCTGTGGATTTAATTGTTGATGGTGTGAACGGAAAGTTGTCTTCTGACTTCTCGGAAGAGAGCTATATTGCTGCTTTAGAATATAGTTTATTGCATTTTGATGAATTAAAGCGAAATGCTGAGCAAATGAAAAACAACAGTCCGTATACCATAGAAGAATGTGCAAAGAAATATTTGCAAGTATTTAAGAGATAGATAAACAATATTTATGAATATCAATGACAAATCGGCTCTTCGAGCATGTACCAGTTGCCAGATGTGTGCAGCGGTATGTGCGAAGAATGCCATTACTATCCAGTTGAATGAGGATGGTTTTTATCGTCCTTATATTGATGAGGACAAGTGTGTGGATTGTGGATTGTGTACAAAGGTGTGCTATAAGTTTGATGCTAATGTCAAGGTGACGAACACGGATGTCCTTGATAAACTCAAGGTTTACTCTGCCCAGTACAAGTCTGCCTCCATATTGGAGAAAGTTACATCTGGTGGTGTTGCAGATGCCTTGGCGAAAGAACTGGTGAAGCAAGGTTTTGTTTGTATTGGTGTGACCTATAATGATGACCGCCATAGAGCGGAACATGTGATAGCATCAACAGTAGGTGAGACAGATGCATTTCGCGGTTCTAAATATATACAATCATATAGCCTTGACGCATTCAAAAGTTTGGTGAAAAACGCAAGAACCAACAAGTTTGCTATCTTTGGATTGCCTTGCCATATTTATGCGGCTCATCAATTCCTTTCTCGGCGCAATCTTCGTGATAATTGCCTTTTGATTGATTTATTCTGTCATGGTTGTCCTTCTATGCTCGTATGGAACAAGTATGAACAGAAAATCAAGACGCAAGTTAAGAACAAAAAGTTTGACGAGGTTCAATTCCGTAGCAAGGTTCGTGGATGGGGTACTTTCTACGTAGTAGTAGTAGTAGAGGGCGTTAGGGCTTTCATTAGCAGTCCAAAACAAGATGAGTTTTATTCTCTTTTCTTTTCTGATCATGTGCTCAATGATGCTTGTTCTGATTGCAAACTCCGTAGCACGATGGAATACACGGATATAAGGCTCGGTGATTTTTGGGGGAAACGCTTCTTGAATGATAGGAAGGGGGTTTCAGCCGTTGCCATAACCTCGGAAAAGGGACTAATGCTATTTGAGACCATAAAGGATAAATTCGTAACAACACATAGTGACATGAGTGAGGTTTTGGTCAAGCAAAGCTATGGCAAGATTTATCATCCTAATCTTGAATTACGCAAGAATATGCTTGAAGCTTTGCGTGATGACAACAAGACCTTAAAAGATGTTGTTGATTTGTATTATAGCAAACAAGGATTAACCTTAAAGGCAAAGAAATGGTTGAAGACGATTAACTGGTATTTGCCGTTTGATTTAACACGATTGCTAAAGAGACTGGCTTAGTTTTTTCTTTTGATGATTTTGAACAAGATATACTTATGGTAAAGAAATTTTTTGTATTTGGAAATATAGGAAAGATGTCGGAAGTTCCCAAGAGTGGAGGCCAGTCTTCTGCTCGTAGGGTAATCAAGGGCATAGAACAAATGGGCTACGAGATGGAGCCGATAGTGAGACGACGTTGCGTGATGGAAGGGAAACTGGTTCATTTTCTTGAAACACAATCTTTTGCTATCATAGATCTCTGTAAGATATTAAAGCATATTATGTTTGGCAATCGTAAGAGAAGCGCATTCTTGATGCTTACGTATGGTGGGAAACTGGCTCCTTATGAACTTATCATTACTTGGATAGTTCGTTTGTTGGGATATAAGTCTGTTACCTATATGAAAGGTGGACAGTTTATGGATTTCTATAATAGAGGTTCTAAGTTCTATCGTTGGATTGTCAAGAAGAATATGGACTTACAAGCACAGGTTTGGTTTGAAGGTATGCCTTCTTTGGAGATTGTGAAGCGTATCAGCAATACGCATCTTGTTTACTACCCTAATTATGTAGTGGATGAGAACATAGCTGACGTCGTTTCCGAGAGACCAAAGGATAGGATAAACCTATGTTATTTTGGCAGGGTGACACCAGAAAAGAACGTTGACGTAGTCATCAAGGCTTTCAATATCTTGTGCAGCAAATATGATGATGTTTTTCTTACCGTCATTGGAGGCTCAGGCTTCAGCAAAGAATATGTGAAAGACATAGATGCGATGATAGAGCAGTCTCCATATAAAAGTCATATTGTGCGCAAAGGATTGACGCCGTTTGCTGAAATTAAAGAAATCATGCAGTCACAACATTTCTTCGTGTTCCCTTCCAAGGAACGTTGCGAGGGCCATTCCAACTCACTGAACGAGGCAATGGCGCAAGGATTGGTACCAGTCGTTAGCGACTATCATTTTAACCGTGCCATAGTAGATGATGACAGACTGATAGTCGAAGGGTATGAGCCACAAGCGTATGCAAAGAAAATTATTCAGATTAGGGAGAACTATGATTTAAGAGAACTTTCTGTAAAAATGAGAGATAGGGTGCGTGATGCTTTCTCATATGATGTGGTGAATAATCGTATTTTTGAAGAACTGACGAAAATTTAAAGAGATATGAAGATTGGAATTCTTACAATATTGAATGTGAACAATTACGGGGCGGAACTTCAATGTTGTGCTTTGTATAGAAAACTTACGAGCATGGGGTATGATGCGGAGGTTATTAATTACCTGTTTGGCATCAATCCAAAGCATGACTTTCATGGGGAGAGAAAAACGGTGCCAATTTCCTTTAAGCAGAATGTAAAGGTACACCTATTGCCTATCGTGCAAAACCTCTTCTGTTTGTTCCATCATAAAAATAAGGCTTTGAGAAATAAGCGGTTTGATGAGTTTCATGCCAACTATAATCATTTGACGAAGGCGACTTATCCTTCTGTAAAATCATTATATGAAGCAAATTTCAACTATGATGTAATATGTATTGGCAGTGACCAAGTATGGAACTACGAGAAAGGCTATTCCCTGGAACCGTTTTTTGCTTGCTTTGACAAAAAAGGAACGAAGAAAATCTCGTATGCTTCAAGTATTGGACTCTCTTCTCTCTCTAAAGAAGCCGAATGTGTTTTTAAAAAAGAATTGTCAGGCTTTGCCCATTTGTCGGTAAGAGAACAGCAAGCATCTGAACTGTTGGAGAATTTGCTAGATAGAGAAGTGGATGTCGTTCTTGACCCTACTCTTATTTTGGATAATAAGGATTGGCTGGAAGTGGCTAAGTTTGATATGTGCCCAAAAGAAAAATACGTTTTGGTATATATCGTTACTATCAAACCATGTGATTATGTGTTGGAGGTCGCAAGGCATATAGCCAAGTTGCGCAATCTAAAGATTGTTCGCATTTGCCGTGATGCTTATCCTGAGCATTCGGGCCGTGATGTGCAGGAAATCTTGACGGCAGGTCCTTCTGATTTTGTGGGGCTTTTTGCAAATGCAGAGTTTGTTGTTACCAATTCTTTCCATGGAACAGTGTTCTCCATTAATTTCTCGAAGTCTTTCTATTCTGTTATCAAGAGCCAGCATTCTACCAATAGCCGATTGACGAGTATATTGAAGAAGTTGAATTTGGAGGATAGAATATTGCCTGTAGGGAGTCCGCTTCCCCAAATCAGTGACATAGATTACACTATTCCTAAAGAAAAATTGAGTGAGGAGCGCAAACACTCTTTGGAATATATCAAGAACGCTCTTTCATAAACAATTGATTCTAAAGCAATGGGAGATATTAAAAAAAGAGATGTCAGTATAGACGTTTTGAAATTCTTTGCAGTCTTTTTGATTATCAATAGTCACATGGATATTTGTTATCCCAAGTATTCTGTGCTTGCAACAGGTGGTGCTATTGGTGATTGTCTGTTTCTTTTTGCCTCAGGTTATACTTTATTTTGGAAGCAACCTATTGGATTTCTCGGTTGGTATAAAAGACGTATCAATCGAATATATCCCTCAGTCTTCATGTGTGCCCTTGTGGGTGCGTTGGTGACAGGGGCATCAAGTATTCCCTTAATAAGATTCGGGGGGGGTGAATTCGTAATATTTATCATGTTGTATTATGTACTGCTTTATGTAGTGCAAAAATACATGGTTAACAGAATACCCTTGGTGATGTGTGTGGTTGCTGCTATCTCTGTGGCAGTGTATTTATTTTGGTTCCCCTACAAATATGAGACAAGCATTCGTGGTCTATATGGTATTTCTACTTTGTACAGGTGGATTCCATATTTCGGATTCATGCTGATGGGGGCATGGGTTGGATTGAGAGCTAAGATACCTAATGGCAAGATGAAATGCAAAAGGTATGACCCCATTCTGTTTTTGTTATCGCTGGCTGTATTTTATGGGATACAGTTTATGGCTAAGAAACATTTGGAGGTCGCTCCTTGGCAGATAGTGACATTGTTGCCACTTGCAGGTATTGTCTTTTATTTCTATAAAATATGTAATGCCAACATCTTTGAGAAGCTCTATCATACAAAATATGGCAATTGGGTAATTTTGTTTGTTTCAGGATTGTGCTTGGAGTCCTATCTTATTCAGCATTATTTATTTACGGATAAGTTGAACGGATTGTTTCCTCTGAATATTCCAATCATGATGCTGATAATCTTATTTGCCTCGTATGTATGTCGTTGCTTGGCAAGAGTTTTCTCGCAGACCTTTGGGACAGGAGATTATGATTGGAAAAAAGTGTTTACGCTTGTGTAATGATGCGATGTATTTATAGAAATTAGGGTGGTTTTAATATATGTATATGCCAATTTAGAAACTATGAGGAAGCAAGAGGACGAGATAAAGAAATTGTTTTAATCTATTCTTCCTTTTGGGTATGGAGGGTGCCCACCCCAAATCCCTCCTTTATTATATATTTATGAATAAGAAAGTATGGAAACAGTAAAAGTTTTAAATATAAAAATTCAGAACATTACCCGTCAGGAACTCTTAGAGAACTTGAAGGAGGGTGTTCTTGTGACCCCTAACCTTGACCATCTGATTAAGCTTCAGAGGGACAAGGAGTTTTATGATGTGTACCAAAAGTCAGAATGGGTGGTGTGCGACAGCAAGATTCTCTACCTGTTCGGTAAGTTGCTGAAGACTCCTATCAAGGAAGCTATTCCTGGTTCGAGCTTCTTCACCTCTTATTATATGTACCACAAGGATGATGTTGACTGCAAGATATTCTTGTTGGGTGCCAAGGAGGGTATCGCTGCCAAAGCGATGGAACGCATCAACGAGAAGGTAGGTCGCCAAATGGTGGTCGGTGCTCATAGTCCTTCCTTTGGCTTCGAGAAGCATGAGGAGGAATGTGAGGAGTTAGTGAGAATCGTGAATGAGAGCGGGGCGAATGTGCTGCTCGTTGGCGTGGGTGCTCCAAAGCAGGAGAAGTGGATTATGAAGTATCGGGACAGAATGCCTGGTGTAAAGGTCTTCATGGCGCTCGGCGCTACTATCGACTTCGAGGCTGGCACACTGAAACGTGCGCCTAAGATTTGGCAGAAGATTGGCATGGAGTGGTTGTATCGCTGTATGAAGGAGCCAAAGCGTTTGTTTAAGCGTTACTTCGTGGATGATATGCAGTTCTTCTATTACTTTGGCAAGCAACTGTTGGGGATATACAAAAATCCTTTCCGTAAGAAGTAAACTTTCTTACTTCTTGCGAAATATATTGCATAATATGACTATTGACAGTAAGACAATAGCGGCAATATAGGATATGACGACGTTAAATAATTGTTTCATGATTGTAAAAATCATAACAATGGAATCACAACAACGAATATTTTTCGATTTTTTGAAGTTTTGCATAGAGGCTGTGGCGGAAATTCCTGTCTCTGTGAAGTATGCTGACTGGGAGGTGCAATATGCCATCGCCAAGAAGCAGGCATTGATAGGTGTGCTACTTCATGGCATCAAACAGTTACCAAAGGAACTGGCTCCTGATGCCGACTTGCTGATGACATGGATGGGGTTGGCACAGAAAATACATCAGCAGAACATTCGCCTGTTTATGGATTCTGTCAAAGTGTGCCATAACTTCAAGCATGAGGGCTTCCGCTGCTGTATCTTGAAAGGTCAAGGGAATGCGTTGCTCTATCCAGATCCTTATATGCGAACACCAGGCGATATTGACATCTATCTGGCTGGTGGAAGGAAGCGCATCATGCAATATATTAATAAGGTATGTCCAAACCAAGTGATGCGCTATCATCATGTTGATTTCCCCATGATGAAGACAGCGATAGAGGTGCATTTTACGCCATCGTATATGTTTTATCCGAAGCATAACCACAGAATGCAGCGGTGGCTCGGTGAGGTGATGGGCTTGCAATGTTCGAATGTCGTGGCGCTGCCCGATGGATATGGGGAGATAAGCGTGCCGACTGTAAACTTCAATGTCATCTATATTCTCTCTCATCTCTATCGCCATGTGTTTACGGAGGGGATTGGATTGAGGCAGCTACTTGATTACTATTATGTGCTGAAATCATGGGAGCATGATAAGGAAGCCTTGATTTATGTGCAAACCTTGGTCGACTATTTCGGTATGACAAAATTTGCTGGTGGCATCATGTATGTACTGCATGAAGTTTTCGGATTACCGACGTCCATGATTGTTGTCCCTATAGACAAGAATGAAGGTAAGTTCTTGTTGGATGAAATCATGCGAGGGGGCAACTTCGGCCAATATGACACGAGGCTTGGAAGTAAGGATAATGAAGGTAAGATACACCGCTACCTCAGAATGACTTTGCGAAACCTGCGCTTTGTAAAGCACTACCCTACGGAGGCATTGAGTGAACCGCTGTTTAGAACGGGATTTACTTTATGGAAAAAATGCAAGGGATTCAAATAGGCCGTTATAACTTTCGTTTTGAAGCTCGATTTTGACCTTAGCCAGTTGGACGCTATGAGGAAAACGAGATATGGGCGATTGCATTTTCTTTTCTTGCCCTTTAAAAGCTATATCTTAGAAAAAAACTAAATACACATGAATTATCAATATCATATTTTTTCCCCGTATCGTGTTTGCCCATTGGGCGCACATGTGGATCATCAGCACGGTATCGTGACTGGTTTCGCCATTGACAAGGGCGTGGATTTGTGGTTTACGCCAAATGAGGACGGCAAGGTGCATTTGGAATCTCGCACTTTTGACGGAGTGGTTGATTTTGACATCACCAAGGGAACACTTGTTAGGGAAATGCATTGGGGCGACTATGTTCGAGGAGCAAAGTACGCACTGAACAAACGTTTTGACCTAAAGAAGGGTATCAATGGCGTGGTGCAGGGATCGCTGCCTGTGGGAGGCTTGTCGTCGAGCGCAGCTGTGCTCATCGCCTACGTGATGGCCTTTGCCAAAGCGAATGACATCAGTCTTCAGCCTTTTGAAGTGGTAAAAATCGCTTCGGAAGCAGAGCGTGAGTATATAGGACTGAACAACGGCTTGCTTGACCAGGCATGTATTGCTTTGGGTAAGAAAGACGGTTTGCTGTTCTTAGACTGTGACAGTGACGCTTATCGCATCATCAAAAGAAATCCAGAGATGAAGGATTTTGAGATAGGTATTTTCTTCTCTGGATTGACAAGAAGTTTGGTGAACAGTGACTACAATTTGAGGGTTTATGAGTGCAAGACTGCGGCTTGGAACGTGCTCGCTTATGAGAATCAGCCTTTGAAGGAGTTTAACAAGACTTTCCTAAGAGACATTCCGAAAGAATCATACGAGGCTTGCAAAGACAGAATGCCAGCCCGCTTCGCCCGTCGTGCAGAGCATTTCTATTCAGAATACCGCAGGGTAAGACAGGGCGTGACGGCTTGGGAGACAGGCAACTTGGAACTCTTCGGCAAGTTGTGCTTTGCTTCTTGCGAGTCTTCTATTCATAACTACGAGTGCGGTTCGCCAGAGCTGATTGAAATCTATGAAATCATGCGAAGTCTGCCTGGAGTATATGGAGGACGCTTTTCGGGAGCAGGATTCAAGGGCGCTTGCATCGGGCTGGTTGAGCCATCCGAGAAAGAGAATGTGGAGAGAGAGTTGACTCGCCGATACTTGGAGAAATTCCCAGAATATGAGAAGACCTTCAAGGTGTATTGGGTGAAACCAGATGACGGAGCGAGATTTATTTAAAATTAAAATTATGAAGAATATAGTGATAGCGGCAGGATATGCCACAAGATTGGGAGAGTTGACCAAGAATTTCCCAAAGCCATTGTTGAAGATAGGTGACAATACGATATTGGGCAGGATGCTCGATGACATCGACAAGATTCCTGAGATAGATGAGCATATCATCATCACGAACCATAAGTTTGCTGGAATATTTAAGGAATGGGCTGGCAAGCAGAATTATAAGAAATCGATTACGATTGTGGACGATGGGACGGAGACGAATGATACTCGCTTGGGGGCTGTGTGTGATTTGTTGTTTGCCATGGACAAGTTGAAAATAGAAGATGACATGTTGGTGGTAGCTGCCGATAACATTCTCTTCTTCTCATTTCAGGAGTTTGTGGATTTCGCCAAGGTGAAGGGTTCTTCCTGCATCATGTGCCATGAGCAGCCGAGCATAGAGAAGTTGCAGCGCACAGGTGTTATTGTATTGGATGATAACGACAAGGTATTGAATATGGAGGAAAAGCCTCTGGAGCCGAAGAGCCATTGGGCGGTTCCTCCATTCTATATCTACTTGAAGAAGGACTTGGAGAAGGTAAGACATTCCGTAGAGAACGGTTGTGGCAAGGATGCGCCTGGAAACTTGGCTCATTATATGGTGGAGCAGGTGGAAATGCACGCTTGGAAGATGACGGCAGGACGTTTCGACATCGGAAGTCTCGATACGTATAAGGAGGCTTGCGAGAAGTTCGGCAAGTGATGCGGCGGATGAATGTAATGTGGGGAGGAGCTTGATAACATGATTTTTGACTTCTTGAAATATTGCTTCGGCAATATGACTGATGTGAGTATGGTTGTCGCCAAGATGGACTGGCGACAGCTATACTATTTTGCTTCTAAACAAGCGATTCTCGGATTTTGTTTTGATGGAATTGAGCGATTAGGGCGTGAATATCCTTCTGCATTGAAGGATAATCCTATCGGGCAGGATTTGCTGATGACGTGGATGGGCAAGGCGCAACAGATTCGTCGTCGGAACATGACGGTGAATGAGGTTGCAGCCAACTTTCATTGAGTATGACATCCGCAAGCCTATCGAGAATTTGCCATTTACTCCTACAGAGGATGACGTAATCTTCAACTTTGCTGCCGTTCATCGTACTCCTGGTCATGAGGATCATGAGTATTTCGAAACGAATATCCGTGGTGCAGAGAATGTGGTGGCTTTTGCTGAGAAGTGGAATATCAAGAAGATTGTGTTTACTTCGAGCATTGCACCATACGGCGCTGCTGAGGAACTGAAGAAGAAGACGACCTTGCCTACTCCTAATACTGCATATGGTATCTCTAAGTTGGTGGCTGAGAAGATTCATGAGAAGTGGCAGAATGGTGATGCGGCTCACCGTCAGCTTACTATCGTTCGTCCTGGTGTGGTATTCGGAAAGGGTGAGAATGGTAACTTCACGAGATTGTATTGGGCTATCCGTGGTCATAAGTTTGCTTACCCTGGCAGAAAGGACACCATCAAGGCTTGTATCTATGTAAAGGAGTTGGTTCGTTTCATGCTCTATCGATTGGAGCATCATGAGCATGGTGTGGAGTTGTATAACTGTTGCTTCGAGCCTGCTTATACTATTCAGCATATTGTTGAGGCTATGAAGAAGGTAACAGGATTGACTCAGTTTGTACCTGATATTCCTAACTGGGTTATCATGCCTATGGCAAGGATGGCAATGTTGCTTGGTTCGCCAATGGGTATCTGTCCTGCGAGAGTGAAGAAGCTTCAGATTTCTACTAATATCTGTGGTGAGAAGTTGAAGAACTGTGGTTATCAGTTTAAGTGGAGTTTCGAGGAAGCTCTGGCTGACTGGTTCGAGGATAATGACAGGAAGTGGCTAAAATGACGTTTGCAATCTTAATATAAATTAAGATTATCGTTTGTTCGCATATTCTTTCGATGATTTTCATTATTTTTGCAAGGAATTATACATATAACAATAATGAATGAACATATATCTCTTTGGGCTAAGCAAACAGGTGTTTTGCCAGTGAATCTGCTTCACTGTCAAAATGCAGGTGTACTTAAATACGCAATGTTGGATGGTGACATCAACAATTTCTGTCTTGACTATTCTGAAAATCAAGACATGGATGCTGATGCTTACAAGCAACAGGCTTGGTCATCAAACATGCGTAATTACATACGTGTGGCAGGAGATGATGTTATGTTGTATAGTGTGGGGAAAAACTCGCCTGAGCGTATTTCCAAAAGCCTTGTACTGAATAACATGGAGAAATTCTATCAGTACATTTCTCCAAAACAGAACGTGCTTACCGTTGAAGGTATTGTTCCCTTTGTTATGAAAGAATTTCGTGGCATCAGGAATTGGCTGCGTGAAGAGAATAGTGCAGAAAGTTCAATGACTGCACTGTTATACATGTTGGCTTCCATCAAGGATAGCGGCAGTATCGGTAATGATAACCTTGCATCCTTAGGACTGCCAACCAATACTTTTGATATAGTGGGCAATCTTCCTTCTATGGAAGAACATCTGCAACATCTGAGAGAAGGTATGAATGGCTTTCAGCCTGACGTATCTTTACTCCTACGTCATGCAGCCGGTCAACTTTTTGAAGAGGCAAACTATATTGCGAAATTCAATCCGCAGTTGAGCTTGTTTACTAATTATGACATCAAGTATGCCTATAACCCTCAGAAATTGGGAGCGTTCTATACACCAACCTATTTGGCACGTTCTATAGTCGAGAAGGTTATAAAAGAAAGTCATATTGAAGACAAGGAGGAAATATCCATCTTGGATCCTGCCTGTGGTTCTGGAGAGTTCTTGGTTGAAGCATTGCGCCAACTGAAGACCCTTGGATTTGAAGGCAAGGTGAAAGTTTACGGATGGGATGTGTCTCCCGTAGCTATCAATATTGCAAATTTCGTACTCCACTTTGAAAAGGAAGAGTGGAATAACAGTTTGGAATTGCATATTGAGGAACACGATTCTGTTGTACATGATTGGCCTAACGTGGACATCGTTTTCATGAACCCTCCGTATAGTTCCTGGGAACAGTTGAACGATGAACAGCGACAGTCCGTAAAGGAATTGATGCCAAAAGGAAAGCCAAATCTTTCCGGCGTATTCTATTTGAAAGCGGTAAATGCTTTGAAAGAGAATGGCATCATCGGTTGCGTCATGCCGACCTCTTTCTTGATAAATGACTCAACTAAGGAACTCAGAAAAGTTTCTAAAGAAAAGGTTATGCCTTTCTATATTGGTCGTTTGGGAAGTTTCGTTTTCCAAAGAGCATTTGTGGATGTATGTGTCATAATGGCAAAAGTCAGAGCTGCTGCTGATGGAAGCATAACTATGTTGTGGACAGACAATAAAGGAAAACTTGTGCCTGATGCCTTACGGAAGTTGCGTATGATAGATTATGGTGCTGCCACTCCGTTGAACATGGAGAATGTAAGCATCTATCAGCAAGAAGCCAAAAGCGTATTGAACAATGACGTTTGGATGCCTCTGTCTTATAAAGAAATGCAGGTGAAAAAGACATTGGACGATTTGCTCGTTTGTGGTGTGATGGAATGTGTCAAGGATGTCTTTTGCGTAAAACAAGGCTGTCGTACTGGAAACAACAGCTTGTTCAAGATAAAGAAGCAAGAGCTTTTGGCAATGGAAGAGGCTGAAAGATCTTATTTTAGACCGTCAGTTGACAGTGACAGTTTACAAAACAATATTCTTCAAGAGAACTCATACGTGTTCTTCCCATACGATGAAAATGGACTGAACATTCTTAGTGAAGAAGAACTCAAAGATAAAGTTCCTACGTATTATCAGAAAATCATAGGTTCAAAAGAATCTCTGGGTTCTCGTACTGGTGGTATCAAACAATGGTGGGCATTGACACGTCCACGTGAATGGCAATTTACCCTTGGGGTAAGGCTTGTTTCTGCTGAATTTGGAAATTCATCCAATTTCTCGATTGATGAGTCAGGACGATTTGTTGTAGAAAGAGGATTGGCATGGCTACCCAAAGATTACCAAATGCCAAGGGACAATCTCTACGCATATCTTGCCATATTGTCATCAGAGTATTTCAACACCCTGTTGGCGATATATTCTAAACAATTGGCTGGCGGAAATTGGTTTAACTTGGAAAAGAAGTTTGTTGACCAAATTCCATTGCCAAGGTTCTTGGACAACGAGGACTACACATTACAGCTATTGATTGGATATGGCAAGAAAATAGCAAAAGGAGTTAGATTTGACTATTACAAATGTGAACACTTAGTAAGGGAACTCTATGGCTGCTAAACAAAATACACCAACTCTTGTTAGAGGTGTTCTGCAAAAGCTAAAGGGGTGAATCGGACAACATGAGAATTTGAATATGGAAGAGGAATACGGAAGTAATTCTATTTCTTATACTCTTAGGGACTATAATGCCAGTTCCGCTACATTCCAAATGGTAGGCACTCATGAAAAATATGTTCCTATCGTAGCTATTCGAGAAGGCTTCAACTTGTACGCATCTATTGGTTATACAAACATGGGAAAAAAGAAAAAGCTTGTAGTGTCAAGTGTTTCTTTTCAGGTGTTTGGCATGGATAGGTTGTTGTTTCGGGCAGAATGGACAGAAGAACCTAAAAAGGATATGCCGCATCCCCAACCTCATTGGCATTTTCACCCTTATTCACAAAGTGAAATAAAGGAAGAAAAACAGCCTAAGAGATTTGAGGATACATTGCAAGGCGGTTTCCAGAACACTTTAGATGAGGAAGAGAAAAAGGAAAGGATAGACATTGCTGATATGCATCTGACAATGGACTATAATATCGCTTCTAATCCGTATGAAAAAAGTTGGGATGAAATAAGGATACAGGAATGGGCATACAAAACCATCGACACCCTCTTTGAAGAACTTGACTTTGTTATAAGCAAAGGTCATAAAGCATAAATTTGTGAATAAGCAACTTTATATAGAAAGTATGCATAACAACCAGCATATTTTGTTTACAATGGGAGCCATTCAAGATGAAAGATACAAATGCCCTTTGTGTATGCAATCTTTTTCTGATGATGAAGTTGTGAAAAACTTAACAGAGGAAGATGTGCCACAAGCATCTCTTGGTGGTAAAAGAATTGCTTTAACATGTAGATCTTGTAATAGTACGTGTGGACATTCTATAGATGTAAACTTACTGAATGCTATCGTCGGTTTTGAACAAAAAAGTTTTTTCCTTTGACAGACAGAAAGGTAAACTTGATACATGAAGGGCGAAGATTAGGGGCTAACTTGCATATAGATGCTAATAGTCAACTATTTTTAGAGATAGATGCCAAACGGAATAATCCCAAGATTTGGGATGAATATCGAGAAAACATATTGAAAGAGAACGCTCTAATAGATTTGCAAGAAATACCTTTGAAAAGACACGAAAGGCTTATATCTGCTGCTTTATTGAAGAATGCGTATTTACTCTTGTTTGCAAAAACAGGATATACATTCTTAGCGACTGTAAGTTAGACGTTTTAAATTAAAGATTTTAGCAACATTGACTATACGGGTGGAAGATAGAAGTGTTTTGGCTAAGCTCAAGAGGTTACTTGAGTCAATGAAAGGTGTTAGTTACAAATGAATTCTGAACACTTATATATAATTGGTAACGGATTTGATTGCTAT
>OIYF01000046.1_pt1 | contig 66285 bp, 54 predicted proteins | sample 1587971 | NCBI WGS metagenome assembly OIYF01 (sample SAMN03283248) | human gut metagenome | biome: human-associated habitat; material: feces | host: Homo sapiens | place: Peru | collected 2012 | reverse complement strand
CTTGCCAGCATGAAACGTTTTCTCATAGAAATGGATGAGTGGCTAAGGCGACGGCTACGTATGTGTATATGGAAGTCGTGGAAGAGGGTGAAAACGAGAGTTGCCAACTTGGTAAAGTGTGGTATAGACAAATACCAAGCTTACATGTGGGGCAATAGTCGTTTGGGTTATTGGCGCATAGCTGGCAGTTATATACTATGTCATGCGATAACCAACGAAAAGTTGAGCATGGCAGGCTATGCTACATTGATGGGTTCATACATCGAATGGCACCCAAAATAGGAACCGCCGTATGCGGAACCGCACGTACGGTGGTGTGAGAGGTCGGAAAACGAAAAGTAGGAGAAAAACTACTTCGTTTTCCTCCTACTCGATTTTTTAGGAATCTTCCCCATTTACGAAAATGAGAATGAAAAAATACAGCTACATGAACTCATATTCGGAAGGTTAGGAGCAGAGTTCTGAATGGACTTCAATCAATACGGGGAACTACTCATCCCATTCCTCGAATTCCAATTCCAGTTCCTTGTACTCGGGTTTGTGGGTGCTGTTCTCATGGTCTTCTTTCTTGGCTTCTTCGCTTGTGGCATTGCTCACTGAGAGGCCAATGAGGCGGATGGGGTGGGCGGAGGAATACTCCACCTGCTTGAGCAGAAGTTTGGAGAGAGGCAGTATGTCGGCCTTGCTCTTCAGAATCTTGTCTTGCGAGATGCTTCTTGTTATCTGGGTGAAGTCGGCAAACTTGATTTTCAGGGTGAGGGTGCGGCCTTCGAACTCGCTGCGTTCTATGCGGGTAAGCAACTCCAGGACGGTGTGATAGAGTTGTATGATGACGGCAGAGGAAGTGTATATATCCTCTAAAAAAGTCTGTTCGCATCCTACAGACTTCCTTTCGTGATACGTAACGACGGGGCGATTGTCGATGCCACGTGCAAAATGGTAGAAGACATGACCAGCCTTGCCAAAAACCTCGACGAGATGCTGTTCTGAAACCTTACGCAGGTCGGCTCCGCGGTAAATGCCCATGAAGTGCATCTTCTGCAGAGTCTTCTTGCCTACGCCCCAAAAATCTTCCACGGGCAGTTGAGAGATAAAGTCGAGAGCCTTGTCGGGGTGAATGGTGCAGATGCCGTCGGGCTTGCGATAGTCGGAAGCCACTTTGGCGAGAAACTTGCAATAGCTGATACCTGCCGATGCGGTGAGTCCTGTCTCTGCTTTGATGCGTGCCTTGATTTCGCGTGCCACATCTACAGCCAGCTCTATACCTTTCTTATTATGGGTGACATCGAGAAAGGCCTCGTCGATGGAGATAGGTTCTATGAGGTCGGTATAATCCTGGAAGATGTGGTGAATCTGCTGCGACACCTCTTTATAATGTTCGTGTCGGCAAGGCACGATGTTGAGGTCGGGGCAGAGGCGCTTGGCCTGTGCGATTGACTGTGCAGAATGTACTCCGAAGCGACGTGCCTCATAGCTGGCAGTAGACACCACACCACGTGGACCGTCGAAGCCTACCGCAATGGGTTTGCCCCGAAGTTCAGGATTGTCTCTTTGCTCTACTGCCGCAAAGAAGGCATCCATATCAATGTGTATGATTTTTCTATTCTCCATTCTCATGCAAAAATACAAATAAATCCTTGTTTATGCAAATTTCATTTCTATCTTTCTCAACTTTCGCTGGGTTCAGGAGTTTAGATGATAAAGGAGTTATCACTCCCTTCGGTTGTTAAAAGTTATAGCCATCAGAACGTCGTTTTTGCATCCCTCAGGCAGTCTTGATCATTTCAAGTCTGCCTGTCTTATTTTAAATACTTTTGCTGTGTCGCAATTAAAGCTTGAGGTACAGATCTTCATGAAGTTTCCATGGAAAAAAGAATCGAATAATCCGAGTATTTAATAAAATTGTTATCGCAATAGGGGTATACCTAACATTGTCTTTGACTTCTCAAACTTTCGAAACAAGCGAAAGTTCTCATACTTAAATAGAGAATTTTGTGATAAAATAATTAATGGCAGTCAGCAACTCGTCAAGATTATTTTTGATAACGTCTAATACAATATCTCCGTCAATATCAAAATAGCCATGTGCAATATGGTTACGAATGCCTATGACATCTTGCCAAGGTATTTCTGGACGTTCATCTAACAAACGGGATTGGGTTAATTTATCTATCTGTTTAACCCCTTCTTCAATAGCGCCTCTATAAGCATACAACTGGCTGCAAGATTTTTCATGCCTTCTGGCGTACTATAGTAATCATCTACATTTTGTATATCCTTATTCCAATCTTGCAATTGTTCTATAGCTTTTTTTATTTGCAATAAGGTACCTGCTATTCTATTTGATAATGTATATTCCGTCATGTTCTATTTCTTTAAGAAGGTATGGATTGATACGTTTGTGTATTCTTACTATATCGACTGAGCATTCCAGTAAGTTATCTAAAAAGCGCTTAAGTCTGACAACAAGAAACATTTTCGGTTCCATATCTACACATATATCAACATCGCTACCTTCTTTCTGTTCATTTCTGGAAACAGAACCAAAGAGACGTAATGATTTTACTCCGAAGTTACTTTTTAGTTCTTCGGCGTGAGATAAAATCAGTGAAATGTAGTATTCTCTTGACTTCATATTCATTGTCTTTTTATTCAGGTATGGATAATGCAAATCGAATGCATAGCGTCAAGCTTGTTTGAACGTTTTGCTGAGATGCAACTTATCTTCTGCAAAGATACAAAAAATATCTATTAATGCAATAGTAATGAATGAAAAAGTACTGATTTTACTCAATACGACTATTTTAACGGAAAATACAGAACTCGGTGATGAAGGGGGTGAAGATAAAAAAAGCCGACGAAGTTTCGTCGGCTGATGGCTGTGATGGTTTAGGGGGGATTTTGCTCTCATAACCCAGTCGCAGAGAACCTGTTCTATAATAAAATTTACTTAATAAAATTGTTATCGCAAAAGAAGTGACTTTCAAGTTAAACCTTGGAATTGATGGAAAAGAAGCTGTCAAGATTGAAAAAAAGGTGTGCCACAAATCCGTGGCACACCCCTTTATGTAAAGATAAGTGTGATTTTATTTCTGGCACTCCTTGCATGGAGTCCAGGGCTTCAGCTGCTTGAAGAAGTCGTTGCCCTTGTCGTCTACGAGGATGAATGCAGGGAAGTCCTCTACGGTAATCTTCCAGATCGCCTCCATGCCGAGCTCAGGATACTCTACGCACTCGATGCTCTTGATGGAACTCTGAGAGAGAACGGCAGCTACACCACCGATAGTTCCGAGGTAGAAACCACCATGCTTCTTGCAGGCCTCTGTCACGATGTCGCCACGGTTGCCCTTGGCTATCATGACCAAGCTGGCGCCATGATCCTGGAACTCGTCAACGTATGGGTCCATACGGTTGGCTGTGGTAGGACCCATAGAGCCACATGGATAACCCTCTGGAGTCTTGGCAGGACCAGCATAGAGGATAGGGTGGTTCTTGAAGTACTCTGGCATCTCCTCGCCAGCATCCAAGCGAGCCTTGAGCTTGGCATGAGCGATGTCACGAGCCACGATGATGGTTCCCTTCAGGTTGACACGGGTGCTGACAGGATACTTGCTCAACTCAGCGCGTACAGCGTCGATACCCTTGTCGAGGTCGATCTCGATACCCTTGGTACCCTCTCCTGGGTTGCGGAGCTCCTCAGGAATCAACTCTGTTGGGTTCTCGTCCATCTTCTCCAACCAGATACCGTCCTTGTTGATCTTAGCCTTGATGTTGCGGTCGGCAGAGCAGCTTACACCCATACCGATAGGGCAGCTGGCACCATGACGAGGCAGACGGATGACACGGATGTCGTGAGCCAAGTACTTACCACCAAACTGTGCACCCAAGCCAATCTTGTGAGCCTCATTGAGGAGCTTGTTCTCCAAGTCGATGTCGCGGAAAGCACGACCGGTCTCATCACCTGTTGTAGGCAACTCATCATAGTACTTGATAGAAGCCAACTTCACGGTAAGGAGGTTCTTCTCGGCAGAAGTACCACCGATAACGAATGCGATGTGGTAAGGAGGACAAGCTGCTGTACCGAGGCTCTTCATCTTCTCTACGAGGAATGGGAGTAATGTACCCTCATTCTGGATAGTGGCCTTGGTCATAGGGTAGAAGTAGGTCTTGTTGGCAGAACCGCCACCTTTGGCAACCATCACGAAGCGATACTCGTCGCCCTCGGTAGCCTCGATATCGATCTGGGCAGGCAGGTTGCAACGGGTGTTTACCTCATCATACATATTGAGAGGAGCATTCTGTGAATAGCGAAGGTTGTCCTGTGTGTATGTGTTGTAAACACCAAGGCTCAAAGCCTCTTCGTCCTCGAAGTCGGTCCATACACGCTGACCCTTCTCGCCATGAATGATGGCAGTACCTGTATCCTGGCAGAATGGGAGAATGCCCTTTACGGCAGTCTCTGCGTTGCGGAGGAACTGGAGAGCTACGTATTTGTCGTTCTCAGAAGCCTCTGGGTCGGTCAAAATCTTAGCCACCTGGAGGTTGTGCTCACGACGGAGCATGAACTCTACGTCGTGGAAACCCTGCTGTGCGAGCAGGGTAAGTGCTTCCTTTGAAACCTTGAGGATTGTTTTTCCCTCGAACTCTGCTGTGCTTACGCCTTCTTTTGAGATAAGGCGATACTCTGTCTTGTCCTCTCCAAGCTGAAACATTGGAGCGTACTTAAAATCTGGAGCTTTTGCCATAATGTTTTTTTGTTGTTATTATACTGTTGAAATATTCAAGTTGTTTTGTTTTGTCAAGAATTTGAGAATTAAAGAATTCTTCTTTTTCCTTCCCCTTATCTGTTGAATTATTGAGAAAGAAGTTCACACAGCGAACAGACTTCCTGCCAATCTTCATTCTTCCTAATGATTAGCCTTGGAATATTCTTAAATTCTTGACATAAAATCAGAATCCGAAGATCTCTTCCTGAGAGAGGCGCTTGATAGGAGCAATCTTCTCGAGGCTCTTCATGTCGAGGTCTTTCTCGTTGCCGAGGATGACCATGCGGTAAGGCTTGCCTACGATGTTCTGCTTCTCGAAGTTAGTGATGTCCTGAAGTGTCACGTTCTGGAGCGCCTCATAGAGCTTCTTGTTGGGATCGTAGTCGAGTCCCTTCAGCTTGGCATTGAAGTAAGCGTAGAGCACATTGTCCTTAGTGGTACGCATACTCTGCAGGCTCTTGATGAGGCTCTGCTTAGCCAGGTTGAATGCAGCCTCGTTCTGTGGCAGGTTGTTGATGATCTCGTTGAACACGTTGATGCAGTCCATCATCTTGTCGCTCTGCGAGATGATATGAGTGAAGAAGTATTCTGTATCGTTCTTACGACCAGGGCGTACATAATAAGAACCTGCGTTGTAAGCCAGACCTCTTGTCTCGCGGAGTTCCTGGAAGACGATGGCGTTCATGCTTCCGCCAAAGTACTCATTGAAGAGTCCTACTACGGCAGCATTGTCGTCGGTGAATGTCTTACCCTCGTTCTGATACTGGCGCAGATAGATGTTCTTAGCCTCGTAGGGAGCAATGAGAATCTCGTTGCTCTGTGGCTGCTGCTTGGTGTACTCCTTGCCCTGTGGAGCAGGGATGAGTTTCTTGCCAGTCTTATGTTCTTTGGCGAGGAGGCTGTTGAGCTGTTTCTCGCTGTAAGGACCATAATAGAATACGGTGTGCTCGATATTTTCGAGTGTGCCCAGAAGGTTAATCAGCTCCTGTGGATCCATCTTGCGAAGGTCGGCAGGGAGAATCTGATTGCGGCTTGGGTTGTAAGGACCATATACGCAATAGTCCCACAAGCGTGAGAAGTTGGCCTTCTGGTTGGCCTTCATGTCGTTGCCATTCTTCTCTACGAGGTCCACATACTGGTTCCATGAAGTCTTGTCGGCTTTGGCATGGTGCAGCAAGTCCTCCAAGAGACTGAGTGCCTTAGGAAGGTTCTCGTTCAGACCATTGATGTTGATGCTGAGGCTCTTGGTGCCCTGAGCCACACTGTAGTTGCAGGCAATGTTATAGAAAGCCTGTTTGATTTCAGAGACGGTCTTCTTGTCGGTACCTATGTAGCCGAGATAATCAGCAGCATAGCTGTAGCGCATGTCATCCTCGTCGCCCAACTCATAACGGAAGGAGAGGTTGAAGAGGTCGTCCTGTGTGTTCTGTTTGTAGAGCAAAGGCAGCTTTTTGCTGGTCTTGGTGACGGTGAGGTCTTTCTTGAAGTCGAGGAACTCAGGCTGTATAGGAGCCACTTCTGCGTTCTTGATTTCTTTGACGAAATCGCTCTCATACTCGCGGTTGGCGGGTATAGGAGTGATGGCAGGCTTCTCAATCTTTTTGAGCGTCTTGTCCTCGCCGATGCGCTTGTATACACATACGAAGTTGTCGGCACGCAGATGCTTGTTGGCAAAGTCGATGATATCTTTCTTGGTCAACTTGCTCTGGCGGTCGAGCTGCTTGGCTACGTCTTCCCATTTCTGGTCGTTGATGAAGGCGTCCACCATGATGCTGGCTCGGTTCTCGTTGTCGTCGAGTCCTTTGTAGAAGTTGAGCTTCTTGTTTGCCATGACAGCAGGAAGCAATTCGTCGGCAAACTCGCCACGGCGCAACTTGCCCATCTCGTCAAGCACGAGGGCACGTGTGTCTTCGAGCTTCTGTCCCTTGTTGGGCAGTGCCTGAACGATGAAAGCGGTGTAGTCGTGCAGACCATAGTTGAAGGCTCCTGCAGAGGCGAGTTTCATCTTCTGTTCCAGGTCTACCTCGAAGAGTCCTGCCTTGCCGTTGGCGAGCAGGTCGCTGATGACATCGAGGGTGTCGTTCTGCTGGTCGTTGACGCCCTTGAAGAGCCATGCCAGCATCATGTTTTCCTGCTCCTTACCGACAACCGTGGTGTCCTTTACTGCTGTGATGGCAGGCTGTGCCTCGAACTCAGGGCGTGACAGGTTGTCGCTCTTCTTCCATGAGCCAAAGTACTGGTCGATGAGAGCTATGGTCTTGTCGGGGTCAAAGTCGCCAGCCATGACGATAGCCACATTGTTTGGCACATAGTAACGGTGGAAATAGTTCTGTATGTTGATGATGCTTGGGTTCTTGAGGTGCTCCTGCTCGCCGATGGTAGTCTGTGTGCCATAAGGATGGGTAGGAGTGAGGAGGTTCCAGAGAGCGGCAACCTCCTTGGTGGCATCGCTTGCCATGGAGATGTTCTTCTCCTCGTACACAGCCTCCAGCTCTGTATGGAAGCCACGGATGACCATGTTCTGGAAGCGGTCGCTCTGCACCTTGGCCCAGTTTTCTATCTCATTGTTTGGGATGTTCTCCACGTAGCAGGTGACATCATTGCTGGTATAGGCGTTTGTTCCCTCGCTACCGATGCTCGACATGAGCTTGTCGTACTCGTTGGGGATGTTGTATTTGGCAGCCAACTGTGAGATGGAGTCAATCTCGTGGTAAGCCTGCTTGCGCTGTGCGGGATCGGTGAGCTTGCGATAAGTCTCATAGCGGCGGGTTATCTCGTCGAGGTATGGCTTCTCCTTGGCGGCATCGATGGTACCAAACTTCTTGGTGCCTTTGAACATCAGGTGCTCCAGATAGTGAGCCAGACCTGTAGTCTCGGCAGGGTCATTACGCGAACCTGTTTTTACAGCGATGTTGACCTGCAAGCGAGGCTTCTCCTTGTTAACTGACATGTATACCTTCAGACCATTGTCGAGAGTATAGATGCGTGTTTGCATTGCATCGCCTGGTACGGTGGTGTAATGATAGTCTTTTGCGCTGGCACAAAGCGCACCCGATGTGAAGAGTGCCGCCAGCATGATAGATTTTAAACTCATACTTTTATGATTTTATGTTGTATAAATGATTTTTCTTTGTTGGACTTTTTATGTGGCAGGACTGATAGAGTTGGCAAAGTGCAGGAAGGTGTCTTCGTCCACGTCGCCCAAGTCGTATTCCTTCTGCGCATCTTTTCTGATGGCTTCGGTCCATAGCGATTTTGCCTCGTCGGCTCTGGTTTCGATCAGCGAGAAGGCTGCCGGTGTGGCTTCTTCGTAGAGTTGTCGGATGAGGCTGAAGGCATAAGCTTGATTGAAATCGGCATAATGGCTGTGAGCCTCGGACAATGAGTTGATAACAGACTCAATGTCTTCGGTTGTTCCGTCAATGATGTCTTCGCCGAGTTGATTCTCCAAAGCCTGCGGCAGGAGCAGACCACCCAGATCGGTCCATGCTTCTTCGCCATTGTGGATGGCCTGTTCGGGCAGTGGTGTATATTCATGTCCTTCTTCTTCTTCTTCTGCAGGAAGCGTGGCCTTCTTGATGACTTGACCTAAGTAGAGACTGATGAGCATGTCGTAGAAGCGGATGCCGGAAAGGAGTGAGCTGCGCGGAATGGTGAGTCCCTGATAGTGGTATTCCTGGCATTGAGTTCCGCAAGTGGTGCAGAGCTCTTGCAGAATGCGCCTTCCTTCTGTCGCCTTGCTGATGACAAAAGGCGAGAGCCACTCTTGGTTGATGATGCTCTTGCGGTGCTCGGCTGGTCGTAGGTCGCGCTTGGGCCACTTGTTGATGTCGCGGTAAAGTCCTACAGTGACAAGGTTTCTGCCAGGGATGAGTATGGTCTTCTCTCCCTCGCCAATAATATAGGAGAAGGGGAAGGAGGTTGTGTCGGGATGAGCCATGGTCTTGCCAAGACATACGGAGTAAGCACCGATGTGGGCAGGCAGGAAAAGGTAGGAGCCGCTGGCTGTCTTGGTGCCTCTCTCCAGAATGCCCCAGTGGATGGGACCCATCTTGTAGGCATGGTTGCTGAAGTTGGTGGCAGAACCGGCATTATAGAACGAAACCTGGCTTCCGATGATGAGCGAACTCTTGTGATGAGAGGCTGAGAACGGACCGCAGAAGGCGGCACATGCTTCGCCATTGCTCATTACCGAGTTGGCAAAGAATACCGATGCCGATGCGGTGAAGCTGTTGTTTATCTGGCAGGCTTCTCCCACGAAACAGTCTTGCAGGTTGGCTCCGTTGGTGATGCTTGCCCCATGGTCGATGATAGTGTTTTCGGCTATGACACCCGTTCCTATATAAACGCTGCTGGTAGCATCTCCCAGGAGGGTGCAGTCACTCAGCCGCTCTGCTCCGTTCACCTCGCAGTAGTCGTTGATGATGCAGTTGATAATCTCCTTGGTGTTGGCTATCTTCACATTGTTGCCTATCAGTCCGCGTTCGGGCAGTCGGCTGCTAACATATGCTCTGACTAACTGGAAAAGTGTCTCGCGGAACTCCTTGTTATGAGAATGCTTGAGCATGAGTGCTGCCAACTGACTGCTCAGTTCGGAGAAAGAGATGATGTTCCCATCGCCAGCCTCGTTGAGTACACTGATGACATTGGCTTCTCCATAGGTAGCTCCCTCTGTAGTCTCTATTGTGGATACGTTGGACAGGTAGCACTCGTCACCAATGGTATAGTTATTGATGAATCCTCCTATGTTTTCGATGAGGCAATCGTCTCCGATGATGACATTGTGCAAGGTGGCATTGCGGATGCCCGAGTGCTTGTGAAAGCCCGGACTTACCTCGATGCTCTTGTCGAAGCAGCCTATGCAGACTTCTCCGTAGAGCATTACCTGACGCATGTGTTCGGGATTGAAGTCTTCTGCGACGTTGACGGAAGTCCAGTCCTCAGCCCAACAGCCATTCTGTTGCAGCTGTTCTATCTCTTCGGTGGTAAGCGGTCGGTAATCGTTCATAGTCGTTGTTTTTTATTCGTAGTCCTGATACAGGAAATCATTATAGGGATACTTCTGTACGTGCAACTCGCGCACTTTCTTGTACAGAATGTCGCGGAACTCGTCGATGTTCTCCTTGTTCTTGGCAGAGATGAAGAGACAGTCGTCGTGCAACTTCGCCATCCATGTGCGCTTGAGTTCATCGAGGGTGATGTTTTCTTTCTGTATAGGAGTAAGGTCGTCTTCCTCCTTCTCTACCCAGGAGTAGTTGTCTATCTTGTTGAAGATGATCATCGATGGCTTGTCGGCGCAGCCCAGTTCCTTCAGGGTCTTCTCCACCACCTGTATCTGCTCCTCGAAATCAGGATGCGAGATGTCGACAATATGCAACAGCAGGTCGGCCTCGCGTGTCTCGTCGAGGGTGCTTTTGAAAGAGTCTACCAGGTCGGTAGGCAACTTGCGGATAAATCCTACTGTGTCGGCCAGGAGGAAAGGCAGATTTTCCACCACGACCTTTCGTACGGTGGTGTCGAGAGTGGCGAAGAGTTTGTTCTCGGCAAAGACCTCGCTCTTGGAGAGCAGGTTCATAATGGTGCTCTTGCCCACGTTGGTGTAGCCGACAAGGGCCACACGGATGAGTCGGCCGCGGTTCTTGCGCTGAGTGGTCTTCTGCTTGTCTATCTCGGCCAGACGCTCTTTGAGCAAGCTCATGCGGCCGAGGATGATACGACGGTCCATCTCAAGCTGGGTTTCACCAGGACCACGCAATCCTACAGAACCTTTACCGCCACCCGAGCCAGAACCACCGCCCTGACGCTCAAGGTGAGTCCAGAGTCGTTGCAGACGAGGCAACATGTATCTATACTGTGCCAATTCCACCTGTGTCTTGGCGGCAGCAGTCTGGGCGCGCATGGCAAAGATGTCGAGAATAAGAGATGTGCGGTCGAGAATCTTTACCTGTAGCTCTTGCTCAATATTGCGTATCTGCTTGGCAGACAATTCGTCGTCGAAGATGACCATTCCGATCTCGCGGTCTTCTTCCTCTTCTTCCTTAATGTATTGTTTGATTTCCTCGAGCTTTCCCTTTCCTACATAGGTGGTCTGATTGGGAGCGACAACCTTCTGCGTGAATCGCTTGACGGTTACAGCTCCTGCCGTATCGGCAAGAAATTCCAGCTCGTCGAGGTATTCCTTGGTCTTGGCTTCGTCCTGCTCCTTGGTGATAAGACCCACGAGAACGGCAGTCTCTGCCTTGACTTCTGAGATGACAAATTCCTTCATTGATTAGCTTGTTATTATATAATAGGTGCAAAGTTAATAAAAAAAGCTATTTCTATGGAATACTAACTGCATAATTTATGCTTTTTTTAAGAAAAAGGCTTGTTGGGTAACTGCTCAGAATAGAAAAGTGTCGAAATATGAAAGCGGCTTCGTAAACAGTTGAAGCCTATTGCATGATTCTGATAGAAGCTATAAAAATTACCTTGTTGGGTACGCATAAAGAGAAGCAAATACCGCAAACGTTTACGTGATTTTTTGCGTAAAAAAAGAGATATATTTGATTTAAATCAATTATTTGTATTATATTTGCACTCGAAAAGAAACACAAACTGATTTTCAAAAAGATCATAACTACATAAAAAACACAAAACTGCTGAAACATTCAAAAACGTAAGAATTGCCCCGACGTGATGTCGGGGCATTTTTTTGTCCTTCTGTTTATGCTTTCTGTATCGCCTTTTTGTGTATGTGTTTGCAGGTTTTGCAGATGTTTAAAAGTCTGATGCTCAGCGACGATACTTCTTAAACGTGTACTTGTGTGAGTTTGGAAAACAAGTGAAGATGGTGATGCTCTCGTTAGTCTTTGTGTGCTTTCTGCCAGCTTGTGTTGAAAGATCTTTCTTTTTTCTTGTGTAGAGCAAAATAATATTATCTTTCTATTTTTTTTGTAGGTTGCTGTCATCTGTTGCAGACTGTCTGTCTTGGTGCGGTCGTCAGTCTGCTTGGCGGTCATTTCTTTAACTCCCCCATTTTTGAAACTTCAGTTTATGTAACCAAAAAAAAGGGTGTGTCGTGAACTTATGACACACCCTCTTATCTTATGATGGTTCAACTTACGCAAGTGGCGTAGTTGTTTCTCTTTCTGTCGTTAACATTACTTGTTCTCGAATACCAATCCGCCTTCCTTGGTGTGGTCGATGGTGATAGGTTTCTCACGACTGACTTCCTCGGCGAGGATCTTCTTGCTCAAGTCGTTCAAAACATAGTCTTGTATTGCGCGCTTTACAGGGCGTGCACCAAACTCTGGATCGTAGCCCACCTCTGCCAAATATTGGATGGCGGAAGGAGTCCAGCGAAGTTCGAAGCCCTGAGGAGCCAACATCTTCTTGACTCTGTTCATCTGAAGCTCAACCACCTGGCCAATCTGCTCTTTGGTGAGAGGCTTGAAGGTGATGATGTCGTCGATACGGTTCAGGAACTCCGGACGGAAGGTCTTTCTCAACATATCACGGCTTGCGTTGGAAGTCATGATGATGATGGTGTTCTTGAAGTTTACTACACGGCCTTTGTTGTCGGTCAGTCGTCCGTCGTCCAATACCTGAAGCAGGGTGTTGAAGACATCGGGATGAGCCTTCTCAATCTCATCGAAGAGAACCACACTGTATGGTTTGCGACGAACAGCCTCTGTCAACTGTCCACCCTCATCATAGCCTACATATCCTGGAGGCGCACCTATCAGACGGGTGACGCTGAACTTCTCTTGATATTCACTCATATCGATACGTGTCATCATCGACTCGTCATTGAAGAGATATTCTGCCAAAGCCTTGGCAAGCTCAGTCTTACCCACACCGGTTGTGCCGAGGAAGATGAAACTTGCGATAGGACGTTTCGGGTCTTGCAAACCGGCACGTGAGCGGCGTACAGCATCACTCACTGCGGTGATGGCCTCGTCCTGACCGATGACTCTCTTGTGGAGTTCTTCCTCCAAATGGAGCAGTTTCTCACGCTCACTCTGCATCATACGGCTTACAGGTATTCCGGTCCAGCGGCTTACCACCTCGGCAATATCGTCGGCAGTAACCTCTTCGCGTATCATGGCCTCGCCACCTTGAGTGCTCTTCAGTTGTTCCTGAATGCGCTTGATGTCTTCTTCGAGGGCAGTCAACTTAGAATATCTGATCTCAGCCACGCGCTCGTAGTTGCCTTCACGTTCCATGCGTTCAGCCTCAAACTTCAGGTTCTCAATCTCCTGCTTGTCTTGCTGAATTTTATTGACGAGGTCTTTCTCTCCTTCCCATTTTGCACGGAAGTCGCGTTCCTTGTCCTTCAGCTCGGCAATCTCCTTGTCGAGTTGCTGAATCTTAGGCTGGTCGTTCTCGCGTTTGATGGCCTCACGCTCTATCTCCAACTGCTTTAGGTGACGTGTGATCTCGTCCAGTTCCTCAGGCACGGAGTCGCGCTCCATACGGAGTTTGGCAGCAGCCTCATCCATCAGGTCGATAGCCTTGTCTGGCAGGAATCGGTCGGAGATGTAACGTTCAGAAAGTTTGACAGCTGCGATGCAGGCGTCGTCCTGAATACGAACCTTGTGATGGTTCTCATAACGCTCCTTGATGCCTCGGAGAATACTGATGGCGTCCACCTCGTCAGGCTCGTTGACCATTACGGTCTGGAAACGACGTTCCAAAGCCTTATCCTTCTCGAAGTATTTCTGATACTCGTTGAGGGTGGTGGCACCGATGGCTCTCAACTCGCCACGTGCCAATGCAGGCTTCAGAATATTGGCAGCATCCATGGCGCCTTCTCCACCGCCGGCACCTACCAAGGTGTGAATCTCGTCGATGAAGAGGATAATCTGTCCGTTGGCGTTGGTCACTTCCTTGATGACGCTCTTCAGTCGCTCTTCGAATTCGCCTTTATATTTAGCACCAGCCACCAGTGCGCCCATGTCGAGCGAATAGAGCTGCTTGTTCTTTAAGTTCTCCGGTACGTCGCCACGTACGATTCTTTCTGCAAGTCCTTCTACGATAGCGGTTTTACCAGTACCTGGCTCACCGATAAGGATTGGGTTGTTTTTCGTTCTTCTTGATAAGATTTGGAGCACGCGACGTATCTCCTCGTCACGTCCGATTACGGGGTCGAGCTTTCCGCTTCTGGCTTGTTCAACCAAGTTCTTGGCGTATTTCTCCAGACTCTGATAGTTTTCGTCTGCACTCTGGCTCTTCACGTTCTGTCCCTGACGAAGAGCCTGGATGGCAGCGAGCATGTCTTTCTCGTTGGCACCGGCATCTTTCAGGATGCGGGCTGCCGTAGAGTTGCCTTTCAGAATGGCGAGCAGGATAGGCTCCACGCTTACGAACTCGTCGCCCATCTTCTTGGCAGTGTCCTCTGCATTGATCAATATCTGATTGGTGTCATTGGAGAGGTATGGCTGTCCGCCACCCTGTACGCGGGGCAGATGCTGCAACTCCTGCTGCAGGAGCATGGAGATCTGTCCTCCGTTCATGCCCAACTTCTGGAAGATATAGTTGGTCACATCAGGTGCTTTCTCGATGATTCCGCTGAGAAGATGCACCGGCTCGATGGTCTGCTGACCATTTCGTTGCGCTGTGTTCACAGCGGCTTGCACCGCTTCTTGCGCCTTGATTGTAAATTTGTCGAATGTCATATATTTCTCCTTTCTTGTTTTATTTGTTTCGTTATTTTATTTGTTGTTTGCCAATCGTTGAAGCGAAATGTGTGCCGAGGTGCGGAATACTGCCATTCTGTCTTATTTTCTACTGTTTTTTAGGTTTTTATACCAGAAATTGCTGTCAATATGTCGGTTAATGGACGTTTGGTGGAAGATAGGAATGTGGCCTTTTTGGATGATTCTCTTAGGCCTTCATAGATGACTGGCTTTGGTCTTAATAGACGACCGACTTTGGTCTTAATAGATGACCGGCCTTGGTCTTAATAGATGACTGACTTTGGTCTTAATAGATGGCAGAAATGGCTTTTAGGGTTAACCCAGGTCAAGAAACATCGTTCTTGCGTTAAAAAGCTAATAATAACACGGGTGATTTTTGGTGGGCTCAAATATTATTTGTACCTTTGCACCATTATTTCAAATAAGTAGAAATCAATGGCTGAAACAAAGAAAATCAAGACAGCTTTAGTGTCTGTCTTTCACAAGGACGGCTTGGATGAGCTCCTTGCCAAGTTGAATGAAGAGGGTGTTAAATTCTTGAGCACCGGTGGTACACAGAAGTTTATCGAGTCACTCGGTTATGAATGTCAGAAAGTGGAGGATGTCACCACTTATCCATCCATTCTGGGTGGTCGCGTGAAGACTCTTCATCCAAAAATATTCGGAGGTATTCTTGCACGTCGCGACAATGAGGGCGATCAGGAGCAGATGAAGGAGTATGAGATTCCAAGCATCGACCTCGTGATAGTAGACCTTTATCCTTTCGAGCAGACTGTGGCAAGCGGTGCAAGTGATGCCGATATCATTGAAAAGATCGATATAGGCGGAATCTCTCTGATCCGTGCCGGAGCCAAGAACTTCAAGGATGTTGTTATCGTGCCCAGCAAGGCTGAGTACAGTGTGCTGCTCGATATCTTGAAGAAGAAAGGTGCTGAGACCGATATCGAGGATCGCAAAATGTTTGCAGAGCGTGCCTTTGGCGTAAGCTCACACTACGATACAGCTATCCACGCTTGGTTCGCTAAGTAATGTGCGTCAGCTTTAGTGCTGGCGTAGATATTTTAAGCTTAAAATAAACAATTAGTAATTACAAAAGAAAATGGGATTTTTTTCATTTATTCAGGAAATCGCAATGGACTTGGGAACAGCCAACACCATTATTATCAGCGATGATAAGATTGTGGTGGATGAGCCCTCTGTTGTAGCCCTCGACCGCCGTACAGACAAGATGATTGCTGTAGGTGAGAAGGCTAAGATGATGTACGAGAAGACTCATGACAATATCCGTACTATCCGTCCTTTGCGTGATGGTGTGATAGCCGACTTTACTGCATGCGAGCAGATGATGCGCGGTCTTATCAAGATGGTGCATACAGGAAGCCGTCTTTTCTCTCCCTCACTCCGTATGGTAATCGGTGTGCCTTCTGGTTCTACCGAGGTGGAGCTCCGTGCTGTGCGCGATTCTGCCGAGCATGCCGACGGACGTGATGTTTACTTGATTTTTGAACCTATGGCAGCAGCTATCGGTATCGGTATCGATGTGGAGGCGCCAGAGGGAAACATGATAGTTGATATAGGTGGCGGTTCCACCGAGATTGCTGTCATCTCACTTGGCGGTATTGTGAGCAACAACTCCATCCGTACAGCAGGTGACGACCTGACTGCTGATATCCAGGAGTACATGAGCCGTCAGCACAACGTGAAGGTGTCTGAGCGTATGGCCGAGCGTATCAAGATACATGTAGGTTCCGCTCTTACCGACCTGGGTGATGAGGCTCCAGAAGACTTTATTGTTCATGGTCCTAACCGCATCACAGCTCTGCCTATGGAGGTGCCTGTATGCTATCAGGAGATAGCTCAGTGCTTGGACAAGACTGTGGCAAAGATCGAGAATGCTGTGCTCTCAGCACTTGAGAACACTCCTCCTGAGCTCTATGCTGATATCGTGAAGAATGGTATCTGGCTCTCTGGTGGTGGAGCTTTGCTCCGTGGACTCGACAAGCGTCTCACAGCCAAGATCAACATTCCTTTCCATATTGCCGAAGATCCATTGCACAGTGTGGCTAAGGGCGCCGGCATCGCGCTGAAGAATGTAGACCGCTTCTCGTTCCTGATGAGATAATTGAAAATCTGAATTTCAGAGAAACTATAGCGTATGCACAACCTTACAGAGTTTCTGGCGAAACACAACCACTGGTTTGTGTTCCTGGTGCTTGAGGTAGTGAGCATGGTACTGCTCTTCAGATACAACAGTTATCAGGGCAGTGTGTGGTTCTCGTCGGCCAACGCCGTTACGGGCAAGGTGTATGAGTGGGATTCGGCTGTGGAGAGTTACTTCTCGCTGTCAGGCGTCAACAGTCAGCTCACTCAGCGCAATGCTTTCCTGGAACAGCAGGTAAGAATGCTGGACGACAGTATCGCCCGCCTTACCCGCAGTCAGGAAGCTGCAGTGACACGCTTGTCAAGCATGGTCCCCTTTCAGGGATGCAGGCTTATTCCGGCAAAGGTCGTCGCCAATATGGTGAACAGATACGACAACCTTATCACTATAGATAAGGGTTCTGCCGATGGAGTGAAGCGCGATATGGGCGTGGTTTGTGGCATGGGCGTGGTAGGCATTGTCTACTTGGTGTCTGAACATTACAGCATCGTCATCCCAGCTCTCAACAGCCATTCCAATATCAGCTGTACCATACAGCGCCGTGGCTATTTCGGCTATCTGCGCTGGCGAGGTGGCTCCTCACAGCTGGCTTATCTCGAGGACGTGCCAAGGCATGCTCACTTCAAGTTGGGCGACAATGTGGTGACGAGTGGATATTCATCGGTCTTCCCTCCTGGAGTCATGGTGGGAAAGGTTCTGCATGTGTTCAATTCGGCAGACGGACTGTCATATCGTGTACAGGTTAAGTTGTCTACCGATTTTGCCCGCTTGCGCGATGTGTGCCTTGTTGATGATTCTGCCTTGCAGGAACGTATCGACCTGATGCGGGCAGCACAGGATTCCATCAAGCCACAGTAATGCACTCTGCCGTTTCGCAGAAACAAAACAGATTTTAAAGACAACACTTTTTCAATTCTTTTTGAAAAATGAGTATAGATATAGTAAAGCGATGGGGAGTATTCTTTGTTCTCCTGCTGGTGCAAGGACTGGTGTGTAACCATATACACCTTTTCCATTGCGCCACACCGCTTCTGTACATCATGTTCGTGCTCCACTTTCGTCGTAACACGCCTCGTTGGCAAATGTTATTGTGGAGTTTTGCCCTGGGATTGGGAGTCGACATCTTCGCCAACACTCCGGGTGTGGCTGCTGGCTCTATGACGGCAATAGCTCTCTTGCAGCCTTATCTGCTCGAGCTGTTCCTGCCCCGTGACAGTTCTGACGACTTGCTTCCTGGCGTGCGCACGCTTGGAAGTTCTTACTTTTGGTATTCGCTCATCATCGTGGTGATTTATTGCCTGCTCTTCTTTACACTCGAGACTTTCAATTTCTTCAACTGGTTGCAGTGGATAGAATGTATCGTGGGAAGTGCTGCTCTCACCTATGTGTTGCTGATGGCCATAGAGAATGTGCGCAAGTAGTTTTTCCCCTTCGCCTTCTCTCTACGAAATAGACGGAGAACGAATCATACTCTATGCATGCATAGAATGATACATATATATAATAAGGTATATATAATAATAAGGTGTAAGGGTAAAATATATAAAAAAATAGGGCATATTATATAAATAGGTATTATGATCGATTATAATCTCGAAAAACGTAAGTTTGTGATAGGTGGAGTGGCCATAGGAATTGTGACCATTTACATCATTCGTCTCTTTACGTTGCAGATTATGAGCGACGACTATAAGAAGAATGCCGACAGTAATGCCTTCCTCAAGCAGGTGGAATATCCGTCACGTGGAGCCATCTACGACAGAAACGGCAAACTGATGGTGTACAATCAGCCGTCTTATGATATCATGGTGGTGATGAACGAGGAGAGTGGAAGACTCGACACGATGGACTTCTGCAACTCGCTTGGCATTACAAAAGAGTTCTTCATCAAGCGAATGAACGATATCAAGGACCGTTCCAAAAATCCCGGTTATTCGCGTTACACCCAGCAGCTCTTCATGGGACAGTTGTCCGATAAGGACTTCAGTGTGTTCCAGGAAAAGATGTTCCGTTTCCCAGGTTTCTATGTGCAGAAGCGAAGCATACGTGAATACACCGGTCCCTATGCAGCCCATGTGCTCGGAGATGTAGGAGAAGTATCGGAGAGCGATATAGAAGACGACAGCTACTATCAGCCCGGCGACTATATCGGTAAACTTGGTGTGGAGAAATACTATGAGAAAGAGCTCAGGGGAGAGAAGGGTATCAAAATCAAACTTCGTGATGCGCACGGACGAATACAGGGAAGTTACCAGCGTGGCAAGTTCGACCAGCGTCCTGTGGCAGGAAAAGACCTTACTTTGGGCATCGACCAGAATCTGCAGGCTCTTGGAGAGCGACTCCTTCAAGGAAAGATAGGCAGTATTGTAGCCATCGATCCCAAGACGGGCGAAGTGCTTGCCATGGTGTCGTCGCCCTCTTATGATCCACGTAGGTTGGTAGGAAAGATGCGCGGAAAGATGCACCGTTACCTTTCGCACGACCCCTGGAAACCGTTGCTCAACAGAAGTATCATGGGTCAGTATCCACCGGGTTCAACCTTCAAGACTACTCAGGCGCTCACATACCTCACCGAAGGAATCATCACGCCGGGTACAGCTTTCCCCTGTCATCATGGATTCTCTTATCGCGGACTGCATGTAGGCTGTCACGGACATCCTTCTCCTATAGCTCTCGTCGATGCCATCAGTACCTCCTGCAATGGCTACTTCTGTTGGGGACTCTATTATATGATGGGCAACAGGCGCAAGTATCCCAATGTGCAAGTGGCTATGAACACCTGGCGCGACTATATGAAGAGTATGGGATTCGGATACAAACTTGGTATCGACCTGCCTGGCGAGAAACGAGGACTGATTCCTAATGCCGAGTTCTACGACAAGGCTTACCGAGGGTCATGGAACGGACTCACCATTATCAGTATCTCTATCGGACAGGGTGAGGTCAACCTCACTCCTCTGCAGATAGCCAATCTTGGAGCCACCATCGCCAATCGAGGATTTTATTATGCGCCCCATGTGGTGCGCAAGGTGAAGGGTGAGCCGCTCGATACACTCTATACTCGTCGTCATTACACCATGGCCTCGAAAAAGGCATACAACTATGTCGTGGCAGGTATGCGCAGCTCTGCCTTGAAGGGAACCTGTAAGATGCTTGCCCGTTATGACTTTGAACCATGTGGCAAGACCGGTACTGCACAGAACCGTGGTCACGACCACTCTGTGTTCATGGGTTTCGCACCGATGAACAATCCTCGGATAGCCATCGCAGTATATGTTGAGAACGGTGGCTGGGGAGCCGACTATGGTGTGCCTATTGGTGGACTCATGATGGAGCAATATATCAAAGGCAAGCTGTCGCCAGCTTCTGAGGCTCTTGCCGCACAGATGCAGGCACGAAGAATTGCCTATGGCTCAAGCAGCAGATAGAAATATCAGGGAGATGGGCGCTTCATCTTAAGCAACAGAAAGCGCCTCTCTTCTTCAACTTTTAATAACCCAAACTCGCTCGATTTGCGATATTTGAATAAGTAATATGGTTCAATCAGATAACAGACAACAAGGTGTGCTTCGTTCGCTCGACTGGTGGACGATAGGCATTTATCTGGCGCTTCTCACCTTTGGATGGATAAGTGTCTGTGGTGCCAGCTATACCTATGGCGACAATGATATTTTCAGTCTTGGTTCTCGTTCGGGAATGCAGATTATCTGGATAGGAACCTCCATCACGCTCGGTTTCATTATCTTGTTGCTCGATGACAGGTTCTACGACACCTTCTCTTATGTCATCTATGCCGCCTTGGTACTGTTGCTCTTTGCCACCATCTTCAATCCGCATAGTATCAAGGGTTCCCGTTCGTGGCTTGTGCTTGGACCTTTGCGCCTGCAGCCAGCCGAGTTTGCCAAGTTTGCTACGGCTCTTGCCATTTCCAAGTTTATGTCGAGCTATGGCTTCAATATTCATCGCATGAAAGACTTCTTTGCTGCAGCCTTTATCATTATCCTTCCGATGATATGTATCGTGGGACAGCGCGAGACGGGTTCTGCACTTGTCTATTCTGCCTTCTTCCTTATGTTCTATCGTGAAGGAATGCCTGGCAGTATTCTCTTTACTGCCGTTGCCATGGTGGTTTACTTCGTGGTGGGTGTGAAGTACGAAAATGTGATGATGTGGGATGGACAAACGTCGGTAGGTGAGTTTATTGTGCTCTTACTTGTGCAAATCTTTTCTACGGGCATGGTGAACACCTATATTCACAATGGGCGGCAAACGGTACAGATGCTCCTCTATACCGTCGGCATCACTTTGGGATGTATGCTCTTCTCCGTTTATGTCATTCCTTTCGATGTGACCTATGTTCAACTGATAGTAAGTTTCATCCTCATAGGATTCCTGCTCTATCAGGGATTATCCTCGCGCATCAGAAACTATTATTTCATAGCAATGTTTGCCTTAGGCTCCTTGGCTTTCTTCTATTCTGCCGACTATGTGCTCAACAATGTGATGGAGCCTCACCAGCGTGTGCGTATCAATGTGCTTCTCGGACTGGAGGAAGACTTGGCTGGTGCGGGTTATAATGTGCACCAGAGTGAGATTGCGATAGGTTCTGGTGGTCTTCAGGGAAAGGGCTTTCTCAATGGAACTCAGACCAAACTGAAGTTTGTGCCCGAGCAGGACACCGATTTCATCTTCTGTACCGTAGGTGAGGAGGAAGGATTCTTAGGTTCAGCAGGAGTGTTGCTGCTGTTCTTGGCTTTAATCATCAGGCTGATTATTCTTGCCGAGCGACAACCCTTCAAGTTTGGGCGAGTATATGGTTATAGTGTACTCAGTATCTTCCTCTTTCACGTGTTTATTAATGTCGGTATGGTATTGGGACTCACTCCTGTTATCGGCATCCCGCTTCCGTTCTTCAGTTATGGAGGCTCATCGCTCTGGGGCTTTACCATCCTTCTCTTTATCTTCCTAAGAATCGATGCGGGAAGAAATCTGGTAAGAACCTAATCTAAGATTCATCGACAAGAAAAATATATATAAACAACAAAAGCGACTTCGTCCTATGAAGTCGCTTTTGTTGTATGATTTTGTGGGTCTTTATCTTGCCATCCGATGTAACCCATATTATGGCTACCCTATAGCCTCAAAAATGAAGATACTTGCGATGGCTGTCGCAAGTACTTTCGTTGGTCATCGCAAGTACTTGCGTTTTTTACCCATTTATTCTCCTATGCGATTCATCTTGATTCCGATGTCGCTGATGCCCGGAAGAATCTCACGCTTCATGTTATGCTTGACGGTGATGTGGATAGAGTCGCCGGAAGCAAAGCGATAGGCATTGATGGGAAAATTGTATTGGTAATAACTGATACCTTGTCCCTTGGTAGCTCCACTCTTGTCTATCAGGTCGCATTGTATGGTATCCGATTTTTCTGTTTTCTCCATACCCTGAAGTTTGCCTTTGGGGAAGATACTCTGATTTACGATAAGCGTAAGACCCATGAAGGGGTAGACTCCTGTCACCCTGAGCCCTAATTGTTGCTCGTATGTGCCAGAAATCTTCAGAGGTGGTATGTCGAACGACAGTATGTCGTTCTTCTCCCAACCGGCAATAGGAGTGTGCTCGTATTTGTCGTACACCAGCGTGTCGCTGCACGAGTGGAAGAGCATTACAGCTCCCATGATTATCCATATGGTATAAGCCCATCGCTTCATTTTTTCTTTCTCGAAAGTTATAGTTTCTGTGGCTCATGTTGTAAGCCACAGAATGCGTCATCAGTTATTCATTGTTGGGAGCCTTGTTTTCTCCGCCCTTGTTTCCATTGCCCTTATTGGCTTCGCCTTTGTTTCCTTCTCCTTTGTTGGCTACGGCCTTGTTGGTTTCTGCTTTATTGGCCTCTCCCTTATTGTTTTCTCCCTGTTGTGGGCGAGGACGGTTGTTGTTGCGTCTGCGGTTGTTTTGCTGACGGTTTGGACGGTTGTCTCCTTGCTGTCTGTTTTCGTCTTGACGGTTTTCTCCCTGCTGTTTGTTTTCTGTGCGGTTGTCTGCTTGCTGGCGGTTGTCACCTTGTGCATTACGCTTACGGTTGTTCTGGCGATTGTTGTTCTTCTTTTTCTTTTTCGCCTTGTCAAAACGGCTCAAGTCTGCTTCTGCCAAGAGGTCGCTGGACTTAGGAGCAGGTTTTGCCTTACCATTCTCGATGAGGCTCAGAGGCTTCTCGCCTGCCTTGTTCATCTTGATGATCTCCCAAGCACGTTCTGCGCTGATGGTCTCCAGATTGGAAGCCAAGTTCTTGTCGGTAGAATAGGTGATAAGACCTGCCAGAATGTCAACCTTGAACTGATGGTATTCTCCATCGGCAGTCTGCAGGAGAGCATCCTTAGGAGGTAGCTTTTTGCTTGCTTCCACATAGTTGTCAACCTCGTAGTTAAGGCAGCATTTCAGTTTGGCACACATACCTGCCAACTTCTGTGGGTTGAGCGAGATGTCCTGGAAACGTGCGGCATTGGTGCCTACGCTGACAAAGTTCTTCATCCAGGTAGCGCAGCAGAGTTCTCGCCCGCAAGGTCCTGTTCCGCCTATGCGTCCGGCTTCCTGTCGCGCACCAATCTGTTTCATCTCTATACGTACATGGAAAGTATCCGCCAACACCTTGATCAGCTGTCGGAAGTCTACACGTTCGTCGGCGATGTAATAGAAGATAGCCTTGTTGCCGTCACCCTGATACTCCACATCGCCAATCTTCATCTTCAGTCCCAAGTCTTTGGCTATCTGTCGGCTCTGAATCATGGTTCCGTGCTCACGGCTCTTTGCCTCGTCCCATTTCTCGAAGTCCACGGGCTTGGCTATGCGGTAGATACGCTTGATGTCGTCGGCAGAACGGAGGTTGGCTTTCTTGATCTGAAGTTTCACCAGTCTTCCTGTAAGTGTCACCACGCCAATATCGTGACCAGGATTGGCCTCTACGGCTACAACGTCACCCTTCTTCAAGTCCAGGTTGTTCACGTTGTGGTAGTAACCCTTGCGTGTATTCTTGAATTGCACTTCCACGAGGTCTGTGCTCTCGGCATTGCCAGGTACGTCGGCAAGCCAGTCGTATGTGTTCAGCTGGCGGTCCTGTCGGCCTACTGCACATCTGCAGAGTCCTCGGTCGCAACCATTGAACATTCTGAATTTCATATTCTTGTAATCCACGATGATCTAATTATTATAATGTATATAGTTTATGTTTGTATATATTGGTAAGGCTTGCGCCTTTTGTTGCTTTTTTGTTTTACTTCCTTTTATTTTCTGATGAGCATAACGATGATGTTCAGCACCATGTCGAAGAAGATAATCTTGGCATTGGCATTCTGGTTGATCATCGCCTTGCATTCATCGAAAAGGTGGAAAATATCGATAATGTTGGCCTCGTTGATGAAGCGGGCGAAGTTCTTGGCGAAGTTTTCCTCTTCCTGTGTCATATAGACGAGTTCTTCCTGATGGAAGTTGTACATGAAACTCTCTCTGAGCATGTGGGTGAAGTAGTCGAGCATTCGTTTTTGTTTCTCGCGGTTGAATGCCGCCACGATGTCGCACCATTTCTTCAGGTCGTGTATCTTGCGCATGTATGCCAGTCGCATCAGCATGATAAAGAGGTCGAGGAACTGCTGGTTCTCGTTTCCTGCATTGAGTTCCTCCAGCGCCTTGTTCCAGTTGCCGTTGGCAATTCTTGCCATGCGGTGTGCTGTGTCCCTGTCGAGTCCCCGTCGCTCAATGAGTGCCTGCTCAAGTTCCTGAGTAGCTATCTTCTTGAAGTCGATACGCTGGGTACGGCTTCTGATGGTTTCGAGCAACAGCTCGGGCTGTTCGCTTACCAGGAGGAAAAGGGTTTGTCTCGGTGGTTCCTCCAAGAGCTTCAGCATCTTGTTGGCGCATTGTATGTTCATGCGTTCGGGCAACCATATCAGGCTGATTTTATAACCTCCTTGGCTCGACATCAGACTTATGTTGTGGCTGATGGCTTCGCTCTCTTCCACCGTGATGATGGCTTGCTTGTTGCCGTCTTTCTCGCTGCTTGTCTTGCCCATCCGACTTATCCAGTCGTTGATTTGCGGATAGGAAGCCTCGCTGAGCAACATCTCCCGCCATTCCTTGACGAAGTCGAGGCTTACGGGTGCATGGTCGCCCATGCTGGCGAGTTTGATAGTAGGGTAGGTGAAATGCAGGTCGGGATGTTCCCATTTGCGGAGCATGGAGGTGGCACGTCTGGTCTGTGGAGAGTCGTCTTCAGCATCCTCCTCTCTTTCTCCCAACAGATAGCTGGCAAAGGCAAGTGCCATGGCCATCTTGCCGCAGCCTTGTGGACCGCAGAAGAGCAGGGCATGGGGCACACGATGTTCTGCCACCATTTGCATCAGACGGTTTTTCACGTCCTGCTGTCCTATCACTTCGCTGAATTTCATCTATATATTTTTATGGTTGTTTACTTAAAACAGAATTTTGGCTATCTGCTTCACGCTTTCTACAGCCGATACGGTGAAGAAATGTACATGACCGTAGCCATGCTCGAAGAGGTCTTTCACCTGAGTGGTTGTCCACTCTATGCCGAGTGCCTTTGCATCATCGTCGGTCTTGCACTTCAGCACCTCCTGTGCCAGTTCTTCCGGTATGTCGCAGTGGAAGGTCTTGGGCACCATGGTAAGTTGTGAGAGTTTGGCGAAGGGCTTGATGGCTGGAATGATAGGCATCGTAATTCCCATTTTGCGGGCTCTCTCCACGAAGTCGTAGAACTTTTGGTTGTCGTAGAAGAGCTGGGTTACGGCATAGGATGCACCGAGGTCTTGTTTCTCTTTCAGGTGCTGGAGGTCTTGCTCCAAGTTGGGCGCCTCCTCATGCTTCTCTGGATAGCATGCTACTCCACAGTAGAATTTCTCGCCAGGGTACTTAATGGGGGTTCCGTCTATGAAGAATCCCTCGTTGAACTGGCTGATTTGTTCCAGAAGGTCGGTGGCATGGGCGTGTCCGTTGGGGGTAGGGGTGAACTGTCGGTCTTCTTTGGCTTTGTCGCCACGTAGCACGAGCACATTGGATATTCCCAAAAACTGGAGGTCGAGCAACTCATACTCGATGTCTTCCTTAGAAGCTCCGCTGCAGATGATATGAGGAATCACAGGAATATCGTATTTGTTCTGTATGGCTCCTGCAATGGCGATGGTACCTGGACGTCTACGCACACGCTGACGGGTCAGCAGACCGTTCTCGAGTTCCTTGTATACGTACTCGCTGTGGTGCGTCGTGATGTTGATGAAGCGTGGGTCAAACTCCTTCAAACTGTCGATGGTGCGGAACAGAGCTGCTGTTCCGTTGCCCTTGAGTGGGGGCAGTACCTCGAAGGAGAATCCTCTCTTTTGTCCTTCCTTATTTAGAAAATCTGCTATGTTCATGTTGTGTAAAGTCTAATTTGGTTGCAAATTTACGAAAAAAGTTGGGGAAAAAGGCAGATTATACGTAATATTTATTGAGAAAATGCGTATTAATAGAGTAATAATGTCACAAAACCTAATAAAAAATGGAACAAAATCAAAAGGGCTCTAAAGCCTATCTTATCTCAATCGTGATGGTCGCCGTTCTCGGTGGCTTGCTTTTCGGTTACGATACCGCAGTGATATCGGGAGCCGAAAAGGGTTTACAGGCATTCTTTAAGGGTGCTAATGATTTCGAATACTCCGATTTTATGCACGGATTCACTTCTTCAAGTGCATTGATAGGATGTATCATTGGAAGTTCACTGTCTGGACTCTTCGCCAGTAAATTTGGCCGTAAGCGTTCGCTTATCTTTGCGGGCATTTGCTTCTTCCTCTCTGCCTGGGGATCCATGGAGCCTGAAAGCTATATCCTTCCTCAGGGACAAGCCGACTGGACCTTGCTCGTAGTGTTTAACTTCTATCGTGTGCTCGGTGGTATCGGCGTGGGAATGGCTTCTGCCATTTGTCCTATGTATATTGGCGAAATCGCACCAAGTAATGTGCGCGGTATGTTGGTTAGTTGGAACCAGTTTGCCATTATCTTCGGTCAGTTGGTGGTTTACTTCGTCAACTTCCTGATTATGGGTTCTCATGCCAATCCTATATACGATGCGGCCGGTGCCATAGCCAATATGGTGGATGCTCAGTGGACTATCGAGACTGGTTGGCGTTATATGTTTGGTAGTGAGATGGTGCCTGCAGGCTTGTTTACTTTCCTCATCTGTTTCGTGCCAGAGACTCCCCGTTATCTTGTCATGGTGGGTCAGGACGACAAGGCCTTCGGAATCCTCTCCAAGATCAACGGTTCGGAGAAAGCCCGCGAGATTATCCACGATATCAAGAATACTGTAACTGTGAAAACCGAGAAGCTTTTCTCTTATGGTTTCATGTGCATCTTTGTAGGTGTTATGCTTTCTGTATTCCAGCAGGCTGTAGGTATCAATGCGGTGCTTTACTATGCTCCTCGTATCTTCCAGGATATGGGTATGGGCAATCCTATGGTTCAGACGGTTATCATGGGTGTAGTCAACATATCGTTCACACTTGTGGCAGTCTTCACTGTAGAGAAGTTGGGACGCAAGCCTCTGCTCATTTTTGGCTCTATAGGAATGGCTGTAGGTGCGCTTGGTGTGGCTCTTACCTTTGGTAATGCTGCCTTGAGTACAGTCACCATGATTAGTATTATGGTGTATAGTGCCAGCTTCATGTTCTCATGGGGTCCAATCGCTTGGGTTCTTATTGCCGAGCTCTTCCCCAATACTATCCGTGGTGCTGCAGTGGCTATTGCCGTTGCCTTCCAGTGGATATTCAACTTCATCGTCAGCTCTACTTTCGTGCCTATGTTCAATATGCACCTTACTCCTGGCGACGATTTCGGTCATTGGTTCACCTATGGTCTCTATGGCGCCATCTGTATCCTTGCAGCTATCTTCGTATGGAAACTCGTTCCTGAGACAAAGGGAAAGACCCTCGAGGATATGAGCAAGCTCTGGCGTAAGGAGTAATCAACTCTTGTAATCTTTATTCCTCGATCAGATTGCTGGTCGAGGAACACATAAAAGAAGGGCGCATTCGACGATATTTGTCGATGCGCCCTTTTCCGTTTCCGGAACGTTTAATCATTCAGAGAGTACTTCTTTTTCAGAAGAGTAATATCTTTTAGCCTTTTCCTCGTTTTCTTAGTTCTGCTTGTCGGTAGTAAACTGGAAAGTTGGTGGGAAGTCTGTTTTGTTGAATCTGTTGGCTTTCAGCAGGTTTGTCTGTGTACCATCAACATAGATGTAAGCAGGTAGCATATAGAAGCAAAAATACTGTTTCTTAGTGCTTTTGTTGGTCTGATAGCCACCTACGCAATAGTTGTTGTAGAACTTCACGGTAACCTTCTTGTATTTCTTCTCTGATGTTTCGATGTCACCGAGCTCCAGGTCGTAAGAGTTGGCGATGAATGTCTGTGTACTATACAGATAAGGTATGAGGTTTACCTTTATGTCAACCTTATCCATCTCTGCAATCTTTGCAGCCAACTTGTCGTCATTAACAAATTTACTCAGGATAGAAACTGGGAATTTGAAAGAAACAGAAGCATAGTAGTTATTGATGTTGCCATCTTTGTCCTTGTTGGTTTCTGAAGTGATTCTTGCAACTATGCCGGGAATGGTGTCGAGTACATCTTCAGTTTTCAGTTTGTTCTCGTTGTAGTAAACCATTCCGCCCGCCTGTGAGTAGCCGAGCATATTGATCATGGACTGCTGCTGATCCAGTGTTGGAGCGCTGTAAGAGTCGCCACCAGGATTGCACGATGTGAAAGAGAAAGCAGCCATCAGGGCTGCAACGAATGATAAGATAGTGAACTTCTTCATTGTTTTGTTATTGTTTTTAATGATTAATATTATTATCTTGCTATTATCGTCCTTCTGTCGGCCAATGGTATTTCCCTCATATCTTTTGCTTGAAGGATTGCGCCGTTGTTGCCTTGTTTGTGACTTTTTTCTAAGTTTAAAACGAAATAGAGAAGAAATCTTGCATGATAGGTTGTTAATAAACGCAAAAAAACGAGAGGTATAAGCTGTTGCTTAATGACCTCTCGTCTTTTATGTCGGGATTACTGGACTCGAACCAGCGACCTCGCGCCCCCCAGACGTGTGCGCTACCAACTGCGCCAAATCCCGATTGCTTATGCTCTATTGAACATTTGCGGATGCAAAGGTATGATATTATTTTGAAATGAACAAATATTTAGCCTTTTTTTGCAGTTTTTTCGCATACATCTTTGCTTTTTTAGCGATTCTTGATGGACATTCTGCTCTTTTACCTTATTTTATTAGGTTAAGGAGTTAAGACAAGTGCTTTATTGCTGGGTATGCTGTTCACCGCTTGATGTTCATCGCTTAATGTTCACTGTTCTGTATTTAACGTTAAGGAATGCACCATAGAAAAGACTTTCCTTGCCTCATTATGAGAATTTCAGGTCGAGTTCTACAGGGCAATGGTCACTGCCCATGAAGTCGGTGAGGATAGAAGCCTCGCTGATCTTTTCCTTCAGACGTTCGGAAACAAGGAAATAGTCGATACGCCAGCCTGCATTCTTCTCACGGGCACGGAAACGGTACGACCACCATGAATAGGTGACGTCTTCCGGATGCTTGTAGCGGAAGGTGTCTATGAAACCAGCTTCTAATAACTGTGTCATCTTTTCGCGCTCCTCATCGGTAAAGCCAGCATTGCGACGGTTTGTCTTCGGATTCTTGATATCTATTTCCTGATGAGCCACGTTCATGTCGCCGCATACGATGACGGGTTTCTTGGCATCGAGGTCTTTGAGAAACTTGCGGAAGTCTTCTTCCCATGTCATTCTGTAGTCGAGCCGGCGCAATTCATTCTGTGAGTTTGGAGTGTAGACGGTAACGAGATAGAAGTCTTCGTACTCTAAGGTGATGATGCGTCCCTCATGGTCGTGTTCTTCTATGCCCATGCCGTAGCTTACACTCAATGGCTTATGCTTGGTGTAAATAGCTGTACCGGAATAGCCTTTCTTCTCGGCATAGTTCCAGTAACTTTCGTAACCCTCAAAGCTTAAGTCGAGTTGACCTTGCTGCATCTTGGTTTCCTGTAGACAGAAGAAGTCGGCATCGAGCTGTTTGAATTGTTGTTCAAACTCCTTACCGACACAGGCGCGCAGGCCGTTCACGTTCCACGAGATAAATTTCATCATTGCGTTTAATGTGTTTAGTGTTTAGATTCTCTTGCTTTCGCCTCTGAGGAGATTCATGAACTCCTGTCGGGTGTTGAGAGAGTTGAATACACCACTATAGTCGCTTGTTGTCGTGATGCTGTTCTGCTTTTCCACACCTCTCATCTGCATGCACATATGCTTGGCTTCTATGACTACCATCACGCCCTGAGGTTTGAGGGTTTCCTGTATGCAGTCCTTGATTTGCTGTGTGAGGCGCTCCTGTACCTGAAGACGATGGCTGTAGATGTCCACCACGCGGGCTATCTTGCTCAGTCCTGTGATGTGTCCGTTGGGGATGTATGCCACGTGAGCCTTGCCATAGAAAGGCAGCATGTGGTGTTCGCACATCGAGAAGAAGTCGATGTCCTTGACGATGACCATCTGGTCGTATTTCTCGGCAAAGAGTGCGTCAGTCAGGACCTTGTGAGGGTCTTGTGTGTATCCGCGTGTAAGCACCTGCATGGCTTTGGCCACTCGCATCGGTGTCTTGACGAGTCCCTCACGCTCAGGGTCTTCGCCCAATAGTTTGAGTACTTCTTTGTAGTGTACGGCCAGTTCGTCGAGGCCTTCGCGAAATTCTGTTTCTGGATTCATGATTTTACTTTAGTTTAGTGTGCTTAATCTTAATATTGTACTGTGATTTTTCCCTTCACCAGACAGGCTTGTCTGTAGCCCATGGCCTTTACCTTGGCAAGCATCTTCCGTGCCTCTTCGAGAGAGCGGAAGTTGCCCACGCGGCAGATCCATCTTGGTGAATAGAAATGTACGTATACGGGCTGGTCGGGATAACGCATTTTGATGGCGTTTCCTATTCGTTCTGCCTTCAGTCGGTCGTTTCGTGAGTTGCCTCCGGCATAAGCCTGTACTCTATATCCTGTAACCTTGTAGCTTCCACGCATCACTTTCTTGTGCATGTCGACTGCAGGTGTATCTGTTTCTTCGTTATTTTTGCCCTCTGTATTGCTGTGTTCAGCTTTCTTGGCAGTATCGGGTGTTTGTTGTTTCTTTACCGAGTCGGGAGCGGGCTTCTTGTTTTGTCCCTCTTCGTGATGCTGAGGGTTGGCCTTTTGCGACGTTTCTGTCTTCTGCTTGTCTGCCTGTGGTTTTGCAGCCTTGCCATTGACCAATTCGTCGATTTCCTTGCTCTGTTTCACGGTAACAGTTCCCTGTCCTGGGGTTCGTTGCTGCAAGTGGTCGAGATACTTCTGCGCATGAGCCATAGTGGCAGAGCAGAGTGCTGCGATGAGTACGATGACGAATTGCTTCATGATGATTTTTTGATGTTGTGATAAAAAACGAAATATCAGTCATGGGGTTTCTGCAGCCCCGTATGTGATGCGAGGCAGCAGTAGCCCATGCTGACAATATGTAATGTTTCTGTTAGCTTTTCAGAAATTACTTCTTCCAAGCGTCGATGATGCCCTTGAAGTCAGCTGCCTTCAAAGAAGCGCCACCAATCAAACCACCGTCGATATTTGGCTTAGCAAAGAGCTCAGGAGCATTGCTTGCCTTGCAGCTTCCACCATAGAGGATAGATGTTTCCTCAGCAGCCTCGTTGCCATACTTCTCTGCTACGATAGAGCGGATGTAAGCCAACATTTCCTCAGCCTGGTCGGATGTGGCAGTCTTGCCTGTACCGATAGCCCAGATTGGCTCGTAGGCGAGGATGATGTTCTTCCAAGCCTCTGCGTCGAGGTGGAATACTGAACCCTCAAGCTCTGCCTTTACAACCTCGTTCTGCTTCTCAGCCTCGCGCTCCTCGAGAGTCTCGCCGCAGCAGAAGATTACCTTCAAGCCGTTCTTCAGAGCCAACTCTACCTTCTCTTTCAAGATCTCTGCAGTCTCACCATAGTACTGGCGACGCTCTGAGTGACCGAGAATGACATACTGAGCACCTGTGCTCTTTACCATTTCTGCTGAAACTTCACCGGTGTAAGCGCCTTTCTCCTTGTCTGCGCAGTTCTCTGCACCAAGACCTACTACCTCTGCATTCAAAACCTGAGCTACTGAAGCCAAGTGGATGAATGGAGTGCAGATAACAACGTCGCAGTTTGGTTTGTCTGCTACCAAAGCCTCGTTGATTTCCTTAGCGAGAGCTACACCATCTTGCAGGTTCATGTTCATTTTCCAGTTGCCTGCTACAATTTTCTTTCTCATTTTCTTTTCTTTTTTGTTAAAAGTTGATATTATCTTGTTAGCATTCTCTTTCTTCTTTTTCACCCATGTTGTCCAAGCCCATAGTCTGTCGGCGATGGCGAGGAGTGTGAGGGGCAGCACAAACCACATGAGCATGAGCAGAATCTTGCGTGGTATGCTGTCGGATGGCATCTTGCCCAATGCGCTTTTCTCCAAGGGTTGATTGAGTTCCTCGGGCTGTGGCAGCTTGTTGTGGCTCCATTTCTGTATGATGGTTCCATGGTGCAGGAGCATCAGTCCGGGGTTGCTTCTTATCATCGTCTTCAGGGTTGTGGCATCGGTAGTGTAGAAGGGATATTCTGCTCCTGTGATGTCCTGCCATTTGGCGATGTCCTTGTCTGAACTTGCCGTGAGACAGATGAACCGATAGCCATAGTCTTGTGCAAACTCGTATATCTGGTCTATTCTGCCGAAGTTGGAATCGTCGGCGTAAGCCAGGGTGGGCGAGATGAGCAGGAAGGTGTAACCTGTATCGTTCAGCACCTTTTGTGTGATGTCTTCACCCGTTTTGTTGTCTTGTATGCTGAAGTCGTGTATCGGTGGCACGTATCCTTCGGCTGTCTGCACGGTTTTCGAGTCGACGAAAGTCCATGTGGAGTCTGGATAGTTGTCGAGGGTGAATTCCTTTTGCTGACCGTTCTTCTCGAGTATGAATGTCGTCTCGAACTGCGGTTGTGGCGCACCTTGTGGAATCTTCATTCCCTGTGCTATGTTGGCTCCCACGTGGTAGGGACGGAAATCGAACGGGGGTAAGTCCCACAGACTCCATGCGCTGAGTGCCAAGGCGAAGATGACCGTATAGTTGATGACGATCCATTGTGTTTTCTTCGATACGAACCTCACCATGCTTGTAGGCCATTTCTGCAGCATGAGTGCTATGGCGAGCAGGATGATGTTCTTGATGAAGGTCTGTCCGTTGCTCAGTACGACGGCGTCGCCGAAGCATCCGCAGTCTTTCACGGGGTTGGCGATGACTATCCACAGGGTGAGCAGGGTCATGATGCTCATCAGCGCGAGCACGATCTTTGAGACGAGGTGTCTTCTGATGGCAAACAACAGGAAGATGCCCAACGAGAACTCCAGCGCAGCCAGTAGGACTGCTCCAACGAGCAGCGTCCATTCGGGCAGTAAGCTTCCGAGCCCCATTGCCTGCAGGTAGTCGGCGAGTTTGTATTGTGTGCCCAATGGGTCGATGGCCTTCACGTATCCGGAGAAGATGAAGGTCGCCGCCATGAGCAGCCGCCCTATGTTGACTGCCGTGTTCCTGATGATTTGTGTTGCCTTATTCTTCATTCCTCATTTCTCAGTCGTCATTCTTTACTCTTCACTCATCTTGATGACTCCGAAAACGGCATAGTTGATGATGTCCATATAGTTGGCATCTATGCCTTCCGAAACGAGTGTGTCGCCCTGAATGTCTTCTATTTCCTTTACTCGCTGTATCTTGGTGAGGATGAAATCGGTATAGCTGCTCACTCTCATAGAGCGCCATGCCTCATCATAGTCGTGGTTCTTTCGTGTCATGAGCTGCAGAGCCTCAAGGGCATACTTGTCGTATAGTTGCAATGCTTCTTCGGAAGTGATGTCCACCTCGTCCACATAACCTTTCTCGAGCTGTATGATGCCCACGATGCCGTAGTTGATGAGGGCGATGAATTCGGGTCGGATGCCTTCGCCCACGAGCGACTCCTTCTTTATTTCAAGTGAGCGGATGCGCTTGGCCTTGATATAAAGCTGGTCGGTAAGCGAAGAGGGACGCAGGATGCGCCATGATGCGCCGTAGTCGTGCAGCTTCTTTTGGAAAAGCGTTCTGCACTCTGTCAGGACGTCCTTAAACTGCTGCTCTGTTTTTGCTGAATCTGCCATAATATTTTCGAAAATCGCTGCAAATTTAAGCATTTCTGATGAAATAGCCAAATATATTGTATAAAAATAAGTGGCGAAACATTTTGTATTGTCTTCGATTTGCAGTAACTTTAGATAAGTTACGCTGCATCTCAACAATAAAAACAAAAAAATCCTTTTTTATTTTGTATTGTCTTCGATTTGCAGTAACTTTGGATAAGTTACGCTGCATCTCAACAATAAAAACAAAAAATTCCTTTTTTATTTTGTATTGTCTTCGATTTGCAGTAACTTTGCAGTCCGAAATTAAATAGAAATGAGAAATCTATCCAATGCCGAACTGGCAAAAATACTTGATAAAGACATTTTTCATCTTATATCACAGGCAGCAGACAGCTTGGGACTGGAATGCTATGTGGTAGGCGGATATGTGAGAGACCTTTTCCTGGAACGGCCTTCCAATGATATTGACGTTGTGGTGGTGGGAAGCGGCATAAAGGTGGCTTCTGCTCTTAAACAGAAACTGGGCAGGAAGGCTCATCTGTCTGTATTCCGCAACTTTGGCACTGCACAGGTGAAGTATCGTGATATAGAGGTCGAGTTTGTCGGTGCACGTAAAGAGAGTTATAATCACGATTCGCGCAAGCCCATTGTGGAGGATGGAACGCTCGAGGACGATCAGAACCGTCGTGACTTTACCATCAATGCGCTGGCTGTGTGTCTCAACAGCGAGCGCTTTGGTGAACTGGTTGATCCCTTTGATGGTGTCTATGACCTGGAAGACGGAATTGTGGCAACACCACTTGATCCAGATATTACCTTCAGCGATGATCCTTTGCGCATGATGCGTTGTGTGCGCTTCGCCACTCAGCTCAACTTTCAGATAGAGGACGAAACCTACGAGGCACTCTCGCGCAATGCCGACCGACTGAAGATTATCAGCGGTGAGCGCATAGCCGACGAGATGAACAAGATTATGCTTTCGCCTCATCCCAGTTGTGGATTCTATTATCTCAAGGATACAGGGCTTCTGCAGCTCATCATGCCCGAACTTTGTGAGCTTGACAAGGTGGAGACACGTTGCGGTCGCTCGCATAAGAACAACTATGACCATACGATGGAGGTGCTCGAAAATGTTTGCCGTCAAACCTCTAACCTCTGGTTGCGCTGGGCTGCCTTGCTTCATGACATAGGTAAACCACGCAGCAAGCGATGGGACAATCAGGCAGGCTGGACTTTCCGTAACCATAATGTCGTGGGAGCCAGAATGATTCCTTCGATGTTCCGTCGCATGAAGTTGCCCATGGATGCCAAGATGAAATATGTGCAGAAACTCGTAGAGTTGCACATGCGGCCTATTGTTATTTCCGACGAGGAAGTGACCGACAGCGCTGTGCGTCGACTTCTGAACGATGCCGGCGATGATATTGACGACTTGATGACACTTTGCGAAGCCGACATTACCAGCAAAAACCAAGTGCGCAAACAGCACTTCCTGGATAATTTCCGCTTGGTGCGCGAAAAGATTGCCGATTTGAAGGTGCGCGACTACAAGCGACTGTTCCAGCCTTGTATAGATGGCAGGGAAATCATGGAAATGTTCCATTTGGGCTCCTGTCCTGAGGTTGGAGCGCTGAAGCAGACTCTCAAGGACGCTGTGCTGGACGGCAAGGTGGCCAATGAGCGTGAGCCCCTCATGGAATTGCTTATGCAGAAAGCCAAGGAGCACGGACTGATAGAGTAACTGGCTTTTCCGTAAGAGATAGTTGGAAAAGAAAATTTCCACAGTTGGAAAAATAAAAAAGCAGGAAATGCCCCTCGTCTTCTGTTACTGAGCTTCGTCACCTATAAAGACCGGACTTGGCCTTAATAGATGACCAGACTTGGTCTTAATAGATGACCAAGTTCGGTCTTAATAGACGACCGGTGTTGGCCTTAATAGATGGCAAGGTTAGGCTTAATAGGCTCCTTACATGAGGAAAACTCTAAATACAAAATAATTAATGTTAAAATACACTTGGCAAATGTACAATATTGCTATAATATTAGTAATTTTGCACCGCCTTTAAAAACTCTATTGATATTTTGAGTTTTCGACATAAGGAAGTCGGATTACTTGTAAAAAGGCAAAGACAATGTGCTGTAGTGGCATGTTGAATAACAGATTAATAATAATAACAATTGTATTTAAATAAATAGGTATGAAGATTAAAAACGTTTTGTTTGTTGCAGCTCTTGCAGCTCTCGCAACTTTAACATCATGTGGCGGAAGCAAGAAGGGCGGTCTGCCTAACTTCGGCGATGATGAGTTTGCTGTAGTGACTATAGGAACTACCAGCGCCGCTTTGCAGACTACTTATCCTGCTACAATTAAAGGTATTCAGGATGTAGAGGTTCGTCCGAAAGTTTCGGGTTTCATAACAAAGGTGTTTGTACATGAGGGTCAGACTGTTTCTGCAGGTCAGCCTCTTTTCTCTATCGACAGCGAGACTTATCAGGCTGCCGTTCGCTCTGCTGCAGCAGCTGTGAATACAGCGAAGGCACAGGCTAACACAGCTAAGTTGACTTACGAGAACAACAAGAAGCTCTTCGACAGCAAGATTATCGGTCAGTATGAACTTTCTACTGCAGCCAACAGCTATGCTACAGCTAAGGCTCAGGTAGCGCAGACTGAGGCGGCTTTGGCTTCAGCTCGCGAGCAGTTGACTTGGTGTACTGTTACCAGTCCTTCTGCAGGTGTTGTTGGCAGCTTGCCTTTCAAGGTAGGTGCTTTGGTAAGCGCTTCAGGTCCGGCTCTTACTACAGTTTCCAACATCAGCACCTTGGAGGTGTTCTTCTCGCTCTCTGAGTCTCAGATTTTGAATATGTCTAAGACCAATGGCAGTATTCAGGCTGCCATCGCCGCATTCCCTGCAGTTAAGTTGCAGTTGGCTGACGGTTCTGTCTATAATCACCCAGGTAAGGTTGTCAAGATGAGTGGTGTCATCGATGCTGCCACTGGTTCTGTATCTCTTATCGCTCATTTCCCCAACCCAGAGAAGTTGTTGAAGAGCGGTGGCGCCGGTTCTATCGTTGTTCCTAACGACAACAACAGCGCTATCGTCATACCTCAGGAGGCTTGCTCACAGGTTCAGGACAAGATCTTCGTTTACATCGTCACCAAGGACAACAAGGTGAAGTATTCTGAGATCAAGGTGAATCCACAGGATGACGGCAAGAACTATATCGTAACTTCTGGTCTTCACGTAGGCGACCGTGTGGTAGTAAAGGGCATTACCAAGTTGACCGATGGTCAGCAAATCAAGCCTATCACCGTAGAACGTTACAATCAGAAAATTGCTGAGGCTGCCAAGATGGCTGAGTCGCAGGATAATGCACATGAGTTTGCAAAAACCATGAGCGGTAAGTAAATTATAAATAATCAACAAGAATAAAAGAATGAACGTGTGTGAATCCTGCAACGGAAGAATGCATGATACATTATAATTTATAATTTAAAACAAGATTATGACATTTACAAACTTCATAAAGCGCCCAGTGCTTTCGACGGTGGTTTCCATCTTCTTCGTCTTGCTGGGTACCATCGGCTTGATATCGCTGCCTATTGAGCAGTACCCGAATATCGCGCCGCCTACCATCTCGGTGTCTACCACCTATCAGGGTGCTGATGCTCAGACGGTATTGAATTCAGTCATAGCTCCTCTGGAGGAGAGCATCAACGGTGTGGAGAACATGACCTATATGACATCTTCTGCGTCAAACTCAGGTTATGCCAGCATCACCGTTTACTTCAAGCAGGGTTCCGACCCAGATATGGCTGCGGTCAACGTACAGAACCGTGTGTCTCAGGCACAGTCATTGCTGCCTGCCGAGGTTACCAGGGTGGGTGTCACCGTTACCAAGCGTCAGAGCTCCAACGTGATCATGTTCGCTCTGACCACAGACGATGGCCGTTACGACGACCAGTTCGTTACCAACTACGCCTTGATCAACGTCGTTCCTCAGTTGAAGCGTATCAATGGTGTGGGTGATGTGCAAAGTCCTTCTACCCGTAACTACTCTATGCGTATCTGGCTGAAGCCAGAGAAGATGAAGGAGTTCGGATTGGTTCCTTCTGATATTTCGCAGGCTTTGGCAGAGCAGAACATCGAGGCTGCCCCTGGTAGCTTTGGTGAGAGTTCTGATATGCAGTATGAATATACTTTGCGTTACAAAGGTCGTTTGAAGACTCCTATCGAGTATGAGAATATCTTGATCAAGAGTAATACATCTGGTCAGACTCTCCGTCTCGGCGAAGTTGCCAAGATAGAGTTGGGCGGTTTGCAGTATAACGTCAACTTGCTCAATGATGGTCAGCCCGCTGTGATGGGTATGGTTCAGCAGATTGCCGGTTCCAACGCTACCCAGATTGCAAGCGATGTGAAGAAGACGTTGGATGAACTGGAGAAGAGTTATCCTCCAGGACTGAAGAACGTCATCCTGATGGATGTTACCGAGTTCTTGTTCGCATCTATCGAGGAGGTTATCTTCACCTTGATCATCACCTTGGTATTGGTGTTCATCGTGGTGTATATCTTCTTGCAGGACTTCCGTTCTACGCTGATTCCTATGATTGCCGTGCCAGTGGCTTTGGTTGGTGCGTTCTTCTTCCTTTGGGTATTTGGATTCTCCATCAACTTGCTGACGCTGTCCGCCCTGCTGTTGGCTATTGCGATTGTGGTCGATGATGCCATCGTGGTAGTAGAGGCGGTTCATGCCAAGCTCGACCAGGGTTACAAGAGTGCCCTGACAGCATCTATCGATGCGATGAACGAAATCTCTGGCGCCATCATCTCTATTACATTGGTGATGTCTGCCGTGTTCGTTCCTGTATCATTCATCGGTGGAACATCTGGTTACTTCTATCGTGAGTTCGGTGTTACCATGGCGGTGTCAATCGTCATCTCTGCTGTCAATGCGTTGACTTTGTCTCCTGCTCTTTGTGCGGTGTTATTGAAACCACATGATGAGGAGCATGGCGAGAAGAAGTTGTCGCTTATCGACCGCTTCCATGCTGGGTTCAACTATCAGTTTGATAAGATTACCAATAAATATAAGAAAGGTGTAAAGTGGGTTATCGGTCATGGCATTATCGCTGGTAGCTTGGTGGCTGTCAGCATCGTGGGCTTGGTTGCCCTGATGGGTACTACCAAGACTGGACTTGTGCCTGATGAGGATACTGGTACAATCTTCGCTTGTATCTCTACCGCTCCTGGTACAACTCAGGAACGTACCGCCCAGGTGGTACAGCAGGTGGACAAGATGTTGGCCAACAACCCAGCCATCGCAACCCGTAATGCCATCATGGGTTATAGCTTTATCGGTGGTGCTGGTTCTAACCAGGGTACTATCATCGTCAAACTGAAGCCATTCGAGGACCGTCCTGGCGGATTCTTCCATCGTATTAAGGAGGCTTGTACCGGTGGCGGTATTGAGGCGCTGTTTGTCAACCCTATGGAATATTCTTCTGTGTTGGGTATGATCTACAAGCAGACTGCCACGATCAAGGATGCGCAGGTTCTGGCCTTCGCTCCACCTATGATTTCCGGCTTCTCTGTACAGAATGGTATTACCATGACTATGCAGGATAAGACGGGTGGCGATCTGAACAGATTCTATACCAACGTGAAGGCTTTCTTGAAGGAACTGAATGCTCGTCCTGAGATTCAGACTGCGCAGACACAGTACAACCCTAACTATCCTCAGTACATGGTGGATGTGGATGTTGCCAAGACCAAGCAGGCCGGTATTTCTCCATCTTCAGTGTTGGCTGTGATGCAGGGTTACCTCGGTGGTCTTTATGCATCCAACTTCAATGCCTATGGTAAGCTCTACCGTGTCATGATTCAGGCTGGTCCTGAGAACCGCATGCATCCAGACGACTTGAATAAGATTTATGTACGTTGTGCTGATGGAACTATGTCTCCAGTGAGCGAGTTCGTGAACTTGAAGAAGATTTATGGTCCATCCAACATCACACGTTTCAACCTCTTTACCTCAATGGATGTGTCTGTAACTCCTAACAGCGGCTATTCTACCGGTGACGGTATGAAGGCTATTGCCGAGGTGGCTAAGCAGACATTGCCAGAGGGTTATGGTTATGAATACTCTGGTCTGACACGTTCGGAGGCAGAGTCAAGCAACTCTACTGGTCTTATCTTCGCACTCTGTATCGTATTCGTTTACTTGATTCTGAGTGCTCAGTACGAGAGTTACATCTTGCCTCTGTCGGTAGTGTTGTCTATCCCATTCGGTTTGGCAGGTGCTTTCGTCTTCACCAACCTCTTCGGCCATTCCAACGATATCTACATGCAGATTTCGTTGATTATGTTGATCGGTCTGTTGGCAAAGAACGCCATCCTGATTGTGCAGTTTGCCCTTGAGCGTCGTCGTACGGGTATGGCTATTAAGTATTCTGCCATCTTAGGTGCCGGAGCCCGTCTCCGTCCTATCTTGATGACCTCTCTGGCGATGGTTATTGGTCTGCTGCCTCTGATGTTCGCTTCAGGTGTAGGCAAGAATGGTAACCAGACTTTGGGTGCTGCCGCTGTAGGTGGTATGTTGATCGGTACAATCTGTCAGATCTTCGTCGTCCCAGCTCTCTTCGCCGTCTTCGAGTGGTTGCAGGAGAAGCTTACTCCTTTGAAGTTTGAGGACGAGTTCAATGCCGAGGCTGTCTCAGAGTTGGAGCAGTATGCCAATGCTGCTCATCGCAGAAAAGGTATCGAGAAGAAGTAATAACGTTGTAACTTCAAACGAAACAATGAAAAAGAATTTAAATATTATCATATTGGGTCTCGCAGCGCTCTCATTGAGCAGCTGCAAGACTCTCTACGGAAAGTATGAGCGTCCTGATGTGAAAACTAATGGTATCGTACGCGATTCAGCTTCTATATCCGATACGTTGGCTGTGAAGGATACTACATCATTTGCCAATATTCCTTGGCGCAGCGTTTTCACCGATCCACAGTTGCAGACTCTTATCGAGAAGGGACTTGCCAATAACGCCAATCTCCTCAATGCTGCTTTGAACGTAAAGATGGCTGAGGAGCAGTTGAAGTGTGCCAAGTTGGCTTTTATACCTTCTTTTACATTTACGCCACAGGGAACCATCTCTTCTTGGGATGGTAACAAAGCGACAAAGACCTATAGTCTGCCAGTGAATGCGTCATGGAGTGTTGACCTCTTTGGTAATCTTCTTTCACAGAAGCGTGGTGCTCAGATGGCGCTGTTGCAGATAAAGGACTACCAGGTGTCTGTACAGACGAACCTCGTTGCGAATATTGCCAATATGTACTATTCGCTCCTCATGCTCGACAAGCAGCTTGAGATAGTGAACGATATGGAAGGTCTTACCAAGGACACATGGCAAACAATGCAGTTGCTCAAGGATGCCAAGATGGGTTATCGCTCAACATCGGTGCAGGCAGCAGAGTCTAACTATTACTCAGTTCTTGCACAGAAAGCAGACCTGAAGCGACAGATCCGTGAGACAGAGAACTCGCTCAGTCTTCTTCTTGGCGAGCAGGCTCATGCCATCGCACGGGGCAAACTTGATAATCAGAGTCTTCCTGCCAACTTCTTTACAGGAGTAGGTTTGCAGTTGCTCAACAATCGGGCTGACGTACATGCAGCCGAGATGAACTTGGCGCAGTGCTTCTATGGAGTGGAGACTGCCCGCAGCAAGTTCTATCCTTCTATCACTATTTCTGGTACTGGTGCCTTTACCAACTCAGCTGGAGCTGGTATCGTAAATCCTGGAAAGTGGCTTCTCTCTGCTGTGGGCTCACTTGTTCAGCCTATCTTCCAGAATGGAAGACTCATTGCAGGACTCAAGGTGGCTAAGATGCAGTACGAGCAGGCTTACAACACTTGGCAGGATGCAGTGTTGAAGGCTGGCAGCGAAGTAAGCAATGCCCTCGTACTCTATAACTCTTCCGACGAGAAGGGAAGAATCGAGGCACAGCAGATCGAGGTGCTCAAGCAGAACGTAGAAGACACCCGTAAGTTGATGGGCGAGGCTGGTGGTTCTTATTTAGAGGTTATCCAGGCACAGTCATCATTGCTCAATGTACAGCTCTCCAAGGTGGCTGACGACTTCTACAAAATGCAGGCTGTGGTCAACCTATACTATGCATTGGGTGGTGGAGCCAAGTAATGTTAAGTGTTAAATGTAAAATGTTAGATTATTATGGCAAGTATAATCAGTCCAAAGGCAGAGGTTTCTCCAAAGGCTAAGATAGGAGACAACTGCAAGATATATCCATTCGCCTATATTGAGGACGATGTGGTTATCGGTGACAACTGTACCATCTATCCATTCGTGAGCATCATGAATGGTACTCGCATGGGTAATAATAATAAGGTATTCCAGGCTGCCGTTATCGCTGCCCTCCCACAGGATTTCAACTATACTGGTGAAGAGAGTGAAGTAGTGATTGGCGATAACAATACTATCCGTGAGAATGTGGTTATCAACCGAGGTACTCACAAGGGTGGTAAAACAGTGCTTGGCAACAGCAACTTTCTTATGGAAGGTGCCCATATCTCTCACGATACCGTGATAGGCAACAGTTGCGTGTTCGGTTATGGAACCAAGATAGCTGGCGACTGTGTGATAGGTAATGGCGTCATCTACTCTACATCTGTAGTAGAAAATGCCAAGACCAGAGTTGGCGACTTGGCGATGATACAGGCAGGAACAACTTTCTCCAAAGATATTCCACCTTATATTATTGCGGGTGGTAAGCCTGTGAAGTATGCGGGTCCTAACAGCATTATCATGGAGGCTGCCGATATAGACGTGAAGGTTCGCAAGCATGTAGCTAATGCTTATCGACTTGTCTTCCACGGTCAGACATCTCTCTTTGATGCCATCAATCAGATCAAGGATCAGGTGCCAGACGGAGAAGAAGTGCGCAATATCATCAAGTTCCTCGAAAGTACAGAGAAAGGTGTCATCACCAAGATGTAAGTTGCGAAAGTTATAATAAACGATTTTTTCTTTATACACAAAGGGAGGGTTGACCCATGGGGTGACTCTCCTTTCTTGTGTTAATGTCTATTAAACTTTCGTTTATTCGCACATTTTTTTGTTACTTTGCACCAAATTTGGAATATTATACCCTTTTGGTAAATGAGAAAGAAACAATATAAGCCCAGCAGTCACCGAGGATTGCAGGTGGTAACTCTATGTATAAGCACCGCCATGGTGCTCGTTTTGCTCGGACTGGTCATATTCTCCGTACTTATGGGAAGAAATCTCTCCTCCTATGTGAAGGAGAACCTTGTCGTGTCCGTGATGCTTGAACAGGATATGACCAATTCTGAGGTCGTTCAGATGTGCAAACAGCTGAAAGCCAAGCCTTATGTCAAGTCAATCAACTATATTTCGAAGGCGAAGGCTCTTAAGGAGGCTACTCACGATCTTGGAGTAAACCCCAGTGAGTTTGCCGGAGTCAATCCTTTCCAGCCTTCTATCGAGTTGACAGCACAGGCCGACTATGCCAACAATGACTCTCTGAAATGGGTGGCCAAGGAACTGAAAGCCTATCCACGTGTTACAGAGGTGTCTTACCAGCATGACCTGATAGAGCAGGTGAATCAAATGCTGACCAAGATAAGCATCGGATTGCTCATCGTGGCGGCTCTCCTCACGTTTATATCTTTCTCGCTGATCAACAATACCGTAAGGTTAGGCATTTATGCCCGACGTTTCTCGATACACACGATGAAACTTGTTGGAGCCTCATGGGGATTCATCCGACGTCCCTTTGTGAATAGGGCCATACTGATTGGATTGTTGTCGGCATTGATTGCCAACGGCTTTTTGGGAGGCAGTCTTTATGCCTGGTATGTGCATGAGCCAGAACTGCTCATGGTGATGGGATGGCAGGAACTTGCCATAACGGGTGGTTCAGTTTTCCTTTTTGGAGTCATCATAACTGCCATCTGTGCCAGCATCTCTGTCAACAAATTCCTTAAGATGAAGGCAGGCGACTTGTATAAAATTTAGAATATCGAACATTACACATTATTAATATATATAATAAATGGATAAGAAGAATTTAGCATTCGGCAAAGTAAACTTCATCCTCTTGGCTGTGGGGATGGCTATTGTCATCATCGGTTTTCTCTTGATGAGCGGATCTGGCTCAGACGAGCATACTTTCGATACCGATATTTTCAGCACACGCCGTATCGTAGTAGCACCAGTAGTTACTCTGTTTGGGTTTCTTTCTATTATTTATGCTGTCATTCGTAAGCCAAAAGACAATAAGTAATATTTATATCCCGATACATACACATTATTCAATAATAAAAAATAGTATTTATCAATGAATTGGTTTGAAGCCTTGGTGTTAGGTCTTATTCAGGGACTTACAGAATATCTGCCAGTTAGTAGTAGCGGTCATTTGGCTATTGGTGCCTATTTGTTTGGTATTGACGGTGAGGCTAATCTGGGTTTTACTATCTTGGTGCATGTAGCAACAGTCATGAGTACTTTGGTAGTACTTTGGAAAGAGATCGACTGGATTTTGAAAGGACTCTTTAAGTTCCAGATGAACGAGGAGACTAAGTATGCGCTTAATATTGTAGTCTCCATGATTCCTGTTGGCGTCGTTGGAGTCTTCTTCAAGGATGAAGTAGAAAAAATCTTCGGTTCTGGACTGCTCATAGTAGGATGCATGTTGCTCGTAACTGCTCTGGTCCTTGCTTTCTCTTATTATGCTAAACCACGCCAGCGTGAGAACATAAGCCTTTGGCATGCATTTGTCATTGGTCTGGGACAGGCTTTGGCTGTCCTGCCTGGTCTTTCCCGCTCAGGTACCACCATCGCAACAGGTCTTCTGTTGGGCAATAAGAAGGAGAAAATGGCGCAGTTTTCTTTTCTCATGGTCATTCCTCCCATCCTTGGTGAGGCGTTGCTCGACCTGATCAAAGGACTGAAAGGAGAAGAGGCACTTGGCGGTGTTGACACCTTGCCTATGATTATTGGCTTTGTGGCTGCCTTTGTTTCAGGCTGTCTTGCCTGCAAATGGATGATCAATATTGTTAAGAAAGGCAAACTCATCTACTTTGGCGTCTATTGTGCCATAGCAGGTTTAGCCACCATTCTTTTCTCTCTTCTATAATAAGTAACGACAAATCTTTTGCCAGACATGAATTTCCAGACAGGAGAAATCATTGCCATCGACAAACCTTATCGTATGTCAAGTTTTGGGGCTTTGGCACATATCAGGTACGTACTTTCTAAGTTTTTGCACCATAAGGTGAAAATAGGACATGCAGGTACGCTCGACCCTTTGGCTACAGGCGTGCTCGTGCTTTGCACAGGAAAGAAGACCAAGGAGATAGAACAGCTGCAGACTCATACTAAGGAGTACACAGCGACACTTCAGTTGGGAGCCACGACAGCCAGCTATGATCTTGAACATACGGTCAATCATACTTATCCCACCCGTCATATTACTCGACAGCTCATAGAGGAAACGTTGCCTCAGTTTGTCGGTGACATTCAGCAGGTGCCGCCTACTTATAGTGCTGTCAAGGTCAATGGCGACAGAGCCTATGCCTTGCGCAGGGCGGGAGAGAATGTGACGCTCAAACCAAAGAGCGTTCGTATAGACGAGATAGAACTTACCCATTACGACGACGAGACCAAGCAACTCGGTTTGCGCGTAGTATGTGGTAAGGGAACTTACATACGCTCCTTGGCTCGCGACTTAGGTCGGGCACTTGGTAGCGGAGCCTTTCTCACAGAGTTGAGACGAACCCGAGTGGGCGACTTTACTGTCGACAACTGCGTGAGTTTCGAAAACTTCAGGGAGTGGCTCGAACAACAGGAAATAGAAGACATCCATCGAGATTGATATTTCCAGAATAGTAATAGAATATAATTAGTAACCATTAGAAAGGAGACAAATATAACATGAAACTGTCACAATTCAACTTTAAGTTGCCTGAGGCACAAGTGGCGCTTTATCCCCACAAGACCAAGCGTATCGTCAAGACATCTACCGGAGAGGAACGCACCTTTGAGGTAACCCGTCGTGATGAGGCGCGTATGATGGTTCTGCACAAAAAGTCGGAAACCATAGATATGTACCGCAAGGATGCTAACGGAAATCCTATCGAAGGCGAGTTTATTGAGTTCAAGGACATCGTCAACTATTTCGATGAGGGAGATACGTTTGTGTTCAACAACACCAAGGTGTTCCCTGCGCGACTCTATGGCACCAAAGAGAAGACTGATGCCAAGATTGAGGTGTTCCTGCTCAGAGAGTTGAATGAGGAAATGCGACTCTGGGATGTGCTCGTAGAGCCAGCCCGTAAGATTCGTATAGGAAACAAACTCTTCTTTGATGATGTCAACGAGATGGTGGCTGAGGTAATCGACAATACCACCAGCCGTGGACGTACTCTTCGCTTCCTCTATGACGAGGACGGTCAGCACGATGTCTTCAAACGTTCGCTCTTTGCATTGGGCGAGGCTCCATTGCCACGTTATATTATCGACAATCGCGAGGTACACCATGCCACAGAGGAAGATATGGAAGACTTCCAGTGCGTGTTTGCTGAGAAGGAAGGTGCTGTAACAGCGCCAGCCACAGGGCTTCATTTCTCGCGCGAGCTCATGAAGCGTATGGAGATCAGAGGCATCAACTCTGCATTTATTACCTTGCATTGTGGATTGGGCAACTTCCATGAAATCGAGGTAGAAGACCTTACCAAGCACAAGATGGACTCAGAGCAGATGCATATCGGCAAGGAGGCTTGCGAACTGGTCAACGATACCAAGCGTGCCGGTCATCATGTTTGTGCCATCGGTACAAGTGTGGTCAAGGCTACAGAGACTGCAGTGGGTACAGATGGAATGATGAAGGAGTTTGACGGATGGACCAATAAGTTTATCTTCCCTCCTTATGAGTTCGGACTGGCCGACAGTATGGTGGCAAACTTCTATCACCCTGAGTCTACACTGATGATGAGTACAGCCGCTTTTGGAGGTTACGACCTTGTATATGAAGCCTATATGAAGGCTTTGAAGAATGGCTATATGTTTGGTTGCTTCGGCGATTCTCTGCTCATTCTCAACGACTAATATCTGTGATAGTTGAGGCAGTAAATGGCTTCGTTTGTTTTAGGCGAAGTATCGTTAAATAATATATTTATCTGTACATGCATAGAGTATATCTGAGTCTCGGGTCAAACTTAGGCAACCGCAAGCGTAACATCCGCGAGGCTCTTGAAAAGATAGGAGAGCTGATTGGCGACGTAGAGCGCCAGTCAGCTCTATACGAAACTAAGCCGTGGGGCTATTCTTCGCCAAACGACTTTATCAATGCATGTGCCTGTGTGCTCACTCCTTTGGCGCCTCGCCAGTTGCTTGAGGCTACTCAGAAGGTGGAGCAAGAGATGGGCCGTAAGCTCAAATCGGTGAATGGTGAATATCACGACCGCATTATTGATATAGATATTCTACTGTATGATGATCTTCGTATAGACCAGCCCGACCTGAAGATTCCTCATCCCCTGATGGAGGAAAGAGATTTTGTTATGGTTCCTTTAAGGGAAATCATGAAAGAAAAGTAGTTCCTCAATTTTCACAATTGGTGAGGTTAAAGAAGTTAGCGAAGTTAAAGCTATATGCTTGACAACTAAATATACATTCCATAAAAACAATAGACTATAAATTCTAACGACCGAAGGGAGTGTTAACTTCTTTATTTCCGTACATGATAAAGTTCTGTAGAATTATTTTTTCGCTTAAGTTCTCATATTTTTATTTGTTTCGTCATTGCTGTTACCTACGCTTTTCCGTAAGAAAGCAAGCCATAGATGCGTCAATGCGTAAAATTTTTCATCAAAATGAATAAAAATAGTAGAAAAAGTTTGGCCATTTTTATTTTTTTGTCTACATTTGCAATTGCTACACATGGCCGATAGGGTTGACTGTCTATTTGCTGTTGTGAAAGAACAAACAGATTACCTATACCTAAAACCTCATAAAAGATGGTTGAAACCTTAAGAATCAACAGCGGTGAATATGTTGGACTCAATATATTGAGAATAACAACTATCCCACATTTATCTATACTCACGGATGACCAGTCCGTGCAAGGGCAGCAATGTGCTGTAATCAAAGCTGGTCAGGATTTTTCCGGTATGCTTACTGAAGCATATCAACAATATAAGGATTCTTTTTTGCAGACAGGAAGTGCCGTAGATATCTCCTTCGAACTTTCTTGGATTTCCAGCCCGGTAGTCAATCAGCCGTATGCGGCTGACGTAAGTCTCTATTGTGTGATTCGTACCATACAACAGCAGGAGGCTCTCTGTACTCAGGTCATTTCCACTTATATGTCCGTTTTCAAGGCGACACTTGATAGCTGCAAGTACGAATATCAGGAAGAGACACTCGGTAATTATACTTCAGCCTTCGGGCGTGTAGCAATGGGACATTCTGCTAAAGCCATCGTCAGAGAAGAACGTATGGAAGATTTACAGAATGCTTATTTGCCTGCTTGCTATTCCTACGACCGCTTGCCCGTCGACTATCCAGAACTCGATCGTATTGCCAATATTCTTACTTTACATCCTTATTGTGCTGTTTGTTTTCAGTTGATTCCTACCTATTTCACAAATGAGGAACTACAGGAAATCAATCAGTTGAATCAGAATATCAGTATGTTGAATCGGGGTGTCAGCGATCAGCAAGTAGGTACCGTGAGCATATCTTCAGCCGACAGACTGGCTTTTCTTTATCATTATTATAATGACAACAAGAGTCGGGCTCTTTTCGACTATAATATACTTGTGTTTGGAGAAGAAAAGGATGTGACGAGTATTGCCACACGAACCATGGGACAGATGGCTGCCACTCAGCAGATGACTGCTCCTAACTTGAGTTTTGTCAGTCTTACTCCCTCAGAAGCTTATCCTGGTGAACAGTCTCTATTCTCCATGCCTTGGGTGCTGAGCGACCAAATTCTTAATAAAGGTAGAAACACTTCTCTGTGGAGCAGTGGTATGGTTTCTCCAGCTTTATATCGTCTGCCCTATATTGTCACAGCTGATGAGGCTGCTTCTTTCTTCCGTCTACCGTTAGGAAGTGATAAAATCAATGCAGGCTTTGTAGTCAACGAGGCAGGAAAGAGCAATAAGACTTATTCCGAGAATATTATCAACGCGGGAGACATCGAGCTCGGTAAGTTGCGTGCAGCTATGGGCAACAATGCCATAGGCTTGTCTCTTAAAGATTTGGCTAAGCACATGCTTATCGTGGGAACGCCGGGATCGGGCAAGACAACCTTCTCGGTTGGACTTCTCGACCGCTTATGGAAAGAACATCATATTCCTTTCTTGGTCATCGAACCTGCCAAGAATGAGTATCGTGCCCTTGTGCAGAGTATTCCCAATCTGCAGGTCTTCACACCCGGCAAGAATTTTATCTCGCCTTTTGTCTTCAATCCATTCTGTCCACCCAAAAATGTAAGACTTGAAACTTATAAGTCTACACTCAAGACGGCTTTTGCAGCAGGTGTTTCTATGTCCACTCCTCTCGATAAAATCTTTGAGGACACTATCAACAACTGCTATTCAGATTTCCGTTGGCTCGACAATTACACCATTGCCGATAAGGGACAGGTGTTCAATATCACAGACTTTATCAAGTGTTTCGAGGAAACTTTCGAGGAAATTGGATATACTGGTGATGCAAGAAATATAGGCAGGGCTGGTGTTGTGCGACTCAAGAGTCTTGTTAATCTCTTTGATAATTATTTCTCTATACCGATAGAAGATCTCCTCTCCAAACCTACTGTTATAGAATTGGCTGCCATAGAAAATGCTGATCAGAAGGCACTCATCATAGCTCTCTTGTTGCTTTCCATCTTGGCTTATGTCAATGCCAACTATGTAGGAGAGGGCGGACTGCGTAACTTCATCCTTCTTGAGGAAGCTCATGTATTGTTGGATGCAGAAACTAATGCTGGAGGAGAAGGCTCGGCTAATCCTGCATCTATAGCGCAAGGATTGGTAAAGCGTATGCTTGCTGAGATACGTTCTTATGGAGTGGGAATAGCTATTGCCGACCAGTCTCCCCGTAAGGTAGGAATAGACATTGTGGCACTTACCGACATCAAGGTGGCGTTCCGACTAGTAGAGCGACAAGACAAGGAAATACTTGCCGATTCTACAAGTATGAGTGAGTTGCAAACCAATCGGTTGGCAAAACTGAAACCAGGAGAGGCTTTTCTTTTCTTCAACCGACTTGATGAGCCGGAGGAGATTATAACTCCTGATTATCGACTCAACAACAATATCAGCATCTCTCTTGCCGATGAGGGAATCAGACAGCTTTCTACTTATTGGAATGATAAACAAGACAAACTCAGACCTTATCCCGAGTGTAAGTTGTGTCCATATTGTGATGTAAGTTGCGACTATAATCGCAGGATATTGGCAAAGGAAGTCGCCCGGCGGATATTCAAAAAATATATCGGAAAAGGATGTAAGGATATAGAAAGACTCAAGGTCGTATTGGGAAGAATCAGTAAACTTATTGTGGCTGAGCTCAATGATGAACCTTTTAGCCGCGAACTCCTCTCCTGTGTGAAAGTATATCTGTGGCGTCATGTCAAATATGATTCGCACCTTCGTGTGGCTCAGAATGTAATAAACAATTCTTTATCTAAAAAGTAATGGCTTATGTGTGAATTTGATGATGGATATGATGGCGGTGATGTAGATTGCGGCTCAGACTTGGGCGGTGATATGGATTGCGGCTCTGACTGGGGTGGTGATACAGATGATGGTTCCGACTGGGGTGATGATACAGATGATGGTTCCGACTGGGGTGATGATGGCGGTGATGGCGGTGATGGTGGCGGTGGTGGTAATGGCGCTCCCGAAGATAGTGATACTGGTAATTCTGTAGACCCAGATGGGTTTGATCAGTTTTTTGGGCAGCCAGGTGGAGATGGCTTTGACCAGGTTTTTGACCAAGATGCTCAAGGCGATGGATTCGACCAGTTCTTTGGACAGTCGGGTGGCGATGGTATGGATCAGTTCTTTGGTCAAGACAGTCGAGGAGATGGTATGGACCAGTTCTTCGGGCAGACCGATAATTTTGAATATACTGGTGAGACAGGTGAACACCTTTCAAATTCTGATGATGTTTCTTCCGAGGAAGTTTCCGAGGATGCTATTCCCGAAGATGATTCTGAGGCGGAAGAAATCGGCGACAATTCGTCTGAAGAACAGGAAGATAATTCTGACGTAAACAATGAGGATGAAAACTGGACTGAAGATAAAGATTCAGCACTTTCTGAACAATCGGATAATGATATGGAGGAAGAAAATTCAGAACAGGAACTTGCTGAAGACGATGAGACCAGTGATAGTGAATCGGAACAAACAGAAGAAAACAATGATTCTGACGATTCTGAAAACCCTGATGAAGATAATGACCCTCCTAAAGATGACGAACCGCCATTTGAACCCGACAATGCTCGAGGATACAGTAACGAACGTGAATATAGTGGTGGTGGAGGAGAAATAGATAATGATGACGACGACAGTTCTTCTTCGTATTGGGATGAAAATACGGATGATGGTGGTGCAGATGCTAATGAGCAGGATCGCAGAAACTTAGAGGAATTCGAACGTCAGCAACAAGAGGAGGAAGAAGCTGAGGAAGAAGAGGCTCGTGAGCGTGAAGCTGAGGAAGAAGAGGCTCGTGAGCGTGAAGCTGAGGAAGAAGAAGCTCGTGAGCGTGAGGCTGAGGAAGAAGAGACTCGCCAGCATGAGGCTGAGGAAGAAGAAACTCGCCAGCATGAGGCTGAGGAAGAAGAGGCTCGCCAGCGTGAGGCCGAGGAAGAAGAAAACTATAAGAAAGACCTCGATTCGATGAATGAGCGTTACAATGAGCTCGACCGTAACTATGCCAATATCAAGAACGATATCGAGATGAGCAAGAGTCCTGAAGAACAAGAGTATTGGACTCGGTGTGGCAATGAGGTTTGGGAACAGCGTGACAAACTTGGTGGGGAAATCGATGACTATATTCGTAAACATAAAAAATAACCTTTTAAAAACGATACAATTATGGGATTATTTCACAGAAATGAGAATGATGCAAACTTTGCCGGCGGCAGTAGAAACATCGTAGAGTCCATACAGCGACATACCGATGTGGACGCTCTGATTTATCTTGATCCAAGACAGGACTTTAATACAGGCTCGGTGATAACTGTAGCACCTAATGAGCAAGCTATTTTTATCAAGGATGGTGAGATATACGGTGTGCTCCCTTCGGGTCGTCATTCAGTGGCAACTGAGAATTATGCGATATTGAGTCGCATTCGCAACATGCTTTCTGGTGGTGTCACTACCTTTACATGTCAGGTTTATCACGTCTCTACCTCAGAGATCGTGATGCTTTGGGGGGCATCCGACTTTATCCAGTGTCAAGATTTCTTTTTGGGTAATGGCGTGATAGGTGTACCTACATCCGTAAAAGCCAATGGTAAGTTCCGTCTCTGTTTTAATATTAACGAAGACGACAGCTCTTGTGTAAAAACGTTCATGAAGTTAATGGGCAACAAGAGTTCCTTTGGAAGTATGGATCTCGACAATCTTTTCTCAACGGAGATAACACAAAAGATATGTGTGGCTTTAGGTAAAACGCTTACATCCATGTCTCGTCAACAGTCTATCAATGCTATAGCCATGCTGGCAGATGACATTGTGGCTCAGGTAATGCCAAGTCTCAATGAACTGTTTGCTGATTATGGTCTGAGTGTTGTCAACTTCTCGTTGGAGCCTCTTGTTATTGTCGAAACCGACGAACGTAAAAAGTATATGGATCGCCTGATAGCTGCAGCTAATGTAAGCAATCCTCTTTACAATATGGCAGTTCAGCAGGAATTGCTCAAAGATGTGGCTGTAAACCCCGGAGCTGGTGGCGTGGCCAGTGCTGGTGCTGGATTAGGCATGGGTATGGCGGCAGGTAGTGCTTTTGCTACTATGGCTTCTACAGCTTTCAATCAGGTTCCTCAGCAGCAGGCTCCTCCTCAGTCAGCTGGTTTTGGTGGCGCCAATCGATTTGGTGGTACACCTCAACAGGAAGCTCCTGCTCAACCAGATCCTATGGAAACCTTGGCTAAGATGAAGAAAATGCTGGAGGCTGGTCTCATTTCTCAGCAACAGTACGACGACAAGGTGGCAGAAGTGTTAAGCAGAATGTAATGTTTCACATATATATAATTAGGTAACATGAAAAGTTCAATTATCAAGATTATCATATCTTTAGTGTTCCTGGCATTATTCAATGCCCTGTTCTTCATTTTGGGCGGAACCAAACATACAGACATAGAGTGGGTGAGCTATGGATTCATCCATGCAGCCTATCTCATGGTGTTGCTGACTCCTTTATTTTGTTTAGGCAATCCTCAGGGTGTGTCGGTTCAGTCGGGCAGTCTCTATCTCCGTGCGACATTCTATTTCTTTACTGAACTCATTGTGGGTGCCGCTTTCCTTATTGCTAAACCCGAGGAGATGACGTGGCCTCTTATCGCTCAGTCAGTACTCTTTGCTGTCTTCATCGTGTTGCAGTTGGCGAGTGTCTTGGCTAATGATGCCACTAATGACTCCATAAAAAAACAACAGAACGAGTCTCTTCAGATTCAGACCATGGTGTTGCGTTTGCGTACGGCCTTCAAGGCTGTGACTGATGAAAAGGTTCGTTCACAGGTCAAGAGATGTATCGATGCTGTGGAGTGCAGTCCTTTGGAGAGTTTCCCAGAAGTTGCCGATGCCGAGGTGGCTGTTCAGAGTGCTGTCGATGCCTTGTGCTTTGACATAGAGTCAGAGGTAAGTGCCGAGACGATACTGAATGATACCAAGAATGTACTGTTGGCTGTTTCCAAGCGAAATGCTGCCATTAGTCTTCGTCGCAGATACAAATAAATAATAAACATTATATATTCACCTTTAAAACTTTAATCAATATGGCTGAAACCAGAGAATTGCAGGTGCTCAGATGCCCTGCTTGTAATGCAAAGTTTACTAACTTTAGTGTGTATAAGAAAACTGTGACTTGTCCTGCTTGTCACAATGTCATCACCAATCCAGTAGCCGAGACTCGCAAGGAAGATATGCCAGAGCGTATGATTCCTTTCTCTACCCAGGAGTCAGACTTCGAGAGTGCGCTTACCAATACCTTGATCAATCAGGATTACGTGCCTCGTGATATCTTCCAGGCCATCAATGCAGGCAATGTGTTCCGTGCTTACCTGCCTATGTATCTGTACGAGGGTTCTTATCAGGCATCTTGGAGTTGTGAGTCATCTTACAGAGACCAGGAAGTGAAGGTTTCAAGCAAGAGCGTTTCTACAAGAGAAGTAAAGAAGTGGCGCCCACAGAATGGTAACGCTTCTGGTAACTTTGCCTTCCTTTGCCTTGCCAACGAAGGTCAGGACGACCTGCCACAAGAGCTTCGCAACTTTACTTATCAGTTCCCTTACGACGTGATGATGTCGAAAAAGTTCGATCCAGAGATGCTGGGCGAGGACGATGAGCGTCTGATTACTGTTGCCCGAAATGCCGATGAGACTATCGTATGGCAGAAGCATGGTAAGGATTTGGTCAATGATACAGCAGAGCGTGCTGCCCTCAACCAGATTGGCAACCAGGAGATTCGCAACTTCCGTGCATCTTCCAGCTTTAACCTTACTACCAAGGGCGATTATATGTTGGCTCCATTCTGGTTTGTTTACTATACCTATAACAACAGCCGTTACAACTTCATGATGGATGGTACTGGTCAGCATACCTCTTACAGTTATCCTGTAGATCAGGAGGAAGTCGACTTCGTCAATTCTAAGGAGAAGGTGAAGAAGACGGTCAAGTGGTTGTGGCTCATCGTATTCTTGCTCCTTTTCGTCAACTTTAAAGTAGCTGTTGGTTATCTTGTTTGCTGGTTTATTGCCAAGATTATCGTCAACAAGAAGATGAATCAGGCTATTCAGGATCGCTTGCAAGAGTCGCGGGATGCCCGTGCGGCTGCAGCCAGCCAGTTGTAAAAGAAGCTTGCTTCTATTTATGACAGATTAGAGAACAGAAACATATAAGACAAAGAAACCTCCCAATGTTCTTTCGAACGATGGGAGGTTTTGTTCTTTTTAGCAAATTGCTCAAGATTACTTGCGGAGACCGAGGGCCTTGATGATGGCACGGTAGCGATTGATATCGCGGTCGTACAAGTAGTCGAGCAAAGCGCGACGCTTTCCTACAAGCTGTGTCAATGCACGTGTTGTAGTATAATCTTTACGGTTCTGCTTAACATGTTCCGTCAAATGAGCAATACGGTATGAGAACAATGCTATCTGGCTCTCAGCTGAACCAGTATCAGAGTTAGACTTTCCGTACTTGCTAAAGATCTCTTCTTTTTTTGCTTTGTCTAAATACATTGCTTAAAAACTTAATAATTGATTGAATAAAATATTGTGCATTTTAAAAATGCGGTGCAAAGTTACAACTTTTTTGTTATTCATGCAAACTTTTCCGATATTTTTTGTAATTTTGCACCCAAATTCATAAAGTACTTAAGGTAAAAAAATGCAAGACATTAGAAACATTGCAGTTATTGCACACGTAGACCATGGTAAGACTACCCTGGTAGACAAGATGATGCTCGCTGGCAAACTCTTCCGTGATGGCCAGGATAACAGTGGCGAAGTTCTCGACTCCAACGACTTGGAGCGTGAGCGTGGTATAACCATTCTTTCAAAGAATGTGTCTATTAATTGGAAAGGTATTAAAATCAATATTCTCGATACTCCTGGTCACTCTGATTTTGGTGGCGAGGTAGAGCGTGTACTCAATATGGCGGACGGCTGTCTGCTTCTTGTCGACGCTTTCGAGGGCCCTATGCCTCAGACTCGTTTTGTGCTGCAGAAGGCTTTGCAGTTGGGTTTGAAGCCTATCGTTGTAGTTAATAAGGTGGATAAGCCTAACTGCCGTCCTGAGGAAGTTTACGAGATGGTGTTCGACCTGATGTGCGACCTCAACGCTACTGAGGAACAGCTCGACTTCCCTGTAGTCTATGGCTCTGCCAAGAATGGCTGGATGGCTGAAGACTGGAAGACTCCTACCGACAACATCGACTATCTGCTCGATAAGATTGTAGAGGTCATTCCTGCTCCAAAACAGTTGGAGGGTACACCTCAGCTTCTCATCACCTCTTTGGATTACAGCTCTTATACGGGTCGTATTGCAGTGGGCCGCGTACACCGTGGTACCTTGAAGGATGGTATGAATATCACTATCTGCCATCGCGACGGAACTCAGGAGAAGACTAAGATCAAGGAACTCCACACTTTCGAAGGTATGGGACACCAGAAGACCGACCATGTGGATTCAGGTGATATCTGTGCCGTTGTCGGTCTGGAGAAGTTCGAGATTGGCGATACCATCTGCGACTTCGAGAATCCTGAGCCTCTTCCTCCTATTGCTGTCGATGAGCCTACCATGAGTATGCTCTTCACCATCAACGACTCACCTTTCTTCGGTAAGGAAGGCAAATTCTGTACCTCCCGTCACATTCAGGACCGTCTGAACAAGGAATTGGAGAAGAACCTTGCCCTTCGTGTACAGCCTTACGAGGATACTACTGATAAGTGGATTGTCAGCGGACGTGGTGTGCTCCATCTCTCTGTGCTTATCGAGACAATGCGTCGCGAGGGCTATGAGCTTCAGGTAGGTCAGCCACAGGTTATCTATAAGGAAATCGACGGTGTGAAATGTGAGCCTGTAGAGGAGTTGACCATCAATGTTCCAGAGGAGTTTGCCTCTAAGATGATTGATATGGTGACACGTCGTAAGGGCGATATGACCTCCATGCTCAATATGGGCGACCGTGTGGATATCGAGTTCGATATTCCTTCACGTGGTATCATCGGTCTTCGTACCAATGTGCTGACAGCTTCGCAGGGCGAGGCCATTATGGCACACCGCTTCAAGGAGTATCAGCCTTATAAGGGCGAGATCAGCCGCCGTAGCAACGGTAGCATGATAGCTCTGGAGACAGGTACCGCCTATGCTTATGCCATTGATAAGCTGCAGGATCGTGGTAAGTTCTTCATCGACCCAGGTGAGGAGGTTTATGCAGGCCAGGTAGTGGGCGAGCATGTTCACGAAAACGACTTGGTCATCAATGTTACTAAGGCCAAGCAGTTGACCAACGTACGTGCGTCTGGTTCTGATGACAAGGCTCGCGTGATTCCTAAGACCGTGATGAGTCTTGAGGAGTGCCTTGAGTACATCCGCGAGGACGAGTATGTGGAGGTCACACCAAAGAACATGCGTATGCGCAAGGTTATCCTTGACCACTTGGAGCGCAAGCGAAGCAACAAAGATTAAGCTATAGCTTTAATATAAATGGAGTTAAAAAATCCTCTTGAAGTCAGCCTTGGTTGACCAAGGAGGATTTTTTTCTTTTCGCTAAAACATGTCCGTATGATGAAGGTGTTTTCGTTTTTCAGGAAGTTTGCTTTGCCCTGTTCCCTCGTCTTGGGTGCCTTGGGGTATTTGATTTTTGCTTATATTCCCTTCTTGCAGCCATTGGGTGACGCGGTGGGTCCACGCCTTGTTGAACTCATGCCGGTGGTGCTTTTTGCCCTGTTGTATGTTACCTTCTGCAAGATAGAGATTAAGGAGATGAAGCCTAAGGCATGGCATTTCGTGTTGCAGCTCATCCGCACCTCCTTGGCATTGTTGATGGTGATTGCCATCTGTCTTTTTGGTAAGAATTATGAGACGAAGGTCATCCTCGAAGGAGCCTTTATTTGTTTCATCTGTCCTACGGCAGCTGCCGTGGCGGTAGTGACCGAGAAGTTGGGAGGAAGCATAGGCTCCCTCACCACCTATACCGTGATAGCCAATATTTTCACGATGATAATTATTCCTTCTCTTTTCCCGATGGTAGAGAAGGGAGCCGATGTGTCATTTCTCTATATGAGTATGATGGTGTTCCGCAATGTCACTACCGTGCTGGTGGTTCCCTTGTTGCTTGCCCTGCTGAGTCGCAAGTTCCTGCCCCGTTTTGTTGATAAGGTGAAGAGTGTGAAAGACTTGGGATTCTATATGTGGTGTTTCAACCTGACGATACTCATGGGTGAAACTCTGCGCAACTTCCTTCATGCCACCGTTTCGGGGTGGATACTTGCCCTGTTGCTTATCGTTCCCTTGGCGGTATGTCTTGTTCAGTTTGCTATAGGCAAGGCTGTGGGACGTCATTGGGATGCCAGCATCAGTGCCGGACAGGCTTTAGGTCAGAAGAATACAATTGTGGGTATCTGGCTCACCCTTACTTTCCTCAATCCTTTGGCAGCCGTGGCTCCTGGTGCTTATGTGGTATGGCAGAACCTGGTCAATGGCTGGCAACTATGGTATAAGGAAAAGTATGGCAAGTTGAAATGGTAAAAGGTAATGAGAAGTTAGAAATCGTAACAACTCAGCACCCCTATAGCCATGAGCAATTACTTTAATACTATACAAATTGTTTCGAACTGTATGGTTGGACGCCCTTTCAAGGCGTGCTGCGTAATTCCAACCGTACAGGTCGAATTGTTTTCTGTTAGTTTATAAATCTATGTTCTAAAGTTTAGAACACAAGTTCGATAGTTTAGAACTTAAGTTCGAAAGTTTAGAACATAAGTTCGATAGTTTAGAACATAGATTTTTAGGGCTAAAAAGAACATTTATATTATGATAGCTTCTCTAACTTCTGAATCCTGTGATAAGTTTAGTCCTTTATATTAGTCTTGCGTAGGATATATTAAATTCTCTTCTTTGATAACATTCAAGACTTCTTCTAAGTACTTCTTCGATTCGTACTTAGCCATAGGAAGGTCGTGGAGCAGATAGTTGCCGCAGTCTTTTGCTGCCTGACCGGGAATCTCTCCCTCAAAGTCGGCAATGAACTTAAAGGTGCGCTTCATCAACTCTACGATGTCCTTGCTCTCCAGGTCGCCACGTATCAGCAGGTAGTTGCCTGTAAGGCAACCCATTGGTCCCCAATAGATAATACGGTCTTTCCACTCTTCGTCATTGCGAAGATAAGTAGCAGCCAGATGCTCTATGGTATGAATGGCACCATTGTGCAGACAGGGTTCCTGGTTGGGAACCTTCATGCGGATGTCGAAGGTGGTTACTGTTTCTCCGCCTACCTCGTCTTTGCGGCTGACGTAGATGCCGCGGAGCAATTTGTTGTGATTGATAGTGAAACTGGGTATCTTGTTCATTTCTTTTTAATGTTTGGTATTTAATGTTTCGTGTTTTATTTCAAGTCCACAAAGGCATTTGTCTTAACTCCTTAACTCCTTAGCTTCAAAAAAATCTTCTTATAATCTTTCCAGGAAAGCCTTGGTGACTTGGAAGGAACCTTCAGCCATTTTGGCCCAGAAGTCGAAGTACTGCTGAGCCTTGGTGTCCTTGAGAGGTACATCGCTGATGATGCGGAAGGAGATGAAAGGAGTCTGATAGATATGACAGGTCTGAGCGATGGAACAACTTTCCATATCCACAGCCATAGCCTGTGGAAAATGGTCGAGGATGGAGCGCATCTTCTCTTTGCTGTCTACAAACCACTCACCGCTGACTATCTGTCCGGCATGAATCTTAGGGTGGATGTTGCCCGGATCGTCATTGACAGAGAGTGCTTTCTCTACATATTCAAATGGTGTGGCAAAGGTGGCAGGCATACCGAGAATCTGTCCGAAGGCACATTCCTCACCGCAGTATGCGTCATGGTAGACACATTCGGTAGAGACCACCACCTCAGTGACGTTGAGGCTGATGTCGGCTCCACCTGCCACACCCGTCGAGATGACGAGGTCGGGATGATAGCCGTCTATCATCTCCACGGCACCTATGGCACTGTTCACCTTTCCTATGCCGCATTGCTGCATGATGACTTCGTTGCCTCCGATGGTTCCTGTCACGAAGTCTTTATGGTTCCTGTGCTCAGTCTTGCTGTCGCTGAGCAGCGTTTTGAGTTGCGCGAACTCCTTGTCCATCGCAACGATAATTCCTATTTTCATACTGTAAAAATGCTATTTGGAACAAATTAGGATGCAAAAATACAAAAAATATCTTATCTGTGGTATTCCTTATAAGAGAAAATTACTATCTTTGCACGAGAAAATATAAACGTTTATATAAGATAATGAAATTTTTGAAGAAATATCTGCTTGACATTTTAGCAGTGGTCATGTTTGCGGTTATCTCTTTCGTGTATTTTATGCCGGCCGACATAGACGGGCGCATCCTGTATCGTCATGATGCCTCAGCCGGTGTGGGCGCAGGACAGGAGAGATCGCAGTTCGAGAAGAAAACTGGTGAGGAAACACGTTGGACCAACTCCATCTTCGGAGGTATGCCGACCTATCAGATGGCACCTTCCTATAAGAGTGGTGCGGTGCTGAAACAGGCTTCCAACTTCTATCATCTGTGGTTGCCCGAAAATGTGTGGTATGTCTTTGCCTATCTCTTAGGATTCTATATCCTGCTGAGGGCTTTCGATTTCCGACAGTCGTTGGCAGCTTTGGGCTCCATCATCTGGGCATTCTCGTCCTACTTCTTTATCATCATTGCGGCAGGACATATCTGGAAGGTCATGGCTTTGGCCTATCTGCCTCCGATGATAGCCGGTATTGTGTTGGCTTACAGGGGAAAATACCTTTGGGGACTGCTCGTTACCGCCATCTTTACCGCCTTCGAGGTCTATGCCAACCATGTGCAGATGACCTATTATTACCTCTTTATCATCCTCTTCATGGTGATTGCCTTCTTGGTGGATGCCATCCGCAAGAAGGAGATGGTACGTTTCGGCAAGGCTACAGCGGTTTGCTTCGTCGGTGCAGCCATAGGTATCTGTCTCAATCTGTCCAACCTGTATCATACATGGCAGTATGGGCAGGAGACCATGCGAGGAAAGAGTGAGTTGGTAAAGAAGAATGCTGCCAATCAGACCGACAGCGGACTGGACCGCGACTATATCACACAGTGGAGTTATGGTATCGACGAAACCTGGACGCTCCTCATCCCTAATGCCAAGGGCGGAGCCTCTGTGCCTTTGAGCCAGAGCCAGACAGCCATGGAGAAAGCCGATCCCAACTTCATGCAGGTATATCAGCAGTTGGGTCAGTACTGGGGCGACCAGCCTGGTACCAGTGGCCCGGTATATGTAGGAGCCTTTGTGATGATGCTCTTCATTCTGGGACTCTTTATCGTGAAGGGCCCTATGAAGTGGGCACTCTTGGCAGCCACCATTCTGAGTATCCTCCTCTCTTGGGGTAGGAACTTCATGCCGTTTACCGATTTCTTCCTCGACTATGTGCCGATGTATGCCAAGTTCCGAACCGTGGCTTCCATCCTCGTGATAGCCGAGTTTACCATTCCTCTTTTGGCCATGATGGCATTGAAGCGCATTGTGGATGAGCCCGAGCTGCTTGCCAAGAAGATGAAGCTCGTATACGTCAGCTTCGGACTGACAGCCGGTTTCTGTGCCATTTTTGCCTTGATGCCTGGCACTTTCTTCAGCGACTTTGTGTCGGCTGGCGAGTATCATGCCCTGCAGCAGATTCCAGAGGAATATCGCATACCATTGATGAGCAATCTGACAGAGATGCGACAGGCAGTCTTCTCTGCTGACTGTTGGCGCTCGTTCTGGATCATCGTCATCGGTACAGCCTTCCTCTTCCTTTACAAGATGAGAAAAGTGGGTGCCGAGGTGATGATAGCCGGTATTGCCATCCTGTGCCTCGTAGATATGTGGTTGGTCAACAAGCGTTACCTTTACGACGATATGTTTGTGGAGCAGACAGTACGCAATGCTCCTCAGCGCATGACCGAGACCGACAAACTTATCCTGCGTGACAAGTCGCTCGACTACCGTGTGCTCAATCTCGCATCGAATACTTTCAATGAGAACGAGACCTCTTACTATCACAAGAGTATCGGAGGCTATAGCGCTGCCAAGCTGCGCCGCTATCAGGAGATGATAGATACCTATATCGCCAACGAGAAGAACAAGGTATGGAACAGCGTGGCTGAGGCTGGAGGCGATATGACCAAGGTGAAGGGCGACAGCCTCTTCCCTGTGCTCAATATGCTCAACACCAAGTATTTCATCATGCCTCTGCAGGCAGGACAGACAGTTCCTGTACAGAACCTTTATGCCTACGGCAACGCATGGTTTGTTGACAAGGTGAACTATGTGAGCAATGCCAACGAGGAGATAGCCGGTGTGGGCAAGTACAACCTGCGTCATGAGGCTGTGGCTGATGCCAAGTTCAAGGAGCAGTTGGGACAGAGTGTTCCGCAGGACGATACATCTATTGTCAGACTGACACAATACAAACCCAACAATCTGGTCTACGAGGTCAACTCCAACAAGGGTGGAGTCGTGGTGTTCTCTGAGATCTACTATCCCGGATGGACAGCCACTGTCGACGGACAGACCGCAGAGTTGGGACGTGTGAACTATATTCTCCGTGCCCTTCAGGTGAAACCGGGCAAGCATACGGTGGTGCTCGACTTCCATCCCGCTTCGCTCCGCAAGACCGAGACGGTGGCTTATGTAGGGTATGGCATCCTCGTACTCCTTATTATAATAGGTATAGTAGTGGAGATGAAGAAGAGAAAGAAGGAAGATGCAGTTTAGGACTGAGGTAGATATAGCGAAGGCCGACTTCGAGATACAGCCGGCAGAGCGTATGCTCTTTGTGGGCAGTTGCTTTGCCGACCGCTTGGGGCATCGCTTCGTGGAGAACCGCTTCCGGGCTACGGTCAATCCCTTTGGGGTGATGTACAATCCGGCAAGCATCCTGCATACGGTAGAGAAGAGTCTGCAGGTCAGTCCGCGCGTGGCGGTCTTCACCTTAGGCACCAACCATGTCTATGTGCTCAAGGAGACGGGCGAGATAGTGGACAACTGCCAAAAGCGGCCGCAACGCCTTTTCGATGAGCGCGAGCTTTCGGTAGACGAGTGTGCCGATTACCTGCAGCAGGCTGTCGACTTGCTGAAGGATGCCAGGCAGAAGAGCGGGCAGAGTGGGGAAGACCTGAAGGTCATCATCACCGTGAGTCCCATCCGATACGCCAAGTATGGTTTTCATGGCAGCCAGCTCTCCAAGGCCACCCTGCTGCTTGCCGCCGACCGGTTGGTGAGGCAGAATCCAGGCATCGTGAGCTATTTCCCAGCCTATGAGCTGATGAACGACGAGCTGCGCGACTACCGTTTCTACGATGAAGACATGCTCCATCCTTCCTGTCAGGCGGTGGAGTTTATCTGGCAGCGCTTCCGTGCCGCTTACTTCGGCAGGGCGGCAGAACAGTTCCTCGAAGACTGGCGCCCCATTCGTGAGGCCCTCGGTCATAAGCCCTTCCATCCCGACAGCGAAGCGCACCAGCGCTTCCTTGCCAAGACGGAGGAAATGGAAAGAAGATTCAATGAGAAATATTTTAATTCATAGAATATGACATATACTATTGAAAAGGTAACCACACTGATAGGTGCGCGTCGTTATGGTGATAGAGACGGCAATGTAGGATTTATCCTTACCGACAGCCGTTCGCTCTGTTTTCCGGAGGAAACTCTGTTTTTCGCTCTCAAGTCAGAGCGTAATGACGGTCACAACTATATTCCAGAGTTGTATCGCCGTGGTGTTAGAAATTTCGTAGTTTCCCAGGTACCTAAGGGATATGCCTCCGATTATCCAGAGGCCAACTTCCTCAAGGTGGTCAACACGTTGGAGGCTCTCCAGCGCCTGGCAGAACGTCATCGTGATGAGTTCAACATTCCTATCGTGGGCATTACGGGTTCCAATGGCAAGACGATGGTCAAGGAGTGGCTCCATCAGCTGCTCTCGCCCAGCATGTTTGTCACACGAAGCCCACGCAGCTACAATTCCCAGATAGGTGTGCCCCTCTCAGTATGGTTGCTCAACGAGCAGACTCAGGTTGGAGTCTTCGAGGCTGGTATCAGTCAGCCCGGCGAGATGCTGGCGCTTCGCGACATCATCCAGCCCACCATTGCTGTGCTTACCTACTTGGGCGCAGCCCATCAGGAGAACTTCGAGTCGTTGGAGGCAAAGTGCCGTGAGAAGATCATCCTCTTCCACGATGCCGATACCATCGTCTATAATGGCGACGACAAGACAGTGAGCGGAGTGGTCAACGAGTATAAGGACTATAAGGGCGAGAAACTCTTCTGGTCGTTCCGTGACACTAAGGCTCCTTTCTTTGTGAAGAATGTGGAGAAGAAGGGCAATCTCTCTATCATCACCTATATATATAAAGGTGAGGAAGACAGTTATTCGCTGCCTTTCATCGATGAGGCTTCCGTCACAAACTCTATCATTGCCGCTGTCGTCTCACGCCGCCTGGGTCTTTCGGCCGAGGAACTCGACAAGCGCATGGCATTGCTCGAGCCTGTCGCCATGCGATTGGAGGTGAAGGAGGGACAGCATGGCTGCACCCTTATCAACGACAGCTACAACTCGGATATCAACTCGCTCGACATCGCGCTCGATTTCATGAGCCGCCGTCCCGACCATAAAGGCCGCCGACATACTTTGATACTGAGCGATATCTTCCAGAGTGGAGAGTCGGCTAAGGACCTGTATCACGAGGTGAGCGATCTTTGTCGCAAGCGTGGTGTGGTCAAGTTTATCGGCATCGGTCCTCAGCTCTGCTCACAGAGCGATGAGATTCAGATATCAGAGAAGTTCTTCTTCAGCAATGTGGAGGAGTTTATCGACAGCGAGGTGTTCAAGTCTTTGCGCGATGAGGTCATCCTGCTCAAGGGCGCACGCCAGTTTGGTTTCGACCAGCTCACCGAGCTCTTGGTACGCAAGGTGCATGAGACCACGCTCGAGGTGAACCTCAATGCTGTGGTAGCCAACCTGAACTACTATCGCTCGTTTATGAAGCCCGAGACCAAGTTGGTCTGCATGATCAAGGCCGACGGCTATGGAGCGGGAGCAGTGGAAATAGCCAAGACCCTGCAGGATCACCGTGTGGACTATCTTGCCGTGGCTGTTGCCGATGAAGGTGTGACGCTTCGCAAGAACGGTATCACCAGCAATATCATGATTATGAATCCAGAGATGACCGCCTTCAAGACCATGTTCGATTATGATCTTGAGCCCGAGGTCTATTCTTTCCGTCTGCTCGACGCCCTTATCAAGGCTGCCGAGAAGGAGGGAGTCACTGGTTTCCCTGTGCATATCAAGTTGGATACCGGCATGCACCGCCTGGGCTTCGATCCCGAGAACGATATGGAGGAGCTGATAGGCAGACTGAAACATCAGAACGCCATCATCCCTCGCAGCGTGTTCTCTCACTTCGTGGGAAGCGATGATGACAGTTTCGATGCGTTCTCTGCCCATCAGTTCGAGCTCTTCGACAAGGGCAGCAAGCAGCTGCAGGCTGCCTTCGACCATAAGATATTGCGCCATATCTGCAATTCGGCGGGTATCGAGCATTTCCCAGAGCGCCAGTTGGACATGTGCCGTTTGGGATTGGGACTCTATGGCATCAACTCTCGCAACAATGAGACCATCAACTGCGTGAGCACGCTGAAGACCACCATCCTGCAGATACACTACATCAAGGCTGGTGAGAGCGTGGGTTATAGTCGCAAGACGATTCTGGACAAGGACAGCGTCATCGCTGCCATCCCTATCGGCTATGCCGATGGCTTGAACCGCCGTTTGGGCAACCGTCATGCTTTCTGTCTTGTCAACGGACAAAAGGCAGAGTATGTAGGCAACATCTGTATGGATGTGGCGATGATCGATGTGACGGGCATCGACTGCAAGGAGGGCGACAGCGTGGAAATCTTTGGTGAACATCTGCCTGTCCAGACTCTCAGCGATATCCTGGAGACCATTCCTTACGAAGTGCTGACCACCATCAGCAATCGTGTAAAGAGGGTATATTATCAGGATTAACTTCCCCATTTGCGAAAGTAGAATAAGGTATAAAAAGGTTGAGGAGCATGTCGAAAGGCATGCTCCTTTTTTTGTTGTATGCTCGGCATGAGCTTATTCTAATGGGTGCAAGTCCCTAACAAGCCCTAATAGCGGGAATTGTATAGCCAATAGCAAGGGTGTCTACTGCGAGGTGGAATCTGAAAGAAGCTGGCGGCAAACATCTGACCTAACGCACAGAAACTTCATATAAGGCATTTGACCATGGATGAGATTGCAACACAAATCAAAGTCCTATAGCTATTCGGAATGGTTGGTGTAAATGAAGTGGGTATAAGATGGAAAGAATAAGCCCTTA
>OIYF01000045.1_pt1 | contig 67268 bp, 56 predicted proteins | sample 1587971 | NCBI WGS metagenome assembly OIYF01 (sample SAMN03283248) | human gut metagenome | biome: human-associated habitat; material: feces | host: Homo sapiens | place: Peru | collected 2012 | reverse complement strand
TGCAAAGTCAGTTGGTTTTGAGAACCTGTTAAAATCTCCAATTTCTGCAAGTAATGTCAGTGCCACATTGGTTTCAATACCTTTGATGCATCTTAGTTTTTTGACGTTTTCACAGTACTGTTTTTCACTTGCCAGCTCTTCAATTCTGACATCCATAGCCTTAATCTTGTCACTAAGAAAGGTTAAGCTGGATAAATACTCATTAAGGATCTCCTGTTCTACAGGATCATTAAACTTTAAGTCTTTGAGCCATTTTAAATGGGCTACAGTCCAGTTACTCTTGGTCGGAGAGAACAATCCGTGACCTGTACAGAAAGCTATGATTTGCTGTTTGATTCGCTTTAAGGCCTTGTTATGTGAATCTCGCATACGCAGATACCCTCTTACAGCCTCATCATGCTCACTGAGCACGTATACTTCCTTATAAGTTTGGTATGCCAGACACTGGGCTATCACTCTGGCATCACGACGATCATTCTTTACCTTCTTACCGCCTTTTTGTACTGCCATTGTTGATGGTGCCATGAGCACGCATTTTATACCGACTTTGGTTAAATCCTTATAAGTACTGTAGCCTAAACATCCTGCCTCATAGCCACATACAAACTCACAGTCCTTCAGTTTCTTCTTCAGATTGGTTACATAGTTGACAACATTCTTTATAAAGTCATTGGTAAACTGTACCTCAGCAAAGTAGTTATCCTTTTCAACACCATATCCAGGATCAAGACTGCATAATGTGTAGTTTGAGGTATGGACATCCATTCCAATGTATACTATCCTATTCATAGAGACCTTCCTATATGTATGCGGTAATTCCGCGATTCTGTTAAATAACATTCACAGTATATACGGTAAATCCACGTTTCTACATTTCAGCGAAGGTCTCGTTCATATTGTCTACATAGATTATCTAAAATTAGCCGTAGCCTATGAGAGTCACTGTGATATTGAAAGTGTCACTGATACTCAAATTGAAGCAATGCTAGATAAGTTAGCTCAAAACTACGACGGCTACTGTTTCGATGAATTCTATAAAAAAAAGGTCTTCTGTACATGGTCTGTAAATAATTTCTTTCAGAGCATTGTAGATAATCACTTTGTGTACTTTGGTGAGTATTGGTATGACAATGGCGGTTTACCATCTATATTAGCTAACTACCTACAAACTCATAAGCTAAATGCGTTTGATTACCTTGATAAGGATAATCTTATCAATGTTCCAACTAATGATTTTATCAATCCCACTTCATTAACATCTATTAATCAGAACGTATTGATGTGTCAGACAGGATACCTAACCTTACGTTCTGAGGTAAAGGTTCTAAAATCACGAATCTATTTGGGAATACCAAATGGTGAGATCCATAAAGCTATTACTCATTTATTAGCTCTAATGGTCTTTAACAATGACATCAATGTTGACAATGAAAAAGGAGAAAATCTTTTTGAAATTGGTTCATTTGAAGATATCATTACTCTCTTAAACTCAATCATGCATTCAGTTCCATATGACAACTATCCAATACTATCGGAAGCAGCTGTGCAGAATTCTATAAGACTGTATTTATCAGGTGCTGGTATGGAAGCCAAAAGTGAAGTCCTTGAAGCAAAAGGTCGAGCCGATTTAATTTTAGAAACTGACAATAGAAGAATAGTGTTTGAATTAAAGTTAGCTCAAAATGATGAAGAAGCCAAGATCAAGCTAAAAGAAGCCGTAGAACAGATTAAATCAAGAGATTATGGCAATATCCTTCCTGTAAAAAAAGAGCTTATTAGAATAGCTGCCGTCTTTAATGCTGATACGAAGGTAAGAGCTTTTAAAGAGTTTGAAAATGTAATGTAGATATTTCATACGAAATAATGCATAAAAAATCACCATGATCGTGTTACCAACCATGGTGATTTACTTTTTTGAGAGCTACTTAAATAGCTTCTTCATTTTCCTCAGATGTACGAATTCTGATTACTCTCTCAACATCTGATACGAAGATCTTACCATCACCAATCTTGCCTGTATGAGCTGCATTGATGATTGCCTGAATACACTTATCAGCCTCATCGTCTGCAACAACTACTTCAAGTTTGCACTTAGGTAGAAAATCAACTACATACTCAGCACCGCGATATAACTCAGTGTGACCTTTCTGTCTGCCGAAGCCTTTTACATCTGATACTGTCATACCTGAAATACCGATGGTAGCTAAAGCTTCACGGACATCATCTAATTTAAATGGTTTGATAATTGCAACAATACGTTTCATAGTAATTTATCCTTTGATTATAAGTTGTAACCACGCTCGCCGTGTGATGCCAAATCAAGACCCTCGGCTTCCTCATCAGCGGTAACTCTTAATCCAACTAGTAGACCTGCAATCTTGAAAGCAATTACTGATACTACAAGTGACCATACGATTGCTACAACTAGTGACATGGTTTGACCATAAACCTGGCCTGCAATTGAATCCCAACCATCTTTGAAGCCCGTTCCACCTAAAGATGGAGCACAGAATACGCCTGTTAAGATACCACCTACGATAGCACCAATACCATGAACACCAAATACATCTAATGAATCATCAACCTTAGTGAACTTCTTGAAGCCATGAACACCCCATAAGCAAGCCAAACCAGAAGCAATACCAATCACAATTGCCCCCATAGGGCCTACGAAGGCGCATGCTGGAGTAATTGCAACTAGACCTGCTAGAACACCTGATGCTGTACCTAATGTTGATGGTTTCTTGAAGATGATCCACTCTGCTACCATCCATGTCATTGCAGCAGTTGCTGGACAAAGAACAGTGTTGATAAATGCTAGAGATGAAATACCATCAGCTACTAACTCAGAACCTGCGTTAAAACCTAACCAACCGATCCACAGTAAGCAAGCACCAATGTAGGTAATACCTAAGTTATGTGGAGCCATTGCAACTCTGCCTAAGTCATGACGGCGACCTAAGATGAATGCACCTGTTAAACCGCATACAGCAGCGTTAACATGAACAACAGTGCCACCAGCAAAGTCATATGACTTGAATACAGAATCGATGAAACCGCCACCCCATACTTGATGAGCTAAAGGTGCATAAGATAGAACGATCCAAATACCAACTGCAATTAAGATTGCAGAGAATTTAACACGTTCAACTGTTGCACCAACAATCAAGCAAGCTGAAATTGCGCAGAAAGCACCTTGGAAGATAATCCATGTATACTCAGCTAATGTTCCTGATAATGAATTGAAATCAATACTAGCTAAGAACATGGTACCAAAGCCACCGAAGAAGTCGCCTAAGACACCTTCAACAGGACCGAAAGCAAAGCTGTAACCTATAATAACCCATAAGATAATGGCCATACAGAAAACGGCTAAGCACTGCTCCATGGTAGATAGAACGTTCTTAGAACGGGTTAAACCACCATAGAATAGACCAATACCAGGAATAGACATTAACAGTACTAACATTGCAGACATTAAAATAAAGCCGTTGTCAGCTCTATCTAAAGCTGCAGTTTCATCAGCAAAAACACTAGGAGCAAAGGCTAGTGCAGATGCTAATAATGCACTTTTTGTAACTCTCATAAAAAATTCTCCTTGAACTCAAGCCATCATTGACTTTGTTACAAGATACGATTTCAAATTTTGAGTATCAACAAAGAAAAGCTATTTGCCCAAGAATAATGCGTAATTTTGGTGCATGCACATAATTAGAACGTAAAATCACAAAAATAATGCGTCAAAATAAAGCAATAAAAGTATTGTAGGGAAAAGAAAAGATCTGAGAAAATTCAGATCTTTCATATAAAGAGAGGATAGTGAGAATTACTGAACAAATTTATATTGGGTAAATGCTCTTACTTTAGGATCTGCATTGAAGACAGCAGCTATTCTTAACAGCTCATTCTTTCTAGGCACAATATTGCCATAGTCACGTGATTTAATCTGCTCTATAGCTTCACTAAGCTTTGCCTTAGCTTCTGTCTCATTTTGAGCATATTTAAATTCAATGACGATTCTGCGTTTATTGGTCTCAATCATTAAATCAGCTCGGCCTTTAGCCTGATGAACTTCTGAGAATACGTTCTGTTTAGCCCCTAGCAGATAGGCTTTAACATAATTCTGTACTGATGATTCTGAATTTAATGGATAGGCATCATAGGTTACAGTGTTAACCATAGTGTTAAGTAAACTAATAACGTCTTCAACTGTTCCTACATTTAGGATATTCTCACCATTTGCATTTGAAACACTGATATTACCTTTGAAGAATTTTGTAGCTAAAAGCTTGTTTAACGCCTTATAAAGTTCACCATTGGGAATACCCAAGAACACATCTGATGATTCTGTAAGTGAAGAGCGCAGAGTTAAATAGCCGGTCTGACACATCAGTACATTCTGATTGATAGTGGTTAAGGAGGTTGGATTTTTAAAATCCTCATCAGTAACTTTTAAACTCTTATTTTTATCTAAGTAATCAAAGATATTCAGTTCATGAGTTTTTAAATAGTTAACAAGAATAGATGGTAATCCACCATTGTCGTACCAGTACTCTCCAAAGTATACAAATTTATTAGATACCACACTTTGGAAAAATTTATTTACAGACCAGGTACTGAATACTTTCTTTTTGTAGAATTCATCGAAGCAGTAACCATCATAGTTCTTGGCAAGTCTATCTAACAAAGATTCAATCTGAGCTTCGGTTACGTTATCTACAGTGCAGTTGTTCTCATAGGATGCTGCCAACTTTAAATAATCAATGTAGTACTTTTTAATCTCGTCGCGGGTAAAACCTATCATCTGAGAATAGGCACTGTCATTAGTGATATCGTTGATATCAGAACCAATTGAAAAGATTTCTACATCCTTTAATCTCGTGACACCTGTTATTCCTAAGAACTTAATTGCCAACTTATCTTTGAGGTTGGCATAAAAGCTTTTGATTTTTTCCTGAAATTGCTTATATAGAGCTTCATTATTGATGTTTGCTGTCATCTGACAGTCATACTCATCAATTAAGATCACGATTTGACGGTTCTCCAATCTTAATTGTTCCAAAAGATGGTCTATGGAGTCTTCAGCTTCTTCCTTCTCTTTATAGGTTGTGACTTTATTTAGTTCTGCAAATTCGGTTATTTTAGAATTGAGTTTATTATTAAATTTCTCTAATGAGTTTTTATCAAAATTTAAAAAATTCAGTCTTAATACAGGATAGGTAGGTTCTGTCCATTTATCGTAAATCCAAGTACCTTTAAAGTAAGGCTCTACACCTGTTTCAAATAAAGTTGCTATGGTATCTAAGGTAAGAGATTTACCAAAACGGCGCGGACGTGAGATGAAAATACGGTTTGGAAGAGAGACCAAACTATAGATAAGCTCAGTTTTATCTACATAAATCGCATTATACATGCTAAAAGCTTCAAATGAGCCTGTTTGACAAATTGCTTTCATATTGACTTACCTAAAACATCACTAATTCAATTATATAGTGAATTGCTATATTTGTCATATAAAAATTATATTTATTGTCTTCAATTTTATTTTCAGAAAATTGAAATAAAACTACTACCCTAAAATAAAAAAGCCAGAGCTTTCGCTCTGGCAATAATGTTAACAAAGATTATTAAGCAAATGGATTTTCTGTAGGATACAGAACGCCTGCTGGCTGGTTGTAATTGATTGTCTCAATGCCTAGCATGCTAAATACATTAAATAGAGCCTTACCAACATGGCTGAATGCAACGGCGCCATGATGAGGATAACGCTTCTCAATCAGAACATGACGATAGAAACGCCCCATCTCAGGGATTGCAAAGATACCAATACCACCGAATGAGCGAGTACCAACAGGTAGAACCTCACCTTCAGCTACATAAGCCTGTAACTTGGTATCAGGAGTTGTCTGTAATCTGAAGAATGTAATAGGACCAGCAGTTAAATCACCCTCTAAGGTACCACGAGTAAAGTCTGGCTGTGAACCTGCTGGCTCTAACAGACGGTGTTGAATAATCTGGTAATTAATCTTACCTAACTTCATGTTGCAGCTTGTAGTATCAGTTAGCTTGCATAATGGTGTATTACCGCAATGGAAGCCCATGAAGGTATCTGTTAACTTGTACTGTGGGAACTTAGGTTTGATATCTTCAGCAAATAAGTCTGCTGGTACTGAGTTATTGATATCAAGTAAGGTTACAGCATCGTAAGTTACGCATGCACCAATGTACTCAGATAAAGCACCGAAGATATCAACCTCACATGCAACAGGCATACCACGTGAAGCTAAACGTGAGTTTACATAGCAAGGCTCGAAACCGAACTCCTCTGGGAATGCTGGCCAGCACTTATCTGCAAATACCACATACTTACGAGCGCCTTTATGCTGTTCTGCCCAATCTGTTAAGGTAAGTTCGAACTGAGCCATACGCTCTAACATATCAGGATATGTGTTACCAGCACCAAGCTCTTTAGCCATATCAGCTGCAATATCCTTAATGCGAGGATCACCTGCGTGCTTGCGGTAAGCAACTAATAAATCTAACTCTGAGTTTTCCTCAATCTCAACACCAATGTCATATAAGCCCTTGATTGGAGCGTTACATGCAAAGAAGTCCTGAGGACGTGGTCCGAAGGTAATGATCTTTAATGATGATAAACCAATTAAGGTACGAGCAACTGGTACGAAATCCTTTACCATTTGAGCGATGTCTTCAGCAGTGCCTACTGGGTACTCAGGGATGAAGCCCTTTAACTTACGTAAGCCTAAGTTGTATGAGCAATTTAACATACCACAGTATGCATCACCACGACCATCAACTAAGTCTTTACCTGTTTCTTCAGCAGCTGCTACAAACATGCAAGGACCGTCAAAGAACTTCTTGATTAAAGTTTCAGGAGTCTCAGGGCCGAAGTTACCTAAGAAAACAACTAAAGCATTGCAACCTGCCTGTTTTGCTTCTTCTACAGCTTTAACTGCATCATTCTCATTTTCAACGGTTACTTTGATTTCGTTGACATTGATGCCTGCTGTTGCACAAGCTTTTACTACAGCAGCGCGACGACGCTCTGATAGTGATCTGATAAAACAGTCTCTTGATACAGCGATAACGCCTAGATTAACTGTAGGAATATTAGGTAGCATGTTGTTCTCCTTAAAGGTAAAACTTGATTATTGTTACTACTTAGAGTTTATTTTTTACAACCCCTCTAAGTTTTTATCTGTATATATTTATAATGCAGTTTTTAGATTTTTGCAAAGAAAACGTAAACGTTTACGATAAAATAATCCAAATATGTCATTAAGATCACAAAATTAGATAAAATAAAGGATATTTGTATATTTAATTAAAGAGAAATGCGTCACAAAATTCGCAAATTACCTTTTTATAATTCGCAAGTCCGTAAATAGATTTACAATTTTATTAAGGATTATTACTAACAGAATGTTCGTCTTCAAACGCCTCACGTTGAAGTAAGGCGCTTTTATAGATAAGAAAAAAAATTGACTAGAGAAGCTTACTTAGATTTGATCTATCAATAAGCTCTGGCTTGCATAAGAAAGTCTTCATATCCATAACACCATTATTATAAGTTGAGGTATCATTTATGGTTGCTTCTTTACCCTGACTGATAGCTTTTACCATCTCTAAGACAGCATTTTGTAACTGTTTACCATCTTTCAAAATGGTCATAGCCTGGTATCCTTCTTGAATATTCTTTAAAGCTTCAGGAGTTGAATCTTGACCTGTAATTACAGGGATGTTGTCTACTGTGTAACCTTTTTTCTTTAAAGTAAAGATAATGCCAGAACTAATGCAATCGGCAGGAGACAGGATACCATCTAACTTTTCTCCTGAATCCGGTGCATATCCAACCTGTTCTATTAAAGCATCCATTCTCTTACTTGCCAGATCAGTTCTCCATGATGGGATGCTAGTATCCTCAGGCTTAATTTGACCTGATTTTACAACTAGTGCACCTTTATCAATATAAGGCTGTAAGATCTTCATGGCTTCACCATAGAAGAACTTGGCATTGTTATCATCTAAAGATCCGTAAAAGATTTCAATATTTTTAGGATCATCAACTGTAGGATGCAATTTTTCAATTAAAAACTGACCTTGAATCTGACCCACTTTACCATTATCAAATGTTGCATAATAAGTAACAGCGTCAGTACCAGTAATCAAACGGTCATAACTTATAACCGGTAATTTTTTACTTTTAGCAACGCTTAAAGCTTCTTTTAAGGCATTACCGTCAATAGAACCAATTACTAAAGCATCTATATTGCTGTCATCTGATAATCTTTTAATTTGTCTTTGCTGCAGAGAAACATCAATATCGCCACTAAAGAAGAGATCAACATTAAAACCGTTGTTTTTTAACTGTTGTTCAACACCAAAACCTTCTCTATACCATCTAGGCTCAATTTGAGTTGGCATTACAACACCTACTGTAAAAGCCTGAGCTTGAAAAGAAAATAGAACTGGTAAAATAGATAAAGCCAATGTACCTTTCAATTTCATGATGTTCTCCTAGCTATATATTTTAATGTCCTTTATATATATTTAATGTAATTGTAAGTATCAGCTTACGTAAACGGTTACAAATATTGTAATGTGAATTATTACTCTTTATTTATAAAATGTTCTTCAGAATTAAGACTATTCTTTTGTTTTTGTTGCTTTTTAAGATTAATTTTCTTCATCTCTTCACGCTTTTTTAGAACATTTTTTAATATTCCATCCTCTAACTTCTTTTGTTCCTTGATGGCATTATATGTAGTTCCAATAACAAATAATATTGGAATTGCAATTACTAAGACTAACCAAAAAGACATCTTATTTTAGAAGTTCCTGCAAAGCTTGATAACTTGTTAGAGCTCCTCTTACTTCTTTGCCATCAATAATTAGATAAGGAGTACCAGCAATCTTAAGTTCAATACTGTCTTCAATATTTGAAGAGATCTGCTTTTGTGCTCGACCTGAGCTTAGCTCATTTTTAAAGTCATCAAAATCGATGCCAATCTCGTCTAGGTATTTTCTAATAGACTTTTCATCAGAACTTATTGATCCTGGCGTCATAAACTTTTCGTGCAGTTTAAAGTACTTTTTCTTATCAAGATTGAAAACAGCCTGTCCTAAAAGAGCTAATTGCTTTGAATTCTCTTTAATTACAGGAATGTTAACAAATGAGATCTGCACGTCATAGTCTTTTAAAGCTCTTTCAAACATTGGTTCTAAGACTTTGCAATATCCGCAGTTATAATCATAAAATTCGATGATATAGTGCTTAGCATTCCTTTTACCAAGATGTGGGATGCTATCTGACTTCCTTACTTTTGAAGCAATGTTAAGCATATTCTCTTCAAGATTTTTCTTTTCATCCATTTCAAGCTTTTTCATAGCTCTTAGTATAACTTCAGGATGATTAGAAACATACTCATCGATAATGCTTTCTATCTGAGCCATTTGCTCACTATCAAAAGTTGCAGCATTGCTTGTAGCCACAAGGTCAACAGATATAAATAATGCCAAAAGAGTATTTTTTAAATTATTAAGCTTCAGAATTGTTTTCATCTTTAATCCTAACAGCAAAGTATAAAAAAACGATTGCTAAAATAGCGCATACAGACAGGTTTATTCCAAATGGTATCATGGATAGTTCCCCCATTACTCCCACAAAAGGAGAAACTAAAGAACCGATTAAAAAGTAGATCACACCAAAGATACCAGAAGCAGAGCCAGCTCCGCCCTTTTTAAAACTAATTACCACACCAAAACCTGCTGATTGAGATAACCCCATCATGGCACAGTAGATAGCAAGACATCCTAAAATCGGCACAAAGCTCTCAGGTTGTACAAGTGAAATTATTAAAACACCAATACCGGATATTAAAAGTAATACATAAGCAATGATTACAACTTTTAACTCAGATAATCTGCGAGATAGACGACCAGCTGAAGATGCAATAATAGAGATGCATATTGCAATAAATGCAAAGGTAAAAGAGTACTCTACGGGAGTAAAGCCATATACCTTTTGAAAAACAAACGGGGAAGCTGCTAAATATGAAAAGAAACCGCCCATTACAAAGGATAAAGAGAAAACTGTTAACATAAATTTCAGGTTTAAAAGATCAGTCTTCATCCTTAAGATTGAAACTAAAGCATTCTTTTCTCTTTTATCTACAGGTAATGACTCAGGGACATGGAACTTGGTTAAGTAAATTAAGATAAGCCCCCATCCTACTAGGATAAAAAAGATCACTGGCCATGTAAAATAGGTAACCACCAAAGAGCCTATAATAGGACCTAAGATTGGACCTAAGGAATTGATTGCCATTAAAAATGACATGAATGAGGTAAGTTCATTACCCTTAAATTTGTCACAAGCAATTGAACGAGTAAGAACAATGCCACCGGCAGCTGACAGTCCTTGCAACAATCTAAAGAACACAAAAGAGCATATATTAGGAGAGAGCGCACAAGCTAGTGATGATAAGGTAAATATTACCAAACATACTAATAAAGGTTTAATTCTGCCATAAGCATCAGAGACAGGCCCAATTACAATTTGACCTAGAGCTAAGCCTAAAAAAGATGCTGTAAGTGAGAATTGCACTTGAGTAGGATTTGAATCAAAATAAGTTACAATCTCAGGTAAAGAAGGTAGATACATATCAGAACACATTGGTGCAAAGGCACAGAGCATTCCTAAGGTAAATACATAGAGTGCATATTGTAAGCGACTATTTGAATTCTTAGGCATAGTTAAAGGTGATTAATATATTTTACTAAACTAAAAAATAGTACAAAGTGAAAATAATCATGGATGATATGAAACATAAAAGCCTCCATTTAGGAGGCCTTATTCTACTATTTATCCATTGATGCAAGGATATCATCAATCTCTTTTTGATTTACTAGGGCTAACTGTCGCTCTTCAGGAGGAAGTTTTCTGTAAGCTTGAGTTAAATGTAAAGCTCTTACAGCATAAAAGAGTAGTGCTTTTTTAACCTGATGTTTTAAAACACCGTCTTTTGGCAAGCCATAATCAAGTTCAATTGCTCGTCTTGCATTCTCTGGTAACTCAGGATTTGCCTGAAGTTCTAAGGTAACCATTTCATTCCAATCAAAATCATCCTTATTGCCTGTACCTACTTCTCTAAAGCCGTTACCAATAGGATCAGAGAATCTGTCATTAGGAGCTTGGGTCTTTGGATGATCTGCACTTCTTATTCTTGAAAGAACGTAATCTCTAAACTCGTGTCTGTCATAGCAGTAAGCACGGATATGCCATCTAAAACCATCAAAAGCAAATGAATGAGGTGCAATTAAGAAATCCTCATTACTATCTGAAGATAATGACTTATAAACGATATGCAGAGCCAAATGACCGCGAATGGCATCTAATAAGTTTGATAGAACAGATTCATCGATAATTCTCTTAGGTGGCTGTAAACAAGCTAAGCCAACATCAGGAGTAAAGCCGAAATAGTTCTTGCTTTGAGGTAATTCATTCTTTGCATACTGAATTAAATCATTGAAGAAATTTGAACTACCGCACTGGTCTGGATAAACAGGTTTGAAATCCTCAGTTCTTAAATACACCTTTTGATGCATGTCGTAATGAAGATTCTCTCTTGGTGGGTTACAGTTAGTTACCAAATCTCTATAGTAAGATAGATCTAAAGAAGCTTGTGGAATGGAAATACCAAAAAAATCAACCAAGTCTGCTCTATTGATCTTTCCGTCAATACTTAATCTGAAATCAATAAATTCAATGCGACGCTTTCTGCTCCATTTGTTGGATGCATTTGCAGATAAATCAGATTTCTTTGTTGTATCCTTCTCTGGATTTTTGTTTTTAGCCATGATACTTACCTTACTTTGATAAATCTGAGAGACTGATATTACATACTAAATATGTCAATTTAGGAATTGTGAAACTGTTTAATAAAAACTAAAGCTGAGCTTTAAATTTCTACTTTTAATAATTGTTGTTATATACCTAAGGATTGATTACTTTAGTTCAATATATAATTCAACCTTGATTTCCTCATTTTGATATCAAAAATATATAAAACGACGTAACCTCTCAAAGTGATAAAATAATACTACCATAATTTTTACTATTTAGATTAAATTGATAAAAGAAATTAACTTTTTTTCTTAAAAAAAATCTCTTAAAACAGAATAAGTTATCTAAACTTAAAGTATAAATACTGCCAATTTTAATCTTTCAATAAAAATGACAACTTTAATTTCACAAGAGATATCCTTAATCAAGTGCGTTGAAGCGGTTTTGATCCTTGCTATCAGCGTCACCTTAAATTTTAATACTGAGATTTTTTAAATTTTGTTTAACCATTCTGCTCAATTTTTTTCAGACACAAACTTACCATACCCGATACAGTGTCTTCTCTTAAATTGTCAGTAATTTCTATTTTAGGGAGTAATGCTTCTTCTGCAGCTGTTGAGATTTGCTTTTTTAAACGTTCTATAAGTCCTGGTTTTAAAGTTTCTGAATAGATAGCAACATATCCAGGATTTAAAACGCACATCACCGCTCTAATTGTTCTTATAGCCAGATCGTCTGCCTGCAACGATTCTGAAGGCAAAACACCTACATCGTTATACATTGGAAAATATCGGATCTCACCTGCCATGCCGTCTTTTCCTCTTAAAACAGAACCGTTATAACAAAAGCCACACCCTGGAATTTTACCAGGCACTAAGATAATGCCACTTACATACTCCTGGTTTTTACATCTTTTATAGCAACCTAAGGTTGCAGCATTGATATCAGTTTCAAAAAAGATTGGAATGTTAAAGTGTTTTTCCAAATGGCTAGACAGTCTTTTAGACTGACTGTCATGGCGAATTGCACTACCGACACGGCCTCCAACATCATCTGACGGCATTGAAACTCCGATAACAGAGATCTTAGGATATCTTTCTACATATCGTTCCATACCAATCTTAAATTCATTGGTTTGGATAGAATCTTTTTCGTCAATTAACTCTTCTCGTCTTTCTAAACATTCACCAAATAGATTATGGACTGAGTAACCTACATATTTATTACCTGATCTAATATATATAGAAAGGATCAGTATTAACTTATTCATCTCATTGAATCTATAAGTTGTAGCAGGTCTGCCATTAGGAATAGATGATTTGCCTCCTTCTAGAACTTCACCTGAGGCTATTAGTAAATATAAGATCTTATTTAAAGTAACAACAGATAATCCTGTCATCTCTTTTAATTTTGAAGCAGTGCAGATTTGCTCTTTATGCAAAGCTCGTCTTACAAGTTGCAGATTTTGTTCTCTAATTTGTTTAGAGGTAATAGTGACAGAAGATTCAATCATAAGAAGAACTTATAAAATTAATGATATTAGTAGCAAAAGATCAGTGAATTTCAAAAATCACATTAAATAATGAAAATTAGTAAAACTGATCACTAAAATGACAATAGCAATTTAATCAAATTATATCATTTTACAAAACAAGTTATTAAACTACATTTAATAATAAGAAATTTTTTTATGATAATCAAATTTTATGAAAATATTAAGCTCTTGTTAGAGTATGCTTACTTTTATAAATACCATGTTTTTCATTAGTCATTTTATTTTTTTTATTCAAATATATATTTTATGCTTATTTGAAAACTTTTAACAAATATCACTATAAATTTACACAAAAATCTCAAAGATTTACCTATTTCTGACATTTTAGTATTAAAACAATCCCTTATATATCCTACATTTTTAAGTCACATTGTTTAAATTTTCATTTTTAGACAAATTTTCATAAATTCTGATCAAAATATTTCATAAATTTGTCATTTTGAAAATTCCCACTAAAATTATTACAACGGTTTTTTAAACCTTTTTAAACACACACTGCAAATGAGGAGCCTTAATGCTTCAGATTAGATTACATGGCCGTGGAGGCCAAGGTGTTGTGACCGCTGCAGAGATGCTGACTTTAGCCGCTTTCTACGAAGGCCACTATGCACAAGCTTTCCCAAGCTTCGGTTCAGAGCGTACAGGTGCACCTGTTGTTGCCTATGCTCGTATTGATAATAAAGAAATCCGCACTCATGAGCCTATTCAGGAACCAAACGTTGTATTGATTCAAGATAAGACCCTGTTAGGTGCAGTTGATGTTTTTGCTGGTCTTGATAAGAATGGATACGTTGTTATCAATTCAAAAGAAGATCCTGAAAAAGTTGTTCCAGAGATTGTAAAGATGTTACCAAAAGGACATGTATTTACTGTTCCTGCAACTGATTTTGCTATGCAGAAGATTGGTAAGCCTCTACCAGGAGCTCCAATGCTTGCTTCTTTAGCTGCTGTAACAGGCATCTTAAAGTTGGAGTCTGTACAAAAAGCTTTCCAGGCACGTTACCCTGGCAAAATTGGTGACGCTAATGCTGAGACTGCAGCTTTAGCTTATAACTTCATTAAAGAGGAGGCAAAGAATGCTTGAGCAGATCGAAGGATCATTAGGTGTAGCTAAGGCTGTAGCCCTATGTCGTCCAGGTGTTGTTTGTGCCTACCCTATTTCTCCACAAACTCACATTGTAGAAAATGTTGGTAAGTTTGTTAAAAACGGTACCTTAAAAGATTGCGATTTCTTAAACGTTGAATCAGAGTTCTCAGCAATCTCTGTTGCAATCGGTTCTGAAGTAGGTGGTGCGCGTACTTATACAGCTACTGCTTCACAAGGTCTTCTATACATGACCGAAGGTGTTTATTCTGCTTCTGGTCTAGGTCTTCCTATTGTTATGACTGTAGCATCACGTGCTATCGGCGGTCCTATCAATATCTGGAATGACCATTCAGATTCACTGTCACAGCGTGATTCAGGCTGGTTACAGTTATTCTGTGAATCAAACCAGGATGCTGTTGATACTCATATTATGGCTTTCAAGATCGCAGAAGAAGTTGGTCTTCCAGTTATGGTATGTATGGACGGATTCGTTCTAACTCACGCTTTTGAGAGATTAGACATTCCATCACAGGAAACAGTGGACAAGTTCTTACCTGAATATCAGCCACGTGAGTACTTAACTCCTAAAGAGCCTGTTTCAATCGGTGCAATGGTAGGTCCAGAGGCTTTCACAGAAGTTCGTTTCTTACAGCAGCGTAAGATGGCTAAGGCTTTAAAGGTTATTGAAAAGGTAACAAAAGAATACCGCGACCTAACCGGTTCTAAGTCAGGTGGTCTATTAGATTGCTACAACTGCGAAAATGCAGATCTTAAGTTAGTGATCATGGGCTCAACTGTTGGTACTGCAAAAGACGAGATCGACAGATTGAAGGCTGAAGGTATCAATGTTGGTATTATTTCATTGAAGTCATTCCGTCCATTCCCATATGAGGCTATGGCAAAGGCAATTGGCGACACCAAGAAGGTTATCTGCTTAGAGAGAGCTTTCTCATTTGGTGCTCGTGGTATTGTTTGCCCAGAAGTTAAGAGAGCTATGGAAGGCAAGAACTGCGATGTTAAGACTGTTGTTGCAGGTCTTGGTGGACGTCCTATCTTCGGTACTACTATTAGAGGTATCGTCAAGGATGCATTAGCAGACAAGTTCACAGAAGAGTTTACTTGGTTTGATGTTAATGCTGACGTTCTGAACAGCTACACAGACAAGACTGAAGGTGTAACCTTCAAGAATGGGCCAATCGCTCAGTCTGTTCTAGAGAATTCAGTTAAGGATTAGGCGGAGTAAACAATGTTAGAAAAGATTAAATTCTATCAGACAGGTTCTAATACCGTAGGTAACCGTCTGTTAAATCCTGCAATGCGCACCATTCAATCATCTGCTGACCGTCCTAATGGCCTTATTTCAGGTCATAGAGCATGCCAAGGCTGTGGTGAAGCATTAGGTACAAGATACGCAATTGATGCTGCTATGAAGGCAACTAATGGCAACATTATGGTTGTTAATGCTACTGGCTGTTTGGAAGTTTTCTCAACTCCATATCCTGAATCAGCATGGAGATTACCATGGGTTCACTCACTATTTGGTAACACCGCAGCTGTAGGTTCTGGTTTAGCTGCTGCCGCTGCAATCCGTGCTAAGAAGAACGGCGACACCAATGTTCCACGTATCATCGCACAAGGCGGTGACGGTGGTACTACTGATATCGGCTTTGGTCCACTGTCAGGAATGTTTGAGCGTAATGATGACGTTCTATATCTTTGCTATGACAACGAAGCATACATGAACACCGGTGTTCAGAGATCATCTGCAACACCTCCTTCAGCTCGCACTGCAACCACTCAGTTAGTTGGCGATAAGCCAGGTGCGGATTGGGGTAAAGGTAAAGATGTACCTCTAATTGCAATGGCTCACGGTATTCCTTACGTAGCAACAGCAACTGTAGCTGATCTTCGAGATCTTGAGTACAAGGTTACCAAGGCAATGCAATTCCATGGTGCAAGATTCATCCAGATCCTAGTTCCATGCCCACTAGGTTGGGGGCTGACCTCAAATTCAACAGTTACTGTAGCACGTATGGCTATGGAAACTGGTTTCTACCCTGTTTATGAAGCTGAATACGGTAAGATCACATCTGTAAGAAAGATCCGTCAGAAGCAGCCTGTAATCAACTATCTGAAGATGCAGCGTAGATATGCTCACTTAACCGGTAAGAAAGCAGATCCTAATGTAGTTGCAAGACTGCAGGCTCTTTGCGATACCAATATTAAGAACTTCGGTCTGTTAGGTGATGAAGAGCCAAATGGCACACCTGTAGCTATTCAGGCTTACGAGCGTAACTCTGCTGTTTAAGGAGATAGTAAATTATGTTACAAAAAGCTTTTGCTGTTACCCTTGATCCAGCAACATCTTTAAGAAACCACACTGGTTCATGGCGTACATTGCGTCCTGTTAATGTGTTTAAGCTACCACCTTGCAACAATCAGTGCCCTGCAGGTGAGAATATTCAGCAGTGGTTATTCTATGCTGCAGAAGGTGACTATGAGCACGCATGGAGAATTTTAACTGAAGAGAACCCACTACCAGCATGTATGGGTCGTGTTTGCTATCACACCTGTGAAGGCAAATGTAACCGTGGCTTCTTAGATGAAAGCGTAGGTATTAATTCAGTTGAGCGTTTCTTAGGTGATTATGCTATTGAGCACAATCTATCATTCAAGCGCCCTGCTCGTGAGACTGGTAAAAAAGTTCTAATCATCGGTGCAGGTCCTGCAGGTCTATCAGCAGCTTACCAGTTACGTCGATTTGGTCACACTGTTCACATCGTTGAGATGGGTAAAGAACCTGGCGGTATGATGCGTTATGGTATTCCTGTATACCGTCTGCCAAGAAACGTTTTAGACGCTGAAATCAAACGTATCACTGACATGGGTGTAACCATTGAATGCGGTCGCAAGGTTGAAGATATCGAAGCTGAGAAGAAGAACGGCAAATATGATGCTGTGATCTTAGGTTTAGGTGCTTCAATTTCGACAAACGTAGATATTCCTCAGGGTGATACCAACCACGTTATAAACGCATTAAACGTTTTAGGTCAGATTGAGACCAACGGTGACATTGAGATTGCTCGTAAGGTTGCTGTTTACGGTGGTGGTAATACTGCTGTTGACGTTGCTCGTTCATTACGCAGAATTGGTGCTGAGCCTATCATCGTTTATCGTCGTAACCGCGACAAGATGCCTGCTAATGCTGAAGAAATGGATGCTGCTATTGCTGAAGGCATTCAGGTTAAGTGGTTATCAACCATTGCATCTGCTTCAAAGGATTCTCTAAAGATTGAGAAGATGGAGTTAGATGAAAATGGTAAACCACAGCCAACAGGTCAGTATGAAGAGTTACCAGCTGATGCAGTTGTTTTAGCTATCGGTCAGAATGTAGATAAATCAGTTTTAACTAAGTTATCAGATCTGAAGATGGATAAAGATAACGTAATCATCGATGAAGAGACTAAGATGACTTCAATTGAAGGTATCTTTGCTGCAGGTGACGTTGCAACTAAGGACAGAACTGTAACTCATGCTATTGGTATGGGTAAGAACGCAGCTCGTAGCGTAAACGCATACTTAAACGGTCAGACTTACAAGAAGGCTGAGAAGCATGAAATTGCAAAGTTTGAGGATATGCACCCTTGGTACTACACTGATGCTCCTAAGACTGTACGTCAGGAATTAGAAGTAGCTCGTCGTTCAAATACATTCGATGAAGTTCAGTTTGGTTTAACAGAAGAGAATGCAATCTTTGAGGCACGTCGTTGTCTGTCATGTGGTAACTGCATGGAGTGTGATAACTGCTACGGTGTATGCCCTGATAGTGCTGTCGTAAAACTAGGTGCTGGTAAAGGCTATGAGTTCAACTATGACTACTGCAAAGGTTGTGGTGTTTGTGCTCAGGAATGCCCTTGCGGTCATATCAGAATGATCCCAGAGCAGATCTAATAAGTTTGTAATCTAATCGCAAGCGGTTTACGTCTTTTTGAGGTAAGCCGCTTTTTTGATTTATTACATCTTATAAGATGATTCTAATTCTTTATCAACGGATGCAAAAAGGCATGCACTTTAAAGTTATGATTCTTAATGTATGTGCCACTGTAAAATAAACTATAGCAACATTATCATGAAATTTGATTTACATTATCTTAAGTACGAGCTGAAAGGATATTTAATTTCAGACTTTAAAAGCCGTAAAATCATGGATCTTTTAAATGATTTGGAACCTGAGAAGTATCTTCAAGAATATGTTTTGTCTTTAAAACTGCAAGATGAGAATAAAGAAAAAGTATCTTTACGTCTAAGGCACATTCTTGAGAATGCTAAAAAAGCTAATATTCCTTTGGGTATAGAATATGAACCTTATCCTAACGAAGAAGAGGCGTATCTTGCAAGACAGCGCTATATAAACGTATTAGTTCAAAAAGAAGAGTATTTATCTTTCATTAGAAAGTCAGTTTTTCTTGTCGTCTTGACAGCAATCTGCCTTCTAATAGTTATAGTTGCCAATTCATAGTAATGATTATTCCTTCTAAAAATCTCTAACGATGCTTCTTAAATAAAAGCCATAAATATGCCATATTCCAATTAGTTTTAATATTGAAGAGTCAAAAGCTCATAAAGTTTAAAAGTCAAACAAAAATAACTGAAATTTCACTTTGCTCACACTTTAAATAGATTGTATAACTTATTGATCTTAAATGATGAATTTAACGTTGACAGTAATAAAGTATCTGTTAACATAATCACATGGTAACAAAGTTACCAGAAGAATACCCTGGGGTGACATCTAGCGTTTCTACCCTGAGCCGATATCTTTAGACTTTGGTATCTTCCTGATAGTGGTGAGTAGGCCCGTTTAACGTGGAAACCTAAATTATCATCTGATGCCATACTTGAACTCACTGGTTCAAGGAGTCATGAACAGCGGATTCATTTCCGGGGTCTCAAATCCTCTAAAAATAAGCATTTCAATATTTATAATTTCAAGCAAAATTATCGCAATCTGTGAATTAGCTCAATTCAACATAAAATTAAAATTCAAAATTGTGTTTAATTCGGCATTTTTCTGAAAAAATGTATATAATACCTTAGCTTCGTATTTTTACGGAATTTTGTATTGGCGATTTATGAAATGATCGTCAAAAAATAATAAGACATGAAAACGATTAGCTTGATCGTTTAGTTAATTTAGAGTTTAAAAATGCCTTCAATCATCAAACCTCAGACTGACACTACAATAAGCTGGTTCTTAAGTCAGTGTCATATTCATAAGTATGCAGCGAAAAGCACCATTATTCATTCAGGAGAAAAAGCAGAGACTCTTTACTATATAGCAAAAGGTTCTGTTGCAGTTTTGATTAAAGATCAAGATGGTCATGAAATGATTTTAAGTTACTTAAATCAGGGTGACTTTATTGGTGAAGTTGGTCTATTTGATGAATCAGAAAATCCTAAGCGTACAGCTTGGGTAAAAGCAAAGACTTCATGTGAAATAGCTGAAGTTTCATATAGCAAGTTCAAACAGCTAGTTCAAGTAAACCCTGAGATCTTAATGAGATTAACGGCTCAGATTTCAAGACGTTTATCAGCTACCTCTGCTAAGGTTGGTAACTTAGCATTCTTAGATGTTACAGGTCGTATTGCTAAGACCTTAGTTAACTTAGCTCATCAGCCCGAAGCAATGACACACCCTGATGGTATGCAGATTAAGATCACCCGTCAGGAGATAGGTCAGATTGTTGGCTGTTCTCGTGAAACTGTGGGAAGGATCTTAAAGATGATGGAAGAAGATCATCTGATTACTGCTCACGGTAAGACAATTGTAGTATTTGGTACTCGATAAAAGTTTTGTCAATGTAAGTCTTTCTAAAGTGGAAAGACTTTCTTTTTTGTATTAATATAGCTTCCATACATTAATCTTTTGTTTATTTAAGGAGCGAAAATGGCTTCATTATTAGAGCGTGGTATCCACTCTTTTGATAAGAATGATCTTTTAGCATGCAGCCGTGGAGAGTTATTTGGACCAGGAAACAGCCAGCTGCCTGCACCAAACATGTTAATGTTTGATCGCATTACAGATATTCAGGCTGAAGGTGGAGAACACGGTCTTGGTTTTGTTAAAGCTGAGCTAGATATCAATAAAGATCTTTGGTTCTTCCAGTGCCATTTCCCTGGTGATCCTGTAATGCCTGGTTGCTTAGGCTTAGATGCAATGTGGCAGTTAGTAGGCTTTTTCTTAGGCTGGAGAGGCGGTCCAGGTAAAGGTCGTGCCCTAGGCGTTGGCAAAGTTAAGTTTAAAGGCGAAGTTTTAGATAACGCTAAAATAGTGAGATACGAAATCAACTTAAAGAAAATCATTGAAAGAGGTCAGCTAATCATGGGTATCGCTGACGGAAAGGTTTTCTGTGATAACGAGCATATCTATACCGCTGAAGATCTTCAGGTAGGTTTAATTCCTCCTAAGAAGAACTAATCTTCACTTAATCTTTTTCAAAGCGCACTACCATCTTATGTGCGCTTTTTAATTTAAAATTCTCTATCATCACTTCCACCAAACAGTTCATTGTGTGAATAAGAGCTAAAGTTAAAGCTCTTCTCAAATACAGTAAATCCACACCTTTGAAAAAATAATTTGCAAGGTTGCATAAAAACTAAATTTTTTCATACTGAGTGTTTTTACTTTTCAGATTCTCCAAGCCTTATGTATCAATAATTAGACAATGATAGATAAGTTTAAAGCTATTCAGATTTTACATGCAAAAGGCTTTTTTAAGCCAAATTTGCTTGCATGAAGTCAAAATACCAGTATAATAAGCCGCTCAAAATTGTGATCTTGTTCACAATTATTTAATATAGGATAAACCTATGAAACATACATCAAATTATCCTTGGATTTACTACTCAAGGTTCAAAACTGCTACAGCAAACGATATCAACTTAGTGCAACATGCCAAAGATTGTGTGGCCTCTCTTTATGAAATCTCTACAAGAACTGAGTTAAAGATTTCACAAGCATACAACCTCATCTTCAATCACATTCCTGATGAATTAACTTTATGGATGGCAAAAGCAGCCAGAACTGATGCTCATTTATTTGGAGATTATTCTCTTATTTCAAAAGTTAGCGTAGATCATAAGCTAGACTTTTTAAGAATGACAGAATCACCTATTGCCTCTTTATCAAGACTATCCGGATTTTCTATCTTCGACATTGTTGAGAATTTAGAGCTGGCTACACGTTCAGAAACTGAATTTGTTTCACATCTAATCAATACTTCAACTCCTACTTTGCTCTCCTGTTTAGAAGATCTATTACAGTTAAAGCTTGCTACCAATAGTGACTTATCACCTCCACTAAAGACCGACTCGATAAATCGTCTAACTGCCTACCATTTAGCTAGTGCCGGCTGTTCTAAGTCTTTAAATCATGAAATCACATCTTTACATTACAGAACATTATCCGAGTTCTATGAGGCATCACCTAAGAAAAGCTACAAAAAAATGCGTTCTATTTTGCCTATTCTCTCTGATAAAGAGCTTTCAGGCTACATAATGTTGATGATCGCTTTTTATACAATCTGCTGTCGTGTTCTTACTAATAAAGAAGCTTCAACAATGCACTTTGACACAAATTCAATACCAGACAAGATCTCAAATATCTTAGCAATTGGCGTATACATTGTCTGTTCTAATCTTAATGTTAATTATCAGAACTGCTTTACTAAGAGCAAGAAGCTACATAACTTTCCATCGTTTGATAACTTCTATGCGATTTTAGAAATGTATGTAAACAAGAAGGCTGAACCTGTAGCATGTTTAGGATGCAACACTCCTTATCTTGATTTAAAAGATCCTAAATGCGCTCAAGAGTATCTGTCTGTCATACCCTGCCCTAAATGCAAAAAGAATGCAGAGTATGACATCAATGAAAACTAAGTCTAGTTTTGATACATCATTACTTCGTTTTTGTAATAGTAACCAGATTAAATTAGATAAGCCTTAGTAATTCCTAAAAATGTGGAACTCTCTTAAAAATCACTTTATAAAGATGATCATATTTTTATCAGTTACAATTAACTTAGTAAATTTGCCACAACCTGTGGATATGCATTAGCCTGCATCATCATCTGAGAAGTGGCATTTTCTAAGATATTAGCTGAAATCAGTCTTGAAGACTCAACAGCATAATCAGCATCAGTAATTCTTGCACGGGCATCAGACTCATTTTCGTGCATGTTTTCCTGATTGCTGATAGTACTGTTCAATCGATTTGAAACAGCTCCAACATCAGAGCGTTTTGAATCGATAAAGGCAATATAGTCATCGATACTCTCTAATACCTTTTGAGCATTCTCTGTGGTAGAAACATCAAAGGTTTTGTTGGCATCATTATAGCCATTACCATCAGAAACACCCCCTATATGAGCCTGCATTGAAGACATGGTAAAAGATACAGACAAATCGAGATCGATGGTAGTGTTTGCATTTGCTCCTACTTGCAAAGAGAGTTTGCCATCGTCATTGATTAGACTGTGCTCAGACTTTCCATTTAAGATCTGAGATCCACCATATGTAGTCTTGCAAGCAACACGTGTTATCTCATTGCACAACTGATTGACTTCAAACTGTATAGTTTGTCTATCCTGTTCGTTATAGGTTCCATTAGCACTCTGAATAGCTAACTGTCTGATGCGCTGCAATATTGTAAAATCCTCAGCTAAAGCACCTTCAGCTAATTGAGCTACAGCCTCACCTTCTGATGAATTTCTATTCCCCCTATCAAGACAATTGATCTGAGAGGTAAATTTATGTGAGATCTGCAAATTTGCAGGATCATCTTTAGCACTATTGATTTTTGAACCAGAAGACAATCTTTTGGTTGCATCAGCAGATGTCAGATTAGATTTTCTTAAATCAGCCTGCGACGTGATTGAGGCAAGATTTGTTTGTATCGTGATTGACATAATTCTTCTCTCCAGAAATTATAATTTTCTGAAAGCAAGATATATGCCATAAATACATTCTTCTTAAAGATCAGTGAATTAGAAAAATGCAACAAATTCTTTTGACAAGATTTTGCCGTCAGTCTATTGCAACTGACGTAACTTTTTTAAGATCTCTCCGGCAAAAGACAGATACTCTCTAGAACCTAAAGATGTTCTGTCATACACAAGTACTGGACAGGCAGCACTTGAGGACTCTGAAATTTTGGGGTTATAGCTTATCTTTGTTGCAAACAAAAGATCTTTAAAAGATTCCGCAAGCTCGTGACTAATTCTTGAGGCTAATGGTTGCATTGGATCATAGATTGTTCTTAGGATACCTAAAAGATTACATTTTGATAAATGCTTTTCTTTTAGTTCTAAAAGATTGTCAAGCAGTGTCTTCATGGAGTCGATAGCAAACATGTCACAACATACAGGAAGCACAAGATAATCAGCGGCACACAGAGCATTGATAGTGATTAGGTTCATGCTAGCCGGAGTGTCTATAATTAGAAAATCATATTTATCTTTTAAATTTGCAATGACTTTTTTTAATCTTGAAGCAGGTTCTGTATCCTCACGTAAGACCGTAGGCAGTGCCACTAAATCTTCAGATGACAGGATCACATCAAAACCGCCTTTTGGGTAAGGTGTTATACATTTATCAGCACTTACACCATCTAGTACGGCCGTTGCTATATTGTGTTCAACATCAGTGTACTCATAGCCTAAGGCTACACTAGAACTTCTCTGCGGATCAAAATCGATTAAAAGAACTTTTTTATTAACAGTTCTTAATGCGCAAGACAAATTCACAGCTGTTGAAGTTTTTGCTGTGCCACCTTTAGGATTGCTAATTGTAATTATTCTGCCCATTGTTGACTCCTTATGTGTATTGTAGAGAATTTTTGAATAGACAACAAATGAAATAGGCAACGAACTTTATCTTACATTTTAGCATGTGATTTACTCAACGTTTATCAATTTGATGCAGTCTATCAGACACGATAATTCTCAAACTTGTGCAATAAAAGGTATATAAATAAAAGTGATTATTCAACTACTCAAAAGCTAGTTAAGTCCAAGTTTAATACAATGTTTGTACCGTTAATAAAATCGGCATTATTCAAAGCACCAATACCCTAGATTTCTCCAAGATGCATTACCAATAATAGCAGTACTAAGTATCATGCTTCTAATAGAATTTGGCACTGGAGTTCAAGATACACTATTTGATCAAATATATTGAAGTAGCTGCAAAGACTGACTCATGATCATAGAAAATTTAAACGAAATCAGGTCAACCTGAGCTTTGATACTGTATGACTTTAATTGAAGGAACGCTCTATAGGGTAGGACTTTCTCTTTAGCTGAACTTAAAATAAATGTGGATTATGTTCCACTAATTATTTTTTACCCAAAATAACCTTATAAGAAATGATGTAATTCCTTTATAATAAAGGAGTTAGCAAAGAATTTTGAGAAATATTATGGCGACAAAAATAGTTCAAAAAGCAATTGACTTGTTCCTTGTCACCATATAGTCAGTAAAAACAGTATATATGAAGGTAAATACTTTATAATTTAAAGTAGAAGTTACTTATTGAAATAGAGATTGATTAATGAGCAATAAAGAATTTTTACTACTACCAGATAATCCTGGCTGTTATGAAGAGCTAAAAGACGGTAATTGTTACTTTGTAGATAAGACAGAGTTTATAAAGACTGTATTTACAAGTTCTACAAAAGTTCTGTTGTTTACAAGACCAAGACGTTTTGGTAAGACTTTGCTCATGACCATGTTTGAGTCTTTCTTAAAGATAAATTCTGAAAAGCCTTTTGATACCTCATTACAGCTTAAATACTTTCAAGGCACCAAGATATTAGAAGATAAAGAGTTCTGTTCTAAGTTCATGGGACAGTATCCTGTTATCAGCATTTCTCTAAAAAATGTTGATGGTGTTACCTTTGATATTGCTTATAAAAATTTTGCAGCGGAAGTAAGCAAAATCGCTGAAAACTATAGATATCTTTTAAGCAGTACAAAATTAGATAAAGAAGATAAAGACAAATTAAGCAAAATTCTTAAGGTAGAGTTTTTAAGAGAATTTGAAAATTCAGATTACCTGACAGGTTCATTAAGTACCATAGCTACAGCTCTTTATAAAGAGTACGGCAAGTACCCAGTACTCTTTATTGATGAGTATGATGTACCTTTAGCTAATGCTTCATATCATGACATACAGAATGCAAAGCTAAATGATGGTGATAAGCCTTACAAGGCCTCCTACCACTATAACATGGTAACCCTCATGAAAGTCTTTTTAGGTATTTTAAAAGATCAAAAGACTCTCACCAAAGTCATTATCACCGGTTGCTTAAAGGTTGCTAAGAACAGTCTTTTTACCGGTGTTAATAACCTTAAGGTAAATACAATCCTCTCTGAAAACGAAGACTATACAGGAATCATTGGTTTTACCAAAGAAGAAACCTATAAGTTCTTAAAAGACTATAAAATGGACAACTTTGCTCAAAAAGTAAAAGAGCATTATGACGGATACAAGTTTTATGACAAAGAGATTTTCTGTCCATGGGATATAGTAAGTTTCATTAGTGATTATTACAAAAAGAATCTTAAGGGAACCTTAAAGTTAAACAGGTTAGAAAACTACTGGGAAGGCACAACCTCAGATAAATCCTTATCAGGCTATATTGGTTATTTAACTGATAAAGACAACCAAAAAATGCAGGATTTAGTTGATGGTAAGTCGATTAGCTTTATTCTAAATGAATCTATGAACTATGACTGTTTGTCACAGCATGAATCTGATGATTTCTGGTCACTACTTCTACATACTGGTTATCTGACTGTAGATTGGGAACAGACAGATGAAGCAGAGTTATCTAAAGACAGTAAAACCAATAAAGAAATCTTTGCAAGAATTCCTAACCTAGAGATACTTGAGTGTTTTGAACACAACATAAAAACACGATTTAGTTCTGAATTTGTAAAACTAAATCTACATAATAAGTTAGTAGATGCTTTGTCTTGTGGCAATCAAAAAGAAACTTATGACATCTTCTTTGATATGTTACAAAAATATGTCTCAATCAGAGATACAGCAACTAAAGCTCCTCTCGAGAATTACTACCATGGCTTTATCAATGGTATTTTTACCTGTTGTGAAAATATCATCTCTGACTACCACTCTAATTATGAGTCTGGTAGCGGATATCCAGATATTACCTTCAAAGTAGAACGTAATACCAAAGCTGTAATCATCGAGATTAAAGCTACCTCTAATGAAGCGGATATGGATGAGCTAGCTTCTAATGCTTTATCTCAGATTGAAGAGAAAAACTATGCTTTACCATTTGTAAAAACGTCAAAGATTACTGAGATCTACGCTTATGGCTTAGTATTTTGTAAAAAGGATTGTCTTGTAACTGTAAAAAAGTTGAAATAACAAAATTAGCATCAGATCAAAACAGCTCTGATGCTCTTATATATGACTGTTTATCAAATGTCACTTTTTAGCTCTAATACACAATTATAGAATCATAAAATGTGCTCATTGTCCAACTTACCTTTCTTAAATACATTTCAATTCTATAAAACCTAACCATTTAAAAAATAAGAAGTTATTTTTAGAGCTTCATTTTAACAAAAAGTAATTTTCAAAATAGACAATTTTTTTTGTTGTATCTCATGAAGAAATATTTATAATTCACGAAAATGAAAAAACTTTTTATATTTATTTGTTCTTCAAATTTTAGGAATTGCTTATGAAGAATCTGTCAAAAACTATTGTTGCATTAAGCATCGCTAGCTTTGCAACAATTGCTCAGGCTAAATCTGATATCAATATCTGGAACTGGAGCGATTACATCGGCGAAAACACTGTTGCTGATTTTGAAAAGGCATCAGGTCTTAAAGCTAATTATGCTGTTTTTGACAGTAATGAGTTAGTAGAGGCTCGTCTATTATCAGGAAAATCAGGTTTTGATGCAGTGATGATGACAAGCTACTATGTTCCAAGACTTGCCAAAGCTGGTGCTCTACAAAAGATTGACAAATCTAAGATCCCTAATTGGAAGAACTTAGATCCTGTAAGAATGAAAGCTCTTGAGTCAATTGATCCTGACAACAGCTATGCTTACCCATATACAGAGATCTCTGTTGGAATTGGTTATAACAAAGATAAAATTGAAGAGATCTTTGGAAAAGACTTTAAGTTTGATTCATGGGACATTCTCTTTAAACCAGAGAATGCTAAGAAGTTAAAGCAGTGCGGTATAGCTGTTTTAGATTCACCTATTGAGATAACCTCTGTTGTAATGCATTATTTAGGTAAAAATCCAAGCTCAGAGAAAGCATCTGATTATAATGAAGCTTTGGATATCTTAACTAAATTTGCTTCAAATGTATCATATTTCCACTCATCACGTTATATTAACGATTTAGCTTCAGGTGAAGTTTGTGTAGCTGTAGGTTACTCAGGTGATGTTCTGCAGGCAGCTCAAAGAGCAAAGGCCGAAAAGATCAACATTGAGTACACTATCCCAAAGGAAGGTTCTATATTCTGGTTTGACTGCTGGACTATTGCTGCTAACGCAGATCACTATGACAATGCTCTAAAGTGGTTTAATTATCTGCAGGATCCAAAAGTTGCAACTAATGTAGCCAACGAGATCCGTTACCTGCTACCTGTTAATGCTGCTATTGAAAATATTGACCAGGATTTAAAAGATAATCCTTCATTTAATATCCCTGAAGACAAGATAAAGACAATGTACTTTGTAAAGCCAACATCATCTAAGATGACTAAGATCACCAACAGAATTTGGAACTCTATGAAACTAAATTCTGGTAAAAATGAGGATGATCAGGATAGTGGCAGCGGCTGGGATTAAGCTAAAATGAATTAAAAAATCCCGTAATAAAATGCGATTACGGGATTTTTGTTTTATAAGATTACATCAAAACACAAAGGCACAAGCTTTTAAAGATTAACTTACTTCTTGGTTAGAGCCTTACTATCTTCTTGCTTGTATAAGCTCAAATTCAAGGTTCTAATATCTTCCCCTAAATGCTCTAGAAGAAGACTTACATTCTTATCTTTAGACATCTTTTGACGTGTATCTTCAATTTCTTTTATATAGAAGTGTCTTGCTAGATCTTCAGGACAGCCACGAGGTATTCCCTGCACCTTTTCAATTTTTAGTTCTACAGGATGCTCCTGTTCAATGGAGAACTTAGTTCTTAAGTTATGATGGAACTCTGGTGAGATGAACAAAAGCTGGAAGTCAGATGAGATCTGCAAAACCCAGGAATAAGGATCATCAGGGCTAACAACTCTATTGGTGTAGCATAAAGCAGAATAAACAGGACCATCGTTGTAGCCTGCTTTAACAATATCCTGATACCAGGCATCATTCTTATAAACTCTGTCATAAAAATCACAAGACTCAAGTCTTCTGCCTAAGCGCTTGTTCTCAAACTGCTGATCTTCTTCTATGAGTTTTAAAGTAGATTCACGGAATTTTGCTGGATTTCCATCTGCATTAGTACTGTTCTCATTAGCACCAATGTAATCAAATTTAAGATCACTACCCTTTACTCTTGCTCCTTCAGAGAACTCATCATTATCATAACTTTCATCGACAATTGAATTATCTACAGGATCAATATCTGACTCGTAAGCATCAACAGGAATTTCATAAAAATACTCTGAAGGCACCTCTGATGAAGATGAGACACTATTATTTTCTGAAATTTGAGTATTCTGTGCTGTTGAGGTCTTGTCCTGTAGCACAGATTGATGCTGGACTAAGACTTGAGGCTGGATTGAAGCGGTCTCAATTACCTTGTTTTCATTTATAGATGAGAACTCATTTGAAAATACTCCAATTGAATTACCCTCAACTGCATTGTGATTAGAGCCTAATTGACCATTTAAAGTCTCTGTAATAGCCTGATTTAAAGACTGAGAGTAAGTATGAGCTTTAATTACAGGTACAGAGTCAGTATAACTGCCCTTTTGAAGTTCAAGAGCTAAAGCTTTTGTTAATGACATGAATTCCTGTACTTTAGATAAATCAGTATCAGCTCTCATGTCATCTGTATTGGTGAGCTTTGTATTGTTATTAGTTACCTTAGCAGATCCTATTACAGAGCTTTGTGCAATGGAATTTACTTTTACTGTATCAGTAGAGACTAAAGTGTCATTTACCTTTATTACAAGCCCTTTATCAGTACTCTCTGCAATACCATTTGTTGCTGCCGTGCGAGTTGCATTCGTGGCAGTATTATCAGTTGATGCATTAAGATTAGAAGCTGCAGGAGTAGTTTCAATCGGAGCTGATACAGAACCTTCACTTACAGCATCGGGCAACTCTGCATTTAAATTTGCCTTATCATCTTCTATAAAAGACTTGTTATCGTCTTTGGGCAAATTTGAAGCATCAACATTCTTATTTAATGCTGCAGCTTCTTCTTTCAACTTCTGGTTTAAGCTCTGATTGCTTTGCAATTGAGCTAAAGCTTCTTCCTGAGCTTTTCTTAAAAGCTCATCAGGAGTAAGCTCTACGACCTGAGGAGTTAAAATCTCATTATTATCAGTTTTAACCTCATTTTTCTTATCTTTTGAGTTATCAGAAGATAACTCCTGAACAACTTTAGTAAAGTCATCAGCTGTAACTTTATTTGAGTTAGAAGGTACATGAACCAAAGAAAAATCAGAAACAGAATTTTCAATAGCTACATTTGTATTATCTGCATTAGTAGCTTTTATTGCTTCAGGATTTAAATTACCAGTAGCACCTATATAAACAGGTTCATCATTTGCTGGTGCAGTCTCAGCATTGTTTACATTGCTCTTAACTTCAGTGTTTTCAAAAGAACTGTCATTTACAGATTGAACAGAAGGCTCAGTCTTAACCTCACTGGTATTGTTGGTGTCAGGAGCAATTGAGCTTGATGTTACAATCTCTCCATTTTCATTGAATGATGGTAACTTACTGATAGAATCGGTAATTGAAGGTGTTTCATCATTTGCGGCACTATTAACAGAGTCATTAGAATTTTTGCCATATGTCATATCAGAAATGATTGATGACATACCTTCAATATGAGAAGACTTTGATTTACCTTCTTTTAAGGATTCAGCTTCAGTTTGATAACCTTTTAGTACCCCATAGATATGATTGATATATCTGCTGACATCACTGATAAGACTGAATTTGTCCTGAAGTTCCTGATTGTTTCGTAATGAGGATAACTTTGTAAATGAGGAGTTAGTCTGTAACTCTTCATTCTCAGGGACAATTGAGCTGTCTGTGCTCTTTGGAGTAATGATATTAGTTAAGACCTTCCTGTACTGACCTAAATGAGGATTGTTGTTAGTTACAACCTGATTATTTAAAGTCTCTAAGCCATGAATTAAAACATTGAGATCTTCTGACTTTGAACCATAAGTAGAACCAAAGTCAGGTGCACTGTTTTGCGGATTTACTGAAAATACCTGGCGTTGTGGATTGATATCAGGCACTGGGAATTCATTTATCTCATTTGGCTCTGTAACTGATGGTATTTCATCATTAGAAACGGTGACTGTATCAGTAGTTTCAACAGCTGGTGAAGCTTTAGCTGAACTAATTGATATGTTATCTAAAGTGCTCTTCTGTGCAAAAGCTGAATTAGCCTCAACACTATTACTTTGAATTGTTGTGCCTTCAGTATTAACAGACAGAGGAGCTGATACATCATTATTAGTAGTATCTGCAGTCTGTACAACCACGTCATGATCTGTAACTGTATCTGATGGTAAATCCTGCGCGTCTGGCGCAGTTTCAGTTACAACGTTTATGTCTGAATTTAGTTTTGTTTTGTCAGTTTCTGTTATTAAAGCTATCTCTTCACCTGTCTTATTTAAGATGGCCTTGCTATTAGTAATAGCATTAGCTTCAGCTACAAGAGCACTGGTAATATCAGGATTTAAGGTAATGTTCTCAGATGCTACCTTATCTACAAGTTCAGAGTTTACCGAACCATAAGCTTTAAGATTAGCTGCAACACTAGTACTTACAGCTCCAGTTGTTTCATTAGTGAAGAATGTTTTTAAAGAATGATTATTCTCTGCTGGTATTTTACCTGCAACAATGCCGTCTACTGCCGAATTTATTACAGGATTAAGATAGATGACCTCGACAGAATTATCTTCACCTATCCAATCTTTTTTTTTTCGGGTGTGAAGGCCAGCATTCTTAAGATGGTCATCTCAAAGGCTGTGGCACCGTCTGATGAAACTTTGTACTCTTCAATACCCTGCAAGGCTATCTGATAGTAAAGCTGCAGAGCCTGTGAGCTAAACAACGGCCCATATGTAGTAAGAGTACTTTGGGGAATAGAAAAAATATTGATGTTCTGCGGATATCCAATCATCTGGAACAGAGCTAAATCATGAAAACACAAAACTAAATCATTTAAAAGAGTTCTGTAATTAGGACTTATAGTTCTAATCTCATTTAAAACATCTGATAAAGTCTTTTGTGGTTGTACTGCAACTGTTGCAGTATCTTGTACTGTAGCTGATGGATTCTTTAATAAATCTAAAACAGAACAAACAAAGCCATCACCTGCTGTACCTAACATTGCCTGAACATTATCATTGGTAATAGAACCATTACCTAAAGCTACTGCCTGATCACATAAGGATAAAGCATCACGCATACTGCCACGAGCAGCACGAGCTAATAAATTTACAGCATCATTTTCAAAAGAGATATTCTCTTTGGTGGCAATTTTAGCAATCTGCGCACTTATCTGATTTACGGTTAGAGATTTTAACTGGAACTGTAAACATCTTGATAATACAGTAACAGGGATCTTCTGGGGATCAGTTGTAGCAAGAATAAACTTAACGTATGCAGGTGGTTCTTCTAAAGTCTTTAACAGAGCATTAAAACTGCTCTGAGATAACATATGAACCTCATCGATGATATAGACTTTAAATCTGCCTTTTAAAGGAGGATATTGAGTTGACTCTAGAAGCTGTCTGGTATCATCAACCTTGGTCTGAGAAGCACCATCGATTTCAATTACATCAGGAAAGTTGCCATCAGCAATAGCTTTGCAGGTATCACATAAAGACTCACCGTTTACATGAGGGTGAGCGGTAATACCGTTCTCACATTCAAGACATTTGGCTATGATTCTGGCAATAGTAGTCTTACCGATACCTCTTGTACCAGTCAGAAGATAAGCATGATGAATTCTCTGCTGTTCAATTGAATTCATCAGAGCATTGATTACATGCTCCTGTCCTACTACATCTTCAAAGGTCTGAGGTCTGTACTTTCTGGCTAAAGCCTGATACTGACCCTGTAATTCTATTGCCATATTTTATTTCTTAATGTCCAGGGAATTTCACTAAAGATTGTACATTTACGCCATAGGTGTCTTCTAAAAGTTTAGCTCCACCTAAATCGAATAACTCGATGATAAAGCCAAATGAAACAATCTCTGCTCCACTCTTTCTTACTAATTTTATCATGGCACCGGCAGTACCGCCAGTTGCTAACAGATCATCTAGAAGTAAAACTCTGTCACCTTTATGCAGAGCATCTTTGGTGATTTCAAGAGTGCTTGTGCCATACTCTAAAGAGTATTCTTCAGAATAACACTCACGAGGTAATTTACCTTTTTTTCTAACCAAAACTAAGCCTACTCCTAAAAGGTAAGCTAAGGCAGAGCCGAATAAAAAGCCTCTGGCATCTGCTGCAACGATATAATCTAACTTACAGTCTTTATAAATTTCATATAAAAGATCAATTGAATCTTTAAAAGCCTTTGCATCTTCTAAAAGAGTGGTTACATCTCTAAATAAGATACCCTCTTTAGGAAAGTCTTTTACAGATGCAATTGAGCATTTTAAGTAGTCAATGCGCTTATCGTAGTTTAAAATATCCTCGGGTGAGTGAATTGTACATTGAGTTGAAGTAGCTTTATCACATGAGACAGTATCACCTGAAACAGCATTGCAATCAGTGGTATTATTGTTAGTCATTTTAAGCCTTGAAATAACATTTCATTTTAATTCAACGAGCAATTTTAACAAATTTTGACAGGAATTAGTCTTTAAATTTCAAACTAATTTCACAATTGTTAGAAACTTAGCTTTCAACTGCAATCAAAGTTCTAACAAGCAAAATAATCATAAAAGAGCCCAATTTTAAGCATATGGACATTGATTTTGGCAAGAACAATTTATTTACACAAAATATAAACAGTACAGATTTTTATATGAAGTATAAAGCCGTTTTATTTGATCTTGATGGGACACTGTTAGATACAGCACTGGATATCATGAACGCCTGTAACCATACATTAGAAAAATATGGTTACAAAACATTAGATGAAAAACTTTTAAAAACTAAAGTTACAGCCGGTATGCGTGAGATGTTAAAGTTGGGTGTGCCTAAAGAAGATCATGAAAACTCAGGTATCGAAACTTATATGAGAGATGAGTTTGCATCCTTTTATAAAGAACATATCTGTGACCGTACAAAAGCTTTTGAAGGTATTCCAAAACTTATTGATGATTTAACAAAAAACAGGATTAAAACAGCTGTTATCACCAACAAATACCATGATATGGCAACTAAGGTTTTATCAAAATTCCCTTTTTCAAAAGACTTTTCTTTAGTTTTAGGCTGTGATTCATTAACCCACTCAAAGCCTCATCCTGAACCTATACTAAAAGCTTTGGAACTGTTAAAAGTTTCCCCAAAGGATGCCTTATACGTAGGTGATCATTTAAATGATATTAAAGCTGCCAATGCAGCTTCCTGTGACAGTGCGGCCGTTTTATGGGGCTATGGTACTAATGAATGCATCGACGTTAATTTATGGAATGCTACATATTGTGTCAAAGATATAAATGAGCTAAAAAAGCTCATTTTTTGATAAAATAGAGAAAACGAAGTGGAACGAAGAAAGTTGAATTTAATTAAATTAATCCATAAGTAAACGTATAAACGTAGTTTGACATATATATTCTTTTCAAGAAAAGAATCAAAACGGATGCGTTAATTTTATATAGTTTCATTTTGTGGGCTTTAAGATGCTGCTTCAAGCTTAAAACACCGCAAACAGCAGAGTATTTTATTACACCTAATATTTATATGAATAAGTTCATGAATAAAAAGTTTCTTTTATCAATACTAGCAATCAGTATTGTTCCATTTAGATCTTATGCAGCGACTGTCTACAGTAAAGATGGTACATCATTAGATGTTTTCGGATCTGTAAGTGCGATGGCTATGACCGATAAAGCTGCCCGTACCCTTAAAAGTTCTACAGAGAAAAAGAACAGCGACAATACCTTACTAACCGCTGTTCATGCTGGTATTGCAGGCAGAAGTAAAATAACCGATGGTCTATATACTCTTGCTTATTCAGAATGGTTAATGCCTACAGGTAACAACGGTGTTAATACCTTTAAGGCAAGATCACAATATGTAGGTGTAGATGCTCTGGAGTTAGGTACCTTAACCTTTGGACGAGGAGACAATGCCTACTACGCAGTAGCAGGTGTTACTGATGTTTTTACTGAGCTTGATCCTAGAGTAAATGATCACTATGCCTATGGTGATCAGATGCCATCACTTATCATGTACAGTCTTTCATCAATGGGCTGGGATTTACGCTTGTCCTTCCAAACAGCCTCAGACGACATCAACGATACTAAGATCAACATCCACAATGGAGCTGCTTTTTCTGTCGCTACAAGATTAAAGTCAGGGATCTCTGTAAGCTACGGTATGAGTTACTATGATTTTCAGTACAATCAAAATCAAGAATCAGTAGCAGCCTTTGCCCCAATTGTAAATAAGATGCACTATAAGTCACTAAACGATACTTTTAGTGCAAACTTATTTAAACCTTCATGGAAGATTGATAAAGGTGTATCTATCTCATATGGTACCTTTGGAGAAGGTCTCTATGCTGGAGCTAATTTTACCGTATCAAAATATGATAACTTTACCCATAAGCTCTACAGTGTAGATACAGTTGTAAATTACACCTTTGACAATGGTTTAGGCTTTAGCGCAGGTTATGGTATGAAACGCTTTAATGGAGCAAACATCATTGCTGATGTTGAGTTAGGTGCCTATTACCAGGTATGCCCTACCTTTAAGATTTTTGCAGAAGGCACTATTAATGCTTCAAGTAAACCAGACAGATTCTATTCAAAGAGCTTAATTGAAGATCTGTCTTTAGATAAGAACCGTGCTTTAATTGGTGTAATGTATTCATATTAAGCTCTTTGTTTAAGCTATCAGTGATTAAAAGGATATCATTAAAGAAGGTATTACATAACTTAAATAAGATTGAACTTTAAGAGATAAACTAAAGTCAAAACTAAAGTTATCGCTGTAACATTACCATCTTCATAATTGAATTTAACGAAGATGTAATAATTAAATGTTAATGTAAAGCTCTATTGGTGCTAAGATTTCATAAGATTTAGTTTTTTAGGAAAAAAGTATGTTATCAAAGAATTTAAAGTTTTCTGTATTAGCTGCAGGTCTTTTATTTAGCGTAAATGCAATGGCTGATACCGGTTTTAAGGTACCAGTTCACTACAACGTTGAGTTGGTTGATGGTGAAAGTGATCCTGACAGCTACAGCCGTTTTAGCCGTACAGTAACCTTAACTCCAGGTAAGCATCAGGTTGTTTTAACCTTTAAAGACAATTTTAAGAATGGCTCTGATTCACGTATTGTCCAGTCTATCGATCCTTTAGTTATCGATATCAACAATCTAAAAGCTGATCAGGTCGTAACATTCCAATATGCAAAGCCTGCTAATGAAGATCAGGCCAAGCGTTATGCTCATCAGCAGAAGATCACCCTATCAGATTCCACTGGTCGTGTACTTCCAAGTTCTGAGGCTTCATACTTTATCTTAACCTCAGATAAAGGCTTCTCTTTAATGCGTGACTACCGTCAGGAATTAGACAGCTTAGGCAGATTATATGCTCCTGCTTACGTATCAAATGCTGATAAGGGTCTTACCATGACTGAGTATGGTGCTCCTACTGTAAGAGCCAGCTCTGAGTCTAGTGCAACAGCAGATCAGCAGGTTCAGGGGCTAACCCTAGAGCCTATGGGCGTTGATTCATCAGCTATGGCTACCTCAAGCACCGGTACTTCAGGTAAGGCTGATGCTGCTACCTACAACAACTTAGTTAAGATGTACAACAGTGCTGATGATGCAACTAAGTTAAAGTTTGTAAAATACGTAATGTCACACTAATAAAAACATCAGTTCAAAGGGTGCCCTTTTTGTTTTTTTATAGATAAAAGATGAAGCATAAGATGACATTAAAGATTTTCTTATCTTCATCTAAATATAATGACGTATTAAACAAGCCTAATCACAATTAGGCTTGTTTTAAGCAAAGAACCACAAAACACCTTTAACTAATACTAAAAAAATCTATTTCTCATGCCAAAGACTCCTCTTACCATCATCGTATTAGCTCATAATGAAGAAGATAATCTTCCAGACTGTCTTAAAAGTGCCAGTTTTGCAGACGAAATCATTGTTGTAGACAGTAACTCTACAGATAGAACAGTAGATATCGCAAAATCTTTTGGGGCAAAAGTACTGCAAAGAGATTTAAACAATGACTATGGTGCTCAGCGTAATTTTGCAATCTCTAATGCAACATATGAGTGGATCTTTATGCTCGACTCTGATGAGAGAATTACAGATGAGCTTGCCCATGAAATTAAGATCTGCGTTGAGAGCAACCGTGACTGTACCTATCAGGTATCCCGTGAGAATCACTTTATTGAAAGAAAAGTGCTTCATGGTGTCATGAGACCTGACAGGGTTGAAAGATTATTTAAAAAAGAAGGTTCTTTTTACGAAGGTGTAGTACATGAAAGACTGCACTCACCTTATGATAAGAAGCTTTTAAAAGGCAGACTTATTCATTTTCCATATAAGTCATGGGAAGCACATCTTGAGAAGATGAATCGCTATACCACCCTACTTGCTCATAAATATCATGAAAAAGGCAAGAAATGCCAATTTGTAAATGATATTCTAATAAAACCGCTGTGGGCCTTCTTTAAGATGTACATCATTCACGGTGGTTTCTTAGATGGTAAATTAGGTTTTGAGTTTTGTTTAACACATTACTTCTATACACTAGAAAAATACTTAAAACTAAACAGCTTAAACAAATATAAAGGAAGGATCTGATGTTAATTTCAGTCATTATCTCTACATATAACAGACCTGATGCCTTAAAACTAATCTTAAGTGCATTTGATATGCAGTCTGACCGAGAATTTGAAGTAATCGTAGCTGATGATGGCTCAAAGGATGACACAAGAAAAGTTGTTCTGCAAAAGATGATTGACTGCAGTTATCCAATCACTCATGTCTACCAAAAAGATGAAGGGTTCCGTCTTGCAAGAATTAGAAATTTGGCTGCTACAAAAGCTAAAGGCGACTACCTTATCTTTTTAGATGGTGACTGTGTACCTAGACCTTCATTTATTGCCTGTCACAGAAGACTTGCTCAAAAGAACTTTTTAGTAGCCGGTAACAGAATTCTTTTAAAAGAAGAGTTCACCAAATTTGTACTAGCTAAACAGGACCCAATCTATGCATACTCCTTCTTTAAGTGGGTATCTGTTTACCTAAAACATGGTATTAACAGATTGCATCCTTTAATTGTTTTCCCTTACTTTCAGCATTTAAGAAACTTAAAACAAAAGTGGAAGAAAGCTCGTGGTTGCAACTTTGCTCTGTTTAAAGACGACTACTTTAAGGTAGACGGTTGTGACAGCGACTTTAAAGGCTGGGGCTATGAGGATTCTGATCTTGCAATAAGACTTATTCATGCAGGTATTTTAATTAAATCTGGTCGCTATGCCACAGGTGTGTTCCACCTTTATCATCATGAGAATGACAGAACCCGTGAGAAAGAGAATCTTGAAAAACTAAATGAGAGATTAAATTCTGACATTGTAAAAGCTGAGAATGGAATTTCTAAGCTATAAAATCAGTTTAGTAAGGATAAAACTGTTTTCTAGCCTTTTTTCTACATTGTCTTGTCGCTAACTTGCTGTTTTAGGAGCAAAGATTTTAGCGTAAAGTCTCATCCATATTGCTGTTGCAATTATAGTTATTCCAAAACCTAAAATTAAGCTTATCCAACAGCCGAAGGTCAAGTGAAATTCATTACCTTCAACACCTAGTAAATGGTAATAGATAACAGCAAGATATCTAAATACTACTAAATGAATCAGGAAGGCATCCTGTTCCAGTTCGCCTTTGGAGAACTCATAAATTCATACATGGCACTCTTTTTAGCTAGCAGGAGAGTAGAAGCAAAGGATGAACAGGACTGAGAGAAATTGTTTCCCAGAAGACGGGAGTTGATAACTCCAGACAACATTTCTCCGGCACTAATGGTCTGAGACTTGTATTTGGAAGAAATAGAGCCTGACTTAGGAAGTCTGCATCTATATGCGTTCCTCCAGTTAAGGTTTAAAGCCTCCTTAGCAAATTTTCCTGGGTTAAACTGTAGTAATTCTCTACCTTTAGCTGATACAATATCCATGGAGTTTTCCTGTTTATGATTCGCTTTTGTTAACGCCTTGAATTATAACAGAAAAAAAAAATACCACTAAATCAAGCTAATCTATTGATTTTACTACATTTTCTCTAAATTTTTTCTCATTGTATTTAATCGGTTGTTAAAGAGCACAACCGCAGTAGAATTCGGTCTATAGTTAAATTTTAACCGTGGAAAGTAGAGATTTACATTAATTTTTTATCTGAACTACTTTACAACTTTGTGATGTAGTTCAAATGGAGTGGTCGCCATAGCAAAACAATTTATCGATACCATTCAATACACTTTACAGACATCAATTAACTTGCAAATGAAATTGTGATTTTTATACAAGATTTAACAAAATCTTAAAAAATTATGATTAAGTTCAATATGTAAGTGTAACATTTAATATTTTCTTAGCTATAATCAGATAGTAACGTTTAGTTAGATAAGGAAGAATTTTAATCTAGGCTGAGTTGTAGCAATACATTGAGCTTATCTGATATTATTAATAAATTGGATCAGCAAAATATGTTTATCTACAAAATTAGTTTCAAAAAACATTAAAGTTTTTCTTTATTTTGCTGATACTAGGTTATTGTAAGTAGAAGTTTGAAAATAAGTGACAGCTATGAATATATTACATTCTTTAGGCGTTAAAGCTAAACTTGCAGCAGCATTTGCCTCTGTGATTTTTCTTTCACTTGTAATTGCAATCATTTCAATTACAAGTATCACCAATTCTCGTTCTGTAGCTAACTTCGCAAAAGAAGTTATTGAACAGCATTACAGTAAGATTGTTCAGATCTCAAGAAATGTTAATACATTCCGTGATGATATGACCATGTTTACAAATAATGTTGCTACATACAATAAAGAGAGTGCAGCAAAAGCTGATGCTGACATCGAGAAGTTAATTGCATCAATGTCTGATATTAAGTTATTAGATCCTACTGATGCAGCTGACTTTGAGAAACTGAAAGGCTTCATCAACTCAGCTATCGATGTTTACAAAAACAAGATGGAACGCATGGTTGATAGAGGTTATTCTGTTGACGTAAGAAACACTTACAATAACGAATTGTTCCCTGTTTTAAATGACTCTATCGCTGAAATTGACCGCTTAGTTGGTTTGTACCTAGATAGAGTTGACAACAACGTCACCTCAATGACTGATGTAACCCCTATCATCATTATTCTTGTAACCACTTTAATTGCTGTAATCTTCTCAGCTGTAATTGCTTACAAACTGCCTAAAGCTTTCATCGGTGTTCTACACTATGCTGTGTCACATGCTTCCGTGATGTCTCGTGGTGACTTAACACAGACTGTTGAGAACAGAGGTCGTACAGATGAATTTGGTAAGTTATTAGACTCATTGGAAAAGATGCGTTTAGACTGGCAGAACAACGTTAAGGTTATTAAGTCTGCAACAGATAATGTTATCCAGACATTCAACAAAATTGATGCGGTTACTTCTGATATGAATGATATTGCTCATGAGGCTCAGAACCGTTCAATTACCGTTGCAGCTGCTGCTGACGAAATGGTTTCCACTACATCTGACATTGCTAAAAACTGCGAATCTGCAGCTGCAAATTCAAGTCAGTCAAATGATACTACTCAGCAGGGTGTTCATAAGGTTCAGTTAACCATTGAGGGGATTCAGAACCAGGTTGTTAAATCAAAACAGGATGCTGAATATGTACAGTCTTTAGTTGATCAGGCCCAGAAGATTGGCACTATTGTTCAGACAATTGATGACATTGCTTCTCAGACCAATCTGCTTGCTCTTAATGCCGCCATTGAAGCTGCCCGTGCCGGTGAGTACGGTAAAGGATTCGCTGTTGTTGCAGATGAAGTTCGTGCCCTTGCATCAAGAACTTCAACATCAACTCAGGAAATTACCAAGATGGTTACTCAGATTCAGTCAAATGCTAATACAGCAAATGAGTCAATGCAGTCATCAGTTAAGAACATGGATAACTTAGCTGTTGAGACCAGCACTATCGAAGAGCTTCTGAACAACATTACTGAGCAGGTAAGCTCTGTAAACGCACAGATCACACAGATTGCAACTGCAGCCGAACAGCAGACTACAGCTACATCTGAAATTTCTGGCAATATGCAGGATATTACACACTCTTCACAGTCTCTATCAAAAAACTGTTCTGATGCAAAAGACGAAGTTAAGCGTTCTATGTCCCTGTTGCAGGATCTGGAGGAGAGTTTAAACAGGATCAAGATTTAAATTTTTGTTACTAATTCAGCTGACAGGCAACCATTAAGCGTTGCCTGTTTTTTTTGTTTTGTTGAATTACAGAAAATGAGGACTGACTTTTATTAACGTGATTTCTGTAATTGTCTCTATAAGACAGAGATGATGGTAACGTGAGTATTATTATGTTACTTTTACAAATTTAAATGCCTTAAATTTAAACACAAATTTACAAACTGTGTATGGTCTCGTAGATATCTTCGGCCATCTGCGCTGATATTCCAGGCACTTTTTTTAACTCCTCCACACTGGCATTCATAACTTCTCTGATACCGCCCAAATGCTTTAATAAAGCCTGACGTCTTTTTGGACCAATGCCCTGAATATTCTCAAGTACACTGTGCGTTCTTGCCTTCTGTCTTCTGTTTCTGTGCCCTGTTATAGCAAATCTGTGTGACTCATCACGAATATGCAGTACCAGCTGCAGAGCAGGATCATCTAAAGTTAAATGATACTCTTCTCTTGTATAACCACGTATAAGCGTTTCCAGACCTTCTTTTCGGCCTTCCCCTTTTGCAACTGCAACTATCAGAGGAGGAGCAACCTTAAACCTGCTGAAGATATCAGAAATAACATCTTCAGCCTGTTTTAACTGCCCCTTACCGCCATCGATAAAAACTACCTCAGGAATAATTCCTTCTTCAGGATCTTTAAAACGACGGGTTAAAACCTGATGCATTGCTGCAAAATCGTCACCTGGTGTGATCCCGTCTATATTAAAGCGCCTATAGTTTGCACTGTCAGGACCTTCTCTGTTAAAAGACACACATGAAGCTACTGTAAGTTCACCCTGAGTATGCGAGATATCGTAACACTCCATATGATTTACACCGGAGATATGTAAAACAGACTCTAAAGATTCAATTCTCTTTTTAGCTGTGGTCTTATCAGCTAATTTTGCCTGTAGACTTGCCTTTGCATTTTCTTTAGCAAGCTTGAGATATTTTGCTCTTTCAGATCTTACCGATGATAGGATGTGAATTTCCTTTGAACACAGCTTTTTTACAGCCTCAGTAAAAATCTCAGGCTCTTCAATAGTACCATCTGTAATAATTTCTTTTGGGTACATTGAAGCTCTACTCTCAGATAAATAAAATTGCGTAACAAAAGCTGATAGTGGATCATCATCTTCAATATCGGATAATTTGGTAAAGTATGATCTGGTACCGATAATTCTGCCTTTACGGATAAACAGCACATGGCAGCAGCAGAGCTCCTGAGCGCATTCATGAGCAATTACGTCCATATCAAACATTAAATCTCCTGATACAGACTGAGACTCCTGAACACGTCTTAGGGAAAGGAGCTGATCTCTAAATTTTGCAGCATCCTCAAATTCTAACTTTTCAGATGCCTCTTCCATTCTCCGTGTCAGATCATTTAAAACATCCTGATTCTGCCCCTTAAGGAACATTCTGATGTAATTAACCTGTTCCATGTAATTCTTATAGGCACTTTCACTCATTGGTACACATGGAGCAAGACACTTACCAATCTGAGCCATCAGGCATGGACGTGAACGATGAGCATAAACAGTATCAGCACACTGACGTATAGGAAAAAGATTCTGTAAAAGCTTTAAACTGTCTTTAGCAGCACTAACGTCAGGATACGGACCAAAATACTCACAATCAATCTTTTTAGCACCACGGTAATAAAAGAGTCTTGGATGCTTTGATTTTGAGAGGACTAAGTATGGGTAGGACTTATCATCACGTAAAAGGATGTTGTAGTGAGGTTGATACTTCTTAATTAGATTGTTCTCTAAGATTAGAGCTTCAGCCTCAGAGAAAGTCACAGTAAATTCAATATGATGGATATGATGAATTAGTGCATTTGTTTTAAAGTTAACTTCTTTTAGAAAGTACGATGACAAACGCTTTTTAAGATCTTTTGCTTTACCTACATAGATGACAGTTTCATCATCAGAATACATTCTGTAAGAGCCAGGACGATTAGGAACTGTCTTTAAAAAACTTTTATAATCAAATTTAATATCAGGCATGATTTGTATCAGAATCAAGCAAACAGCATGAATTTAATTTTTTAAATTTAAGCCAAATTTAAAACAAAAACTCATATGGATAGGACATGATGGTAACCTGTACCATAACAAGTCGCCAACAACAAAGCTAAATCACTAATTGATATTGCGAAAAAGCTCTTACCTCAGGATCAGCATTAAACACAGCAGCAATTTTCAAAAGTTCATCCTTTCTAGGCACAATATTGCCATAGTCACGTGATTTTATCTGCTCGACGGCTTCTGTAAGTTTAACATTAGATTGAGTTTCGTTCTGTGCAAATTTAAATTCAAAAACAATTCTACGTTTATTTGTTTCTACTATTAAATCCACTCTACCCTTAGCTTGATGAACCTCAGAAAAAACAGTCTGTTTTGCTCCTAGCAGGTACATTTTTACATAGTTTTGCACTGCAGCTTCTGAATTTATAGGATATTCATCGTAGGTTACAGTGTTTACAATGGTATTTAACAGACTAATAATGTCTTCTACAGAACCTACATCTAAGATATTTTCATTAGCTATGTTTGTAACGTCTATTTTTTCTTTAAAGAATTTTGCAGCTAAAAGCTTATTTAGAGCTTTATACACCTCTCCATTCGGAATACCTAAAGCAATGATATTAGAATCAGTTATTGATGAACGTAGAGTTAAATATCCAGTCTGACACATCAAAACACTTTGATTGATATCTGTTAGTGCAGTTGGATTTTCAAACTCATCATCAGTTACTTTTACAATAATGTCTTTATTTAAAAAATCAAAAATATTAAGTTCATGAGATGTTAAGTAATTAGCCAGAATAGAGGGAACTCCTCCATTTGAATACCAGTATTCACCGAACTGAACTTTTTTCTTTTTATATACATTTTGGAAAAAATTATTAACAGACCATGTAGAGAATACTTTTTTCTCATAGTCTTCATCAAAGCAGTAGCCATCATAATTCTGAGCTAATTTATCAAGCATAGATTCCAATTGCTCATCTGTTACATTATCTTCATTGATATTATATTCATAAGCTGTTGCAAGCTTGAGATAATCAAAGTAGAACTTTCTTATCTCATCTTTTGTAAAACCGATTAACTGAGAGTAAGTGCTATCATTTGTAATATCATTAATGTCAGAACCTACAGAGAAAATTGATACGTTTTTTAATCTGGTAACACCAGTGACGCCTAAAAATCTTACAGCAGCTTTTCCTTTGATTGCTCCATAAAACTCTCTTAAACAATCTTTAAAATCACCATATAAATCAGGATTATTGATGTTTGCTGTCATCTGACAGTCATATTCATCAATTAAAACCACTATTTTCCTTTTAGCATCATTTAAAGAATCTAAAAGATTTTTTATGGCAACATTAGGTTCACCACTTGCAACATACCCTTCAACATGATTCTTGTAGGCAAAAGCTGTAATGTAATCTGTTAACTGCAATTTAAACTTATTAAGATCTTTAAATGCATAATTAACCAAATTTATCCTCAATACAGGATATGTGGTGTCTTTCCACTTATCATAAATCCAAGTTCCTTTGAAGTAAGGCTCTATACCTGATTCAAATAAAGTTGCTATTGTATTTAGTGTTAGAGATTTTCCAAAACGACGAGGACGAGAAATAAAGATCCTGTTTGGGAGTTTTGCCAAATTGTAAATGTATTCAGTTTTATCAACATATATGCAGTCATACTGAATAAAATCAGTAAAATTCTCGGTAGAACAAATTGGTTTCATTTGAAATATCCTTTTACCACTATATATATTGATATTACATAAGATCTATTAAGGTTAATAGACAAGAAAAAACAGAGCGATTATATTTCACTGCTCACTCTGAGTGTGAAGATCTTACAACAAAATTTACTAGCACCTAAGTAGTCTAAATACTCTTTACAGACCGTTAATGATTTGGACGACTTACTAGCATCATATGTAAACGAGTAAATTGTAAATTCTATATTCAAGTCAATTATACAGTAAACAGATCTAAATTACTCTTAGCTAAAGTTTATTCTCAATTCCCTCAAGATTCAGATTAAACCTGTCATAGTACTTAGGTAGTTTTGGCAAGGAAGCGTCAATTTTCATGATCATCTGTGGCATGAAAGGTCTTGCTCCTGTGGTAGGATTGTACATCTCTAAGATCTTGTAAAGCTCTGGATAAAGTAGAGGTTCGTCTAAAATAGTAATATCCTCGCTCTTATCAAAGGTCTCTACATAGTTAGCTCCTAAAGATTGTATAAATGAAGAGTCAAATCTCTGTCTGTCATCTTTTTGAGACTTATAGTATGAAAGCGTGTTCTCATTTTTAGCTTCAAGATATTTAGTAGCCTCAGGGGCACCTTCATTGAAGGCAACTTCTCCTAAATAAATACCTCTACAGATCATTAAAGCCTGATTAAAAAGTTTTTTGGTATCAACATACTTTGTGTAGGTAAAGTAACGCAGGAGTGAGTTTACAGAGATTACTGAACGATTCTTTAAATCATAAAGAATAGAGAAAGCAGTAGTCTCATCGGTTGCTACACCTTCACCATTCATCAACATCAGAGAATAAAGAATAGCTCCTGTAGAGTCACCACAGTCATAGGCCTGTTTAAAGATGTCAGCTACAGCATTGATAATTTTTTGGTTATTTCTATCCTGAGATAAAGCGAGTACTCCTACAGCTGTAAGAGCTGGTCCATAATTCTTTTTAGCAGCATTCTTCATGTGCCTCAGACCTTCATCATACAGATTAGAACTGCGTCTAAAATCAATTAATCCTAATGAGTAGTTAGCAACAGGATCACCCTGTTTAGCAGCATCATTGTAAAGCTCAAGTCCCTTTTCATAATCTCTTTTAACACCGTAGCCATGCCAGTAGAGACCTGCCAATCTGCTTTTAGCTGCAAGAATACCTAGATTTCTGGCCTTTCCCCAAGACTTAGCTGCACTTACAGGTGAGACATCATTTTCTTCACCTAAAAAGTCTATGTCACCTCTATATAAAAGAGCTTGTTTTGAACCATGATTTGAAGCCTCATTGACCATACGGATATAGTCTTGAGTATTCATACAAAGTTCAATGCCGTACTCACACATCTTTAATAAAGGATCATGTGTCTTTAAGTAATCCTCTGAATAATCTGTTAAAGCCTCATTAAAATAGTAAATGGCTGAGCCTGCCCCCTGTGCATTACCATAACCTAATAAAGCCAAATATCCCATCAACTCGTACTTACCATGAGTATCATTAGACTTTTCGCACTCACGGGCATAATCAAGTGCTTTTGAAAAGTTACCTGATTTAGCGCTGATCCAGGCTAAATATGGATAAGCCTCTGAGGCGCCATTTTGACCTGCCTGCAAAAAATAGGTTTGAGCTTTATGGAAGTTACCTTCCTGCATGGATTTTACGCCTGCGACTACATAAGACTCTTTATTGGCATTAGCGTACTGAATGTAACCTGAGATAATAAGATATAAGCCCAAAACGAACATCAGGACTAAAGCACTTACAATTAGAGGTGTTTTATGTTCTGATATATAAGTTTTGCCTCTTTTTACAAGGCTTATTTTTGGTCTTTTAGCTTTTTTCTTCATCTTATCTTAATCTTTAGTAACGTTGAAACCTTGTACTGTCCAACAGTTAATATTCTACTTTTTTACTTTACCTAATTTAGGTTAATGTATTATTTTACCTTTACACTAAACTAAAACTAAATGTATAAAAGTGTAAAGTGTGCAGATAAACAAATTTAACTAATTTAATCTACTCTTCTAGTAGGCACCACTGTCAGCACCTACATCTGGTGCATCCACCTCAAGATCTTTGTTAATAAGAGCATTGTCTCTGTCTAAAGTAATTAAAGCGTTTCTTGAGGTGACAGATTCATCGGCTAATGGATTGTCATCCTTAGTATTTAAGGTTAAAGCATTAAAAGGGACGATAGTGATGTCATCTTCTTTAATTCCCGCATCAAGATAGAACTTTTTAATCGCTTCCCCTCTATCTTTAGCTAATGAAATGTTATCAGCATTCTTTTCCATATCATAAGCATAAGCTCTTATGGTTACCTTGTTAATAGATTTATCAAGTTTTATGTACTCTAACTGCTCATTTAAAACCTGCTTTGATTTAGCGGTTAACTCATGTGATCTTACTTTAAAGACTAAAGGTGTCATCTTTACATCATTAAAGTTAACTCTGATTAGATTTTCCTGGCAAGCAAGGTATTTATGATAAGCAGATTTAAAACCTAAAGGGCTGATAGCTGGAATTATGTTCTGTCCTGCAGCTAACTTAGAATCTGTATATGGCATTAAAATCTGATTACCGTGAGACAGTTCAGACAGGATCTTCCAGGATAAAGTTGGACCTACATATGGGTTAAAGCCAGGATAGATTTGAATTCTACCTAAACGTCTTTCAGAGCTTGCTGTATGCCATTCTGGCTTTGTAGCTATAAATCTCATGAAACTTGACTGACCAATACCTAATCTTGGATGAATGGTCATATTAGAGCGTAAAGTACGACCTGAATATGTCATAAAATTGGCAAAACCATATTCAGGGATGTCAAAGATAAGTGAACAGCTTAATCTGTCACCGTTATTTGACCACAATTTCTTAGATGACGGATCAATGGATGCCTGATATCTTATCTGAGCAAAAGCTGACATTGAGACAACCGCTACAGCCATTGCTATTATCATTTTTAAAACTGTAAGTTTCTTCATATACATATCTCTAAGTATCTTTTACATCTATTGAAATCTAGAATTCTGTAAAAAATGTTGTTCAGTACAAAAATGTTAGACAAACTAAAAATCACAAAACAACTGTAAAGCAAAATAGTTGCACATTACTGATTTGCAGTTCATTGTGTAAACAGTAGTGAACGTTTTATGAACGTTGCTCTAAGTGGTAAAATTTGCCTTTAAATCAAATTATTGCCAAAATTCTATAAATACAAAGCTTTATATATTTTATGCAATTATAATGCCTAATGTTTACCTATATTCATATAGTGAAATCATTTGACAACATTGTCAAAACAAAGGGTTCATTCTAGTTTTATTCAAGCAAATATCAAAAATCATGGCATAATGTAAATAAACATAATGTTGATTTATTACTTAATAAAGAAGGAAGTATTATCCTCTTTATAAAGAGTAAAAAGATATTCTCAAAACAACTTAAACACATTTCTATCTATTTAATTGTAATATGAAAAGATTAGCTATATTTGCCTTTTACAATGAAAAAGGTCTTATAAATGATTATGTTGTGACATACCTAGAATATCTAAAAGAAGTAAGTGACAGCATAATCTTTGTAGCTGATAACGAACCTAATGTTAAAGAACTCAGCAAGATCTACCCTCTAGTTTCTCATATAGAATCATATCATCATGGAGAATATGACTTTGGTTCATATAAGATAGGATTTAATTATGCTAAAGAGCATTATCTATTAGATGATGTTGATGAAATTATCTTATGCAACGACAGTTGCTTCTGTGTAGATTCATTAAAACCTGCCTTCGATAAGATGGATACAAAATCATGTGACTTTTGGTCAATGACTGCAAGTAATGAGTATGAACTACATCTGCAGAGTTTCTTTTTAGTAGTTAAAAAGAATTTATTTAGTTCAGAATTATTTAGTAACTATTTAAATAACGTAAAACACTTAGATAACTTTTTGGAAATCGTTAAAACTTATGAAATTCCATTGAAAAAAACTTTTGAGCAGAAAGGTTACAAAGGAAATTCTTTTATAAAAGCCCCAGAAAAGTTTAATCCGACTTTTTTCCCTATTAAGTGCATGAAAGCTAAGATGCCTCTTGTTAAGAGAAAGATCTTTACTGAAAGCCATGCTTGCAAAGAATCATTACTAGAGGTCATCCTCTATCTAAAAATAAAACATAATGCTAAATACAAAAATATTTTGAATTACTTTAACGTAAATAGTCTTATACCTACATGGTTCAAGTTCTTCAAACCAAAATTCTTTGCTTTTCTATTTAGAATTGAAATAAGTTCCAAAGGTTTAGTAAAAATTAGAATTCTTAACATCCCTTTTATCATCTTTAAAAGAAAAAATAAGAATCAATAAATTGCATCACACAGAAACCATAACTCCAATTAAGGATGACAACATCTGATATCTATGCTCTATTATTAAGTTGCTTAAAGAATGGATAAGCAAATACAGGCATAAACACAGCAGTAATAACAGATGACTCAGAAACACCGTAGAGAATAACCACAAAAAAGATCAAGACAAACTTATATTCAAAATTTCTCACTGCTCTAGCGATTGTCATGAATAGCATTCCCAAGAAAAATATTGAAGCTAAAATACCATTATAAAGTGGGAGATAGAAGTATGTGCAATCGACCCACAGCCTCCAATCAGCCTTATTAGGAAATTTAATAAAATCAGCATAGATCTCATTAAATTTACCAAATAGGCTTAACCCGTAAACATTAAATGCCTTATTTCCAAGCTCAAATCTAGCCAAAATTTCACCAGGAAAATTTTTCAATATATCTCTAAAAGAAAATGTAAATGCAACATAGTATATAAGGATGACAAATACAACGAACAATGACAACAAAAAAACTAATAGAACCTTGTTATATCTATTTGAAATTTTGAAATTTATTAAGTAATTGCCACATATACTGCAAAAAGCTAAAACTACAATTACAACCGTTGAAGTGATCGAATTAGGAACTTTATAACAAAAATAAGATAAGGCTAGAAAAACAAAGAGATAAATAAAATTTACTATATCTTTATACAAAGACAAATATATGGTAATAAGAAATGCACATAAACCTAGTCCATTAGGATGGCTAAATCCCAAAGTATATCTAATTTCTTTAGCTCGATAGAAAGTAATAGCACTTTTTAACAAACCAAATTCATAAGATAAAATAGTAATAATTACAAATATAAAAATTGCAAATAATACAGATTTATAAAAACAATTTTTATCTAAAAATCTACATAAGAATAAAGGTATAAAAAAAAGATCAAAAGCAAACGTCGTATTTGCATATTTTTTTAAACTAAAAGAAAAAATAATAAAGACAATGCAACTACAAAATAAAAAATAATCTCTAGACTTTTTATACCAGTTGAAAAAGAAAAAGCCTACAAATAATACAAACAAAAGATCTGAAAATTTCTTTTGAAATGAGAACAAGGTCTGATAGGTATATATGTAAGGTGTCAAGTCAAAAAATCTAAACAACATCCACAGACCAATCAGTACGTAAATTGAGCTCTGAATAATTCTTACAAAAAGATCTCTTTTTATGATTTGTAAACAGTTCATTTTGATGAAGTTATTACACTGTAGGCAATGTCAGCTATAAAAATAGCTGACTATATATTGAATTGAAGTTGACAATCAAATAATTAAACTTTGTATTTATTCAAATACCACTCAACAGTCTTAATGATACCTGTATCAAAGGTTTCATCCGCTTTCCAACCTAACTCTGTTGTTAGCTTGGTTGCATCAATTGCATAACGCAAGTCGTGACCTGCTCTGTCCTGAACAAAGGTAATTAAGTCAGCATACTTGCCTCCATCTTTTCTAGGACATTCTTTATCTAAGATTGAACAGATGGTGTTAACAATAGTGATGTTATTTCGCTCGTTGTGACCACCAATGTTATAGGTCTCACCTGATACACCTTTGTGGAAGATTAAATCAACTGCTTTACAGTGGTCTAATACATATAACCAGTCACGAACATTTAAACCTTTACCGTAGATTGGCAGTGGTTTTAATGCCATAGCATTTTCAATGATATGAGGAATTAACTTCTCATGGTTCTGTTTAGGACCATAGTTGTTTGAACAGTTAGATGTAGTTACATTCATACCATAGGTATGGTGATATGCTCTTACGATTAAATCAGAGCTTGCCTTAGATGATGAGTAAGGGCTGTTAGGAGCATATGGAGTGGTTTCTGTAAAGTAACCTGTTTCACCTAAAGTACCATATACTTCATCAGTTGAGATATGGTGGAATCTAGCATCCTCGTAACCAGGCTTTACCTTAAATGGAGCATCCATCCAGTGACGTCTTGCAGTTTCAATTAAAGTAAAGGTACCCATGATGTTGGTTTCCATAAAGATTTTTGGACCTTTAATAGAATTATCAACATGGCTTTCTGCAGCAAAGTGAATTACACCACGGATATCATATTTGATGAATAAATCTTCGATTAACTTATCATCACAGATGTCACCTTTTATAAAAGTATAGTTAGAGTCGTTCTCACACTCTTTTACATTGTTTAAGTCACCTGCGTAAGTTAACTTATCTAAGTTAATAATGTGGTACTCAGGATATTTCTTACAGAAATATGGTACAAAGTTAGAACCAATAAAACCTGCACCACCGGTTACTAGAATTGATTTTGTCATGATATGTATATCCGATTAAACCTACTTTTTTAATTGAAACTTGTCTGTTGTTATTTTTGCATTATAAAGAAAAGTCAGGTACATCCTTTAGAGAATGTGTAATTCTGTCTTTTTCAGAGGTTAATACTTTGTCAGCAGGGATTTTCCAGTCAATGTTAAACTCTGGTGCATCATATCTCATTCCCCACTCAGACTCTTTGTTATAGAAGTTATCTACTTTATAAGCAAAGATAGCTGTTTCTGAAAGAACACTAAAGCCATGTAAGCAACCGTGTGGCATGAATAACTGTCTGTGATTCTCATCAGAGAGTTCTACTGCTACATGCTGACCGAAGGTAGGAGAATTCTTTCTGATATCTACGACTACATCCAGAACTTTACCAACTAAAGCACGTACTAGTTTTGCCTGACAGTACTCGCCTCTTTGGCAGTGTAAACCACGGATTACACCATAGCTTGATTTTGACTGGTTGTCCTGTACGAAGTCACAATCAATACCGTTTGCTTTAAACTCTTTTTCATTGTAGCTTTCAAAGAAATATCCACGAGGATCATTGAATACTCGTGGCTCTACAATAATGACACCTTCAATTGGAGTCTTAATAAAGTTCATGTTTTTCCTCTAAAACTTTAACTAAATAATCTCTATAGTTACCTTTCTTTAATTCATCAATTAAAGATTGCATCTGTGCATCGTTAATAAATCCCTGCTTATAGGCAATCTCTTCAATACATGCAATCTTTAACCCCTGTCTCTTCTCTACAATCTGTACAAAAGAGCCTGAATCCATGAGTGAATCTGGAGTACCAGCATCAAGCCAAGCGTTACCGCGGCTCATTGGTACTACTGATAATCTACCTTCTTTTAGGTAGATGTTATTAAGGTCTGTAATTTCATATTCACCACGAGCAGATGGTTTTAAGGTCTTAGCTTTCTCTATTACATCTGATGGATAGAAATATAAACCTACGGATGCGTAGTTCGATTTTGGATGAGCAGGTTTCTCTTCAATTGAGACTGCTTTTCTGTTCTCATCAAATTCAACTACACCAAATCTTTCAGGGTCGGTTACGTGGTAAGCAAAGATAGTAGCATTTGTACCACTGTTCTTCTTTACCTGGTCATTAAACTCACCGAACTGGCTTCCCATGTAGAAGATGTTATCACCTAAGATTAGACATACATCTTCTTTTGAATCTCCAATAAAGTCAGCTCCTAAGATAAAAGCTTGTGCAATACCATTAGGCTCTTCCTGTACTTTATACTGTAGATTTAAACCAAACTTAGAACCGTCACCAAATAACTTTTCAATATTTGGTAAGTCTCTTGGGGTTGAGATTACTAATATATCCTTGATACCAAACAGCATCAGTGTTGATAAAGGATAGTAAATCATAGGCTTATCATAAACAGGTAAAAGCTGTTTAGATGTTGTCTTGGTTAGTGGATATAGACGTGTGCCACTTCCACCTGCTAATAATATACCTTTCATATAAATCGCCCTTGTTTGTATTTGTCAATATTATATACGAACAATACATACTACTAAAATAAATCTTATTTGCATGTGAGGTAAGACTTTAATTTTTGAAGTCTTCGCCTTATTTTTTCTTATCCAAATTTTTAAGTTTCATTGCAAATACAGGAATTTTTAATACTTTAATAAGTAATTTATTTTTTTTAGTGATTCTGATTGTCAAAATTGATGACATTACAATTTTTCTTACATTTAACAATAAATATATTAACTGAGAAACAAAAACGTTTGTCGTGCAATCGACAATTTTATACCCTTGACTTATAACTGCATACCCACAAAATCTTTCAAAGATGTGTGCCATTTGACAACCTTCATGTGTAATATCAGGGCTTTCAAAATCATCTTGTGTAAGTTTTAAACTTTTTACAAGTTCTAAAAGTTCAGCTCTGACTATAAACATGGTTCCTGCAACAAATTTATACTTCTTTAGAGGGAGATTATGAGCCTGAATAAACTTGATTGTTTCTCTATAAGCATCATGATCATCACATCTTTTATTAAAAGTAGAAATGTTTGGTCCGTGCATACCAATTGACTTATTTTCTTCAAGTCTACTCAGCACTTTATTAAAAGTTTCTTTGTCTTTAATGAACTTTAATAAAGCATCACGCCATCTAGGGCCAGCAAACCAAGCAAAAGATTCCCTTGTAGGAATATCTCTTTTAGTATGTAATTTGATTACATAGCTATAGTCACTTAAATTCACTTCATTTAACACATGAACGAAAGGGCCTAAATCAAAACCTAGATTTTTGACGACTTCAACTTTTGAATTTGGAAATGTTTTTTTTATGTCATCGATTAAATTTGAATTATTTTCAACAAGAGTAAAAAAGTAATCACAATCTTGATCTGATAGATTTAAAAGGCATCTCTTTAACTCAGGATAAAGAAATTCATAATAAATGTGAGTATGTACTAAAAGACGTTTCACTGAATAACCTATTGAAATTAACAGAACCTGAACAGATAAGTTTAAAACAAAGCTATTTTAACTTACTAGCTATTAAGATAAAAGAAAAAGCTGTAAATATGAACTTTATACCACAAGATATAAGGAGCTCACTTTCAAATCTAAATTCAAAATGACCAATATGACCAAAAGTTGCACAAAATTGACTTTCGATAATGATATAATTACAGCAAAATTTCACAAGGTCGGGAAAAGATGGATAAGCAAAGAGAACAACGTAAAGATATTGATGGATTAAAGGGTATTGCTATATTAGGTGTTATCTTTTATCACCTATTTGACCTTTTAAAATCATCTCACTTATCTCAATCTAATATTTTCAACGGTGGTTTTTTAGGAGTTGATGTTTTCTTCGTTGTATCAGGATTTTTAATTGCGAGTTCAATTTATGGCAAACTATCCCTTAATGAATTTTCATTATGGTCATTCTATAAAAGAAGATTTTTTAGAATTGTACCTCCATTGGTAATCATCTGCTTTTTCTCACTAATCCTCGGTTATTTTCTCTTGCTGTCTGATGTTTACCGCGAACTAAACATCGAAGTTGTAAATGCACTTTTAGGAATAGGCAACTTTAGATTTGCTAATGTTGGAGGATATTTCAGTCTAGATTCATCAGACAGACTCTTGCTGCACACATGGTATCTTTCAATTACTATTCAGTTCTACATTTTATTTCCTTTATGTTTGGTTCTCTTGAGTAAGACTGTTGGTACTAAGCGTATTCCATTAGCAACGTTGACTATGTCTGTAGCACTGTTAATTGTATCTTGCATAGTGTCTAAAAATGGTAAAGGATATCTTTTAACACAATGCAGAATCTTTGAACTGTTCTTAGGATCTGTTTTATTCTTCTACAAAGATCAAATATTTTCATTAGTCTTTACAAAATTCAAAGCCTTACCTGCTGTTGGTGAATTAGCTGGAACAATTCTTCTTATTACGTCAATCTTTACTGTTGAATTGTCTGATGGAATATGGACTCCAAAAACTTCAGCTTTAACAATTGTTGCTACTGCATTAGTAATTTTATCTCACAATAAACACTCTATAATTGGATTCAAACCGTTATCCACACTTGGTAAAGGTTCATATTCGCTATATCTATGGCACTGGCCTTTATTTATATTTGCCTTGCGTTGTGATTATTTAAATTCTCCATTAAAACTTATTGTTATTTTCGCAATAATTGCTTTAGTTTCTGCGTTCTCATATAAATTTATTGAAAAGCATAACTTTAAGATCATAACAGTGCTATTAATGTACGCAGTTTGCTTTGCAAGTTATGTTTATTTTCATTCTGACAGCAGACCAAACTACCTATCAAGTTTTACTGTTGAAGATCTTAAATTTACTCAAATCGCTCCAGAATACACACCAAAAGCAATATTGGCTGAACACGACAAGGTTGTGTGGCATTATGGTCTACAAAAAGAAACTCCTCATATATTCTTTGTTGGCGACTCTAACGCAGGTCACTATAAATATTACTTAATGACACAAAATAAAATACCTGTTTACTTCTTGTCTGTTCCGGCGTCATTAGCTTATGGAAAAGAATTTGCTTCTATGCAAACAGAGTATTTTATTAAAGGTCAAGATAGAGCAGACTTTTATGAACTTTACAAAAAGACGCTATCTATTCTAACTTCTGGCGATAAAGTTATTCTTTCAAACAGATGGGATATTATGTTTGACCTTTATGTTGCTGAAAAACAGATCAATAAGACAGATGCAAATTTTGAAAAGTATATTGATGACATTCTTCATGACTTGGATGAACAGATCACATCTCATCCACACCTTCAGTTCTACATTGTAGGACTAGCAATAGTAACAGATAAAGCACATTTAAACTTTTCAAAGCTTGACTTAACAGGTTCTTTCTTATCCAAGATAATCAATGTCAAAGAGTTCTATCAGAGTAAAGATTACGTTGAAAGAAATGAATTAGTTAACAATAGGCTTAAAGCTTATGCAAATTCTCATAGCAATGTAAAATTCATTAACAGAAATGTACCAATAAACCAAGGTAATGGAATTTACTCCATTTTTGAAAATGGTGGTCCTATTTTCTTAGATGCAACACATTACACTAATCGCGGTGGTTGTGTTATAGGAAAATACATCATGGATACAGTGGTAAATGACAAATAAATCAGACTTTACACTGCTGGTACCAATTGAAACAAGATTAATCAATAAAACAGAATACTAAATGAAAAGAATAGCTGTTGTTTACTTTGCTTATATCAATAAAGATAAAAATTGGAAAAGAATAATTTCTTCCCAGCTAGCTGATCTGAAAAGATCAGGTATTTTAAGTGAAGCAGATCTATTCATTGAAGTAAGTGATCCTAACAATTTAAATTCTGTTCACTGTTATTTTGATAATCTAAAACTATATTGCAAAGTTGCGTACCACAGTAAAAATACTTTTGAATACTATGGTCTTCACAAAGTTTGGGAACTATCAAAGTTAGATTCGAATTATGATTACATAGCCTATTTTCACACAAAAGGCATGAGTTATAAAAAGAGATGTTCATTAGGTCTAACTTCAGGAAGAAATCCAAGAGAAATTGTACTAACATACCTAACCTTCAAAAACTATAAAAACACAGTTAGCGTATTTGATACTAATAAAGGTATAGTTAAAATTGGTGCTTTTCCCAAAAAAGATGATGACAGTTCTGATAAGAGTGGTTGCTTTATTTGGTTTAACTTTTTCTGGCTACGTTGTGCATACGCAAGAACTTTAGAAGAACCCATTATTACAGATAATAGGTTCTACTATGAAAACTGGAGTTCTAAAGATGTCGGAGAAAGAGGTGATGCTTACAAGAGACTTTCGTTTTCCTTATATTCAAAATCTAACAAAGGATACACTATTCACGAAGCATCAGATACATTGAAGCACCTAAATAAGTTATACAAATATTTATGGCCTCTTTCAGCATTGTATTTGAGAGCAACTTACAGATAACAGTAAGCAACAGCTCAGATAAACGAAATTTACCATTCAATCAGACTAATGCTTTTTGTGACACTTAAATTTCATCTTTAATCCTAATAAGCAGAGAACAAAGTGTTCATGATAATATGTTAAAGATAAAATTCTTTGCACAAAGGATAACTTTTGATGCTCAACTCCATCATACTTTATGCAATATTTTCTATCTGATTTAAATAGCTTTTTAATAAACTTTGAGCTATGAGAAGTCAGTGATTCAAGGTGCTTTACTGATATATTTGTTATTTTGTAATTTACTCTACCAGCTTGTTGGTTTCTTCTAAAAAGGAAATGATCTCCATAGAATACTTTAATTTCTTCAGGTATTACGAAATAATTCCTTTTTAATCCAAAATAAGCAGATCCCCAAAATCCTGTCATTTTATCCATTATTTCGAAATTTACTTCACTATCTTTAGGATATTCATCGAAATCTGACTTTGGAGTGTTTGTTGCACAGTCAATTCCAGCCAAACCTACATTTTTATCAGACTTAGAAAAGAAGTCATCCACAGCCTTAAATAAATTTTTTGGAAGAATTAGATCATCATTTAAAATTCCAAAAATTTTGTATTCTGGATTTGAGAGTTTAATTCCAAGATTCCATGCAGGATTTACAAAGAGATTTTGCTTTTGAGTAAAAACTCTTACCTTGCTAAAATTAGAGTTGAAGCCTTTACAGGAATTATCAATAACAACAACTTCGCCAACAACATCAGCCCCTTCGAGTTCACACAGAAGTTTATTCAATACGTCCAAATCTTTTTGCATTGTAGGAATAATAATTGATAGCATTTTACCCTCTTATAACCTCTGTATATATATTTTGACTAACTAAAATCAAAAAATTCTAAAATCTAATTTTTCATTTGAACGTTAATCTTTTACAGATCTTTCAACGTTTATGAATAGAACAAGATCTGGATTTTCCTCTTTTAGAACATTCAAAATTTCATCAGGTGCTGATGTTTGCCTGTGCATATGGACAACAGTTCTAAAATACTCAATTGCATATGGTGTAAAGTATATGCCATAAGAATCTGTGATCAGCATGATTTTTCTTTGATCTTGAGCTGAAATGTTTACATATTTTGATCCGAACTCTTCAATTGAATTTGGGTCATACTTTAATGAATACTCTTGTTTAGATTTAAAGTTCTGGACTTTAATCTCTGGCTCATTAGCATTTATGATCAGTGCTTCATCCATGATATTCTTTTGAGGGTTGCTTATATTTCTGATCAAATCCCCATTTTCATGTTTAGAAAATGAAAAGTTATATTGTGTCTTTTGATAATCTTCCAGTACTATTTTCATTACATTATCAAAAGCGATATTTGCACCATATCGATTCCAATGGGTATCGTCTGTATAGTAAAGTGATATATTAGCTTTTGGATCTTTATTAGCACGGAGAACATCATAATTATCAATCACATTAATACCTTGTGATTCAAGGTATGGTTTAATTTTATTGAAAAATCTAAACTTACCTGGTTCTCTAATGTATGGATTCATGTACTCAGAATAAATTCCATGCTTATCTGGTCCAATCACCAAGTAAACAGGTGCTGAAGTTGATGATTTTATAGCATTTAATAGAGCTAATTTCTTACTTACCATGTAAGGAGAAAAATTCATACCTTCACAATGCTGAGAGTATACAGAATCAGCTGAATTTCCAACAAACAACCAGCCTTTAATGCCGTTTACTGTAAATTGAGAATTTGTAAAATTAAAATCAGTAAATACAGACTGCATTGGCTTGTATAAATTCTCAGTCACCGGTAACTTGAACAATAGTCTATCGTTATAAAAATTTACTAAGTTCTGAAAGTAAGCCTTATCACCAATCCTTGGAAAATGGTTAATAACTCTGTTTTCGCTTTTAACCACATAATCATTTGGGGTGATTATAAAACCTGCTATTGGGACAATAAACATTGAAGCAATAAGAACCTTTTGTAATATCTTTATCATCGTATTTGCCTCAACTAAAAATTAAAGTAAATGAATGGGTTTTGAGCGCCAAAGAAAAGGACAATTACAGATAAAATCATCAGAAATGAATTAACTGCAAAAGCACCATTGTGAGTTACAGCTTCTTTTGCGTTTGAAGAGTTAAAACTCTTTAATCTAAAGAAAACTAACAGACATCCTATGATAAGAGCTAGGTAATTAAGAATTTCTCCATTACATACGCTTTGATTGTCTGTATTAGATAAAAAGAACATGACAGATAAATAATCAAATGCTTGAGAAATGTTGTCAGCTCTGAAAAGCACCCAACCAATTAGAACGACTAAAAGAGCATATGCATGGGTTAAAAACTTAGGTATTTTGTTTAAAAGATCCCCTAAGAAGATTCTTTCTAAAATTAGAAATAAACCATTATATAAGCCCCACAGCACGAAGGTCATATTTGCTCCATGCCATAAACCACACAAGAAAAATACCACGATTAAATTTAAGTAAATTCTGTGAGTAGGAACTCTAGAACCGCCTAATGGGATGTATACATAATCTCTTAACCATGATGATAGAGATATATGCCAACGTCTCCAAAATTCTTTGATTGAACAACTGCTGTATGGAGCCATAAAGTTCTCAGAGAACTTGAAACCTGCCATTGCAGCTAATCCAATAGCCATATCAGAATAAGCAGAGAAATCAAAATAAATTTGAATCATATACGCAATAGCACCAATCCAAGCATCCATAGTTGAAAGGCTATGAACGTTATAAATAAACGCCATATTAGCTAATGGAGCAACTGAATTAGCAATTAAGATCTTTTTATTTACACCTAAAATAAAACGGTATAAACCATAGGTAAATAAATTTGAATCTAATCTTCTAGAACAGAGATCGTCTTTTACCTGCTTATATCTAACAATAGGACCTGCAATCAAATGAGGAAACATAAAGAAGTATGTTAAAAAGTTAATTACATTACTTCTTCCATTTAGTTCCCCTCTGCTAATATCAATCAGGTAGCTCACAGCATGGAAAGTAAAGAAACTGATACCTAGAGGTAATACTTGTTGCTTAGCATGCAGATTTTCTGCAATTCCCCCATCATGAAGAAGAGATACTAACCAGAAAGAATACTTATAAAATACTAAAGCTAATATATTGATAGTAACAAAGAACACTAATGCAATAACTTTTAAAGTGTCATTTTTTCTTTTAGCTGCTTCTAAAGCATATCCAAAAAAGAAATTTAAAAATCCATATGCTAGTAGGACTTTTAAAGAATGAGTACCACCGTCAAAAATATAGAAAAATAAACTAATTAAAATTAATGTTAAATTTCTAATCACGTTCCATTTCTTAGACAAAAAATCTAAGACAAGGAATAATGGTAAAATAAAAAATATAAAAGGAAGACTTGCAAATACCATATTTTATCTTTACTTAATCAAAATTAGTCTTAGTACAGTACGAATGGCGTATTCTACAACAAAACTAAAAAATCACAACTTATCAAAACTTCTAAAAAAGCAATTGCCTTACAAATTTATCAGCACGAAAGTTAATATACACAACTACAGGATAAAACCAGCTGAATATATGACTAACGATTTGGTTAAAAGTAATCATAATCATCTGATAACATAATATTTTCATTATCTAATATCTCTTTTTGCAGTCGAGAAATATCTCTGCTTAATTTGCTTTTAATTTTTGCTTTATTCTTGGCTCTCGTTCTCGAACAAGATGATAAAAACTCAGATCGTTTTTTACTAAAACTGTCAATTGAAACTGTAGCCGGATCTATTTGATATTCTTGGTTATCATCTAATGACATATCAAATGAAGTAATAAGATCAATATCAATATTATCAACTACTGACTGATCTTGTTGGATTAGATTTTTAACCTCTTTATCATCATATTCATTCATGATTTTAAAGACTGAATCGTCATGCTCTAAATAATCTAGACAGATTATAAAACCGTAAACAAATCTAAAAGAGCCTCTATTATAAAGAGATCGCCAAATACAAGATCTTTTATATGCTCCTTGAACAATAAAATTAGAATCAGAGAGCTCTACAAAAAATGACTTTCTAGGATAATTTAAATTTATCTCAAAAGATTGTCCGTATGATAAGGAATCATCATTATAAAGAACTGACTCTTTGCATGATCTATACAATTTTTCAAAAGATGAATGTGTTAGGTCTGAGAAAGTATTACATTCATCAAGAATTGCAAAGTAGTAGTCAAAGGCTTTTAAAATTGATTGATATGCTTGCGATCCCTGTTCAACTACATAGCCTCCGTTAATTTTATAAAAGCCCAGTTCAGATGTATCCAAAAGACCCGATCTAAAAAGAAGTGTTAAATAGCATCCTATCTCATACATTGGAGAAAACTTATTTATTGATGTTTTGCATGCATAGATATCAGCAACTTTAATCAATATATATATATCATCTTCATTATCTGACTTAACTATAGAGCTAACTGCTTTTTTACAAGATTTTTGAATTAAAAAACGACCAATTTCACTTTGTTTATATAGTAAGAAGGGAAGAGCTTTTACAATAATATTTTCATGATTTTTGCTTCTACTCTTATCGAAATAGATCTTCACAGGTAAATTTGAGTTGCCTGAAAGATAATCATCTAAAGTATTTTCTAAGTCACTTTCATCATAATTAAAATCACTTACACCATTTGATAAAGTAATATCAGAAAACACCTTGCCAACATCGTGAAGAAGAGCTAAAAAAATTAACAGTATATGAAGATCTTCTACATTTAAATCTTCATATTTAAAATTTGTGTACTTTGATACTTCAATCGCTTTTAGAGCAACTAATAAGCTGTGTCTTAAAAGTCCCCCACAATCACAGTCATGAAGACACTTTGATGCGGGAGCTATAGAAACAACTTTCGCAAATCTGAAAATAAGAGGATCAATAAGATCAATTCTACTATCTGTAGATATAGATGATGTAGTTTTTATAAGTTGCAAAATTACTTTGTTTTCAGACAATAACTCACTAACAGTTCTATAAGAAAACACTCTAGAACCATCTTTTCCAAGAACTAAGAAGTTATTTAGAAGATTCACTATATAGATATCACTCTATCTTATAAAAGATTCAACTGTTGTCATAAAACTAAACAATTCAGTGACAAAGACATTAAAACTCAAAACAAAAATTCAAACAATTTAATCTTATGAGAAAATCAATGTTCCTATTAAGCAGATTGCCAGAAGAACAATAGCAATTGACTCTAAAATACATATCTTCTTATACTTTTTTATTTTTTTATCCCTTTTATAGAAATTAGCTTTGTAATCAGGATCAAAAATTCTAGAAATACATTCTCTGCTATCAGCATACAGTTTTGTATGATGTAGCAAATACTCACGTCTCGCAAAATAAGGATCTTTTGTTGTCAATTGTGTTCTTGAGCCATTATCAAATTCTCTATGGTTATAAAGAATTTTATCAATTCGGTAAGGGAGTAAACCAGCCTCAACAAAGGACATCCAAAGATCATAATCCTCAGTCCAGCTGTACATATAAGACTTATATTTTCCAAGCTTTATAAAATCAGATTTTCTGAATAAAGAACTGTTTACAATGCAGTTTCCGAAAATAAAGCTCTCTTTATTAAATTTTGGAAGATTCCAATCCTCATTTACGGCACCAAACTTTCTAGCCTTACAGTAAACAAAGCCGACATCAGGATTTTCATCAAATACTTTAACTGCTTTCTCAATATATATTGGTTCAATTGTATCATCACCATCTAAAGGCAGAATATAGAAACCTTTAGCTACGTCAATAGCTTTATTTCTAGAATCTACTACACCAAGATTAGTCTCATTTTTTAAAACGACAATATTGGTATACTTTTTCTTTAATTCATTTACAACTTCAAGGGAACCATCTGTTGAGCAATCATCTATAAAAACAATTTCGATATCTTTATAGGTCTGATTTTCAGCTGACATAATTGCATCAGTGATGTATTTTTCTTGATTGAAACAAGGGATAATGATTGAAACTAATTTTGACATATTTCCATCAGTTAAATATTAAAAGTTAATCCGCTGGCAGATCTTATTAACTTGATATTACTTTAAAGATTAACAATCAATGACTAAAAGCCATTGACTCCTATTTTAAAATTATATAAGTTTTACAAAACAAGTGAAAACAGTTACGATATTTAGATAACAAAACAGTAAATTTCATGCAACATACATACAAAAAACGTAACTACTCAGAACCTACCCTAAAACGCTCTAAAGCCTTACCATTAAAAGCAGAGGTTAAAGCTTCAAAGGCATCTATACCTTTTTTCCTGGCTGTGCTGAGGTAGGATGTGATCGTTAGGTAGGTCTGAGCTCCTTTAATTGAACGAAAACGTCCTGAAACCTTTGATTTGGTTTTTACATTGCGAACATCTCTTTCAGCCTTGTTACTGTCAAAAGTTACAGCAAAGTTATGAATAAACAGACATACCGATGCCTTGAGTTTAATCAGTCTCTCAATCAATGAACGTTCTTTACCTTTCTTACGTTTGCCTCTTTTTATAGGCTCCGTATTATCAGGTGGAGGACATTCTATATTGGCATAATCCATGATTTCATCATATTCTCGCTCTAAAGAGCTGATATGAGAGACATCTAAACATGTTTTATTCTGTTCAATAGCCTTTTCTTTAGCAGTTTTCATAGTTAAAAGCAGATTGCTCAGTCTCTTTGCCCATATATGAGAAGGATTATTCTCACTTGCTGCAATTAACTCTCGTAGCAGATGAGCACAGCATACAGCGTGACTGATGTTTTCAAATCTCCAGTATGATCCACAGCAGTCATTAACAGCAATACCACTGAAATTCGTTATCACGCCATTGTCAGCTATACCAATCTGTCATCTTTTCTTGTTGACTGTAAGGTACGTATATTTCTCATTTGATGAGTTATGCTCCCATTGAGTAGAGCCTTCAACTCTGACACCTGTCTCATCGAAATTAACTACTTTAGAGCCTATTAGTAACTCTCTGATTTTTTGCACTACAGGTTTTACCTTAAGTGCACATTTCTCAATCATTGAGCAGATTGTTCCCTCTGATAGAGTTACATTGAACATGCCATCGATTATGGTTTGAATTCTATCGGTACTTACAGCTCCAAAGGTGATAAGAAGTCCTGAGATAGCTGTAAAGCTTCTCCATACTGAATATAGCCTCTTACGTTCTCAGGAAATTCTCCCTTGAGATTTGACTCTCCACAGGACAGTCTATGGCTTTGACTGTCTGATGCTCTATAACCTTAGTATTGATTACTGCTTCTACCACATATCTCTTTTCGGTACATTCAAATACTTGTCCGTTTGCTGAGCATGAGCTTAGATATGGACAGGTTTTACATTTTTCTGGTAAATGTACCTTTACCTCATCAGGTTCATGTGGGAGCTTCATGTTCACTCCTTTATGACCTTCCTGTCCACCTGTCTTTCTTCCAGTCTTCTCTCTTAGACTTCTGTTTTTATTTGCTTTCTTATAGCCATCACTTGATGGTGGTTTTGAGCTGTTGTGTGAATCCATGTTCAGTTGTCGTTGCAGCTCTTTTATGGTTTTCTGCAAGTCTGAAATTGTTTGCTTCAATCCAGAAATAGTTTGTTCCGTGTATGAAATGATAGCGGTTTGCTTATTATTCTGCTCCATAACTCCTGAGAACATGGCTATCATCATTTTGATGATGGTTGACAACGAGAGCACTAGTACAGATAAATCTGCTGGAGCTTTATCTTTTGCTCTTTGCAAATCTGCCCTGCATTCTGTTTTAACTCGTTGAAATCCATTTAATCACCTTAGCTTTTTCTACTGCTGTTATTATACCAACAGCGATTTTTAGCATTAGTGATAGCTCAATTTCAACTTGATGAAGCATCTCAAAACGATCTGCAACGATCTTTTAAGATCGCTACAGATCGATTATAAGAGAAAATGACAAAACAAAGGTCTTAAAAAGCAACCCTCTATAATCGCGTTATATGCGTTTATAGAGCGCTTTTGAACAACCTTAAGAAAAAAGCATTTAAAACCGACTTTGTGAGCTTCACAATGTAATTTTCTAAAGAACTCACTGACTGTAAAAGACAGTGTAAAAAGCTATTGTGCTACTCAGAACCTCTTATGGGGGCAGAGTAGTTACTAAAATTTTTAAAAATTACAAAAATCAATCATATCTTCAATAAACTCAATATCAGAAAAATTTATTCTTTTAGAATGCTTCTCAAATACTTTAAAAGTATGATCGTTACTTATATCATTTCCACAAAAGAACACTTTTATTCTTTTAAAAAATGAGCACTTTTGAGGGTTAAAACAGATCCTTAAATTCTGGAGATGTTCTAAATCTCTAATAACATTTTTATAATAATCTTTTGTTACTACATAATTATTGCATTCATCAAAATGCCCTATAGAAATTATTAATGCTAATAAATACTTATCATTTACAAAAAGTGCATTTGTAGATGACACAAAATAAGGATAAACCAAATAACAACAAGGAGGTTCTCTTAGCTTTACAATTATAGGTTCACCATTCATCATAGAACGTAAGATATAATGGTCATATGAATTTTTGAATGTCCGACTCAATACAAATCCGATGTAATTATATTTAGAAAATAATAACAATACTGCAAAAGAAATTAATTCTGCAATGCTAAAAACAAAAGAAATTGCTAAAGCACAACCTAAATAATCAAACAGAGAAAAGTCTTTTGCATAAAACTTATCTGAATTTTCTTTTATCTCTTGTATTTGTAGATCTGGATTACGATTATCATCATTAGTTGTAATAATGGTATTAAAATAATCAGATGTCAGTTCATCATGGTTATTTCCATTAAAAGAAACAACTAAACCTATAAAAGCAATAGTAAACGTTACAGCAAAGTATAACGACCTTTTTATAAGAAAAAAATAAAATTCATTTTTTCTCATTTTATTAAAGAGATAATACAAACCACTCAAACAAATTCCTAAAAACCAAGTAACATCATTTAGTTTCATTTTTATTCACATTGCATGCTGAAAACGTTTTTATATTTTTTATTAACTTTTGTAACAATCTTTTATTATATGGGTTTGTGCAATAATAGTTGTCTATTGTAACAACAAACTTGTCATTTTTTTTTATTTTGTATGCGACTTTAATTTTTTCAATCATTAAATTCTCTCTTAATTACTCATCTTTTGCATTTCAAAATTAATTAACAAAACACTTATAAATGTGGTCAAACACTACATTTATTGTTAAAAAATCGATTTCTTTATATGGCTATAACAGGTGTAGATCACAATGATGTTGTAGCCAGTTTTTAACCAGTTTTAGGCAGATTTATCTGCCTTGTGTTGTGGCTTATTTTATTAAGCCACGACCCAAAGCCTCAGTTGTTACCAACAAAGACTTTCTTTAACAATGTGATTCAGAAATCAAACTCTAACGGAGTTTTCTTTTGCTTTTAATCTTGCTACTTCGTCTTACCAGATTAGCAAGCTTGAAACTGTCGTCTATCTGGTTTTCGTGACCTGTAACTTCAAGGTTATCAGGTACATCATTACCTGTAGGTTCAGCCTCTTTGTAAAAGATACCAATGAATCTTTCATCGTTCTCTATTTCTGACATATCTTTAGTAAAGAATGCTTTTAGGAACATGAAGTTGGTTTGAGCTTTTCTTGCTAGAATCTGTAAGCTTTAAAAAGACCATGGCTTACCATTGTAGTAAGGTACATGCTCTCTAATGTAGCTTAATACATTGCAGGCAATCTTGGTGTAGACAGTTGAGTTCTCGATGTACTCTTTATTT
>OIYF01000040.1_pt1 | contig 71949 bp, 87 predicted proteins | sample 1587971 | NCBI WGS metagenome assembly OIYF01 (sample SAMN03283248) | human gut metagenome | biome: human-associated habitat; material: feces | host: Homo sapiens | place: Peru | collected 2012 | reverse complement strand
GCGGCAGCGGTGACATCGGATAGGGTAACGGATATTGACATTGACATAGTGATTTTTTAATTTACTGGGCTGTTGGTGATGGGCCTTACTGGGCCTTTCTAAGCCTTACTGAGCCATTGATTGAGATTGCTTGATACCTTATCGCTATTGCTGTAGGTATTGCTGTGCTTGCTGGACTGCCTGTTGGTCGGCACCGGGGACGATGCCGTCTTGCGGTGGCTGTTGCTGCATTGCTGCCTGTTGCGCTTCAAGCTCTGCCTGCTGGCTCTGAATGTCCTGTAAGAGACGGTCGGCAAACGGGGCGTTGAGGTTTTGCAGATACTGTACGACATTGATAGCACCAAGTTCGAGGAGCCTGTCGAGCTGGTCGTTGATATTGTTCTGATAGGCAGCGGTGGCAGCTGCGTTCTTGATTGAAATCTTGAACTTGATGTCGCGTGCAGCCATGCGGTCGTACTCCAACGTGGAGGTGTAGTCGCGATTGAATATGATGCGTCCGTCTTCGTAGTACTGCTTGATCATCATGCACTTCTTCTGTGCGACGTTCTCGGTGAACGACTCGATGTCCTTCAGGATTGAGTAAAGTGAGGTGGAGGCATTCTGTGACTCCTGGGCGTAGCGTGAAGCAGAAGTTCCGGCTGTAGGAGTCTTACCCTGCAAAGCACCCGACACATTGGAAACCTCACGGATGAGATTAAGCTCAATCTGTAGGAGTTCGTTGGTGCCGAGATTGACAGCGTTGGACGTAATGACATCGGGGCGTGAGTTGGGCAGAGTAGCCTTTGGGGTGTAGAATATCATTCCGTCGTACTCGGTGGCCTGTTCGGCAAACTGGTCGGGTGTCATACCGTCGAGTACCTGCGTAGGCACGAGCATAAGACCCTTGGCAGAGGAACGTATCGCCATATCGTTCATGATGATAAGGCGGTTGATGTAGCGCTGCTGGTCGATGATGTTGCCCATGAAGGGATGAATCTCGCCGTTGATGTAGGGATAGAGCTTGACGGTGAAAGGATGGGACTTGAAGTCGTAGGGCGACTCGCCACGGCAGAGGACAGTTCCGTCGGGTGCCATGTAGGTGTAATACCAATACTTATCTGCCACCTTCTTGGCTGTGATATAAGCCCGTTCTTCTGGCGGAACACCCATGAGGTCGTACTGACGCTTGCGCTCGGCGTTCTTGGCGTTGAGCTGGGCAATAAGAACCTTGTCGTCGCACTCGATGCGGAAATAGGCATCAGACTCGTTGGTGGCAATAGGGTCGTAGCACTGATAGCGATACTTCGTCTCGGTAGTCCACGCCTCAATGACACGGACGCAATGGCCACGACGCGACGGAATGTCGAACGAAATGTTAGACAAGTCGTTGGTGTCGTTGTGCAGTGTGCCCTCGGTGGAAGCGTCGTCGGGGTCGATATTGAAGATGCGGTTGAGACGGTTGACATCAAGTCCGTACTCGTCCTTGGCAAACTTCTTATAAAGGTCTTCTCTTGAAACGTCATGAAGCACACCGATGAGCGAGAAGTCAAGGTGTCGGGGGTCGGAACCACCCTCCCAGAAGACATAGTTAGGCTCGACATAATCAGTCCATGAGTCTTCAATCTCCTGTTCGCGGTCTTCGTATGACTCACGGCAGACCACTACTCCACCGATGAGATAATCTTCGAGAACGTGCTTGAGAAGGTCTTCCATCTGCGTGTTCTGCCAGTTGCACTGCATTGTGGCAGACATCATATCGGAGAGAGACTGTGAGGAGCGTGTGCGTGCGAAGCATACAGGCTCGGTGCCCTGCTTGGCATAGAGTCCGACGATGGTGTTGAGGATGGAGACCATGACGTTGTTGGAGAGAGGAACAGAGCCTTTCTTCTTGAGATATTCGCGCTCGGTATAGTCGTAATAGAACCCGTTCTTGTAGACCCTTACGGTGTCGCCCCACTGGTCGCCGTAGCAATATCGCTTAGCCCGGTCGCGTGCGAGGCGTACAGCTTCAAGATTGTTCCACGCCTGCCAACAGCGCTGCAACAGCCCGTAGTCGGTATTGCTGCCGTGCTCACGTTCCATGCGTCGGCGCACGGAGTCGAACGTCTTGCCCGAGGACGGCATAACACGTGATAATGTGGGTATATTCTTCTGCATATTCTGTATGTAATAACATTGAGTATCAGCGCAAAAATACGTGAAAAACAAGCCCTAAATGCCGTGTTTCGTCCTACAGACGAAAGACGGAAAAACAGTGATAAAAAACTAAGATATTTGCGGTTTAGAAGTCAAATCTAAATTTTACAGAAAGAAAAATGGACGAAGAAAACAAGAACAAGAATGACGTTGCACCCGGACAGGATGCGATGGCACCTCCTGTGGAGGAACGTCCGAACCGCAAGGCTTTTGCGGAGCGGTTCGGCAAGCGTCACAAGGACATTGACTTTGAGGACAAGGAAGCGAGGTACGGTGCGATGAACGATGATGCAGACGCTCTGTCGGCATACGAGGAGAACGGCCGTGCGCTGAGCGAAATGTTTGACAACAACCGCTGGCTTGCAGCAATGGCCATGGACTTGAAGGACAACCCCGACATGAGTCCGATAGAGTGGATGGCTAAGCAGGGCATTGACATCGGCGCAGCCTTGGAGGACGAGGAAATGGGCAAGAAAGTGGCTCAGCATATTGCGGACTTCCAGCAGAAGAAGACTGACGAAGAGAACCGTGAGAAAGAGATTGCGGAGAACCTGAAACAGTCGGCAGATGCCATGGACGAGCTGGGCCTTGACGATGATGCCAAGGCAGACCTGTGGGAGAAGTTCTTCAAGATGATAGGCGAAGCGGAGGACGGCAAGGTGTCGGCAGAGACATGGTCGCTGTTCAAGAACGCGCAGAACTATGACGCTGACGTGGCTTCGGCTCGTGAAGAAGGAGCTATGCAGGGACGCAACGAGAAGATTCAGAACAAGGTGAAGCGTTCGGAGAAGAACGACCTGCCCCCTACCCTTAACACCAACGGCGGTGCTCAGCCCAGCAAGAAGAAGGGCAGCAGCTTCTGGGACGGATTGGTTTAACGAATTATTAATTTAAAATATCAGTAAATGGAAAAGATTATCAAGTTTGTTAAGAGCGGAAGATTTCTCATGTGGATGCTCCTCATGATTCTTTCGGTAGTGACAGGAGGCGCGTCGCTTATGGCTGTAGGTGACGCTGTAGCCCCGCAGATTGGCGACGAGGGCCCAGACCCGGCATCGGCAGAAGAAGCAAAGGCAAACGAGCCAGTGGAGGCTGGCAAGAGTGACCTTAACAGCCCTGGCGGTAAGCAGGACGGACAGGATTTGACAGGTTCGCAGGCATCATCAACGCAGCTCAAAGAGGGCGATATGATTGATGAGGAGTGGGACAGAAACATCGTGAAGTTCTATCCATACAAGACTCCTTTGCTCAGTATTGCACGACAGGTGGCAGCTAAGGTTGGTATCAAGAACTGGACTGCCAAGCACATGCGTATCGGCGGTGAGACCCTCGACGGCAAGACAACGGCAGCCATCACTGGTGGCGACACCATCGAGCTGAACTCGACCAACTTCTCGGGTTCGCTGCGTCCGTTCTACAAGTGCTCGACCGTGTACGTGCCCGATGTGGAGGGCTACAAGGAAGGTTCGACAACAGAGCGTGAGGGCATCTTGCAGCTGTATGTAATCGAGTCGAACGGCAAGAAGGTGACACTACAGGCCACCAACGGCAAGGCCAAGAACAACGGTACACCGTCGACAGACCTTGACAGCATGACCTGCCCGGACATTCCTTCGGGTACGGTATTCCTCGTAGGCTCAACCGCAGCAAGCGAGTCGCAGCTCATGGTTCCGCCCGAGAACTCACAGCCCCGTGAGAAGGAGGTATATGTACAGAAGAAGCTGCTCAACATTCTCTTCACCACAGACTTTGAGAAGGTGCAGACCAAGGTGCCAATTTCGGTGAAAGACCTTAAGGCAGACGCAATCATGAAGTACAACCTCCGTGCAGAGCGTTCGTACTGGCTTGGTACAAAGAAGCGCTTCAAGGTGCTGACCGAGGACGGCGCTGTAGAGGACGTGTATATTGCAGAGGGCATTCTGCCACAGCTGACGAACGCCTACGCTATCGGTGATATTCAGAAGTGGGAAGACTGGATTGCCCTGTCGAAGCTTCAGTTTACGGACTTCGCAGAGAACAACCACGCCTACGTATTCGCCGGCAAGAACTTCATCGAGAACATGGAGAAGATGAAGATTGAGAAGGACGGCAAGAACGACATCATCAACCACGACGAGTTTGACCTTACCTTCAAGCGTATCAAGGACACCTTCGGTACATTCGACGTAGTATGGGATCAGACCCTCGACCTCATGCACATGGAGGACTTCGCCGTTATCGTAGACCTTAAGGCAAGCCGTCGCTACGTACGTGTAGCCAACAAGGAGCGTACCAACGACATGTCGAAGGGTGCGGGTGCTATCCGCGACGCCAAGCGCTGGATTCACGAGGAGTCTGACTGTATCGCTCTGCGCGGTTACAACTCGGTGCTCGTAGGCCCAGAGGCTAAGATTTCGAAGCTCGGCATGACCACACTTCGTACTATCATTTCGGCTGCAAAGCTCCCCGACACTCCGGCAAAGGGCATGAAGGTGGCTCTTACTGAGGACTACACCGCTGGCGACGTTCAGTATGACAAGGGTTCGGTGTACTACTACAACGGCACCAAGTGGGAAGCCTACAAGGGCCAGGACGTAGCCGCCTAAAAAGAAGTTGTTAATAAAAAATATTGTCCCGACAAGTCCTCGCTGAGCCATTGAGAGCAAGCTCCATTGCTCAGTGGGGGCTTTTTAATAAAAACAGAAACAGATGATTAAGATATACAGACTGAAAAAGATTCAAAATAACGCTTCGCATGTGCTTGAAGGTGCAGGTGGAAACACGGTGCGCTATAACTTCACTGGTGGCAATGTGATTGCCGGAACATGCCCCGAAATCTCGCTGAAGGGAAAGTACTTTCAGGACTTGCTCGAAGCGAGCGAACTGTTCAAAGACGGTACGGTGGTGCTGGTGCGCGAGATTAAGACCTCGGACGACGTAGAGGAAGTCGTGCCGGAAGAGAAGCCTAAGAACGTGGATACGGCAGACTCGGTGACCACTCCCGATGAGCTGCTTGTGTACATCAACACCAACTACGACAAGAAGTTTACCGACCCGAGCAAGGCTCTGGCTTTTGCTGCCAAGGAGGGAGAGGTGTTTGCCAATCTGAACCTGGGGTAAAGGGGCTTTGGTGATTGGAACTGAGCCTTACTAAGCCTTACTGGGCCGACTAAGCCTTTGGTGAAATGAGGGAGTGGAATATATGAGAGTTGCTGATAAACATTAAACACTATTGGATATGACCGTAGGAGATATAATAAAGGAGGTGAAATGGTGTGTTGACCACGAGACGAGGGAGGACTCGAAGCTGAGTGACGGCGGCGAGGACACCTACATGGACAACATCATCAGGGCGAAGATAAACTATGCTCTGAGGTGGTTGGCTGTAATGACTGGTCAATGCACGAGTAAGAACACGGGCGGTTCGGGAGGGCTGAGTGTGACACAAAACTCAGTCATAGCATCGGTGAACGACGTCGGGGAGGTGACAGTGCCTGCTGGAATAGCTGCTGCGGACATACAGCGTGTGAGGCTGAGCATATGGTGTAAGGCGGCAAAGCCTGTGGACGACACAAGCGACGACGCGATGCTGATGTTTGACGACACGGCAAAGGGAACAGTAGAAAGGCCGCTGGCAACCATAGTGCGTGGCAGCACGACAAGAATACTGGTGCAGCCGTGGAAGTCGGGATGCACAGCCGAAATCTCGTATATCGGAACCAATCAGACATTGTCGGGAACACCGAACGACTCAACGAACGTAAACGTATCAGACACTCAAAGAAATGCTTTCATATACTATATCGCTTACCTGCTTCTGGCTGCATATGAAGACCCTGGTGCACAGACTATGCTCAGCATTGCGGTTCAGAGCTTGGGAACTAACACACAGAAATAAGATGGAGACAGTCAGAACAACGTATGATGCCAAGGAACTGGCATGGACGAGCCCTGCACTGAGACTGGAGCGTGACATCTATCTGATGATAAGCTTGAAGAAGAAGGGCAAGGTGGTGATAAGACAGAGCACGGACGGCAAGAAATGGCCACGTGTACCGATAGAGCAACATAAGGACACGAAGGCTTTCTGCCTACGGATGAATGTCGTGCCGAAAGTGTTACAAATAAAGATTTACACATCAGAAGAACCGGAGGAAATAAAGTATGCCTACATTTAGAAATGACGTAAAATTAGGAACGAAGGTGCCCTTAATTCAGACGGACGACCTTGCAGACAAGTGTGTGACAGCAGAGAAGCTGGCTGAGGGGAGCGTGGATGCCGTGAAGATAGCGGACGGAAGCATCACTTCGGACAAGATTGCTGCTGGCAGCGTGACAGCTGAGAAGATAGCTGCAGGGAGCATAACGGCTGAGAAGATAGTGGATGGGACTATTACTGCTAACAAGCTGGTGAAGGGTATGTTTGACGGCATTGAGGACAAGCTGAAAGACGGAAGCATCACTACTGAGAAGCTGAAAGACAATGCTGTGACTGAGAACAAGATTGCTAACGGAAGTATCACTTCAAGCAAGATTGCTGCTGGTAGTGTGACAGTGGAGAAACTGGATGGTGCTGTGGCTACAGAGGAACTGAGTAATGCTGAAATTGACAAAATGTTTGCATAAAAAGGAAGGAGGAAAATATGACTAAATACTTGGACAATGAGGGGCTGACTCATTTCACTGGAAAGATGAAGGAGTATGCTGATGGTAAAGCTGGTGAGGTGGACAGCAAAGTGACTACTCATGTTGGCAACAAACAGAATCCTCATGGTGTGACTAAGGCACAGGTGGGACTTAGTAAGGTGATTAATGAAACACAGATACCATCGAACCAGAAAGGTTTTGCAAATGGTGTGGCTACACTTGATGCTAATGGTAAGATTCCTGTAGCACAGATGCCTACAACAAAGACTATAAACGGAGCGTCAATTTTTGGAAGTGGTAATCTTCAACTAAGTGCATCATTGTATAAGATTGTGGATAAGTTGCCTACAACTGGTATTGATACCTCGAAGATATATCTTGTACCAGCAGAATCTTTTACAACCAATAACTATAAAACAGAATATATTTATCTTGGTGACCCAAATAAGGCGTACGATGAATCTAAGTGGGAAAAGATTGGTGATGAGAAAACGAATAATATTACACCAACTCCTGGAGGTTCAATAACAGTAGATACTGCTTTTAATGCTACATCTTCTAATCCTATAGCAAACAAAACTGTAACAAAAAAGTTTGGGGTGGTAGATGATGCACTTAAGGCTAAGGTGGCACAAGAAACCTATGATGCCAAAATGGCTACCATAGATTCAAAGCTGAAAACACTGGAAAATAAAACTATTGATGTTGACGCTGAACTGGGAGATACTTCTAATCCTGTTCAGAATAGGGCTGTGAATGCTGCTGTACTGAATTTGAATACTGAAATTGGTAAGAAGGCTAATTCTTCGGACTTGAATGCTGCTACTGGTAAAATTACTACATTGGAAACTAATGCAGCTACAAAGGTCATTGAAACAGGAGAAGGAAATGGTATTAGTGGCATATCTAAGTCGGGTAATATCATTACAGCAACAAAGGGAAATTTTTTGACATCAGCAGCTGGGCTTGCGACAACTGCGGCTTTGAATGACGGTTTGGCAAAAAAGGCTGATGTTAATCATAATCATGATACTACATATGCTGCCAAGAAACATACTCATCCAGAGTATGCACAGAGTAGTGCACTTAATGATTATGTAACTAAAACTGCGTTAGACGGAAAGAACTTCTTGACAGCTACATCGCTGAATGGTTATGTGAATGAAGTTCAGCCAGATGGAACACAAAGTGGAAATGGTATTGCAAATATAACTAAAGATGGTAAAGTCCTTAAAGTAACAAAGGCAACTTTTCTAACTGAGCATCAGTCATTGGCAGACTATGCTACAAAAACGTGGGTAGGTGACCAAGGCTTTGCAATTGGTACAATCCCAACAAAGGTAAGTGATTTGACGAATGATAGTGGATACTTGGTGGATACCGTAAAAAAATCTCATTTTAATGAACTCTATATAGAAGAGTCTCCAGTATCCAATGGAATTGCAGATATATGGATAGATAATACGAATAAAAAAGAGCTTTGTGTAAGAAAGGCTAAGTTTGTAAAGCCAGAAAACCTTGAGACTGCTATTAACAACTATGCGTCAAACCAAGGTTATCTCACAAAGGAGGATATGAAGGAGACCGTCGTCATTAAGCTGGTGTCAGACAAATCAGCGTCTGATACAAACTTGAATGGGGCAAAAGTTACTGTGAAGAGTGGTGACACAACAGTGAGCACACAGACTTGGCAGGGTACTCCTATAAAGGTTGAGGTGCCATGTGATAAGGAGGTGACTATAGAAGCTGCTGTTGTAAAGATGTATATGAAGCCACAGGTGTTGAAGTATGTGCCTTCGCCACTGTATAACAGAGAGGTGACATTTACGTATAAGGCTTTGAGTCTTGGAACATATATCATTGATACAAATAACAATTTTACAGATAGGGATTCATGGGATGGAAATGAAGATACAGTTGTAGGAGTTGCTTTAATCACAGAAAAAGTTGCTATTGTCATTCCAGCGGGTTCAAAATACCCTCTAATGTGGAGTGAGCAAAAACAACTTGTTGAAGGAGCTACAGTAGCTAATACAGTAAGTGATGCTATGGGTGATTTCAATGGCAAAGCCAATACAGAAGCAATCGTATCTACACTTGGCACCAAAGCAGGAGCGGCATATTACTGCTATAACTATACCTTTAAAAATGGCAAGAAAGGCTACCTTATGTCAGCAGGTGAAGCTCAGGAAATGTTATTGAATAGAAGTAGCATAGGTATCCTTTTAAATGCTATAGACTCAAGTTCTGTTAATTTTGAGGAGGGTTGCAAGTATTGGACATCAACACAAAGCGCTAGTGGTATTATTTGGATTTTAGAAGATGCAATTACTCAGACTGTGTGTAACCACACTGGCCCATATACTATCCCCATCTATTCACTATACGACTAAAAACAAAATAAATTATGATAAAATCATTTGGAAAAACCGCTGATTTCAAGGCGTTTGAAAAGAAAAGCGAATATATGTATCACATTGCATGGGCAAAGAAGATACAGACAGAAAAGAATGAAGAGACAGGAGAGGAAAAGGAACTGCCTCTTTGTGACTACTGGGTTGAGGTATTTTTCTACAAGCCAAGGATGAGCAAGGTGATAGAGAAGATTGCTGAGTGCGGAGAACCTGCCAGCATGGAGGAGATAAAGGAGATAGCCGAAGGTCTTGGCGAGAATGTGCTGGAAGCAATGAAAGAGACGCTGCTGGCATATATAGACAAGTATGATGAGTCGGAAGATGTGGACAGCTTCTATATCAACGGCATACGCACTTGGGCAAAGAAGAGTGAGCGCATGGGTTTTCAGCAGAACATTGCTGACAAGGTGGCATTGGGATTCAAGGAAATCACTTGGTGGTTTGACGGTGTGCCTATCACTCTGCCATGTGACAAGGCTGAACAGCTGCGTCTACAGCTTGAAAATTATGCCTTTGACTGCTTCAATGCAACTGCACGTCATAGGGCTGCTGTGGAGAAACTGGAGAGTGTGGAGGATGCTATGAGGTATGACTACAAGAGTGGTTATCCAGAGAAGCTGAGGTTCAATGTTGAATATTAATTTGGATTTAGGATTATGATAGGACTAAGTATTATTGCAGCATTGCTGTTTGTGGTGATGCTGATTGTAGTGATTAAGGAATATGGTGTACCAGAAATGGTATCGTCTATCTATTATCTGCTTGGTAAAAGTGGATGGGTGTTTCAAGTTGTGATGGTGGCAGTAGGCATGCTGATGCTTATGTGTCTGCTGGACTGTGGCAAGGGTGTACAATGTCTGGCTTTCCTTGCCTGTGGAGGGCTGATGTTTGTAGGTGCTGCTCCAAGGTTTATGAATGAGGACAGAGGGGTGCATAAGGCTGCTGCTACTATATGTGCTATGGCAGGGATTAGCTGGTGTCTGAGTGCAAATTTTGTTATGACTATTGCAGCTATTGTTGCTTATGTGATAGGCATTGCATGTATTAAGGGACTCAGAAAGTATGCACTGTTTATTGCAGAGGTGGCAGCTATAGGCTGGACGTTCTTGACTTATTGGGGACTGTCATTAGGTATTATCTAAAAAACAGAGGATATGGCAAAGTTTGTAGGAGAGAATGGATTAACACATTACACTGATAAGGTAAAGGCTCTGATCAAGAGCAAGACTACTGACAGGGAAGGTGTGGCGGATGGTGTGGCAATGCTGGATGGAAACACAAAGATTAGGGACAATCAGCTGTGGGATGCCACTGAGAGTAAGCACGGACTTATGACAAGTGAAGACAAGAAGACATGTCAAGAACTGAAGCAAGCAAATGAGTCTGGGGCACTGGTTGATGTTCCTATCTTTGAGGAGTATAATAACGAGAGTGTGACTCTGATAGAGAATGTCACACCAAGCAGTGAAAGTGGTTTTGCAGTGTTTCTGAGTAAGATGAATCGCTTTGTGCTGTGTATTATTGAAAGTGGTACTGGCACTCGTAAATACTATAAGAACTGGAAGGAAATGCGCAAGGAGGGCTTTGGCAATGGTACTCCTGAGAATGGTAATCTGTACTCGCTGAAGGATAACAGTAAACCTATGCTATATATTGGCAATGGGACTACAATAACTCCTGTGACGCAAGGAGCTATAGAGTCAATAAGCAACGGGGAGATAGACCAGTTGTTTGGGACGTAAGAAAAAAGAGCACGAGGGATTGATTTTCCTTCGTGCTTTTTTTATTGAGTATTGAGGAATAGAGTAATGAGCCTTACTGAGCCTGGTTAAGCCTATCTAAGCCTGGGATAATTTGGAGGAGTTACCTCTCCCTTTATTTTCTTTACTCGATTCAATCCAAGTCAGCAACCCCCTCCTGTATTATCATTTCAATATTATGGTTGGCAAATTATCATCGGCCCACTTCTTTCTCAGAATGTAGAAATAAATAGAACCACTACAAATTGCCAAAGCTTAACTCTTTTCATTGTTTTATATATTTAAAAAACTCTATAATCGTATTCAAAGCTACCTAAAAACCTACCGTTAATATCTGAATAATTGTACCTAAATTTAAAACCAAGAGCTTTAAATAAACGCTTCATTTCGCTGCGTGTAGCACCGTATCTTCCAGAATCAATGAGTTTTCGTTGGTCTATGATTGCTTCTTTCTTTATGTTACTTAACATTTCATCAAAATCTTCCTTGGATATACTACTACAATCAAAATTAATACGATAATTATAAGAATACACCCAATTCATAAATGTGACAGAAAACAATGTAGTATATTCATCAATAACTATAGGCATCTGTTGGTTCATTTCTTTAGCAGCCTGTATATACATCTGTTTACACTGTTGTCTTTCTTTTGCTGAAATAGACTGTGACATGATATTTATACTCATAATCACAGATAAAGTTAATAATAATAATCTTTTCATACTATTCCGTTTTTAATGTTTATAACAAATATGACATGGAGTTTTGTGCATTTTTTTTGCTTTTTCGAGACTTACCTGCTTTATTTCACAGCTACAGTTGCGCAAACCTTTGCAAGTTGCAGACTTATGATAACGGCGTGCGTGTGGGCCTGTGCATATATAAACATTGTCGCCGGCTATGCAAGCGAACAGAGCTAAAGATAGAAGTATTGTTTTCATAAGAGTTATTGATGTATTGCTGCAAAAGTACTAAATATCAATGATACAGACAAGATTATTTTGCAAAAGTCGTGTAAAACGTTTTACAAATAGTGTTTAGCTACGGGATAAGAGGCTTGCGCGAGAGAGCCGAGGAGATAGCAAGGGGATTCTGTATTGAGAGGAATACTGTAATAATCGGAAATGTGGCTGACGGTGTGGAGAAGTTCGTGGGTGAGGGTGTTGAGGAACTGAGAGGGAGAAGACGGAGGACAGAGAACGATAAGGGTGCGGTGGAGAGAGACATTGGTATAGGTGAAAGCAGTGTCGGGGACGGACTGGGACACAAGGAGGCAGGCATCTTCAAGGGGCTGCGAATGACAGCCGAGAGATTGAAGATGTCTGCGGATAATGTCAACCTTGAAGGGAGGGACATTGTAGAAGATTTGCACCGTCCAATCGTAGGAAGGGAGGTGAATTGTTGCGAGCGCATAGGCTATGAGGGGTCTAATACGTCTTCCCATGGGATTGGCGTACCGGAAAGGGCGCAATCGGCATAGAAGCGGTTGAAGACAAATCCGTCGGGCTGATCTTCATCATCGACGTAGTCCTTGACAAAGAGAGCAAGGGCACGTTCATCGGTGATGGAAGAACCGTAGAAGTCGGCAAGAGCCATATTCAGGACGTAGACATGGTCGTAGGCAATGGCATTGTCGAGAACGATGCCGTACTTATGAAGAGTCTGCTCGACCTTCTCCTTAGTCCAAGGCGTGATAGGCTTGTTGTCGCGACGCATACGAGAGACAGCGAAGTCGTGCATACGGCGTGAGAAATGATAGCCGTAATGACGGAGGTAGGCAAGCATTTCGGGAGGACGGTAGTCGTACTGAGAAAGGGACTGACGAGGTTTCATTTGAAGAATAGGGATTAAGAGGAGAATGCCTTTTATGACATTCTCCTCGGGTTAGACATTAATAATCATAGTCGCGACGTTCGCGTGGACGGCGATAGTCGGGATAGTCGTCACGTTCTGGTTCGTGACGCTGGTTGCGATAGTCGGAGCTGCGATAGTCGGGCATAGGACTGCGCTCGCCATAGCGCTCACGCTTGATAGAGTCGAGACAGGACATGACCTTGCCTCCATAGCGAAGCATTTTCTCGGCGTTCTCGGTGAGTTCAGAGAACTTGTCCTCGGTGATTTCAACAATATAGTTCATAGTCGTAATGATTTTAAGTTTCAAAAAGAAAGGACGCCTTATGCCTTAGGTTTGAGAGCCTGCGCAAGCATGCCCTGGATATTGGAGAGAGTACCCTCAATACCGGACATCTTGGTTTCGAGCTGGGTTATCTTCTGTTCCTGCGCCTTCTCCTTGGCAATCTGAGGATTGAGCTGGGAAAGCATGGTCTCGCACGAAGATACGACGGAACGATGATAGTCGACGCTGTCGAGAATCTGACGCGACTGCCGAAGCATAGCCTCGACCTCAGCAGACATAGCCTCGCGCGACTCGGAAACGACAAGAGAGCCAGAGTTGGCTATCTGGCCATTGGAGGGCAGCTGCTTGAACTCCATTTCGCCGTCAGGAAGTTTCACACGAATATCCACGACAGACTCCATAGGCTGAGGAGAGAACTGCCCGGGCTGATAGGTGGGGAACTTGGGCTGAGGGTTGGAGACAGAGACAACCTGTCCTATCTGTAATTTAGGCTCGCTGTTCTTGTCGAGCACATAGAAGATGCTGTTGGTACGCAAACCGCTGAACATAAGAAATCCTTTCTTTTAGAAATGGTTAGACAATACCCGTCATGACATGAGTTGAAGGGTGTTAGTGTCGCGCTCGAACCAAAACTGGTAAATGCCAGTGCCTGGGAGGTCGGCGACGGTAAGAGGGGCGCCGTTGTACTTGGTTACGGCTTGGGTGGCTCCATTGGTCTCGAAGAGAATGGGGAGCGTACCTGTAGTCCCGGTAGGGACAGCCTGAGCCAGCTTGACGAAGACCGTTCCGCGATAATTAGCCGAAGCAAAGGCATGATTACGGAAGGAGAACGTGACAGCTGTAGCAGACACCGCTACGGCAGTGGAAGCCACAGCAGCGGAACCACGACGGTTGACCCAAGAGAAGGGATAATTCCAAATCATATAGAACCCTCCTTTCTCGTTAGCCCCAAAAGCCGTTGGCGTTGCCGTAGATGCCATACTGAGCAGCGACACAGTTGGGAACAGTAACAAAGGGCTGATAAGGAACAGTCACGGTGTTAGGCTGGGCACACTTGATTTCGCCTACCTCCTTCTGCAGACCTGCAAGAACAGCGTTGACGGGGGCGAGAGCCTGTCCGACAATCTGTGAAGTCATTGCAGACGACTTGAAGGTAGAGTTCTCTTCGCGGAGAGAGTCAATCTTGTTCTGCATTTCGCGCATGACGGCCTGCTGCTGACCATTGACGATAGTCTGTGTGCTGTCCTTGATGGCGTTGTGCAAGTCGCAAGTCTGACGCTGGGTCTCGTAAGCCACGTTGGCAAAGCCACGCTCCTGTCCGGTAGCCACGTTGTTGATGGCAGCCTGGAGAGTGTTGGTCTGCTGACAAGTAGCAAGACGATTCTCGCAGCAACAGTTGGCAAGCTGTTGTGCAATCTGCATGTTTCCCTGCTGGAGAGCATTGATAGTCTGCATGCCAGACATACCAACCTGATTGCCTACAGACTGAACCTGTGAGGTGAGAGCCGAGATAGCCGACTGAATCTGTCCTTCGGTGCAGTTGAGCTGAGTAGCGAGATTAGACAGAGCGTTGCGGTTGCCACCGATAGCGTCCATGAGCAGAGAGCGTCCGTAGTCGTTGTTGATTTCGTTGGCTATGGCACCACGTCCGTTGCCGCCGAAGCCACCCCAACCGTTACCGCCCCATCCCATGAGGAAGAACAGGAAGATAACCCACATAAAACCGCTACCGTCACCCCATCCGTTGCCGTTCTTGTTCATTGCAAGAAGGAGATTAGGGTCGAGACCGTTGCGCTGGAGGAGAGGAGCAAGAAGTGACATCATGCCACCACCGCACTGGCCATCATTGCCGAATACATAAGTTTTTGTTTCAGACATAATAATAAAAGTTTAGGTTTCGCCCCACCATTGGGACTTGAAGCAAATTTACTTATTATATAAGGTGTCGCCTAACGATGCTCAAATGAGGAAGATGATGCTCAAATAAAAACCGTTCTGTTATCACAACAGAACGGCTACAAAAACGATTATGACAAAAAATTAAACGTTAACGCTTATTTAGTTTACAACTATCGAGTTCGGCAAGACTCCATGAGAGTTCCTTGAATCCCGGGGACTTGCGCCCGTGAGGGATGCGTCCTTCGGATACGTAGCGGTCGAACTTGGCGCGTGACATATTGAGGTAACGGCAAGCCTCGTACTTGGAGACACGACGTTCCTTGTCGGCAATCATCGTGCAGAGGTCGAGGAACATGCGTTCCTGCTCGTCAGTAGTGGCACATTCGCCACTATCGATGCGGTCGATAAGTTCGACGAGAATCTTGCGGATAGATTTTAAAAGGACTCCCATGAGGTTATTCCTTTCTATATATAAGCCATATCATGCTTATTATACCTATTATAATAATAAAGACTATCGGATAGAGAGACGGGGCGAGCTGCTTCCATAATGGTAGCTTGCGTTCTACCGGGACGGGGACTTCCGTCTTATTCTCTCTGGCAGCGTAGACAGTATCGTGCTTGATAGAAATACGGTTGCACCAATGGGTAATCACCTTGGTGCGATAGATGGTATCGCCCTTGACAATGGACTCGAAGTAAATGGAGTCGTGCATATAGACGCTGTCAAGGCGGATATTGTTGATATGTACCGTATCGTGAAGGGTACGTTCGAGGACGACGGGACGAGGGGATGAACAGCTGGAGCAGGAGATAATAATTCCTATCCAGATGGTCATTATCACTACGAACCAATAGAAGTCGCTGATAATAGAGCGCAGCCATTCACGCTGTCTGTCGTCGTTTATATTCATAGTTTTTTATTTTCAGAAAGAACACTCTTTGCCTTTTCGAGTAAGGCACGGCGCTGATCAAGACCATTTGTTCCACCGTTGATAACCTTGGTTATCTTGACGATGTCGTCCTTGTCGGCATACTTGTTGAGATTATGTGAGTCGAAGAACCACATAGAAGACTTGACAGCACCGAGAGGCTTTGCGAGGAGTTCAGGATGGTTGACAACATCGCCTTTGCAGTATTTAGAATTATTGTATGCGGTATAATTCGCGCGTCCTGTGATTTGGATAAGTCCACGACCCCGGTACTTGTAGCCGTCGCCATCCTTTTGTGGGGTATTGCCGAGTCTATTGGCGAGTCGTCCGGTATCGTACTTGTCGAAGTAATGGGTAGAGCCTTGTTCTTCGGTGTGCTTTAGGCAGGCAGACTCGTGGAGAATCTGTGCAAGATAGTGACACATGCGAAGAGGAGTGGTAATATGAAAGGCTTCTGCATAGCCGTTAATGTAGTTGATATACTTGTCAACGTAGGGCTCAGAAGCAGGAGCAATCTGAATGACTTGCTGTCGTGTTATCTTCATTTTGTTTCGTCGTTATTTGGTTCGGGTGATAAATGTTTGAATATCTCGAATTTCTCCACAAACTTAACTGTAAGAATATAATAGAGAAGCGATGTGAGCTTGTGCCATGTTGAGCCAGGTGTGCATAGACTTCGCCAGTTGCGTACTATGTTGGTGCCAAAAAGATAAATGGCAGCGAAACAAACGTATTTGACGCAGACGAGTGCTTGTTCTTCGGTGTGCATAAAGTGCCCGACGATGAACATCGATGCTGCCGTAGCGAAGAAGATAAGGCAATAGATGAAACACATGCCAGCCTTGCGCCACGACCAATCCTCACCGTTGAATATGGCAGCGAGCAAGCCGAAGACGAAGTTGACGACAAAGAGTATGAGCATACCTGCCATGAAGTCCTGAATGGGACTCAATAAGGCGAAGAACGCCCCGGTAACTGCTATTATAACGCTTCTAATATCATTCATACCGCAAATTTAACGTACAAGAGGATATGCATTGCGGTGATTCGTCTGTGGAAAAAATAAAAAAAACAGCGACTCTCCAAGGGTCGCTGTGTGGTATTGCTTAGAATTTGTCTTCGATGTTATTGAATGCCGAGCGTACGTCACGGGACAGCGTGCGTGCGTAGCGTTGTGTCTGGCGAAGATTGGTATGTCCGAGAACCTTAGACACAACATTGATAGGCATTCCCTTGGAGAGGAACATCGTAGCTGCCGTGGCTCGCCCCATGTGAGAATGGAGATTGTCGACACCTATCATAGAACCTATGACCTTCAGATAATCGTTGTAGCGCTGATTTGAGAGCGTGGGCAGCTTGTTGCCGTACTTGGCCAGAATGTCGACTGCCTGGGGGAGAAGCTGTAGGACGAAGTCGACATCGGTCTTGGCACGGCGGTCGTGATAAAAATACTTACCGTCGATAAGGTCGCACTCGTTGAAGTCGAACGCCATCAGGTCGGCATACGCCAGCCCGGTGTAGCATTGGAAAAGGAAGAGGTCGCGAGCCTTGCAGAGGTGGGGAGTGGAAACGGTGAGGCTGCGGACGGCATCGAACTGCTCCACGGTGAGGCAGTCGACATACTTCTTGTCGCCACGGCTTATCTTGAAGCTAAGGCGACGATACGGATTTTCCTGCACAAGGTTGTCAATTATGGCATCGTTAATGAAGAGTTTCAGATACTTGTGATAGTTGTAGATGGTGGACTGTCCTATCTCGCGAGTATGCAAGTATTCGTCCATCGCACGGACATTGGCGACGGTAAGGTCAGCGAAGGAATTCATCTTGCCCCATGAGCGCAAGAAGCGGGTGAAGACACGGTAGCGAGTCTTAGTGCTTTCAGACACACGCCGTTTGAGGGTGCGCTGCTCACAGTAGGTAGGAAAATCCATTTCCTCGGCACGTTCGCCTTGATAAAGTTTGGTGATAGAGTTGAAATTGAAGTTGTCGTCGCTGTAAGACTTGCTCACAATCTGGTCGGCTTTGGCACAGAGAACCGCAAGGCGCTTGTTCAATTCGTCCTTGTCTGTACGGCGGACGACCTTGTTTTTGTTATTGTCCCACTCGTTGGGGGCGATTCTTATGCCAGTCGCGAAGTACTTCTGCTTGCGACTCAGACTAAACCTAATTTCCACAGAACCGGGCTTTCCTTCTTCCGTGGCGTGCTTTCTGTCATAAACAATGTTAAATTTCAAAATTGCCATAATGCATAAATCTTTAAAGGTGTTTATAATGTATCGGGAACAGGAACACGCATTTGGTAATACATTTTTTGGCATTTGGTAATACATTAGTAATACATCTACCTCAAAAATACATTCAGAATGCGCGGAAAGCCGATGTATGCAGGTGTACCCGAACGCTGCGACATAAAACGTTTTATACACACGTATATGTATTTAACCCGTTTGTAATCAACAACTTACACGAAGCAAAATACCGATAACGGCTTGATTGAGAAGCTGTTATCGGTATTATCAGATGTAATGCAAAATGTGCTATATGTGATCCGCATGGGATTACATACATGATGCTATAGGTGTCTGATAATCAGTGTTCTCGGCGTTTCAATGCAAAGGTAGGTAATTTTTTGGTAATACAAAAACTATTATATAAAACATTTTACACAAAAACGGGTTTGTGATATGTTAACATGTATAAACGGGGATTTGGACGGTTGCCCAACTTTGCGTATCTTTGTATCGCTTTTAGAACTCACACGCTGATAGCAATGTTACAGACGCAGGTATCCTCTATATACAGGGAGTCTTCATTCAAAGTTCGGGTGTGAGCGAACGGCGAATGGGGACTCTTCTTTTTTTTGTCCCTATTCATGGTCGAAGTGTAAGAGACGGCTAAATACACCACGCATCACTTCGACTTGAAACAAACACTGCAAGTGGGCCCCGGGGCAGAAGCGCAAGAGTTGATTGGAGAAGGCGCGGGAAGGCGGTAGCAACACCGAAAGCTCCATACACTAACTGTCGTTAGCTGGCAAGTGGTGGTGACGGGTCTGATCCTGACGTTTGCTCACCTGTTAAGCGACTCTTTCTTATAGACGGATGCTCAATCCTCTATAAGGGGAGAGTCTGCTCTAAGCCCTCAGCCTTCCGAATGCTCTTTGATAGTTTAGATTGAGAATAATAAATATGATTTTCTCTTTGGTTCTTTCTCTTGATTTCGATTTGAAGAAAAAAATAAATTAAACCCGAAAAAACGTCACGTTGAAGAGAGAATACCGAAGACATTAACTGTGGAATTAGGTTTTTAGTTTGATATTCATACGATTAAATTTTTTCATATTAAAATAAAGAGATTCAAGCGTGAATCAAAAGACTGGCTTCTATTCGTGAGAACAGGTGCCAGTCTTTTTTGTTTACTATCACTGCCTTTTGGGGTGGAGTGGTATCAGCCTACAAGTTGCTGACGGTCGAGGGACTGCTTGTCTTGGTTTTTCTCCAGGATAATGGAGCGAAGTTCCTTGATGATGCCTTCCTTGACGAGCAGTTCGGTCTCGTATTGCTTTTTAAGTTCGGCTACGTCGGGCTGGTCGACGATGAGCATGGCGCCTTGGCCTCGTATAAGCCATTCTGCCGAGACTTCGGGGAAGAGGTCGAGGATATTCTCGATAAACTCCAGTTTAGGCGCTTGTGTGCCATTTAAATAGTTAGTAACGGTTGACGGACGCTGCCCAAGACGGTCGGCGAGTTTGCGTCCTGACAAGTCGTAGTGTCGGCGGACGGCTTCGAGGCGTTCAATGATAGTTGTCATAGTGTAAAACAGTTTATTGATGTATACGTATGTAAAAATATCTAAATTGTAACGATTTTCTGTTACGTTTTCTTGGTCATTTGTCTAAACTATTGTACATTTGCACTCGAAAGCGTTACAGATAACGTTTTATATAAACTTTAACGATACAAATATACAATAAATATGGCAAAGTTGACCAGAAAAAAGAAAATAATTGTCCCACGGGCTAAAATTTCGGCATTGATGTCACGATTTGACTGTGGGCAGTGCATGGTGTACAATGCGTTAGGCTATCGCTCCCAAAGCGATATGGCCAAGAAAATACGCAAGATGGCGATGGACGAGTTCGGAGGACGAAACGTCACGGTGCCGGTTTATGAGGATTAGCTGAAATCAGATATTAATGCAATTTGTTTTAGACCATGCGGAGGTGTCCGCACGTATGATTTTTATTTCCGTTATATGTCAGTCCGGTTCGTGAGAATAGGACTTTTAAAGAATCTAAAACCGACGCTATATGCTGCAACTTTTTTCGACGCAGACCTACCAGGATAAGGTAGATGCGATATATAAGCTGCTCAATACCGATACGGCCTGTCCGATAGAGTTGTTCGAGTGGCGCGTGAGGCGGATTCACTGCCTCAACTTGAAGATTAAACAACGTTCTGCCGACATGGGCAGGAAAGAGGAGATATACTAATGTTCTGGAAGAAAAAGAAAGACAAGGACAAGTCCGAGACTTGGGGCAAGGCTGCAAGGACGGGCAAATGGAGAAGTACGAAATCGTTGATAGCGAAACTCGACAAGACAATGAGTTTGTATATCCGATTGCGCGACGTGAACAAGGATGGGTATTTCCGCTGCCCGACATGTGGACGTTATCTTCCGTTTGCAAAGGGTGATTGTTCGCATCTATGGGGACGTGCTCACATGAGCACCAGGTTTGACCCGGACAATATGGTTATGGAGTGTGCTTACGATAACAGAATGAACAGTTCACATCTGTTGGAGTTGAGTAGATTCTTTGAAAAGAAACTCGGAACCCAGAGATACGAGTTGTTGAGGGTGAAGCATAACCAAACAAAGAAATGGTCGAACTGGGAGCTGGAGCAACTCATTGAGTACTACAGCAAGGAGACAGAACGACTGAAAAAAGAAAAGAATTACGAAGACTGGAAAAATAAAATATAAGATGAAGACAAACCAGATTATGAAAAGACCGCTTGCAAACTTTACTGTTGAGCAGCGGACAAAGGATGGTATGTTTTGCGCGACGGCACTGTTGAAACAATGGAACGAGCAAGATGGTGTTGTACAGCGGAAACTTGACAATTACTTCGCTTCGTCTAAGACGGCTGAATTTATAGATACCATTGTCAAAAGGGAGAATTTAGATACCCCAAAAATGGTGTATGTAAAATCAAGGGCTTCACGAGGCAATGGGGCTGGTACTTGGATGCATCCTCTGCTTTTTATAGATTTTGCGATGTGGATAAACCCCTCATTCAAATATGATGTCTTGAAATTCGTATATGACAAGATGTTGGTCTATCGTAATGAGGCTGGCGAGGCATACAAGCAGCTCGCATCAGCGGTGAAGAAGATTGTAACGCCAAGCGAAATGCAGAAATATATGCAGACGATAGCGAAGGGTATAAACTTCATTATCGTGGGCAAGCATCAGCACTTGATGCGAAACGAGTGTGGAACAGAAGAGAAGCAGCGTGAATTTTTCGAGATAGAACGTCAGATAGCCATGCTTATAGAAGACGGTTTCTTGAAAAGCGGAGACGATGTAGTAGAATATCTAAGAAGGAAGTTTCAAAAGAAATTCTTTTAGAAAAATCTTTGCTCATATATAAATTCAAGTTTTAAGGTTATTGATGTAAAAATCTTTGCAGCAGCGGCTGCTACGTATGTTTTTTGATTAAAACATCTGTCCGGTTCGTGAGAATAGGGCGGTTTAAAAAAGGGGGCGTGACTACGGCTTGGGTAGCGTAGAGTTATGAAGAAGTGGTTCCGATGTGAGGGTTCGATTCCCTCTGCCCCCCCCACGAAAATCTTAATTTTATTTGTCATAAAAAAACACTCTTGCTGTTCGGTTCGTGAGAATAGAACAACATTTTACTACGAAACTATAAAAAAAAATATAACATGAACAAGAAATATGTATTGGATAAGATACGTGAGCTGATGCCGGACGACTCGAAGAGACCGATGGGCGTTGGCTATGTGGAACTTAAGAACGCTGTGCAGGCAGACTTGAAGAAGATAATGAACGAGCTATTGAAGGACGGCGAGATAAACTACTTTAAGACGCTGAACGGCGTGACAGTGTATTTGAAGGACTCAAAAATATAAAATATGAGACAAATAATTATTGACAAGATATGCCTGCGATATTTCAAGGGTGTAGAGAATAAGGAAATCTCACTGGGTGATCATGTGAGCGTGATTAAAGGCCGAAATGGCATCGGCAAATCGACGATAGCAGATGCTATAAGTTGGGTGCTGTTCGGCACGAACCAGGCTGGAGCCACCAAGTTCGGCATCAAGACCAAGGACAAGGACGGCAAGGAGATTGAGGACGTGGCGCACTCAGTGGAGATTTCGCTCAGTGTACAGAACGAGCAGGAAGGATTGACGTGCTACGTGCTGGAACGCATACTGACCGAGACCCGTAAGGAAGACGGCAGCGTGACGAACAACTACACATATAAGGTGGACGGAGAGGTAGAGACGGCAGGAGACTTCAAGAAGGTCGTTGACGCCATTTGTCCTGAAGAAGTGTTCCGTCTGTGCTCATCGCCTTACAGCTTCACTCAGATGGACTGGAGCGAGCAGCGCAAGAGGCTGAACGAAATGTTCGGCGTTCCGAGCGTGGAAGACGTGACGGGTGGCGACAAGAAGTATGACGTCATTAAGGAACTGCTCGAAAAGGAAGACATCGACAAGGTGCTGAAACACTTGAACTACAAGCGCAAGGAGGTACAAAAAAGCCTGGACGAGGTGCCTGTAAGACTTGAAGCCTTGAAGAACGTGCTGCCCAAGACAGAAGACTGGGCAGACATAGAGAAGAGGATCAAGGAGAAGGGACAGGAAATAGCCGCGACACGGAAAAGCCTCAATACTATTGATAACGGCGGTGCAGACTTGATACGCAAGCAGCAGAACATAAGTACTCTGAACCTTGACCACAAGCGCAAGCGCATCATGGAAGAATCGGCGCAACGCAGGTTGGGCGAGATAATTAAGGCGAACGCCGAAGCCAAGACGGCATGCAAGAAGGCTGTAGCGGAAGCGGAGCAGAATATCGAAGACTTGAAACAGAAGTTGAAGTCGTTTGATGTAGCATTGGTAAAATGCGACGCACGTATGAACGAACTTGACGCCGAGAATGCTGACGGCAAGGAGAAATGGAAGCTCATAAAGGCAAGAACGTGGGAATGGGACGAGGACGATGCCTTCTGCCCTACCTGCAAGCAGGCTCTGCCTAAGAACCAGGTGCAGAAGATAATGGAGGAATCGAAGAAAGCATTCCTCAACAGTCAGGCTGCCGACCTTAAGAAGCTGGGTGACGACGCTGCAAGAATAAAAGAAGAAGTAAAGAAGTGTGAGGAGAACACTGAATACTTCAAGACGCAGCAGAAGGCAACGCAGACACAGCTCGACAAGGCTGAGGCAGAACTGATAGAAGCCCGAAAGGCTCTGGAGGAACAGACGAAGAAGGAAGAAGATAAGGTGAGCGTAGAGACCTTGCTTGCAGATAAGCCCGAGTACAAGCAGGTGTGCGACCGTATCAAGAAGATAGAGGCTGAGCAGGAGAATCCGGCTGACGAGGGTATGAGCGAGGAAGACAAGAAGTTGAAGGCTGACTTGGAAAAGAAGCTGAAAGACCTGGAGTCGGAGAGAGAAGTGCTCGCGTCACGACTTGCAGTAAAAGCGCAGTGGGAGAAGGTGAACGCACAAATAGTCGGTCTGCATGAAGACCGTGCGCAATGGAAGGAGCAGATAGACGGTCTGGACGAGAAGATAAAGGCAGCAAGCGACTTTCAGAAGCGCTCGTGCGAGGTGCTTGAAGAGAACGTGAACAGACGGTTCAAGCTGGTAAAGTGGAAGATGTTCAGACGGCAGCTCGACGGTACGGAAAAGCCTTGGTGTGAGTGCTCGGTGGACGGTGTGCCCTACTCAGACCTGAACACGGCAGCGAAGATAAACGCAGGACTCGACATAACTAATGTGCTGAAAAGACATTACGAAGTGGACGTGCCTTGCGTGATAGACAATGCCGAGACGGTGCTGGAGCCGTTGTATGACGGAGGTCAGCAGATAAGGCTGACGGTGACGGAGGACGAGGAAATGAGGATTGAACATGAAGATTGAGACGAAGTATAGCATCGGAGATACCGTGTGGTTTCTGGACGGGTATCGGGCGCAGTGCAGCAAGATAACCGGGATAGAGGTGCAGGTGCTGGGCAAGTCGAAGCCCTTCGTGCAATACAGATTCTGCGTGTTTCCTCCAATAAAGGAGGAGCACGCTTTCAAGACAAAGGAAGAACTAATTAAATACATAGAAAAATGACACAGACAACGACAACAGCAGTGGCAAAGCAGCCACAGTTGACAGCCAAGCAGTTGGCAGTAAAGGATTTCAAGAAAGTAGCCGAAGGCGGTTACTATCAGCAGCAGTTGAAGAACGTATTGAAGGAGAACGCTGGTACGTTCGCGGCATCGCTTATGGAGCTGGTGACTGGAGACGACAAGCTATTGGCTTGCGAGCCGAAGCTCCTCATGGCCGAAGCAATGAAGGCGGCATCGCTGAAACTGCCACTGAACAAGCAGCTTGGTTATGCCTACATCGTGCCTTACGGCAAGACCCCGACAATGATTATCGGCTATAAGGGTCTGTATCAGTTGGCTATCCGCAGCGGACTGTACAAGAACATCAACGCTGACGTAGTGTATGAGGGTGAATACCAGGGCTACGACAAGATTACGGGTGAGCTGCACCTGAATGGCGAGAAGGTATCGGACAAACCCGTAGGTTACTTCGCCTACTTCGAGCTGACAAACGGCTTCAAGAAGATGATGTACATGAGCATCGACGACATGGCGACATACTGCAAGAAGTATTCGGCAACGATGAAGAGCTGCAAAATGTCGAACGAGGAGCTGGCGGAGTTGGCGGAGAAGCAGGCGAAGCAAGGCCCGGGTAACTCAGTGGGCTGGTACGGCAACTTCAACGATATGGCTACGAAGACGGTGTTGCGCAGACTGCTGTCGAAGTACGGCTATCTGAGCATCGAAATGCAAACTGCCATGAGCGTGGACGAGGTGGAGACTGCTGAGGAACACCGTGACACTGAGTTTGCTGAGAGCAAGGAGGTGATCACCGTGGACGCTCAGACTGGCGAGGTACTGAACGGCGGGGCTGACACTGAGCCTTCTGAAGCCTCTTTGAGCCCCTCTAAGCCTTTGGGCGAGAAGGCAGGTGATGCAGACGACGTCAATCCGTTTGACTAATGGAAGAATGGAGGTCTGTAAAAGGCTTTCTCGATTACCAAGTAAGTAATTTAGGAAGAGTCAAAAAACGTTCTTATTGGAAAATTGGCAAGAATGGTAGAATAATAAAAATAAAAGAACATATCTGCAAAGTCAACAATAGAAAAGGATGGTATTTGACTCTTATCCTAAATGATGGATTGGGAAAGCATAAAACCTGTAGAATTCATAGACTTGTATGGGAATCTTTTAGGGGAGACGTACCCAACGGGTTTGTAGTTCATCATAAAGATGACAACAAACAAAATAATAACATAAAAAACCTGCAGTTAGTCTCAACAATGGAGCATCACAAAATACATCTTGCAGAACATCCGGAGATGATTGAGTCTATGAAAAGATACAATAAACTCATAAGACCTAAGAAAATTTGTCAGTATTCCCTGGATGGACATTATATTGCTAAATATAATAATGCAAAAGAAGCATCCGTAGAGACCGGTGTTTGCTCTCGTAATATATTACAAGTGTGCAATAGGACAGAATATAAAAAGGGAAAATTCAGAACACAAGCAGGAGGTTTTATTTGGAGGTTTGAAGAATGATCTTAACGATAATAAATAGTGGAAGCCGAGGTAATGGATTTTTACTGGAGGCTGATGATGGACAGCAACTTCTAATAGAAGCTGGTTGTAGGTTAAAAGACTACCAAAATGTAGGACACTTAAAAATCGCTTGTGCTCGTGGTATGTTGATAAGCCACGAGCACGGATAAGGAGACCATGCTAAATACGTAAGAGATTTTACTCGTGTTGGGATAGACGTATACTCGACAGCTGCTGTAAAAGAGAACAATAAGTTTGGTGTTACGGCGGTGGAGCATGGCAAGACATATCAAGTGGGAGACTTTAGAGTAACGCCTCTGAAAGTTGAGCATGACGTGGAATGCTTTGCTTATCTCGTGCATCACCCGGAAATGAAGACGCTGATGTTTGCTACTGACTGCTGGAACCTACACCAGGTGGTGAAGGGCGTGACGCATTATCTTATTGAGGCGAACTATCAGGACGACATTCTGGACGAGGCTGTGAGAGAGGGGCGCACGGCGGCGAAGCAAGCGGACAGAATAAGGCTGAGCCACATGAGCCTGAAGCACTGCATAGAATACTTGAAAATGTGCGAGGCGGACAAGACAGCGAGGACGATAACGCTGATACATGCAAGCGGAAGACATCTGGACAAGAAACATGCGGAGCTGGCGGTGGCAGGACAGACTGGTGTGCCGACATGGGTGGCGAAGCAAGGATTGGAAATAGTGTTAATGTAAGGAAAGAGATATTATGGATAAAGAAAAACTTGACAAGGCAATAATCATAAGAAGTATGCTTGACACAGATTTGAATGCTCTTAGCAGAGCTTCAGATATAAAAGATGGCGTGCTTGGAGATAGTCTTAAAACAATCGTAAGAAACGATAAAGAATTTAGAGCCAAGTTTATGCAACTTGTACACGAAACATACAACCGTTTGCAAAAAGAATTTGATGAACTTTAAAAACGAAGAATAACGGAAAGGGGGTAAGGGGGTATGGCGACTTTTGAGAGGCTAAATGACCCGAGGCAGTATATGGCTGCCATGAGAGAGATAGACAAGGCTCGTGACTGCGGTTATGCTATAGACATAGTGAAGCACAGAGAGGTGGCTACGAACAAGCAGATGGCTTATCTGAACTTCATCATTAGTTACTACGGATATAAGCAGGGCGAGACCTTCTATAGTGTGCTACGGACGATACAGCAGGACGTGTGTCCGCATATCTTCCTGGCGGATGATGGCAAGAAACCGAAACCGCTGTGTTACCTGACTACAGCCGAGATGTCGAGCGTGATAAGGAACTTTCTGGATTATGCGTCGATGAGCGAGGTGATAATACCGGACAAGGACGACGAGAGAGGGCTGAGAAGTGCCAAGGCAGAATTGGCGAGCGGTGGCGCAGGTTGGGTGTGAGGAATGTTGAGTTAGGAATTTTGAATGTTGAATTGGTCGGCTTTGCCGATTTTGAATTAATAAATTTTGAATTGATATGATACATATTGAAGGAAAGGTAGTGGATATTATGCCGGAGACATCGGGCGTAGGCAAGTCGGGCAGACAGTGGCGTGAGCGAGCGGCGGTGATAAATCATGTGGCTCACGAGCAGTATCCGAAGAACGTAGTAGTGGCATTCAAGGGCGAGGCTGTAGACACGGTGAACACGCTGCGTGTCGGCGACGTGGTGAGCTGTGACATCAGCATTGACGCACACGAGTACCGAGGCAAGTTCTTTAACGAGATTAAGGGATTCGGATTGAAGAAAGTATAAATCAAAGATTTAAATAAGCTCTAAATATGGCTGACATTGGGGCTTGCTTTAGGAAGATAGGAGATATACCTACAACTCTAACGCTCTTCTACCTTATATATAAAGCAAACGATGAGGGATATGTAGATGCTTCTTATGCGGACATGGCTAAAGCTTTGAATCGCTCACGAACAATGTTGTATAAGTACGTGATGCGACTTGCGAGTTTGGGAGCTATAGAATTACGAAGTAAACAGCAAGTAAACAACAGGTTAACAGCGAGTGAACAAAAAAGAACGTACATTTACATACCTCAAATAGCTTATTATAAGCGTGTTACAAGCACCGGAGAAAATCGTTCGATTAACAGTAGGTTAACAACAAGTAAACAGGAGATTACCAAGAAATGCTTGCCCCAAAAGACGCTCGAAGAACGTAAGGAAGAATTTCACGAGTCATTAAAGCCTTTCGTTGAGAAGTATGGAGAAAACTTGATAGAAGAGTTTTATAACCATTGGGCGCAGGTAAACGAGGGCGGCACTAAGATGCACTGGGAGAAGCAGAAGACGTTCGAGATAGCTCGAAGGTTGGCTACCTGGAAGAGGAACAATTACGGCAAGAGCAGCTCTGAGCAGCGTATGCACACAGACGGAACTGTTCTTCATGCAGAACAAATGGATTATACGAAAGGTACATGGTAGATGAACTTTAATTTCAAACAGATGGTGGAGAGCCTGAAAGACACGGGCTATCCTGCCGAACCCGACAGGGTGAGAATAAAGGTGGCGAACGCTGAGGCGAGGCTGAGAGCCGGGTTGGACTACTTCACGGGCAAGGGAGTGTGGAACGAGGAGAACTACAGACCCGTGGTGGAGTGGCTGGAGGGCAACAAAGGTCGAGGGCTGCTGATAAACGGAGGGTGCGGACTCGGGAAGTCGCTGATAGGCATGCGCATAATACCGATTCTTGTCAATACGGCATGCCGAAAGGTTGTGAGCATATACCGGGCGCAAGACCTCGTGTCGCAGCCAGACGCAATACTGAGCAAACACATTATATATATAGATGATGTGGGGACTGAGAATGTGGCGAACAACTACGGCAACAAGCGCATACCCTTCATGGAGCTGTGCGACTTGGCTGAGATAAAGGGCAAGCTCCTGATCCTGACAACGAACCTTGACATTCCGCACTTGGAGGAGAAATACGGAGAACGTACGATAGACAGGCTAAAGGCTATAACCAGGTGCGTGACGTTCAAAGGGAAATCACTTAGAAAATAACTAAAAAAGAGGAAAATGACTGTAACGAGAATTGATTTTGTAGACAATGCCACGACCAGGGAGGCTGGCATCTACGCAGTAAGGTACGGATGGGCATTCGCCAAGGGTGTGTGCCGTGAAGTTAACGAGTTTGTGCATCGGCTGCCATGGGTGTGCATAGGTGCTGTGCTGATTGTGACAACGGCAGTGAGCTACGTGTGTATCGCAGAAGCAAGAGCGGAGCGTGACAAGGCGAGCAAGGCGCAAGTGAAACTGCAAGAACGTGTAGAACAGCTAACATGTGCTGTCGAGGCAGAAAGGAGCGGGAAATGAATCACAATCCATTTATGCCTCGTGAGCAGCGCACAGCTATCCTCACATTCGACAACGGTCAGCGTGTTCGTGCTGAAATCCTCATTCCCAAGTCAGACCGACCAATCTATCACGACGACCTCGAACGTCGCTTCATTGAAGACTTCCACAAGTCGCAGCCTCGGGCTGTACACAAGTTAGTCAAAGTGCATATCCTGCGCAATTAATCAGCGAACATATAAAAACGGTAAAAACAACAGAACTATGAAAGAAGAATACACCTCATGGGAGTACTTCAAGGAAGATACTCCTATTACCAACATTCAAGTAAATTCTTAACACTATTTGTAACTATGAAGAAGAAAATCAAGACATGGCTCATCCATCGTCTGGGTGGAGTGACAGTAAGCGAATCACGAGGGGTCGACTATAACAGTGCTATCACTGGCGCAAATATTGCTCTGAATACCATCAAAGATTATGCTGACAGCCTGAACGGCAAACCCGCTGACGAATGGTGCAAGCTGGTGTACAAGTGTATTTGCGAACAATTAGAATCAGTCACGCATGGAACTGACGAAGAAAGACCAGCGTCACATCCGTAACCTCCTCGGCACAACCGACCCCTACACGGAAGGAGGCAGCGAATGAGCTGCCCCTTCTCTCTCGAAAACGTCAAGTTCCGTGAGACCGCACACATAGCCTTCGAGGACGAATACGTCACGGCATACCAGTCCACCGACATCGTCCCGAAGATATACAAGAGCGTCAACACCCCTCGCGACAAGAACGGATTGGCATCAGGCAAGCCCAAGACCTACTACCGCACACGATACAGCGAGTGGGTCACGGAAAAGACATTTGTTGAACAATATCAGAAAATCAGAGAAAAATTCTAAAGCAAGCAATGAAAGACGTATTCACAATCCATCAAGCCGACAACGGCATCATGCTGAAATCGGACGAATATGTAGAGGTGATAGAGAACAGTCACGAGCCCGACGGCAAGGGTAAGGATAACCTTTATCTCAACCTCGGAAGGTATCTCTACAGCATGATAGAGTGCGCGATGAACAGAGATATATCGAACAACGTTCAAGTAGAACTCAACATAACGAAAATTGAATAACATGATAGACGAAAAGAAAATCACAGAAGCAGTAAACGCATACATCGGCTACCCTAAAGAGATAGACGAGGGTGTAGGAACATCTATGAGACGTGATGCTTTCCGTGCTGGAGTGGAATGGTTCAAGCAAGCTATTTGGTATGACGCAAGCGAGAAACCACAAGGTTCGGCTGCTATTCTTTACCTGTGGCACGACGAGCAAGGAGGTATGGACGTTGGTATTGATAGTATATTCGACGATTTAGAATGGAAGAAATTTGTTGAGTGTAACAAAATCACCAAGTGGTGCTACATCAATAACATATTGCCGAAAGGAGGTGACAAATGATTAAAGCAGAAGACCTGAGAATAGGAGACCTCGTAAGGAACAACGAAAACGATTCTATCATAAATGGACTTATTGGCAAGGTGAGTGATATAGACTCACTAAGGGAGTACAAAGAAAAGGAAGGTGCCATTACTCTGAATACCATTGAAGATGATGGTTGGTATTGGGGAATATGGTGTTGCGACATTGAGCCTATCCCTCTTACTCCCGAACTCCTCGAAAAGAACGGGTGGGAGCGAGATGAACTGGTGTCATACATTTATGGTCACGACGCTCACAACATCGAAGTTATCTGCACTCCTAATAGTGAATGGATGTGTGTTACTTTTAAAGGTGACACCATACACAGGATAAAGTACGTCCACGAACTTCAGCACATACTTTGGGCACTGGGCTTGGATGCTAATCTAAAGATATAAACCAAATCTAACAATTTTTTAAAAACAAAGAAGCAATGGAAACAAACATCGGAAAGAAAGTAATTATCCGTGGCGACCGCAGCGGAGTAGAGTTCGGAACACTTGTAGCACAGAATGGCAGAGAAGTGACATTGCACAATGCTCGTCGCATTTGGTATTGGGACGGAGCAGATTCGCTCTCTCAGTTAGCCAAGGATGGCACGTCAGACCCTGGGAACTGCAAGTTTACTGTTACGGTTGGTAGTATCACGATACTCGACACAATCGAGATTATTCCTTGCACAGACAAGGCAATCAAGTCAATAGAGGAGGTAAGAGAATGGAAATGTTAGAAGACCGCATCAAGGCTTTTTTAAGCCTTAGCTCTGGCTCTGGCTCTGGCTCTGGCTCTGGCTCTGGCTCTGGCTCTGGCTATGGCTATGGCTCTGGCGATGGCTCTGGCTATGGCGTAAAAGAAATAAACGGCAATACTGTTTATATGGTAGACGATGTGCCGACAATCATCAAGTCCGTTCGTGGCAACATTGCACAGGGTTATATCTTGCAAAGTGATTTGACTCAGAAGCCATGCTATATTGTCAAGGAGCAGAATAAGTTCGCCCACGGCAGCACCCTACATGACGCTTTTTCTTCCCTGCAAGAGAAGCTCTATGACGGCAGTACCGAAGAAGAGCGCATCGAGGCATTCCGTAAGAAATTCCCCGAGTATGACACGCCTTATCCAAATCGTGACCTCTTCGCTTATCATCATGTGCTTACAGGGTCATGCCGAATGGGACGTGAGAGCTTCTGTGAAGACAAAGGCATCAGCCTCGATGGTAGCACTACAGTTCGTGAGTTTGTCAAGTTGACAAAGGACAGCTACGGAGGTGATATAATTCGCAAGTTGCCCGAAGTTTACGGTGTAACAGAGTAATCATTCCTCTCCCTGGTGACAGCAGGGAGAGAAATCTAAATAAATAGTATGGAACGATTCAAAGACATATTACAACTCACAGCCAATTGTGAGATAACAGAAATAGTAGACGGAGAATTGTGTAGATGGAAGTACATAATGATACACCCAGAGGACAAAAGTTATATTCTCGCTATTAACTGTTTTACTCATAATGTTGATAGCTTAAACCTTTTCTCAATGAAGAAAAAGCGCTTTTTTATAGGGGAAAGAGATATTGAATTTATTATAAGAGAGAAAATAAGACAAAAAGAAGACATGTTAAAACTCATTAAACGAGACATACAAGCTCTGCATAACGAGTTGAAGTTTTACGGATTCGACGACATTAAAGGAGAATTGGAGGATTAACAATGAATAGACGACAACGAAGAAAATACAGTTATGTAGTAAATAGATGTGCACACAACAAGACTTATACGGAAGAAGTACCATATTGCGACTACTATATTCCTCGTGACTACTTTATATGCGCACGACAACCTAAATACACTGAACACTTCAGTGATGAGCTACAAACTTGCACTTTAGATATATGCGAAAAGTGCAAGTCATTCACTCTCTCACGTGAGACAATGAGATTTGGACGTGAAATTAAGGATGCAGACAAATGGGCAGCCAAACATTATGATAAAATATTTGGTCAACAATAATTCTAAATACAATGATAGTAATCAAAATCAAAAGCTGGAAAGACTATAAGGGACAGTTACGCCCTTCGGCATTAAGGAGGAATAATATGGAAAGAAACATAACAATTACTCTTGAAAAAGCAAGAGAATGGTATAATAGTGATAATGAGTCACTTAAAGAAGTAGCTCTTCAAGCATTTGATGAAAATGAATTAATGACTGATTATACAAATATTAAAACATTTAAAAATGCTTGTGATATACTTAATATTGACTATAAGACTGCTAATTATTTAATATGTGGTATGGCTGAAATTAGTAAAGCTTCTGCTGCAATGTTCAAGCTGAATATTATCAGAAAAGCTCTTAATTTGGGTCAGGATTTACATCTTACAAAAAAACCAAAAGACTCTTGCGTTTATCATCTTTATATTCCATTTGTAGCTGAGGGTTCTACCTCTTATAGAGGTGAACTTGATTCAGGTAAAATGGAGGTAATAGGTAAGATTAAGAATGAGGGGATAGTATATAATATTCTTAATGGCTGCACTAGTTATGATGGTGGTGTTGGTTTAGGTAGTTTTCGTTCTTATGATAGTGTAGGTTTTTCTGAAGCTGGTGATGGGTTCCTTGGTTGTGCATCTGAAGAGATTGCCCAACACTTTGGAAAGTACTTTGGAATGCTTATTATGGAAGCCAAGTATGGTGACATGGTAGACTTTGAAATCATAGAAAATAAATATCAGTAATTATGGCATGGGTAGCAATAGATGAAAGTGGTAAAGAATATGTATCAGTTTCTAAACCTTGTAGAATTTGGCCGCTTGGAGCTTGGTCTGTAAGTTGTGAAAATAACTTCGATGTAAACGTAGTAGAGCTACCAAAAGGTTCTATTGAAAAGCTTATTGGTAGAAAACTAACTTGGGACGATGAACCTGTAGAACTTAAGGAGGAATAATTTATGAAATCAAGATTAGCAAAGAAGATAATTAAGGCGAGCGACTTCTATGAGCATTATAGCCTGGAATGTAGAGGTGTAAGACACAAACGTTATCCTTATTGGTTTAGACGATGGGTCTTTCGTGCAGGTTGGATGTATGCCTCAAAGGGTACAAAAGGGAAACACCGTCGTGTCTTATACTGGTTAAAAAGCTATGACATGCGGCTTGATGAGGCTATTCATCGTTTGCCGAAGTATACACAGGCCCTTTTGGATGCTGTTGAGGCAAAACGAATGGAGATAAAAAGAAACCGGCTACACCAGCTGTTGGAACGAGCAATAGCCCGACAAAGCGTTAAGGAAGGGAATAGTAATGAGAATGTATCCTCATCAATCGACGGAAAAATGGAATGTCTATAACGGCAATCTATTAGACCGGAAATCGAGTCGTGAACTGACCATGCTCTACAAAAGACGCATGGAAGAGGAAAGGAGCAAGGGGGAGTTTGTCCCTTATAGGACTTACTTCCGCTGCTCAAGGTTTAAAATTAAAGAATATACAATATGGAAAGAACTATAATATACAGAACACAGCGTACCGTTACAGACGTACGCACAAAGGGAGGTATGAAGGCACATATTTGTGTGTATGGCGAGATAGCGAGAGCGAAGGGCAAAAGGTTTTGGATTTTCAAGCTGCCCGACAGATACGTACGCAGAACTTGGCTAATGGAGTACGTGAAGACCGTAAGAGGGACTTTCGAGCCTTGTAAGTGTGACTTGAAGAGGCTTTCATTTGAGAGCGCCAAGCGGATAATGGAAGAAGAGTGTATAATGGAAATGAACCTTAAAGCAAAGTGTCATGAATATAAGAAGAAGTTTGGTAAGGCAGAATAGAAACCTGCTTGCCGTGCATCCTGACGTAATGAAAAGGACGATGGATGCAGTGAACGACCAATGTTCGCTGTACTATATCATCATCGGTTCGGTGTATAACCTGGCGCAGAGTTCGATGCTCGACGCTAAGGTGATGCTGGAGGAGACAAAGCACTGGAAGCATGAGGTGAAAAGAGACGTGAACAAGGCTCTTGCTGCATACGACACGTGGAACTCGAAGATGAAGGCGCAGCTGCGGGACAGGTATCAGATGTGGCTCGACATATCGGACGACGTTGCGGAGAAAATGAAGATGCACGTACAGAAGCTGAGGTGGAGCTACGATGCGGTGCTGATGAGGCATAATGACACGGAGCATCTGCTGAAGGCACATCTGCTGACTGCCTTGACGATGAACGACCTTGCTTTGTCGACGTTCAGAAAGTACATAGCCGACGGATCCGAGAAGACTAAGGTGGATATGAGACTGCTGTTTTCGAAAGAAAGTTCGTTCAAAGATGTGGCGACGAACTGGGAGAACGCTGTGAGGAGGGTGCTGAAATGCAGTGGCGGAGACATTGACTGCAACAAAGACAGCAACTGCGTGTTGGCTGCGGACATCATAAGCAGGAAACTGGCTGACTTCAAGATGTACGAGGAGGCTTGCGGATATGGCGCTGAGTATAATCCCGAGGTGATAGCGAAATACATTGACGATTGACGCAAAAGCGGATAGGGCAGGACTCATCCCTCTCTATCCGCTTTTGTTATCTTTACGAATTTACGTACCACCAAATTTTATCGGTCGGGTGGTCGGTATCTTCGTCCTGTAGGAAGCTGCGTGCTAACTCGCACGACTTCTGCAACAGCCGGCTACGGTCACGGAACCAGGAACGGAGGGTTTCGATGTGGTTTGAGTACATCAGATTGACAGTGACGCAAAAGTCCCAGAAGTTGTAGTCGTCGGGCAAGGTGAGCAGCATCTTGTCGTAAGCTGCACGTATGTCCTCGTAGGGGAAGAACGGTGCATAGGACTTGTGCGTATCGTCACGGAAATAGTACATTCGGGCGATGGCTGCTCGTGCATCGGCTTCGTTGAAGTGATGGTCGTTGTCGAGGAGATAGAGCATCTTGTGAAGAGCGGTCTCCATTTCCTGTTCGGTCATTCCGCAAGAGTTGTTGCGGAGGCGTGTTGCTGCGCTGGTGAAAGCGTCAGCGAGTAAGTTTCGTACATTCATAGTTATTTGGTTTTAGTGTCAGACGTTTTATTTGTGACGGAAACTGCGACATATCATCTGCACGAAGGCACAGGCATACAGAGCCAAGGTCATGATTATGAGGATAAAGTCGGCATCGTACATTTCGTTGCTTATGAGCCAAGAGCGGTAGTATATGCGAATGGCATTGGTGCCGATGATGTAGACGAATGGTATGCGCCATATCCAACATAGCTTGAAGAAATGGCTTGCAGGGAGCATGAAGACTACGGGGAAGATGTAGACCATGAAATAGAGGTAGGCGATACATTCCTCGTTCTCACGAATGTCTATGACTATCTCACGTGGGTTGTCATGAAAACTGTACACGCCATACCAATGGCATAGCATGAGGAGGATAGGCACATAGCGCAGAGCCTTCTCGTAGAAGAAGAATATCGAGCGGTTGAGTGTTGGGCTGACGCTTATTGTTGATGTAGTTTTCATAAGCCTATATTTTAGTAAAAACGTAAAGATAGCGAAAATAAGTACAAAGTGTAAGCGTTTATAAAGATTTTATAAACAAATGTACGTTTTTTATTGATTTAAAGCAAAAAAAAGAATGAAAGGATTATATCCCTTCATTCTTCTTGATAACCTTACCGACAACCCATTTGTTGCCGTAGTATTTAATCCATTTGTCGAGCCATTCGAGAGCCGAAAGGAGGTCTTTGTGTTCGACGGACGGTGCGCCTTGCTGTGTTGTGTACTCGCCATAAGATACTCTCCAAAGGTTTTCGGGGGTCTTGGTTATGGTGAGCGGTGAGCGATAGGTTTCACGAGCGTTGTATGTGCGGACGCTCTGAGGGAGGTTCTTGAACATTCGGTGATAGCGTCGGTCGGGATGCCCTTCATCCTTGGCGTGTGGGTCGGGAGGAATAGGATTGCCGTCTCGCTCCAGCTTTTCGACTACCGCATCACGCACGTACTTGGCTCGCTTGCCTCTTAACGCATCAAGGCGCTCGTAGACAGCTGGCTCCATCCAAAACGTCATGCGCTGCGTGTATTGCTTGACGGTGTTGCGTGGAGCGTGGCTGACGGCTCGCTTGCGGATATAACGCTCTATCTCAATGAGGTTGCCTTTGCTGTCACGACGGTAGGCAAGGATGAGGTTCTGCGTCACCTTGTTGTAGACCTCGGCTTTCTCGCTATCGGGATAGTCAGCCATGAGCGACTTGATGATAGTCTTTAGCTGTGTCTCGCCTTGATAGGAGACTTCTGTGCGGTCGAGTTCGAAGAGGTCGTCGTATATCACTATTATTGACTTCATAATGTCAGCATGAAATAAAAACGGCAAGTATGATGATTATCAGAACTGCCCAGTCTTGTTTCTTCATAAATATTGACTTAACCGTGATGTCGAGGGCTGATTAGGTTTTCTGCAAAGTTAATAAAAATTATCTAACGAAAGAATTAAAACTCGTTAGAAACATCGCCAATGGCTTTTATGTCGGACACGCTGTCATCTTCGGTGAAGAACTTTACCTTCATGTGTTCGTCGATGTGAGCCATGGCGACTATCTCCTCTCTATCGTCGGACACAAGGCAGATGTCGCCTCGTACCTCTGACTGCTTGCGGAGATACTTGATTGTAGCGTCCTTGACTGCGAGAAGATTGAGCTCTCGTGTGATAGTTTCACCTGTCATAGGGAAGTGGAATGTGAATTTCTTTTTCATAGTTGTATTAATCTAAATTGCTTGTGTATTTGTTTCGGTTTAGACCGATGAAGAACTTGTGCTTGTTCATGTCCGAAACGAAGTAGTAGGAGTATTTGTCGAACGGAAACGTCTGTTCTACGTTCTTGGCATAGACGTTGTCTTTGGCGAGTGCTCTGTTGGTGATGTCGTTGATGAACAGCCACTTTTCCCTTTCTGTATCGAACTCACGAGATATGTCTATACGGCTGTCGAACAGGGAAAATCGGACTTCGATAAGTCCGAAGTCTTCGGTGTAGCCCGCAAAGGTCTGTTCGTCGGGTATGTTGTCCTGGCATTCGATGTATCCGTCGGGGAAGAGTCGGCTGAGAATACGTTTCTTCTCAGCCGTGTTAAGTGAACGGAGCCGTGACTTGTAGATGTCTTTTCTTGTCATATTGCTATTTGTTTTGTTGTCATACATTCTTTTATCATGTTCATATTGTCGTTGACGAGCGAGACGATGCGGTCGTGGTAGATTGTGAACTTGTCGCAAGCGCCATAACACTGAACTACTTTCATCTGTTGCAGGTCTACCTCAACGGTCTCGATACGCTTGTCATTTATGCGAGCGGAAAGGATAAGCGAGTTCTTTTTAGCGTAATACTCGTTAGCATAGACGCAATGATGCATCGCTGTGCCCTCCTCGAAGAAATCGGCTACGCTGCGTAGTACATGACATGAGATTGTGCCGTCGGTTATCTCAACACCGAAGAAACGATTGCAACGGTTGATGTAGTCTGCGTTCTGCTTCTCCTTCTTCTGCATGTCTTGTATCTGTCTTGTGCGCTCGGCTTCACGTCTTGTGCGCTCGTCTTCGGACATTGAAGCTTCAACCGCCCATTGGTGGGTATGTTCGAAGTCCTCGGGGCACACGAAGTGCGGATTGTTGAGGTCGCACTTGAGGTTAGCGAGCATTCGGATAAGGTCGAAATAGCGTGAGGGGTTGATGATGTCGTAGTTGTGACGGATAGCAATGCGCACAGCGTTGATGTATGCCTTTGTCGTACGTTCGTTGTATATCATGTATTCTGCGAGTTGAGGACGTAGCTTGATTATCGTCTCGGCAAACTTGTCGCATGACAAGAAGCGATACCAACGATATAGCTTGTCTTGCTCCATATATTCGGCTGCGTATCGGTAAGCACCTTCAACGGACTTGTTGTAGAGATACGTGTAAGATACATTTACAAAATGGTCATACACGTATGTAGGGTTAGGGCGTACCTCCAGCTTCGATGAATAGCTGAATGTATCAATGTACAGTCCGAGTGTGCGCTGACGTGCGAGAAGTATCTGCTTCTCGCCTACCTTGTTCCAAAACTGAAAGACTTCCCAAGTTGTGTAGGAAACTTCCTTTGCTCTGTTGCGGTGGCGGTCGATGCGGATATATCTGAGCACCTGCCAACCTTTGTAGGCTTGGTTGATAAGGACGTAGCAGCGGTTGTACATTTCCTCGTACTTGCAAGAGCCGTATGTGTGACGGATGATGCAAGCGGTGTCACGCTTGCCTATCTCGCCTAACTTGTGAGAGAGGTCAACAACCTCTCTCTCTATCTTGGTGCGTGGTTTCATATTACATTCCTCCGAATAAATCAAGTTGTAATGAGTTGTCTACTTTCTTTGCCTTTTTCGGCTGTGGCTTCGGTATGAGGACAGCTGTCTTCGGCTTTGTCTCCTCTTTAGGTGCTGCCACAACCTTAGCCGGTATCGTTTCTTGGGTTGGCTCTACATCCTTTTCCTGGTAGTAGTGGACTGCCATTTGTAGCACATCTTCGTCGGATATGGCTGCACAATTGCCAACGGCTTGCTTGTGAGCCTGCTGCGTGATATACAGGAGACAATTCTTCATAGACTTCTGCTTATCCTCGTAGCGTTCACGGAAATTGGCGTCTTGCAGAGCCATTTCTCCTAACTTCTTTTCGAGATATTCCTGTAGTGTCATATTGCTAAGTATTTACAATTGTTTATATTCTGCTCGTCGGACAACGAATTGCACCAATCTGTAGTGGCTGCTTCGTTTATCTGTGCGAGGTTCGCCTGTGGGTATGCTGCATGCAGTACGCTGTAGGCTCGCTCGCTGTAGGCATCATCTGTGAGCGGTCGGCTCATGATGATATTGTAGAGGTGCTGATAGCTTGTCATAGTGTCTCGATTTCATATCCGTAAAAGTCGTCTGCTGACAACACTATCTGTTCGTTGTTGTACTGCTCGGCTATTATCTGCTTCGCCTCCTGTGCATCTGCTGCGTCGACTTCCACCTTTCGGGAGAGTGTTTCGACAATTACTACTGTGTACTTCATATTCGTATGTTTTTGATTAATATTTGTGGCTGCTTCGACCTCGCATCGAAGTGGAGTGGCTTGTACCACATTCAGCCTGTGGGGTTACTTCTCGTTGATGATATATTCGAAGTATGTATCGCAAGACTTCGCAAAGACTTTAAAGCGTACATTTAACCGAACATCTTCGTCTATCAGATTTTCGTTGTAGCTGTCTTCTATCTCACGTGCCCATTCTTCGATTTGCTTGGTTTCCCTGTCGTGTATTGTGCTTTCGAATGAAATATGAACGAAGTTATTGTCATACTCCACCTTAGCGACATTGTCGCAGATAAAACCGACATATCTGTTTCCTCGCTCCACGTACTCGCTATTATCGAATAGGTCGTCGAATAGAGTGTCGCTGCACAAGTCCTTCTCGTTGATAGGACATGGAATAATGTTCGTCTTCATAAATCATTCCTCCTTTCGTTTAAAGTTACATTCGATATTTCTGCACATACCACCCATAAACATATGGCAGTAGCCGAGAAACCAAAATTTACATTCCTTGTTTTCGTTGTTCTTCTTCATAATTGTAATGTTTTATTGTTAATAGTTCCGTTGTCGGTGTCGCTCCGAATTGGTTTCTATCCCCAACGGATTGCTTATCGCCTTATGGCTGCTGCCCTGCCGTGTGTCTGTCTGAGCATTGCAAGAACCTCTCGCTTAACTATCTTGTTAGGCAGAGTGCGAAGGTATTTCTCAAGTGTCTGCTTTGTCCAGAAGTGGCGTGTGGTCTCTCGCCCTTCGACTATCTTGCGGAAGAACCACATCGTTCCTGCCACTTCCATTGACAAGCCTACTTCGTAGGTGATATTGTTAATCTTTATCATCACGCTCGATGTTGTGTGACCATTCGTAAAGTCGCTCGAAGTGGTCTGAGCCTGTGTATGTGTCGATGTCTCCGTACTCTTCGATGTCGTTCATCAGCAAGCGCACGTCTTCTTTAATCTGCGCTCTGTCATACTCTGCGTCTGTCGCTTTCTTTGTCGTTACGATTGCAAGTGCTGTGCTTGCTATCAATGCTGCTACTAATAACTTGTTCATAGTCTAAAAATCTTTTGTTTTAAATCGTCAATTATTTTTATATTCTCACTTGCGTAGGCTTTCGCCTTGTTGCTTGATTTAGTACGGTTGAGAAGTGCTGTGAGTTCCTCTCGATAATCTTTGAGTATGAGTCGTAGCATAGCTGCATCAACTGCACTCAATAGCACTTTCCGTGTCTTAGGGGTCTTGGGGCGGTCGCACCGCCCCTTATCTTTGGATTTACTCATTGCCCCATTCGTCCCAATGTCTGCCTACATATATCCCCGACACGTAGTTGACTACCATCGAGAATATCAGTAATACTATCCATAAATCTGTTGTCATAGCTGTAATTTTTAAGGGGTTAATGTTTTGTTGAATATCTACTACAACCGCTCCATCCGTTTGGGTTGCCGTTAGCTTGACAAACTATCTTGTCAAAGCAAGAATTAATGTTGCTGAAATAGAAGTGCGCATATTTGCAATCTAAACAACAAATCTCTTGTGCTAATGTTATCATATCTGTATGTTTTAAAAGTTAGTTCCGTGTCGGGTCTCGAACCCGATGTGCGCCTTATCGCTCACGGATGATAATTCTAAATATTGTCGAGTGACACTCTGTCTTTCGCTTCTACACCAACAAGGCAGATATAAGGATTTTTGAGAACATGAACAGACACTTGATGATATTTCCTTGCGTACTCGTGCATCTTCTGTCGTGCTTCCTCGGGTGTTAGTTCGTGATAGAATATTGTGGAGCCGAAGTTCACACGGAACAGATAGCATTTACAATTCTTTTTCATAATTGTATATTTTTATTGTTATTAATATTATAGCGTCCGTTTTTTCGCATTGAAGATAATTTTTGTTGACATTCCTTTTTTGTAGGAGCTGCGCATATTATACCTATTTCATCGAATGCTCCCCAATTCCAAGGAGCGGGACGTTTTTTATAGATTACCTTCTTCATAACTGTATAATGTTAATGTTATTGATGTTTGGCGAAGCCTTGGAGGGACAACGTCCCTCCTTATCTTCAATTAGTCTTCCTTATCTTCCCAAAGCTCGTCTACAGCTGCGTCTATTGCTTGCGGTAAGAGATAACAGCGAATTGCAACGTCAATGCCCTCTGGGTCGTCTCTTTTCAGTTCCCCCCATTCTTCTTCGACTTCTGCGATTAGTTCGGAGTTGTGGCAAATGTTCTCTTCTGCTTTCCAAGCACTAAATGTATAGCTACCGCTGCCGTTGCCTGTCACACTGTCAACCGTCCAAAGTTCGTCCTGTAGGTTATCTTTGAGTTCGTCGGCATTCTCATAGTCTGCGAAGTCCACGTTGTCGTTGATGTAGTCCTTTACATCTGCTGTCACTGCTGATAAATAATCGTACTTCTCCATAATCGTATGTTTTTAATAATTAATGTATAGTTCCGTGTCGGGTCTCGAACCCGATGTGCGCCTGTCGCTCACGGATGATTTTAAATATTCTCAATCTTGCTAAGTGCTTCCTCAACGGCTGCTGCCTTCTCTTCTTCTATCTCGGCAAGACCTTCGATTATTCGACCTGCTACATTAACGAACGCCAGAGCCTCCTTGTTGGTAGCTCCGTGTACACGTGCATTGAAGTCGTTACAATAATAGTAATCGTGATTGATGTCTTCTAAGCTGTGCCAAGAGTAAGACACATCAAAATACGGGTCCTCTTCAATTCGTTTGATAGCGAGGAAATCGTAAGAATAACCGCTATTGCTGTGTACACGCTTAATGCTTACTACAACATTGTCAACTCCTATTTCGCCTTTGTAGAAGTCATCATCATTAGGAATATCTAACTCCTCCATCTTCGTACGAATGCGTTTTGCCACATCCTCTACACGTTCCTTTAGGGTAACTGTCAAACGCTTATAATCATTGCGTGACAACAAATCTTCCAAACTCTTCTTGTTAGTTTCCATAATCGTATGTTTTAATTGTTTATTGATGTTTGTTACTTGATTACGATTGCAAAGGTAAAGCAAATACTTTACTCGTGCAAGTTTTTGGTAAAGAATATTCTTTTCTTTAACGTTCTTTAGTAAATAATCTTCTTTACTATATAATATTGTGAGTATATTTGCAGTAGTTAACATAAAGATATGATTTACATGAGTACGAGAATAAAAGAAATAATGGCAAGTAAAGGCTTTACTAACGTATCATTAGGCGAGAAAATGGGGGTAAGCAAGCAAGCCGTTGGGCAAATGCTAAAGGCTGAATCTCTAACAACTGCTTCGCTCGAAAAGATTGCGGTTGCTCTTGATGTACCGATTTGGCAGTTATTTGCATCGCCCGAGGAGGTCTCAAACGTTCCTCCTCATGAGACCAACACGGACTTTGTAGCCTTTGTCCGCTACAGGGGTATCCACTATACTGCCGACACGTTGGAGGAGTTTTTAAAACAAGTAGAAGAAATAAAAACTATTGCAAGATGAAGAGGATATTGTTTATTTTTACCTTTTTTATGGTCGCTTTATGTGGCTTTGCACAGAGAGAAGTTTGTGGTGTTGCGTTTGGTAGCTCTTATAATACTACCAAAAATGCGCTTCAAAACAAGTTTGGATATTGTGACAAATCGAATAAAAACGAAATAGTTTACTACGATAAAAGTTATGGTGGTGTATTCTTTAGTCGCATAATGTTTGAGTTTCAGTATGATTCTTACGGAAGAGGGTATTTAAATAGTTGTATTATGGGTTGTGATTGCTCGTCCGTTGCGGATGCAAGACTAAAAGCAAAAAGACTAGCTAGTATGCTATCTAAATATGATATGGAGGAAAGAACTAGTAAAGATGGAGCTACTTATTATATAGGAGGAACCGACCCTACAGATTCTTCCCAGTATGGCATAATGGTTTATGTTGTGCAATGGAGTTATGGATGTGGCGCAGCTATAGCATACGGACCTTACAATTACGTGCAAGAAAAATTTTAGGCGGTAGGCAGCGAGGGGGAGGGCGTCAGCCCTTGGGGGCGGCACGCCCCCTTATCTTCCCCTTGTTCAATCCCTATAAGAGAAGATAAACACCTTTCTTCCTATATATAAGTCTATAAGTCACTCTATCCTCATTGGAGTGGCTTTTTGTGTTTATGCGTGTGGGTGCTTTGTGCGCAGATCGAGAGCGTACAAGGCGTGTTTTAGTGATTTTTCCGTGTTTTTCCGACCTTCAGACCGTTTTTACGGACTTTCGCACGCTCTGTGTCATAGCTTTTGTCATCATTTTTCGTGATTTTTGTGACAAAACCGCTTTTTCGTGCGTACATTTTTATGTCTTTCGACTGTTCATATTTTCCTCTAATTTTGCCCTTGGTCTCGAAAATTACGGGGGTTAGACCCGAAAAAGTGTTCAAAAAGTCGGATTTTTTACGTTGAAGCCTCGACAAAAGGATTTGTGACTTTTTTGTGACATTGACAGCAGACGAAAAACAGCAATTTGATGCAGATTTGAGCGTATATTTGCGGTTGCAAGACTCGTATATACGCCTACAAAGTCCTTAGATGGCTTGCAATGGTCGTGTCTAAGCGACGAAAGGGCGGATGAAAGGGCGGAATCAGCCTATTGCCAAGGCTGCAAGGCGTGTCCAAGATGTGTCTAACATATGTCCAAGATGCCCTCCAATCATCGAAACAAAGGGCTTGTGACCCTTTTGGGGTCATAAGTAAAGCGTCCAAAGTGTTGATATACAGCGAGTTGCAGCACAAACAACGATGTGAGTAATACATAAGTAATACATTTTGTACTGTTTGTGCTCTCTATGACGCCTAAGGACGTATGACGATGTGATGATGTGACGCTGCTTCTCTACCGTGTGACGATACGTGTAAGGGGTGAGGATACGGGATGACGACGCTTAGGGCTGTGACGGTGGACAACGAAGGGGAACGGCAGGGATGATGAGGGCACACGAAGACGACCACAGACCCCCACCCCCCTTAGGTACTGCGGACAAATTATAGTAGATAAAAGCATAGGTGTAAATGTCGTGTTGTCTATCTCGTCCAAATTTCCCTGGAAAAGGTACTCCGCTGATAGGGTGTCATTGTTGTTTCCGCCAGAAAGGTACTCCTGTAAAAGGAGGTCATTGGTGTTTACAGTCTTAGCGTGTTGGGTATATGAAGTAGTTTTTTTGTTGATTGATAAATTAAAGTTTACAGATATGTTTGAATTGAATAGATTTTTGAGGTTGCCATTAGGCATTAGTCAGATGAGCGGTGCTTCTGATCCACATTTTGGAATTGCAGGTATTGTTGGTTTGGCTGGAAGTGTAGCAGGCAGTTTGTTTGGTGGTGCTAAGGCGCGCAGGGCAGCTAAGAAGGCAGCGAGGGAGCGTCAGTATCGTGCGAATGCAGAAAAGGCTTGGTATGACAAGGCTTACAACACGGACTACTTAGATACTAAGGCTGGTCAGAACTTGTTGCGTCGTGCCCAGGAGGTGCAGGATAATTATATCCGTAAGGCAGACGGTGCAGCAGCTGTTGCAGGAGGTACGGCAGCGAGTACAGCTATGGCGAAGGAGGCGGCTAACCGAACGATGGGCGATGCGATTGCGAACATCGGTGCTCGTGACAGTGCTAAGAAGGAGAGTGTATCTGCTCAGCACATGCAGAATCAGATGGATATGTCGAAGGAGCGTGAGGCGGCTTACAATCAGCAGGCCCAGAATGCGAGTGATGCAGGTCAGAACATGAGTAATGTTTTGATGAGTGCAGCTTCGATGTTGGACGGTGTCGGTTCAAAGAAGAGTCTTAACATTGACGTGAACTCTGCCGGTGCCAAGGCAGCTGCTGGCGGTTCGTTGAATAAGAATATTAATCCGAATGATTATCTCAGCACGAGATTGAAGAACGTGACAGGTGTTTGAAAAGTAGAAATATAGAAAAGTAAAAGAGAATATTATGTCGAAAAGAAAGAAGAATAAGAGAGTTGTTTGTCCTGAGCCGAGCAAGGCTGATATTAATCGCGTGATGGAAGCAGCCGGTCTGTTGAGGGATTCGCTCATTGACGAGCAGACAGCTGAGATAGAGCGTCTGAAGACTGCGCTTGCTGGTGTGGCGAAGGAACGTGACTGGTTTGAGCAGTGCTTGAAGTCGGCTGAGAGTGCTTTGATATACAAAGACAAGGTGATTGACAAGATAAAGAAGAACAACGCCAAGCGAGTTGCCCGTCTGCGTGAGAACGTTGATACACTTGAGGAGGAGGCAGCTTTTCAGTATAAGCGTGCCAACAAGGCTGATGCTTTCATCAAGCAGATTGACGGTGCTTGTGACCTTATAAAGAAACATATTGCAGCTTATGGTAGGAAGTGAAGAACGGAAGATGGAAGAGGCTAAAGCTGTGAGCGCTTCTGCGCCTGTGGGCACTGCGCCGTTCAATGCTTTTGCTGGTAATGGTATAGTGGGCAGATTCGGGCCTGCGGGTGCGTCTGTGGAGACTAAGCCTGACTATGCCTCAATGAGCCTTTCTAAGCCTGTGGGTGCGCCTGTGGGCGGTGGGGCTGCTAATGTTCCAGCTGTGCAGAATGCTCCTACGTTTCAGAAGGACGACACCAAGAAGGACGGAGGGTTCTTCGGCTGGCTTGGCGGTTTGATAAAGAAGCGTCCCGGCATAAGGAGTGGTGAGAGTGCAGACGAATACGACGAGCGCATGACACGTAACAAGATGCGCATAGCAACGCTTGCTGACGCTATTAGGCACATGGGCAACATCTATAATACTTCGAAGGGTGCGCCTTTGCAGAGGTTCAATAATCCTGTGGAGGGATTGCAGAACGGTCTGCAGCAGAGGAAGAATGAGCGGGCCCGTCAGGCAGCAGCCGATGCGGACGCTGCGTATAAGGATGCCAATCTGCAGTTGAAGCAGAATGCCGCTGATGCAGACAGAGCTTATAAGGCGATGAACATCGAGTTGAAACAGAAGGCTGGCGAGCGTGCAGACAAAGCGGCTAAGGCCATGGATGATTATCGTAAGGGTATGCTTGGCATTCAGGAGGGCAACTTGAAGCTGTCGGGAGAAAGACTTGGCGAAACGAAACGTCATAACAGAGCACAGGAAGGCATCAGTGCGAGCAGACTGGCTTTAGCAAGAGCAAAGGAGGCACGTGTGGCTGGAGGCTCGGGAAGCGGCAGTAGCGGCGACGGCTTTAAATCTGTGACTAATATTTCGACTCCAAAGGGACATATGAACCGCAAAAAAGACCTTAACTCTATAGAGAAGAAGCAGATTAGGGATTATCTCTACAAGAATGGCTTTATAACGAAAAGTGCTGCAGCGAAATATGATGGTGCTTTGAGCGAGCCAGAACGTGGCGCTATTCTGAATGGCTGGATTGGTTGGGCTGCAAATGCCAAGGGTACAAGAGCCGATAAGTTCAGAAAGGTTTTGACTGACCATTATGGGTATGTTGAAACAAAGACTGTGAGTAGTAATAATGCTCCTGCTAAGAGTAGTCCTATCAGATGGCAAGGCTCTGGCAGCAAGCCGAAGGCACAGAGCAAGCCTACGAGCAAGGGTAAAGGTACAGACTGGAGCCAGTATGTGAAGTAACTATATAAACAATAAAATATGCCAGATAACAGATATTATTATTTCAAGGATGCCAAGGGAAACAGGCATACAGTGAACAAGGCAGCGTTTGACAATGACAGGGAGGGTTTTGCGAAGGCCTTTCCCGGTGCCCGTATGGAGGTGATAGACCGCAAGACGGGACGTAGAGGTGATGTTGACGTGAAGGATGCGGGCAGGGTCGGTGACTTCGGTGCGCATCTGTTTACGGGACAGACCGTGAGAAGGGAAAAGTATCAGCCTAAGACTTCTTTGGGTAAGGCAGCGCATAGGGTTGCGCAGGAGAAATGGGGCGGCTATGGTGGTGCTGTGACTCCAATGCAGAATGACAGCGAGCTTGTGCGCGGATTGAAGAATGCGGATGCGGCACAGAGGTTGCAGGCTCCCGTGAGCTATACAAAGCCGGGTGCTGTGAAACAGATGGTGAAGCAGACAAGGGAGAGACAGCATGTCGTGGGGCAGAATGTGGAGCAGGCAGGAAGACAGTTCACCAACCGTGAGCGAGACAGACGTAATGCTCCTGCATTCGACTTGGGCAACGAGGACGTGAACAATAACCTTGTGAAGACAAGGGGGCAGTTGGAGAAGGATATGGAGAAGAGCGGCACCAAGCTTGTTGACGATGAATTCAGTAAATACATCAGCGATGTATTTAAGAAAGAGGATGAGGCTGCATTCGAACGCGGCCAGAACGCTGCTCTTAACGTCATTGCGTCTTCGCCTTCGAACGCTGTATTTAATACTACACGCGCCCGTAATGAGGAAATGTCGCCCGAGAAACGACTTGCCAACATAACAAAGGAGATAGAGGGTAATATTCACAACCTTTTCAGTTCTTCAAATGTTGCGGAGCGTATAAACGCAGAAGCTACAAAGCTCGGCGTTTCGCCTGACGACTACGTTGAGCACACGTTAGTACCAAGTCTTATGAATAAGGTTTCGTCGGATTTCGACAAGACGGAGCTGAAGAATCTGCTTCCAAGCGGTGCTATAGAAACCATACTTATGCACGCTCAGAACTCCATGACAGGCGCTCTTGCTTCAATGGGGCTAATGACAAAGAGTCAGCGTCAGTACGGACAGAGAGCTTTGAGTGAAACGCTTGAGGGTAATAACCCAAAATATAACCCTGGGTTGGGTACAAGAGTAGCTGGTAGTACATTGTCGTTCATGATGGATATGACACCGATAGGAATGGCTGAGAAGCCAGCAGCGGCCGTAGCTGGAAAGCTATTTGGTAATGGTGTGGCACAGACAGCGAGGATTGCGAACAGTACTTTAGGTGGTCGTATAGCACGTATGGCAGGTTCGGGAATGGTGAGCCAAGGTGTTACTGGTGTGCTTTACTGTTCGACTAATGCGGCTGTGCAGAACTACTCTACTGGCGACGACACTTCGATTGGCAATACCGTGAAGCTTATGATTATGGGCGGTCTGTCGGAAGGTGCAAGCTGGGCTACCATGGGTGGCATTGGCGGTGTCGTTGGTGCAGGTATCTATAATGTTAGCGGAGTGAAGCGTATTCCTGCCAAGGCTTTTCAGTTGGCGATGGAGGGAATAGGTATGCACATGGGCGGCAATGTGGCCAAGACTATAGAGGGGCACGATACAGACTGGACGAGCGTTGAGGGTAACCTTGAAGCTTGCGCCAACGTCGTAGCCTTGAAGCTGACACATGCAAGACTGCCTAAGCGCCAGAGCAAGGACGGCGTAAAGGAAAGCTACCTTGATATGGTGGCGAGAAACATTAATGGTCTTATGACATCGGACGGACAGAGAGCAGCCTTTGGTGGATATACCTTCACTAATGAGGAGAAAGAGCAGCTGTTCGGAAGCGCGTCTGCGCCGAAGCGCAATGAATCAATCTATGGATATGACGCACACAACAATCCGCTGACGAGAAAAGAGAGTCTGACATCTTGGGCGATGCGAGCAAAGAAGACCGCAGCCAAAGGGAAAGGCGAGGAGTCGAATAAGGATACAGACGCTGAGTTTGTGAAGACTGCCTACGACGAGATAATGGCAGACAACACCATTCCTTGGGACACAAAGGCTAAGTTCTCGGCTTTGGTTATGGGCACTGTTCCGTCTGAGCGTCCGATGATGGAGAATTGCCGTATTGAAGGCGACTCTGTGAACGAATACAGCAAGAATGGAGAACTGCTGTCGAAGAACAGCTTCAAGAGCATTGACGAGCGTAACTCCATTATTTACTCGCTGAACATGAAGCGTGAGGATCAGCGTCTGAGCAATGCCTATGGTGCTGCACAGATTAAGGATGAGAAGACGGCACAGGCAACTCTTGAAGCTGTAGCAGAGGCTAACGGCATGACTGCAGAGCAGTTGAAGGCTGCAATGGACAAGCAACCGCTTAGACGTAGCGAGGAAGAGCAGAACGCTTGTGTGGCTCTGAGAAAGGCTTACGAGGACGAGCAGTTTGTACCTGGTACGTTGCATGCAGAGCAGTCGAACACTGAGGGCAAGGACGTTGTGGAGGAGAACGGTCTGGGTACGGAGACTCCTAACAATGAGGCTGCGTCTGAGGTGCTTGGTGACCTTACGAAGGCGGAGGATGCCTTGCAGGCAGCTATGGACGGCAACGATGTGCTGAAAGAGGAGTATGAGCGTATGCAGAAAGCTGGCATGAGCAATCCGCAGATTTATCTGGAGCTGTTCAACGCGGGATTGACGCAGGAACAGCTTGCGCCACTTGCTGACTATATCAATGCGTTGTCGAAAGCGCAGGGTATGTTCAAGGGTACGCAGGACAAGATTGTGGAGACGACACAGAAGCACGTCGGCCAGTGGAGCTATAAGGGCGAGCTGAACGGCGAAAAGCAGAACGGCGAGCAGATGGTGTTCGTGAAGGACGACAAGGGTAGGGTGCTGATTGTCGGTGCCGGTGACGTGGCGTTTGACAGTGAGGGCAGAGTACGTGACGGTGATATGCTGTCGGTGTATGACCCTGCTACTCGTGAAATGGACTTCGTGCATGCAAAAGACGTGACTCTGGAACGTACCGCGTCAAGCGAAGAGTATGCGAAGGACTATCAGCGACAGCTGGAAGAGTTGAACTCTACCGTATACGCTGAAATGCAGTCTGGAGGAGAGGGAGGACAGCCGAGCCTTACTGAGCCGACTGAGCCGACTAAGCCTGTGGGTGAGAAAGAGACTACACCTGTGGGTGAAGAGCCGGTTGCTACTCTTGCGGACGGTACGCCTGTGCCCATGATAAAGGATTCGAAGAATCGCGAGACGGCTGACTACTCGCAGATGAGTCCTGAGCAGGGTGCGGAGTGGATGTCTTCGCAGTTTGGCGAGAATGCTGAGGCTGCTGTAGACGGACAGATAAAGCGAGCCGAGAAGACGCTGAAGGACGCCGAGAAGATAAAGGTGGACTACACGGGCGACTTGAACGACGCCAAGGAAGCTGAGGCTCAGAAGAAGATTGCTATTGAGGCAGCCAAAGCAGAACTGGAGCTATATACCAATATCAAGAAGGCTATGACTGAGAAGAAGGTCAAGGCTGGAATGGAGAAAGTAAGTTCGGTAGGTGGTGTAGGTTCGGTAGGTGAAGTAGGTAATGTAGGGGTTGCTCGGGAGAAGTTCGAGAGTGGCTTGCGCGTTGTGGGTAATAAGCGCACACGTACATTGGCTGACGGAACCAAACTGAAAGGACACTACGAGATTGTCGAGGCAGACAGTCTGACACCTTCGCATAATGCCAACGACGGATATAAGAAGAGCGAGGGTTTCCCCGTGAACGAGGAAGGCAGGACTATCAACGACCGTGACTATGAGAATGACAAGCAGGCTCAGCTGGTAACGGATATGATAGCCATGAAGTATGACGGTCAGGCTGTAGACCAGGTGCCAGTCGTAACTACTGACGGCATTGTTGTAGACGGTAACGGCAGAACGATGGCAGGACAGAAAGCAGCCAAGGACGGAACCGACGGAGCTTATCTTGAAGCGTTGAAGGAGAATGCTGAGAACTACGGTTTCACGGCAGAGCAGATAGAGCAGAGCGGTATAAAGCATCCGCGACTGGTGCTTGTGAGTGACGAGCCTATGAAGTATGACACGGCTACCTTCGCCAAGTTCAACAAGAACGAGAAGAAGGCGCAGGGTAATACTCAGCAGGCCGTGGCTAACTCGAAGAAGCTTTCGGCTGACGAGATTGGCGCTATTGTGTCGGAGATTGAGGGAAGCGGTAGTCTTGATGCTTTCTTTAACAATCCGTCGGCAATAAATTCTTTGTTGACACGTTTGGTAGATAAGGGCGTGATTGGCCTGAACGAGGTGGCCGGATTGCGTGAGGGCGAGAACAAGCTTTCGGCTTCGGGCAAGGACTTCGTGAAGAACCTGCTATTGGGTAGCGTATTCTCGGAGAACACTATCCGCATGATGGGTGCAGACGCTATGCTGAAAACTAAGGCTCTGAACGGCATACGTGCCGTGACGGACAATATGAAGCTTGGCGACTATGCCCTGATGAAGGAGATAGACCAGGCTGTGCAGCTGCTGTACGAGGCACGTCAAGGCGGAAGCGGTGTGGACGCATACTTGCGCACTCCTGCTATGTTTGGCGAGAATGCAGCTGACAGATTCGACCCTATCTCGCAGGCTATCGCTCTTGCTTTGGAGGGTAAGGCGGAGGATTTCCGCGAGCTGATGATGGCGTATAACAGAAATGCCGCTCCTTATGCGGATGCCAGTCAGACGGAAATGTTCGGCGAGAGACCAACGAAGGAGGATTTTGTAAACGAATTTTTGAAACTTAGAAACTGGGAAGACTATGAAACAAGACATTCAAGCAAAGAAGGAAATGGCGATGCTGGCAGCTCTGAGGGAACTGAACCGCAAGCGCGAGGAGGAAGCGTCATCACAAGCGAAGCAGACTACGACAAAGCCGTAGAGCAGCTTAAGAAAGCCAAGGGTGAAGAACATGAGCGTATACTTGACCAAATGGGAGAGTATGTAAAAGAGTTTGCCAAGAGTAATGGGTATGACGAGCCTGTTGTGTTGAGAACCAAGCAAGACTTGGCGGATGCGGCGAAAACAGAAAATGATAAGACCATTATAGAAAATATGTCAGAGGGTGCTCATTATCCTGGATATTACGAAGATGGTAAGATTCATATATACCTTGAAGGCAGTACAGGCTCGGAAGAATTGCGTGAGACATTTGAGCATGAGTCGGTTCATGCGGATAATGATACAGACCCTTCAAGAGTTGAATCCCTTGTATATTCAATAACAGATATGAACACACTTACCAGAAGAGATTTGGAAAGTGTTATTGAAAAGTTGGTGCATGATACTCATTATACAGATGAAGCTCGTAAACTTCCAGAAGACGAAGCTTTGCACATGTTGGCTGATGAAGCATTGGCACACCTTGTGGAATATGCTCAAAAAAATGGTATAAGAGCAATATCTGAAATAACGAACAACCCTACACTGTTAAACGTAGCTGAAAAAGCATTTAAAGAAAGAGAAAATGACAGAAGAAGAAAAGAAGGACTTGCAAAGAGTGGAGATAAGACACTCGAGCGGAAGAATCTCGATGATGTATCTACCGAAGAAAACGGTAGAGCATTGGAGGGAGATAAGGAAGGCAAACCCGAAAATGACAATGGAGGAAGCCATGATAGAGACATTCAAGCAGGAGAAGAACAGCGAGAAGTAGACAAGGCTCAACGTACAAACACTACTCGTGATCCGCTTGTAGAAACAACAAAAGCGACGTTTGAGCAGAGTAAGGCAGAGTATCTTAAAGCCTTGAAAGAAGGCAAGACAGGTAAGGAGCTTGAAAATGCGGAGTTGCATTACAAGTTTTCTTTCTTGGATTACCAAAATGTAATGGGCGTAACAGACGCTGAATCGCTTGAAAAATTATGGAAGAGAGAGTTTGAATCGGCAAAGACTTCTGAGACTGAGCCTTCCGAAGCCTCACTGGGCCTTCCTAAGCCAGGGGAACAGCCTGGGGAGAAGTCTGAGGGTGCTAAGCCTGTGGGTGACGGCAAGGAACCTAAGGCGAATCCTTTGGATGGGATGCGGAAGGCGGCGGAGCTGTTCAAGGACGAGCAGATAACGAAGGCGCGTGCTGAGCTTGCGGAGGCAAAGAAGAGTGGCGACGCGAGCGAGGTAAAGCGTTTGACAGACAAGCTGAAGGGCCTGATGGACTCTACGTTGAGAGGCAAGGGCATCGGCTTGGTTGAGAGACGCAAGATAATAGGCGAGGAGCTTGGCAAGGCAGAAGCCGAGAAGATAGACAAGCCTTGGGCTGACATGGAGTTTGACGAGCAGGTAGCCGAAACCGAGAAGAAACCTCTTGATGCTGACGAGATTAAGAACTCTGATTGTGATGGCGTAGACAAGGCAAACGCCGTGGCCTATCTCAACGGAGACAAGAATATTATTAACACATTATCTTATTTAACAGTTTACGACAATGTTAGGAATAGAGAACGAGATTCTGTACCAAGTAGCGGAACAGAAGACGGAACACAGTTGGATGCTGCCGATAATGCAGGCGGCGAAGGATTGGGACGAACTGACAGCCGACCACAAGGAGTGGATAGCGGACAACTGGGTGGAAGCGAAGGTGACGGAAATCCTGAAAGAGGAGAATCTGTACAGTCAGGAGAACGAGTATCTGGCGGAGAGAGTGGCAAGGTACACGCTACTACTGCTGTTGGAGAACGGGGCGGTGAGCAAGTTCACGGAGGAGCATCCAGAGTGGAACCAGTATCTACTGGAGGTACTAAGCCCAGAGGAAGCCGTGGAGTACGTGGCACGGGACGTGATGTACGTGAGCGAGGAAATGAAGAAAGTGGCAACTTTAGTGATGAAAAAGCTGGTGAAGCTACCGGCGGACGAGGCATTGATAGCCGAAATCTGTCAACAGTAGAACAGATAGACAAGGAAATCAGCGACACTCAGTCGTTGGTTGACGATTTGTTCAACAGCCTTTTTGACGGAAGAACCAAGGGCAGTATCATAAGCGACCGTACAAACGCTTCTATCATTCCTTTGGCAAGCGACCATCTGTTGGGCAAGCTTGGTATCAACAAGCAGAAGATGGTCGTGTACAAGCAGTTGATTCCTGCGCTGACAAAGTTGGGCTATCTCCACATCAAGAAGGGCGTTGTGAAGCTTAACGACTGGATAGATGCCATGAAGGGCAGCTTCGGCGGTCACTTAACAAAGCTCGGCCTTAGCGATGAGGAGGTGTATGACTACATCAAGAACATGTGGAACTCCAACATCGAGGTTGACGGTGTGACCCATAAGCTTAGCGAATGGGCAAGCATTCTCGGAACGGAGCGCATGAAGAAGGAGATAGCTACGCCAAATGCCGAGAAGTACAAGCGTCAGGTGGCCGCCGAGCCTATCAAGGTGAAGGTGGGCGACATAAAGAATATCGAGGAGACTCTGCCTTATCTGCTACCCCAACAGCAGGAAGACGTACTGAGAGCGGAGACGCAGTTCTTCGGCAAGGAGCACGCGGACAGAGAGCACGCCTACGGCAAGGGCTACATGTTCACGAACGGTACTGGTACGGGCAAGACATTTACGGGACTTGGCGTTGCCAAGCGACTTGTGAAGCAAGGCAAGGGACGAATACTCATTGTGACCCCGAGCCAGAAGAAGGTGAGCGACTGGATAAAGGACGGACGCAACCTGAACATGGAGATTCGCGACCTTGACAGCATAGCCAAGGAGCGTGGCACAACGGCTACGACAGAAAGCGGCGAGGGCGTGGTGATCACCACATTCGCCAACTTCGGCGTGAACAAGAAGCTGCTGGAAACCAAGTGGGACGCTGTGATATACGACGAGAGCCACCGTATCATGGAGAACAAGAATGGTACGGAGACAGCACGCAGTATGCAGCACTACATGGTGACGAACAGAAGCGAGAACCATTGTTTCTTGAGATTGCAGGAGACGAACAAGGACTATCAGAAGATGAAAAGCCTTGGTGAACGGTTTGACGCTGAGCGCGGCAAGGAAGTGAAACGTATACAGGACGAATACAAAGCGAGCCATCCGAGCGCGACACCACGTGACGTAGCTTATGCTACAAGCAGAATGTTGCCGAAGGAGAGAAACGGATTTACTCCTGGAGATTATGCCAGCTTCCCAAAGCTTGGCAAGATACACGCCGAGTTTGTGAAGGCATTGAGCCATTACACAAACGAAGTGGAGCCTAAACTTAAAGCGCAGGCAAAGAACGAGTGGAAGGACACGAAGACAATCTTCCTCTCGGCAACACCGTTCAACACTCGTGAGAATCTTGACTATGCGGAGGGTTACATCTTCAAGTATCCCGAAGTGGAAAAGGGCGGACGCACACAGTTCTATCTTGACCACTTTGGAGCTGCATATAAGTTCCGCTACAACAGACTGGAGCAGAGCACGAGCAACCCCGAGGCTGTAGCCAAGCAGGAGATAGCCTTCTCTGACTATCTGCAAGATACGTTAGGCACTATGAGCGGACGCATCATAGACAGTCCGTATGACTATTCGAGAGACTTCCCGACTGTGTCTCCCGACCATGCGGAGACGTTCAATCAGGCTGTGCAGGATGCCGTGAGAGGACACGAAGTATTGGCGAAGGCTTACAATCAGACCATCGGTGACTACAACTACGGCAGCGCTCTGTTTGAGACGATGAAGGTAGCGAACATCATAGAGCGCATAAAGGCACACTTGGACGCTGGGCGCAAGGTTGTGATATTCCACCGTCGTGTAGAGACTAAGGAGCCTTTGAAGCCACCATTCGCCTCGATGCTGGAGCAGGCAAACCGCTTGATTGCGATGATGAAACCTGGCGAAGAGCAGAAGAAAGCGATAAAGGCTGTAAGCGAATACAGAAAGAAGTATGCCGACTTGTTGGAGTGGGAGCAGACACTGGACTACAGCATGCCGAGAGAGCAGATAGCCAAGGTGTTCGGCAAGGACAAGGTATTGTTCTTCAGTGGAAAGGAAAGCACGAAGGTGAAGGACAAGGCAGTGGACACCTTCAATAGCGACGATAGTGGCAAGAACATCATCGTGATACAGGAGGCGAGCGGAAAGGAAGGTATCTCGCTGCATGATACTACGGGCAAGCATCAGCGTGTGTGCATAACATTGGCTCTGCCACAAAGCCCTATCACGGCATTGCAGATAGAGGGACGCACCTACCGTATCGGCAACAAGAGCAACGCCATATTTGAGTACCCGATATTGGGACTTAACTCAGAAATGATACTGTTCGGACAGAAGTTCAACAACCAGGTGTCGACAACTGAGAACCTTGCGCTTGGCAGTCAGGCAAGAAGCCTAAGAGACAGTTTCGCCAACGGTATACTGGAGCATAGCGGAGTAGTGCCTATCGATCAGCAGGGCGTAGGCGGCAAGGAATTTGACGCGCCTAAAGACCAAAGCACAGACGGATTTGACAATGCTGTGCTTGACTACTACTCTAACCAGAAGCTGAACTCTCGTAACCGTGAGGGTGTGGACTACTTCCCAACCCCGGAACCATTGGGCTACAAGATGATGGAATGGGCGGATATGGGCGAAGGTGATACAGTACTGGAGCCGAGTGCAGGACACGGTGCTATAGCGAGATATGCGCCTAAGGGCAACCAAATGGTAGCGATAGAGCCGAGTCAGAGCCTGTTCACCAAACTACAGTTGAAGGCAGGAGGACTGGGCCGAAAGTTCCAAAACACCATATTCGAGAACTATGACATCAGCAACAAGCACGACGTAGTAGTAATGAACCCGCCGTTCGGTACAGCCGGTGCAACAGCCATTGCTCACTTGGGTAAGGCATTCAAGCACTTGGAGGAAGGCGGTCGTGTGGTAGCCCTTATTCCAAGAGGTTCGACAGACAAGAAGTTTGAGAAATGGATTGAGGGCGAGAAGACCGCCGTAATGCGTGCAGAGGTGGCGCTGCCCGACATCGTGTTCAAACAGGCAGGTACTAATGTTGTCTGCCGTGTGGTAGTAGTGGACAAGATAAGCAACAAGGCTATGCGAGCCAAGGCTGGCAGCGTAGAGAAATGGGACTTGGGCGGTCACTACGACAAGATAGAGGACTTCTTCGAGGACTTGCGCGACGTGAAGATGCCTGACCGCATTATCGACACAAACGCGATAATGATGAAGAAGAGCAAGCAGACCGTGAAGGACTTGAAGGAGTTGAAGAATGTGCGGGTAGACTTTAACGAAGGTGGCATCAACGTGCGTGTCAGAGGCGATTGGAAGGACTATTCTATTCCGTTTGATATGGAGGGATATAGTGCCGAGCAGAAGAAGAAATTCCTTGCCAGTACGTACGAGACCTTTGAACAGCAGGAACGTCAGACAAGAAACGAGACGAGCCAGGCTGTGCTTGCCGAGCTTAAGAAGCTGACTTGCAAGTTGGCTGACATGACCGAGGAGGAAATGCAGCGATACTTGAAGAATAAGTACGAGGGCAAGGGTGTGATGTACAGAATCGAGCATGCTGCCGAGGTGTATAATAAGGCGAAGCAGCATTACCGCATGGAACTTGGCAACACCTTTTCAGACAGCAAGGAACACTTTGACGCTGTGAGAGACAGAGCTGTGGAGGAGAAAGGTATCGTTATGCCTAATCTGAATAAGGAGAAGGTGAAGGTGGTAGAGGTTGAGAAGCATGGCTTTGGAAGCAAGGAAAGAGAAACCCTCAACAACGCCAAAGCATGGGCTATTAGTAATCTTGTAACAACTGGCAAACAAGAACTGCCAACCATGCGCGACGGAACGACCTACACTATTAGTAAAAAAGCAATAGATAAATACCTTTCAGAAAGCGCAGTAAAGAAAAGCGAGAATCTCGACACTCACTTGTCAGTTCTTTCTAAGCTAAAAGATGTTATACATGAAAGTATCGAGGCAGAGATTCATCCTGATTACAAGAAGGGTGAGGACGGATTGCGTAGTGTAGAGAATGGATACGGAGAAGGAGTTTTGGTGCATAGACTTTATGGCGCAGTAGAGATAGGCGGTAAGATGTACCGTGTGAAGACTACTATGCAAGAGTTTAGAGGTGGGGAAGAAAACAAACCTCATAGCTATGAGGTAACAAAAATAGAGCTGCTTGACTCCCCTGGAAAGCGAGAAAATCCCGACAGACCACCTTCGGATGCACCAAACAACTCTATTGATACTGCAAAGTTACTGCAAGGAGTTGAGAAATCCTACGATTCGGGCAAGAAACTGCTTGATGAGAGTAAAAATTTAACAGATGGGGAGACTTTCTTTAGGAAAGAGAGTGATAAGTCTGGCTATGCCTCACTGGGCCTATCTGAGCCGACTGAGCCTTTGGGTGAAAGAGAGGCTGCGCCTTCTGTTAGCGAGCGGATTGGTAAGGCTATTGACAAGGCTGTGGAGAAGACTGGTGGTAAGGTGAAGATGGTGAACTCGGTTGAGGAGATTGGCAACGAGCAGGTGCGCCGTGACATTGAGAACGGCAAGCAGGTGACTGGCTGGTATGACGAGAATACAGGCGAGGTGCATCTGTATATGCCGAATATCCACGACTCGTATACTGCGGAGAAAACCGTTTGGCACGAGACCGTGGGACATAAGGGCATGAGAGGATTGCTCGGAGACAAGTTCAACGACTATATGAGAGGTCTGTGGATGGACTTGGACAATCCTGTGAATGCCGAACTGAGAGCCTATGTGAAGGAACGTATGGGCAAGGACTCTATGGGATTCTATGACGCTATAGAGGAGTTCATCGCCGAGAGCGCCGAGAAGGGCAAGGGCGAACCCGGGTTCTGGAACTACATCAAGAACAAGGTGACGGACGCTCTGCACGAGATTGGCTACAGAATATCGCCTAACGTGAAGGACGTGAAGTATATGCTGTGGCTGGCGAAGAACGTACAGAAGAAAGGCAATGATCCGTGGTGGAAGATGAGGGCTGATGCCGTGAAGTGGAAGATAGAGCACGAGAATGTTGAGTATACGAAAATACACGGTGGCGAGTTCTACGAGAACGACGGCAAGAACCATGACTTCGAGGATATGACCAAAGAAGAATGGGATGAGGCTACGGACGGACAGATACACTACCGTACTGCTCCGAGTGCTGCCACTGCGCTTGACCGATACCACAAGATGCTGGACGCTCACGGCTATATGGCTACTGAGGCGTTTATGGACAACATGCTTTCGCTTGACAAGCTGATGAGGGCTGTAGACCCGTCAATCAAGAAGATTGAGGACGTGAAGAGTTCGATGAACCCTTACATTCTGCAGAACACCATGCAGGGTGCGATGAGCGACAAGATGACTCTGTTTGAGCACCAGGTGATGAAACCGCTGGACAAGGCCATGAGCGACGTGCTGGACAGCTTTGCAGGCAAGAACACCGAGGAGAAGATAAGGGAGTGTAACCTGTACATGATAGGCAAGCACGGACTTGAAAGAAACAGAGTGCTGTTCGTTAGAGACAAGATAAGGGAAGAACGAAGAGTGAAGAGTGAAGAATCCAATAGTATTGATGCGTTGGAAGCTTCTTGGAAGGGCGAGAGAAATATCCTTGGAAAGAAGCTGCGTTCGGGACAGATAGACCTGAGGGAGTACTACCGTCAGATGGACGAGTGGATTGTGCAGAACATAGACAAGGACTTCAAGGCTGAGGAACACGATTACTCGGGTATGCACGGTCTGCAAGAGATAGACGACTTGAAGAGTCCTTATGACGATGCTGGTGCTATAGACTCCGTGATGAGTCAGGAGGCGAAGATGGAGAGCTTGAAGAAGGGTTCGGTGGATAATCTCTGGAAGAGAATAAAGGACGCCACGGACTACTCTATCGACTCGGACTACGAGAACGGACTGATGGACAAAACACGCCACGACCGCGTGAAGAATATGTTTGACTGGTATGTACCACTGCGCAAGTATGACGAGGCTACCGCTGAGGACGTGTACGGATACATAAGCGGTGATAACGGCAAGGGCTTTATCGGCGAAACACTGATGAACGCCAAGGGCAGAAAGAGTCTGAGCGACGTGAACGTGCTGGCTCAGATTGGTGCCATGGGTAACCGTGCGATAAGGAACGGCGGACAGAATGCCGTGAAGCAGGCGTTTGCCCGATTCGTGAGAAACAGCGGAGAGCAGAACCTTGTGAAGGAAACGAAGGTGTGGGTAGAGAAGAAAGGCACGGACATGAACGGCAACGACATCTGGGAGGAGGCTTATCCTCAGATTCCCGATGGAGCCGACGCGAATACAATTGCAACCATTGTGGATGCCTTTGAAACAGACATGAAGACGAAGCAGGCTAAAGGCGAGGCAAAGACGCTGAGCAACAGCACGGACATAGGCTTCAAGTTTGCACGAGCGAAGAACAAGAGCGAGCACTTCGTGGACGTGAAGATAGCCGGACGTACACACAGTTTCGTAGTGATGGGCAATCCTCGTGCTGCACAGGCTCTGAACGGCATGCTGGAGAACAGTTCGCCCAACAGCGCACTGCTGAAAGGGTTGAAGAGCACTACACGCTTCATGGCTCAGATGGCCACCTCGTACTCACCGGAGTTTGTGATGCGTAACATCATACGTGACGCGGAGTTTGCATCGAGCAACGTAACGGCAAAGGAGGGTGTGATGTACGGATTCAAATGGGCACGGTACTATGCGGAGCTTAACCCGCTGAATGTGGCATACAACGAGGGCGCAGGTGCTTTGAAGAGCTTGAAGTGGAAAGACCTAAAGGAGGGCGTAGGCATGGGCCTGTACGCACGATACAGAGAGGGCACATTAGGCAACTCGAAGATGGAGCGCTACTTCAAGGAGTTTATGGAGAACGGCGGTGAGACCGGATGGGTGCAGGTGAAGACGATGCAGGAATGGGAGAAGGATTATAAGCGCGACGTAAGCCGTGAACACAGCAAGGTGGCGAAGACTGGCAAGGCGCTTCGTGACTTCCTCGTAGGCAACGTGAAGAACCTGAACGAGGTGGCAGAGAACATGGCGCGATTTGCGACCTTCTGTACATCAAGAGACCTCGGACGCTCGGCTGTGAGAAGTGCCTATGATGCCAAGCAGGTGTCGACGAACTTCAACCGTCACGGCTCGGGTGACGCCATCAAGACGTTCAAGAACGGAGAAATGGGCACGAGCAAGGAAATGCGCAGAAATGTGTACGGCACCATTGCGAGCAACCTAAGGAACTACTCGATGTTCTTCAACGCTGGCGTGCAGAGCACACACTTGCTCATGAACAACGTGAAGAAGGCACCTGTGGGTACTATCGCCTCAATGATGGCTATACCTTTCGGGCTGGGCATAATGGCTGCTGTCGTGAATAACGCCATGATTGCGAGCGAGGACGAGAAGAAGCGTAAGGGCGTGAAAGACCCGTATGGCGAGTTGCCGGAATACATAAGGAGAAACAACCTGTGTATATATATAGGTGGCGGTGAGTTCGTGACCGTTCCGCTTGCGATTGAGCTGAGGGCCTTCTACGGACTTGGTGACATTGCAGCAGGTATGACTGCAGCAAAGAACGTGAAGAGTACGAGAAACGCAGCAATGGACGCTGTGGGCTGTATGTCGCAGCTGCTGCCAGTAGTGGACTTCGTGAACTCAGCTACCTTTGACAAAGAGCCAGGAAAGGAACTCTTGAAGGGTGTGTCGCCTACTGCTTTTGCTCCATTTGTGGAATGGTGGCTTAACAGCGACTGGAAGGGTACGCCGATACGCCGAGAGGGTGACTACACGAAGAACCGTCCTGCATGGATGAATGCCTACAGCGGAACTCCCGAGAAGCTGATGGACTTGAACAAGTGGGTGAATGCCAAGACTAACGACGTGGCTCCCGGCAACGAGAACATGAGGGGCAACAGTCTGCTTGACGAGGCTACTGATCCTGCAATGCTGAACCATATCATAGGAACTCTTGGCGGTGGTGCTGCCACATTCATAACCCGTGGAACTGGACTGGTGTTGAAGTATGCTGACGGTCGGGAACAGGAGATTGAGACCAAGGACATACCATTCTTGCGTTCGCTGATGTACACTCCTTCGGAACAGGCGAGCATGGCAAGAACGAAAGCGAAGTGGTATGGCTACAAGGAGAGCATGGAGAAGGGCACGAGCAACTACTCGATGCTGAAGAACAAGAACGTTCCGCTGACGGAGAGAATACGTAACGCTGCCGACAGACACAGATTCGAACAGTCGGCTGACTACGCAAGAATCCGTATTATCAAAGATGCCGAGAAGCAGATGAAGCGCTGGAACAAGATGAAGCGTCTGAACGCTGACGACAAGAAGCAGGTGGACTTTGCCAACAAGAACATCGAAATGATAATGCAGAAGGCTGTGGAGCAGATGGATAAGGTTAGTGATGATTAAGGCTGAGAGTGTGAGCCTTACTGAGCCGACTGGGCCTTTCTGAGCCTTTGATGATTAGGGTTATTAATTGCTAATTATTGATTATTAGTGTTTAATTTTGATACGCAAACTTGGTTATGTGGCTAAGTTTGCGTATTTTTGTATCGAAAACCCACAGCCTTATGACCAAACAGAATTATGATATAACCCGTATGCAGCGCGAAGACTTGGCAAAAGCCTATCGTGACGTATATCCCAAGTGCTGGAGCCAGCAGGAGGTATGGGACAAGATAGCGAAGCATCCTGCTCCACGTTATTACGTGTCAGCGAAGGAGGCTTACGAGAAGCTGCGAAGGATGGTTGTGGGTGACTTCTCGATTGTGGACGCATTGGGCAGCAACAAGCAGAGGCTGTACTACTCGCTGTTTGAGAGGATGCAGGAGCTGACTCAGAGAAAGGAGTATATAGGCAAGTCGCTGTGGTTTCTATGCCCTATTATAGTATCACAACCAGCGCCGGAGTTCTTCATGGCTCCCCGCACGATTAAGGACACGTTTGTCAAATGCAGACTTTATGGTAAGGATTTCAGACATGGCGAAGTGTATGGCAGTGGACGTAAGAGTAAAGCTGCTGCTGACAACGCTAAGCGTCGTGCTGCTGACGGCAGGCAGTAGACTGGAGGGTTTCAGTGCGCACGGCGGACTGCTACCTCACTTCACTTATAGTTTTCTGCATGCGAACGTGTGGCATATGGCAGCGAACCTGTTTGTGCTATGGGGCGTGAGACAGCGCATGAACGTAGCGGTAGGCTATGTGATAGCCGTGGCTGCGAGCTGGATGCCGATGTGGGCGGACAAGCCTACTGTGGGTATGTCGGGTATGCTGTTTGCGATGTTCGGTATTATGTGGGGCAAGACGGGAAGATGGAAGGAATACTTGAAGGCAGGAATGCCTGTGATATTGATAATGATGCTTATACCAAACGTAAATGGTTTGCTACATTTGTACTGCTACATATTAGGTTTTGTGTTTTCGTTTTTAAGATTTAAGGTTAGTTAGTTAATTGAATACTTTTTTCATGATTTGGGTGCTGTCGCCGTGAGGTGCTGGCACCTTTTTTTATCTTATCTTGTTGGTGAAGCGTGGGGTGAAGTCGATGACTGTGCCAGCGAAGGTGTCAGACGCTGAGATATTGGAGAGAGTGTAGCGGAAGCGGTAGTACTTCCATGGCTTGCCGTGGAGGGAATGCAGCTTGTTCCAACTATGGCAATCGTTGGATGCCCAGACTGTCAGCTTGAGAGTTCCGCCAGCAGAGTTGAACAGATGGACTATCTGATGGATGGTCTTGAGCTGTATGGACGAGCCGAGCTTGAGGGGGCGTGTTGTGAACGTACCGGAATATGTCTGAGAGTCGGACTGAGCTACTGGTATCTTGCTGAAGGAATAGACGTTGTTGCTGGAGTCCTGGAGGAGCGTGTCGGGATAGTTGGACACAGCTCGCTGTATGCGCTTAGAGCCGAGGGATATGGTGGCGAAGGTTCCGTCAAGAAGATTATAGACGTATGCGTAGTCGTAGCTGACGTTGTAGATGAACAGCAGCGAGTCGCGATAGTCGTAGGCAAGGAATGCATTGCGCACGAAGGTAAGGAAACTGACCGTAGCGTCGGAGTACGGCGGATTGGCTCCCGAGAGTTGAGGACTGACGCAACGTACTGTACCGCCAGATACAGCCATGAGTCCCTTGTCGGAGGTGAAGTATACGACATTGCCCGTGGGTGTTATTGACTCGGGATTGTTGCAGACTTCGCGCGAAATGGGATAGGATGCGGAATAGAGTCCTTCGGAGTTGACGGACAATCCGTAGATGCCTTCAGTAGTGAAGACGATGAGGGGGTACTGTCCGAACTGTCCCTGTGAGATAGGCTCGGTGTTGGCAGCGATGCCGAGGATAGAGCCAGTGCCTACGGTGTTGTCGCCCGATGCCTGGAAGACGAAGGGGTTGTTGACAACGGAGGTGAAGATTTGGGAGTCGAGGACTTCGTAAAAATCATCATTTACGACAGGCTTACTAATATTAGTAAACACGGGGAGTGTTCCATCGGGTAATTTCTGCATAAGGTAAGCACCATTGAGGCGCGGATGGCCTTGAAGATGGGCGCTTATTCCCTTTTGTGTCGACTCGTCATAGAAAAGGACTTCCTTAGCGTTAGGGTCGGGATAAAAAAACCAACTAAGCAAGGCACTTCTAACATCGCAAAACGCAGCCCCTTTTATCCATACTTCGCCTGCGGTCTTGGACAAACGAACGTAATAAGACATAGGGTCTGATGTAGAAGGTTTGACAGCTATAAAGTGATTAAATCCTGAATAAGGCTTACGCTTGATATCTAAAGCGTTAATACGACTATTATATGCATAAAGCTTGGATGCAGAGATAGTAGTCCATCCCATATAATCATCAACACCGAGCTGTTCCTGCTCGGTAAGGTTAGTAACAACATTGTCGTTTATTAACTTTGTGGTTTCTACACCATTTGTATAATTATTTATGGACGAAAAAGGAAAATCCAGCAATTTGTAGAAAACTCCCTTCTTGGAAAGGCTTTCAATAATCTGCTTTTCGGTCTTCATCTTAGCTGGCATAATGACAGAAGTAAGGTAACCGTCTGTTTGCGAGCCAAACGAACGACTGTGTGTTATCTTGTAAGACCATTTGCCAAAACAAGAATAAGCATCCCCAACAATTCTGTCGCATATATAAGTGTTCATTAACTCATGCGGCTGGTAAAAATACCAGTCTTCATCAATATTGAATTGCATTTCTTCATCAGTAGCAAAGATAACGCAATCCTTTATAATATCACTCCATTTGTCAGCATCATTGACAAATGCTTTAAACCATAGTGAAGCCTGACTAACAGAAGGGATAAAATACCCAACCTGTTGTGTTGTGGGTCTATAATCTGCGTTCATAGGTATTAGAGCCACATTGTTATGGATAGAAGGCAAGCAAAGAACTGGTGACGAAATGCGAGTATAAGAACCATCATACAAACGCAAGGCAAATCGAACAAAAAATGGAAATGCGAAAAGATTTTCTTTTTTGACTTCTGCAAGATGTAAAGCAACAAGAGCGTTAGACGCGGTGTTTATTTCGGAAGTCTTAGATTGTCTTGCACAATATCCTCTGTATGTCAATGTCTTGCTTGTATCAGGAGTGCTGGAATTAATAGTTTTACTTGACTTTCCTACACTGGAACTATCGTCCCTTCCGGGGTCAACGTATTCTATTTTACAGAGTTCTCCATTAGACGTATAGAAAGCCTGGCAAGTATCCGTCTTCATGTAATCTTGGAAGGAAATGTAATCAGACTTTTTGATTGGATTGGAAAGAGATTTACTTTCAAGCCAAAAACGGAATTCGGGTCTTGGAAGTTCGGTTCCGAGGTCAATGTACTTTCCCTCTTTATGTAATATATAATGTATGCCTTTGTCGGTGGCTACGACGAGGGTGTTGCCTACTGAGGAAATGTCGTAGACTTTGCCGACAAAGAGCGAGCCTGTGTCTTCGGTGATGGTATCGCCGCTGATTGTACCCCAATAGAGGAAGTATGTATGTTCATCGTAGGTGATGGCGTTGGTGTAGCCGGCACCCTTGTGGATATAGAGGAGCTTATGAGCCAGGCTGCCTAACTGATTAGCCTGTCGTAGGGGTTGTATCTCGCCATTGCGGAAGATAAGGTCGCGTGAGGCGGAAAGTTCGGTGTCGTCGGACAGGAGGTCGGACGGGGATGTGGTGATGCCTTTGTTGAAAGATAGGGATTTTTGCATAGTGAATTGTTTTTTTTTAATTTACTGGGCCTTGCTGGGCCTCTTTGGGCCTTTCTGAGCCTTTGGGGTGATTTTTTTGTGAGGATTGCTGGGCCTTTGGCATTTCTTAGATTGAGGCTTCGGTGCGTACGCCGTCGGAGTGGTGTTTGAGGCCTTCGTCGGTGCGCCAGCGTGGGAGTTCCATTTCGTTGGTGGAGACGTAGAGGGCAATGGCAGTGGACATGAGTACGTCGTCGTGATTGCCCGAGCCTTCGATGTTGCCAAGCGAGCCATCCTCCTTGCGCTCGTAGATGCGCAGCTCGTGATACATTTCGGTGTCGGGTTCGTGCCAGAGACGGTCGTCGACGAAGGCTTCAAGGTTGTCGATAAGCCAACCCTTCGTAATCTTATTGGTCTGAAAACCATACTTGGCGAGGACGTTGCCTGTGGTGTCCTCGGGAGAAGAACGGCGCTGGTAGAGATTGGGATAGTAGTCGGCAATCTCGTTGATGATAGAGCCGAAGTGGTCGCCCTCGGTATTGTTGTTCTTCTCACGGTCGGCAGTATTGGACTCAATGACAAGGAGAGCATCGTCGTAGTAGTGAGCGAGAGCAGCAGCCTTCCATGCGAGCACGTCGTGACGGCAGTGTCCACGGTAGCGAGCCACGACACGAGGCTTGTCCTTTACAGAAGGCATCATGCCCATACGGTCGAGTACGGTCATAACGGTATAGTCGGACGTTGAGGACTTGCCACCGATGTCGACGCTGACAACGTAGCGGTCGGAAACACGCAGAATCTGATTGTTGGGCAGGCTCCAAATTTTAAGTTCGCCCTCGCCATCATCACGAATGGTAATCTTGGAGTTGCGTATGGTGTCGTAAGACTTCTTGCCAGAGGTGACGATGTCGGCAAGGAACTTGGGCTTCTTGACTTCGCCATGACGGAGGTCGTCGATGGAGTAAGGATTAAAGACAAGGTTGCCGGAATTGCGGAAAGCCTCCTCCTCGTCGATAGGAGCCTCAGTAGCACAGAAGGCGTGCGTCTTGAACTTGTTGCGGAAGTTGCGATACCAGTTGATAGCCTGGAAACAAGCTCCCTTTTCCCACATACGCCAAAAGAACTTGCCCGTCTCGCGAAAACCTTTAGGACAGGTGGAGCGGTCTTTGTTGCGCAGCAGCCACTCGGCAAAAGCCCGAACATCTTCAACGGGCTCCATATCGTTCTCGATGATGAAGCAAGGAATGAAGATGAAGGCGTAGGCGTCGTTGTTGGACGGATCCATGGCAAGCTGGCAGCGGTCGTAGAAGAATCCGGAAGCGCCACGGCCTGTAGACTCGAAGACCTCGATGTTGTCCTCAATATTATGTATACCGCCAGAGATAGACGAGATAACGCCTTCGGGGTCGTGCTCGGGTGTCTTCTTCCAATAGGCAACCTCGGAATAGTGGGCACAGTGGAAGTTGTTGCCACGGACGGCATCGAAGTTGTCGAAGGAGGCAACGGTAAGCGTAGAGCGACGCAGAGCCTTGTTGCCGTCGGTGACGATGAAGTCGTCGGGTGAGTTCTCGTAGGGCGATAGCATGAGCTGTACGCCCGGGTGTCCGATAGTCCAACCCTTCTGCCGTTCGACAGCCTTGCGGTACATAGCCTTAATCTTCTTTGATGTGGACTTGACCTGCGAGAGGACGATGGCGTTCCAACCGTCGTGACGGAAGTCCTGCATCCACTTGATGTAGAGCTGCGTGAGAGTAGAGCCACCCCACTGACGAGCCTTCAGGATAACGACACGTATGGCTTTCTTCTCGTGGCGCAGCTTCTCGAAGAGTGCTATAAGACGACGCTGGGGATAGTTAAGACGAAAGGGAATCATATCGCCCGTGTTCTTGTCCTCAATCTTATCAGTACAGAAAAGGGCGAACTCGGGGTCTTCACGGAAACGTACCTTGAAAATCTCAAATGTGAGGAGGGCGCGTAGCTTCTGCGTGTCGGGCGAGTCTTCGTCGTAGTCCTTGCGGAGGACATGGATGAGAACGTCCTTCAAAGTACCGTAGTGCTGCAGGTTCTTGTAAAGGAGGGTGCGCATGCACTCCTTGGGAACGTACATCTTGGGTATGATGAAGTCGGGTATTTCGAGACAGACACGTGACTCGAAACCGTAGCAGCCGATGCCTGTCCACGGGTCGTAAGGCCCGTAGATTTCATTGTAGCGAGATTGGTTTTCGGCTACTAAAGCATCTATGTCACGGTCGGTAATGAGCATTTTCTAATTATTTAATGGGCCTTACTGAGCCTTTTTAGGCCTTTCTGAGCCTTTGGGTGAACTGGGTGATAAGCCTTTCTGGGCCTTTTTGAGCCGACTAAGCCGTTGGTGAAATTTTGGGGTGAGGGCTAATTATTGATTAAAGTCCTTCGTACTCCTTTAGTTCTTCGAAGTCGGCATCTTCGATGCGTGGAACGGGGTTGGCACCGATGGCGAGAGGGTCGTCGGTCTTGGTGGTGGATAGTGCCTGTAGTTCCTGGAAATCCTTGTTGATGCCTACGGAAACGTTGAGCTGTGACTGCTTGGGGACAACGTGCTTCTGCATATCGTGATAGAGGAGCAGCCATGCCTTGGGGTCGTGCTCGGCAAGTTCGGAGAACAGCTCTTCGAACTTCTCCTGATTGGTAGAGAGGAGGTCGCGTATGAACTCCTTTTGCGCCTTGCGCCCGGCAGGAAGAAGCTTCTTGCGACGCTCGGATATGAGAGGGATGTCGTCGAGAGTCTTTTGCATAGTGAGGGAAATTTTGAACCTTGATGATGAGCCTTACTGGGCCTTTCTAAGCCGACTAAGCTGTGGGGTGATATTTTGGGGTGCAATCGCTTTAGAAGGGGCTTAGGTGCTTGTGGACTGTGCCGGGAATGACTCGGCAGGAGAGGGCACGGATGCTGGTAAGGCCTTCTTCGAGAGATTGCTTGCGGTCGATGGTGCGAAGGTCGCGTGAGGAGAGCACAAGAGACATGTATTTGTAGAGGGCGCCGTCAACTACATACTGGTGAATCGCCTGGACAAGAGAGTCGTAGACGGTGGCATCCCAGTAGTCGGGCATGAGAAGCGAAATCTCTCGTTCGTCCCACTCCTTGAGGTCGTTGAGACGGGTGACACCTTCGGGTTTGAGAACGAAAGCGGAAAGGCAATTTTCAACACTGGCTATGTACTGGTCGAACCATCGGAAAAGTATAGGACGGTAGGTGTCGGACTCGGACGTGGCAACCTCGGTATCGTTGTGCGCTATACGTGCTGTCCTATCAATCATGCCGGTAATGGAATCAACATCATAGAGGAGCTGGTCGGCCTGTAGGAAAATATGCTTGACGGAGTGTCCGTAAGCACGACGTGGCGGTTGGGGTGCAAGCGGGTTGGGGATTGGATTCCATCCTCTTTCGCGTGAAGCCATGTGCGGATGCAGTTCGGAAAAGTCGTGATTCATATAGACATTGTTTTGGGTTAATGCTCTTTGGAAACTATGACTGTAAACTCTGCGTAGACGTTGTCGGAATGGCGAGAGAAGAGGCGTACCTTGGAAACGCCAGTGTTAACCGGACGAAGGACGAATGTCTTAGGTTGGGCAGAGCGCACGATGTGTACAATGCCTACGTCTTCGGAACGTGCCTCGATGTCGTCAACAGCACCGCCGTTAAGGCTGTATGAAACCGTTGCGTCCTCGTCAATAGGAAGCGTGACTTCGCCCCCATTGTCGGAGCCGTCGACCTTGGCAGTGATAGAGGTGGGGAACTTGACGGTGGGGACACGTGGCGCTGAGAGGATGAAGCACTTGCGTATGTCGGATTCGTCCTTGACAAGAGCAGCCTGATAGGGTTCAGCCTGCTTGGCGTTGGTGGTCTTTATCCACCATTGCATCGTAACGTAATCCTCGGCATACTTGGCGCTCAGCCGTGCCAATGTGTCCGTCAGCGTACCGTTGAACCGATGCGACACCGATAATGTAAACTCCACGATGTCGTCAGTCTTCTCATTGTAGAAGATTGCATTGTCGCCAACGGTCTGAGGTGTAGGCACAAGGTAGTCGACGAATATGGTTTTCAGAGTTTCCAAGGCAGCGTGGAAATCGGAAGTGAACACCCGTTCGTGGAGAGCTTCGTCGCCAGCCGTTTCGCTTGCCACAAGAGCGTTGTTGGCTCCCGCGGTAATCTTGTCCATCTGTCCCTTAAGGAAAGTGGCAGACTGGAACGCTTCACGGACAAGCGACTTTATGATTTGAAATTTGATTATCATAGTATGTACTATTTATTGGTGAATAAATCAGTTGCCTGTAAAATCCGTGCCGTCGTCGTTGCACATCTTCCCGTTCACGGATGAGTATTCGGCTTTTGCCTGCAATGGCGAGGAAATGGTGAACGACTTGCGTATGCGGTCTTCCAAATCCTTCATCATGGCGGCATGTGGTTCGGCCTGTGGCTGCTGTCCTGCTGACAGCCACCACTGATAAGTCATGTATTCCTCGACATACTGCTGCGAGTAGTTGGCTATGGCATCAGTGAGAGCACCGTTGAAGCGTCGTGATATGACAATGATGATGCTTGCAGAGCCTTCGCTGCCGGAATAGGAAGCCGATATAGAAGAGTCGCCCACCGACTGATGGTTGGGTGAGAAGAAATCGACATAGACGGACTTCAAACGTTCTACGCCTCGCACAAAATCCTTTGCAAGTTTTCTTTCGTGTACGTCTATGTCGCCAGCGGTTTCGTTGTAGCGGAGCTTGTCAGCTCCCTGCTGTGTTGACGAGTCGATAGAGCCCTTGATGTAGGTGTCGCTCTTGACTGCCTCTATAGCGAGTGGTTTGGAAATGGTGAAAGTTATCTTCATAATCAAATTGTTTTATTGTCAATTGCTGTATCCGTCGTTTTTTTCGCTGTCTTCAACTGTTGCAGTGGCGCTTATGTTGCACGCTGAGGAAGAGATACGAGGCTGCTGTTTCGTGAAAGCCATCTTGACAAGCGAGGCAAGCAGATGTTGGGCATCGGCTGTGTACTTTGGCGCGATGTCGGGTGCGAACATATTGATGACCGACTGCACAGTACTGGCTATGAGGTAAGACTGTAAAGCCGCAGAGAATGCCGAGTTCAAGCCGTTGTTCCAACGGTCGTTGTCAATCCAGAATGACAGATGTTCGCCTCCTGCGAATGACGTGATTATGGGAGAAAGTTCGGCGACGACGATGTGCGCCGCCGACTGAGCTAATGTCGGCATTGCGCTTTCTTCCAATGAAGAGAGCGTAGCCGTGGAGAAAAGGGTTTCGCCCGAGGCTGTCTTGTGATGCTTGCCGATAATGGAGAGTTGCTGTTTGGCGGCAGCGGTGACATCGGATAGGGTAACGGATATTGACATTGACATAGTGATTTTTTAATTTACTGGGCTGTTGGT
>OIYF01000039.1_pt1 | contig 73138 bp, 58 predicted proteins | sample 1587971 | NCBI WGS metagenome assembly OIYF01 (sample SAMN03283248) | human gut metagenome | biome: human-associated habitat; material: feces | host: Homo sapiens | place: Peru | collected 2012 | reverse complement strand
TGTCCGTACTTGTTTTTAAAGAACTTTTATAAAACTGCTTGAGTTTTATTTTTTGCGTTGTCGTTCGTGACAACGGAAATGCATTATAGACTTTTTTTGATTGTTGTCAAATTATTTTTTATTAATTTTTCAACTTTTTTGGTCTATTAATACTTACGCTTCACTAAAACCGCTTGTTTATGCCATCTAGCTTTAAGCTTATTCGTGAGTGCATTTTTAAGTTTAGTTTACTTTTTCTAAAAATCAAATTTTTTGTCGCTGATTAATCCTTAGGACATTTTTACTTTTATGCAAAAATAATTCTGAAATTTTCAGCTGAGGATCTGTTTTTATTTTACATTTCTGAACGCCACAGCACAGTCCTTTCCACCAAATGCAATACCAAAGGCTAAGATGTTTTTTACCCTTGATATCTTTAAAAAGGGAGCACAGTAGTTTTTCTCTTCAATCTGCTCTAAGGCTCTTTGAGCATATTCATCGAGATCTTCTTCCCTGGTAACTGCCTTTATCTCAATAACAACAGCTATGGAATTGCGCCTTGACTTAAAGGTAATATCAGCATAACCGTCACCAGATTCATAATTTGAATGATAATCAGTGATGATATCTTTACAGTTTGAAAACAGTCCGTTTAAAAATCCGTGGTAATAGTTCTCATGAGGAGCTTTAGTTGCAGTGTCTCTTACAGATACATAGTGCTGCAGCAGGTCAAAGAGAATATCTGATGCCTCTTGTGCCTTACCGTCTAAAAAGCTGTTTACAAGAGTGGATGCAGTATTGTCCTTTGACAGTTGTTCCTTGAACTTCTGCTGAATGTTCTGTGTAAAACATTCTCTTATTTCCAGATTTGGTATTCTTGCAAAAATGTTTTTGCTTGAAGTGTTAGCTTTTTTGAGTTCTTCTGTTGTCTTATCCCAGTCAACTGTTAAATAACCTGTATGCAGAAGAAGTGACCAGAAGTCATCAGGATTATGTTCAGACAGATTGTCATAGTTCATGGAGTCATTCAGACTGAAACTTACTGACTTACCGTCAATTAGGTCCTGCATCTTCTGAGTGTCTTTATCTGTAAGGTAGCCTAAATATTCATAGATAGAAGAACTTGAGGTTGTGCCAATCCAGTAGTTGCCGGCATTTATAGAGTCAGTAAGTCCATTAAGTTTTTTCTTATGGCTTTCATTTATAAAGTTAACCACATCCCATGGACAGAACATCTCCTTGTCAAAAAATCTGTAACCGTCGTAGTTGTCTTTTACAAGGGAAGAGTATTCTGACAGGTCATAGTCATCAAGAAACCTGTTTGTTTCATCCTTGGTAAAACCGATGAGACCTGAATAATCTATATCCTGTGAAACTACAGTATTAACATAAAGATTGTTAACACCTGTAAAGATACTGTTTTTAGCTACCTTTAAACATCCTGTCATAACTGTCTTGGTAAGAGTGTTCTCATTTTTGAGGATATCAAGAAAGCCTGACATTAGAGTTACCATTCTTGAATGGTAGGTATCGTTAGCATCTATTTTTCCGGTATAGTCCCTGTATTTTAGTAAATCGTGATATGAGGCCTTGGCTAAAGGTACATCATATTCATCTATGAGCAGGACTGGGAGTTTACCGTATTCCTTATATAAAAGAGCTGACAGGGTATTTAATGCACCTGTCAGATAGTCTGAATTCTCAAACAGTCTTAAAAAGCTTATATCTGACAGTTTTTTTAATTTATCCTTATCTTCAGCATCTAATTTAGAGCTTTCCAAAAGGTATTTATATTCAGATGCAACTTTAGATACAACAGCTGCAAATCTTTTATAGGCATCTTCAAAGTTATCTCCATCCACACTCTTTAAAGTGATAAAGATAACAGGATATTTACCCATGTACTTTTCACAGAACTCTGTGTCTTTTAATATTTGTGTTCCTTCAAAAAGTCTTAGCTGTTCTGAAGTGTCAGAAGGATTATCTTTGTTTATCTTTAAAAATGAGTTGAGCGTACTCATAAAGACTGTTTTACCAAAGCGTCTTGGTCTTGTAAACAGAAGTACCTTGCCACTGCCTTCAAGAACATTTTTCAGGTATGAGGTCTTATCTACAAAGTAACAGTTATCGTTCCTTATTTCCTCATAACCGTTATAGCCGTATGGTAATGGCAGAAACTTCCTATCGCTCATTTGTCTTATCCTGATCTATACTCCATTCATCATATATTTCAATTATACATGATCAAAACGCTATCTTCCTGATACCACAGCAGCGTTAGGTTTAAGTTTGTTTTTAATCCAACTGCCAGCAGAAAAAGACATCTATTTCTTTAGCATTACCGACAGGCCACTTTCCCTGTAAACACGTTTTACCACACATTCTTTGAAAAGATCCCTGTCTGTAATGATAGAAACTTTACCGCCTACAGTTACTGTTTCATTCGTATTTTTATCAGCAACGTCTTTTGATTTTGCTCTGGTAAGACCTGTGTAGATCAGTTCTTTAGTTAATACAGGATTATAGGTTGCACATAAAACCATACATACGTATGAGTACTCACTTCCCTGTGATTTGTGAATAGTCATAGCAAAACCTGACTCATAGTCACTTAATCTTTCAGGACTGATGCGTCGCACTTCTTTGAAGTTTTCATCGTCTCTTGCTGATTTATCTTTTGGAGGAAAGAATACTTTTAAGCGGTTTTCTGCTTTGCCTTCGTCAGAATCAAAAGCCACAAAACCAACATCACCATTATCTACATTCAAGAATGAGTCATTCTTAGTTATAAGAATTACCTTTCCTGGATAGAAATCTTCAGGATCATATTTTAAGTTAAGGCTCTTTGAACCTCTTAAAAATGCTTGAACATCATTGTTCACTTTTTTATTGATTTCTACAGTTCCTAAAGGTCCATTTCGATTAGCACATAAGATACGGTAGTGATTTAAAAGCTCAAATATTTCTTTAGCTTCTTTGTCATTTTTTACGACAAATTCTTGTGACTTGAGTTTTGATAGATACTCTCCATCATTGCAGAAAAACTCTAAACTCTTTTTGGTGATTAAAGATGAGAGTTCTTTAAGTCCTGAGCGGGACTTATCCTTGATAAATACAGCTGAAACTTCTGTTTTGTCATCTTTTGAAAACAGTCTATTTTCATCAGTAATTTCTGTAATCAAACCTTCTTTTTCAAACCAGTTATCAATTTCTTTTTCATTATCCTCGCTTACTTCATTTACGGCTTTAGCAAGCTTTCCTAAAAGGGAGGTAGATTTGAAACGATGGGACTCTACCAACATTGAAACATTTTCAGAAATGTTATGTCCTGTTCCGTCTGATTGCAGTAAAGCTTCTTTTGAGTAGTCTAAAATTGAACTTAATTTTTCTAATTTTTCACTTGAAATAGAGTTCTCATAATTTAAAACAGAACATAGATCTGAGAAAACTTTGCCAGGTTCAACTGAAACTAACTGATCTTTATCACCTAATAAGATGAGCTTTGTGTCTTTGGATACTGCCTTAATTAACTTTGAGAATAAACTCAAAGAGATCATAGAAACTTCATCCACAATCAAGATATTGCAAGGTAAAGGATTATCCTCGTTATAGTTTGGTCGTTCCTGGTGAGGAATAATACCAATAACTTTATGGACAGTAGTAGCTGTTCTTGGGATCATTGATAACAGTTTTTCTTTGTCACAATGGAACTCTGAACACAACTTGTCAAAAGACTCCATAAAGCTACTGTCTTTCTGCAACTGTCCTTCAATAGATTCAACCATACGTGTAGCTGCTTTTCCTGTAGGAGCACATAGCATGATCTGCTTTTGCGAATTTGGATCTTTGGCTAAAAGTAACATTAAAAGTTTTAATACAGTAGTGGTTTTACCTGTGCCAGGTCCACCGCAAATCACAGAAAATTCGGATATTGCAGAAGATGCTGCAGCTACCTTTTGCCAGTTAACTTTGTCGGAACTGTCAGGAAAAAGGATATCCAAAGCTTTTTTCAGGTATTCAAGTTCTTCTTTACCGTGCGCTGTAAAAGCATGACTCTTCTCTTTAATGAAAGTAGCAGCACTGTTTTCATAAGCAAAAAATGCTCTAAAGTAGATACGACGATTTTCAGAATTTAGGTCATAAACAAAAAGAGGGGTAATATCCTTAAAATTATTGCTTACGATCTGATTATTATTGCCTATAAGCTCATCTTCTGTACTTTGAATTATGAACTTTGCAAATTCATTTACTCTAGTTGCTAAATTTTGAAATGATATTTTCAAAAATTCATCATTTTCATAAAAATTGGCGCATATTCTGTTTAAAAACAGATTATTTATACTATTTTCGTCAATTTTTACGCAAATATCGCCATTTTCTAAATTTAAGGTTAAAGCAATTAACCAGAATAAATGTAGCTTTGTAAAAGTCTCTTTGTAATCCTTTAAATAATGCTCAGAAATAGCAATTACTATCGGTTTTACAAAGAAGATCTCTCGACACTTTTCTATAAGTTCATCAACCTTTGCATTAGGATCTTCAAATAAAGTGAAGAAGGTATCTATTACTTTTAATTCTTCGCTAATGTCTCTTTTCATGACTCTATTCCTCACCTTCATCACTGTTATCTGCAGTGTCTTCATTTATGCCGTTAAAGAGCTTATCTAAACGCTCAATCAGAGCTTCTGATGGTTTGACATAGAACTGTCCTAAACTTCTAGCATCAAAACTATTCATACCACGCAAATACAGATACATAACGCCACCAAAGTCATTTTCATAGGAGAAGTTAGGTAAGCTTGTCTTTAAAAATCTATATAAAGCTAATGAGTAGAATAAGATCTGAACATCATAACGAGATTCAAAAATTGACTTTAAGATCTTCTGCTGAGTGTAACGGGAGTAACTGTTTCCTAAGTAATTAGACTTGTAATCTATCATATAGAACTTAGGACCTGTTTCTGTGACAAACTTTGCCACAAGATCCAAGCTACCATTCATAAAACCTTTAAAATTACTCTTTTTAAGATCTGGTAATTCAGGAATTGAAGTCAATTCAAAAGCTTTCACTTCACTTTCATAAAAGTCATGGCAGATACCATTTAAAACTCTTACCTTAAAATCTTTACATGGAAGGAAATAGTCTAATTCTCGAGCACAATCTAACGCCTTCAAATTAGATAGTTTTACTTGATTACCATCTTTTGCTTTTGGTAATAAGTTGGCATTTAAGATGTCATACAACCATTGTGAAAGAGCTACGATCTTTTCATTTTTTGTGTCTTCATCGTCACCTGGTTTTGATACCAGATGATAGAAATCGTATTTTAGTTGAGAGTTTACAAAGTTATATAAAGAGTCTTTATCTGCTTTGTCCACGTCATCTTTAGCTAAAACAATTTCCATTAGCTTATGTAAGAAGGAACCTGCTGTACTGCCTTTAGCAAAGTTAAAGTTGATTAGATCTTTATCCGTAGAATCATCTGAATCACCATCTTCAACACTTGTTTCTTTTTCATCAGCACTTGATGCAAACATGTCATTGTGAGCTCCACTAGTAATAGCTGAGTATGAGGTTACTGTAAAACTGTTATCAACAGTTCCTTTATCTAAACTTGAAACTGAACAGTCTTGAGAAATTGAATTCTGTACTTTAATACTTTCATCAAGTTCTACAGTTTCTAACTTTTTGAACAGTTCTGGATTTTCAACAGCCTTTAATGTAGGCTGAGGATCAGCTACTACAACGTCTTTTGTAGTATCAATTTCCACTTCTTTATCTTTTGATTTCTTAGCTGTCCTCTTACTTGGCTTTCCTTTTGAATCAGCAGAATCATCCTTAGATACTAAAGAAATCAGCTTTTTTAAAGGTGATTGATAAGGTTTCCTTTCTAATGAAACACATGAAGGCAAAGTTATAAAATTAGCTAATTTAGCTCTGGTTAAAGCAACATATAGTAATCTTTCTTGTTCTTGTAAAGCTGCTACTTCAACAAGATCTTTTACAGTTTTTCCATTTATTTTATTTTCTCTGTCTAAAGCGTAGCTTACTTGTTTAGAATCAGGATCATAATAAATAGCACTGTCTTTGCTCTTTAAGGCCATAAATCCAGATTCATAAGGAGTAAATACAATAGGGAACTCTAGTCCTTTTGACTTATGAATAGTCATGACTTTGACAAGAGATTGCTCTGATTCTAAGTGTTTTTTAGTAACGTCTTCTGATAGCTCACCTTTATTATTTAGAACTAACTCTTTAAACCATAAAAGCTGAGCATTTGAGCCTACAACTTTAGAATTAACTGATTGAACTATTTCTGCAATTTGGAAATAGTTAGATAAAGATCTTTCTCCTCCATCAGTTTCTAAGATCGTACATAGAAGATCATGCTGGTATATGTATTGAGAAAATGCTGTGATAAAGCCATATTTCTCCCAAGAATCGCGACAAGCTCTTAATAAAGTAATTTCACTATCAAGCTTATCTGACTTTATGCTATCTAAAAATTTCTCTGAAGATAACCTTAATAGAGATGAACCCAAAAGACGATTTACTTTAGGAGAGTTAGTGCTATCACACATAGCTTCCATCAGATAAATGACATTTGCAGCTTCTTCAGTGACAGTTATATTGTAGTTTTTATCTTCAGAATTTATAACAGACTCTTTATCAGAAAAGTACACTGATTGAATAGACTGTTTTTTTAGGGCATCTTGGATAAAACTATTCTCTTTTGCATCATTAACTAGGATAGTGATATCACTTGGTTTTACGTCTCTTTCTTCGCCATTTTCAAAGATTTTGCCTTCTAAAAGACATCTCTTAACGTCCAAGGCAACAAATTTTGCAATTTCTCCATAGTAGTCATTAGCCTTCGGTTTTTCTTGAGAATCTGCAAAAGAAACTTCTCTAATGTAGTTGCAAATAGGAATTTCTTTAGATGAGTCATCTTTAAAATAGAATCTTACGCTATTTGCTTTATCAGAAAAATTCACTGGTTCAAAATGAATCTTACTATCAAGATATCCTTCCTTACCACTATTGTTATAGTAATCAAACGGATTTTTTACATATGGATAGTCGATTTGAACTTTCTTTTCTGACAAACTTTCTTCAGAATTTTGTGATTCTATATTTGAAAATGATCCTTCAGAACTTTCTTGAGTTTTGGGCTCTTCATATTCATAAAAGATCTCGTTTACACCTTTAATGATATTCTGACATGAACGGTAATTGGTGTTTAAGGTGTAAACATTACCTTTATTTCCAAGAATTAACTCTTTTGCTTTGTTGTAAGAGTTAATATCAGTTCCTCTAAAAGCATAGATAGACTGCTTAGGATCACCGATAAGATAGCAGTGAGAGCTCTCATCAATGGCATCTTGATTTAAATACAATTTGCTAAAAATAGCAAATTGTACAGGATCAGTATCCTGAAACTCGTCAATCATAGCTACAGGATATCTTTTTCTTAACAGGGAAGCTAAAACATCACCTCGAGATTTATCCTTGTTAAGAGCAACTGCCAACTGTCTTAAGACTTCATCATTTGAGATTACATTATCTCTTTCACATAATTCATCAGTCTTTAAAATAACTTTGATTGCTACAGAGATTTTCAATTCATTTTTAATTGTGTCTACTGCTCTACGTACATCTAAGTAGGCTCGTGCAAACTCTTTGGCACTGTACTCAAAAGTTTCAAGTTGTTGCAGATTAGCAAATTTAGAACCTTTATTAACTTTCACAAAATGAGAGTTGTCTTGATTTAAGATTTTGGATAATGTTTCATCATCTAAATTTTCTAACTTTGATATAAAGTTATTTATATCGACAGAATCTTCTTTAATAAAACTGTCTACAGCTTCAAGAAAAATTAAACCAGTTTTCTTTGCCCAATGGGGAGCTCTTTCATCTACCTTTCCTGAAGACAATTCATATAAAGAACCATGTGTAATCTCTCCTTTTGGAGTTGTACTTATGAGTTGACCTTTATATCCTTTTAATGGATCTAGATAATGTTGAGTTAATCGTGAGAAAGAATTTATATAGTCATCAAGCAAATACCGAATTCTATCATCAGGTGTTTTCTGTAATTCCTTTTCGCCTTCTTTATAATAAGATTTTACGGAAAAGCCATAATAGCCTTCATCAGGATCGATGAATCTGACCTTTTCTAAAGCGTTCACTGCTTTTTTTAATGTATCTCCTTCAGGATCAGTAAAACCTAAAAGGTTTAGCAATAAGTCTCTATCAAAACCGTTGTCGTTATAGAATAAAGATCTCCATACGGCAAGCTTTGCTTCTTTTTGCTCTAGAGAAATATCTTGAGTGAGATTTACATTAAAGGCTCTTCCTGCCTCAAAAGAGTAAATTTGATTTAAGGCCTTATTACAAAAAGAATGAATGGTACTAATTGAAGCTCTATCAATATTACGCTCAGCTCGTGTTAACAGACGAGAAAATACTGATGCAGTATCTTTTAGTTTATCGACATCTATTGCATCAATAGTATTTTCTAGGTATTTTTCAAAGCATTTGATAGCTATGTCTTTAAAAGGAGATTCAAAATCTTCAATGGTCTTAATGCCATTTTTAATTTGGTCGAATGAAATTCGACTCTCGTGGATCTTTTGTAAAACTCTGGCTCTCAAATCAGATGCTGCAGCATTGGTAAAAGTTACAATTAAAATATTCTCAATATCTAAAGGTTCAGTGTGATTTCCATTTTTTAGACCTTCAATTAAAAGGCGAACCACAAGATTACTGATGGTAAAGGTCTTACCAGTACCAGCAGAAGCTTCAATCATAGATGATTTATCTAAATCAAAACCTGCTAAATTTAATTGCTTTGGCTCGAAGTCATTATCTTTGTTTTCATTGATATTAGACATATTTAGGTTCCTACTATTTCTTAGACTTCTTTGGTTCTGCTGCTACAGGAGCAATTTCTGTTGCATATATCTCTAAAATTCTGTTTGCTAAATCTTTTTGATGTTCACTTAAATAATCACCATCAAACTGCATACTGGTATCCTGACCAAAAAGATAGGTAGCTTCTTTATCTTTTATAAAGTCATCCTCGTATGAATCCTGGCCTACTGCTAATTTCAGATATGAACTAGTATCTTCAGCAATTACAATATTCTTGTATGAAGCACGCACGATTGGTACTGGGATTAAATTCGTTTCAATATATATATTTACTAACTCTTTTAAGAGCTCTTCGGCACTTTTTTCTTCACATAAAGTTGTAAATTCTTCAGGATCAACTACATATGAAGATTGCCCTTTTGAATTTACTTTAACCACTTTGATTGGCTGTAATTGCTGTCTTGTTGTGAACTTATAAGCTAATAATCTTAAATAAGATTCGATAATTATATTAGGAGTTGTTTTGTTATCTGATGAAACAGAACCTAATACTAGATTTGAATTTTTAGGAAGCACTCCTCCGAAGGTTACTTGATGTTTTTGGCCTGCAACAGTAACTTCAACCGTCTTTAAATAGCTTTTTTCTGAGTTGTTGTCATTAGCAAGCTCAGCTTTAATGGCCAGTAATGTTTTCAAGCTCTCTTTTACTTGAGTTTTAACTTTGTTTAAGAAAATACCGTATGGAAGCTCACCTTTTTTAGCTTTTTGATCTAAATAGGCATCAACGTCATCTAGCATTATCTCTTCAGACAAAAGCTCTGCAAGAATGTCATTTCCGCCATATGAACCTAAATCAAAAGGCTCTTCATCTTTTAAATCAGTCTGATATTTCAAATCTAGTCGTATTCTCAGTCCTTTTTTAAGAATATTGAGACATGGTTTTAGTAATGCCTGTTTAAGATCTGAAATTGATACTGTAATGTTATAAGGCAGAGAGATATTCCATGGATTATCTTCATTATGATCTTGTAAAAAGCCAATAGGAACGTATTTACTCTTTTGATCTTTTTCTTGTTTCCAGAAAGCTTTTTCATTAAATGAAGGATATAACTTTAAACTACAATCCTCTTTCTCAAAATTTCTTAAATCATAAGAATTCAGATATTCCTGTCTAAAGACACGAGCTATAACTTCCTTTCGATTTTGATCTGCATTGTCAGTATCTTGAACTGTAAAATTATCACCTAAATAGTCTTCAAGCTCAGTGATTACTGTAGATGGATTCTTTTGAGTCTTATCGATTGGTGACTCACCTAAATAAGAGAGATACAAACTCTTTTCAGCAGACAGAATTGCTTCTAGGAAAATGTATCTGTCATCAATGGATAAAGATCTGTCATTGATCCTAGATAAGGACTTAACGCCCATCAAATTAAAGCTTGGGGTTGTGTCTTTTCTTGGGAAGGCATCATCATTTAAACCTAAGATATAAATGTGTTTAAAAGGCACCGCTCTCATTGGCATTAAAGAGCAGAAGATTAATCCTCCACGTAAATATCTTGAAGAGTCTCTGTCGTTACCGAAGGCATGGATTAGTTTTGCTCTAAAAACAGGAAGCTTAATCTTGATATTAGAACGAACACCTTCCTCAAAAGGACTGTCTGCATTCTCAGTATTGTCTTGAGAACTCTCACTACCCTTTAAGTTATTAACTGCCTCATTCATCTCTGAGAGGATCTGTCTTATAGCTTCAACTTCTTCTTTTGATTCCTCATCCAGGACAAAGAAATTGTTTAAAAGCAGAGATTGTAACTTGTCAGTCCACTCTAAGGTGGTGATATTTAGATTTGGAGAGAAGACGTCTCTTACAAGCTTTATCTTATCTACAAAATTACAGAACTTATTTAATAGTTCAAAATCGCCAGGCTCAAAATTGTCATAGGCTATAGTGCTTCCATCTTTACCTAGCATAAAACCGTTTAATAGACGTTCAAGACCGGCATCCAGAGTCCAAGGTAAAGGTTCTCCTTTATCATCAAGCTTTAAATGCTCTTTGATGTCTTCTTCATCCAAGCCCCAGTGCACATTAACTTTATCAAGCCAACCTTCAATAACAGATAGATCCTCAACAGTGATATCAAACTTTTTAGCAATAGCATCTACTGATAAAAGATCAGTAACTAAGTTTGCAGTAATACCTTTGTTTCCAATTGAAAGCAGTTGTACAATTGCATCAGCAATCTTGCTTGATGAGCGTACGGTCTGATCGCAAATTGAGTAAGGAATAAAATCAGGATCATCTCGATTAACTGAACCAAAGACAGCTTCAATTAAAGGAGCATAACTCTCAATATCAGGCATCATGACTAGCATGTCACGAGGTGCCGTGGATTTACCGCATACATCTTTTTCATTTTTTATAGTAGATAAGATCTCGTCACGTAAGATCTCAATCTCTCTTAATGGAGTATGACAGGATCTAATCTGCAGTGAGCGATCATTTGCAGCAATCTTATGTTTTTGTTCAGTGTTAGTACTTAATGTTAAAAGACGATATTTAAGGCTATCTAAGATTGATAGCTCATTATCAGACTTACTATCTTCAGTAGGGTCAATAAAAGCAGGTGTTATATCTACTTGAGCATCTTGAGATAACAGTACATTTAAAGTATCTCTGCCTTGTTTTCCTAATGAGATTAAAAGAGGATTACCTTCGACAATTTCTTTATTCTCATCAAAGAGTTTTTCAAATCTATTACAGTAATCATCTTCGCTTTCATTAAACTTAAAATCGCTAGTTCCTGCTAGAGGAGACATGCCATACTTTTCTTTTAAAGCATTTGATTTTAAATATTTGATAATAGCTTTCTTTTCTGATTTCCATTCAGAGAATTCTGAACGTAAATCTCCCCAATATTCTTTACAAGGATTAAGGTTCATAAAGAACACAGGGACAACCTGACCTAAAGCTCTGAAAAGCTCTATTACCTGAGTAGGAAGAGCAGTAACACCAAAGATAAAGACTCTCTTTGGCAATGTGTTGTAGTCTATTTTTTCAGGGTGTGCTTTTAAGTCGGTAAGCTTGAGTATAAGTTCCTTTACAACTGTAGCTCTATCCCATAAGTTAGCTTCATTATTATCACAGGTCTTCTCAAGATTTCCCTTTAGCTTTGTCCAAAGCTTTATTTGCCAGATATTTCCTAAGATAGAGTTAATAGAATTTTTGTTGATACCTTTAAGTCTGTAGTCTTGAGCCGCCTTTTTAATCCATTTCTCTAGTTTTGAGCCTTCTGCAACTGTGTACTTGCCATCTTTTACAGACACTGCTTTAAAGTCGTCATCTGTTAAGTGGTTCCAATCTAAGATCCAATCAGGACGATACATCTGGTATTGGTCAAAAGTATCCGCGATAGCTCCACACAGCTGATATGCTTTTTCAGTCTTATCTATTGATGACTCAATCTTTAGATACTCTTTCATTGGTTTGTAAATAGCGTCATCACTTTTAGCAATATCTTCCATCAAGGAAAAGATAGACCAGGTCATGTGCTCGTGAGAGAAACGGTTAGAAGAGTCTGCGTTGTTTAAGGTTTTATGCAATGACCAGATAAAAGCCCATACCTGTACGAAATCAATACCTGAGCAAACTCCATTCTGTTCAGCAATTTCCTGCTGAAGGTAGGTCTGCATACCTTTGTTCATCACAATGACTTTTTCAAAGGCAAAAGGATTGGAATTTGGGCTTGGAACTGAACTTATTATCTTGGAACATAATGCAGCTAATGTGGTTAAATCATTTGAGTTGATGACGTTCATTAAAATTTCTTTAGACATTAGCTATCTCCTTAAAACGCATTGATAAGTAAAGCTTAACGCAGAACATGTAGTTTTTTAGTAGTAGAAAAGTAAATTTTCCAAAAGTTTGAAAATGACAGCATTATGAATTTCAATCACTATATCGATATTAACATATTTTTATAAATTAGATTTAATTTTATACGCTTTATGTGATAGAGATTTTACAGTTTGGATCTAAAAGGAAATGCTTGGAAAGACAGAGCTAGACGAGAATGGTAAGATCTGATTTGGATTTGAAGCGGGCATAAAAAAGCCCACCGAAGTGGGCCTTTTTTAATCATTGCAAGAAATTATTTCTTGTAACGACGAGCTAGGTTGTCTAAACGCTCGTTAGCACGTGCAGCGTCTGACTTAACGAATGCAACGTCGTTTGCTAACTTTGACTGCTGAGCCTTTAAAGCGTCAACGTCAGCTGCGATAGCGTCTAACTTTGACTCTAAAGCAGAAGTGTTTGCACAACCAACTAATACTGATGAACCTAAAGCAACAACAGCTAAAGTAGCCTGGAACTTATTCATTTTTATCTCCAAAACTGTTTAAACAGATAATAGGAACAAACAAACATAACCTTTGTTCCTTTGAACAATGTTAATTATAGTATCAAAATTTGCGAATGGCACATTTATTTCAAAAATTTTACAATTTTTTTTTTAAAATTTTTCTCATGAACATTAAACAATGCTCAAAATTATAGCCAACACATTGAAATATAAAGATATATTCAGAGTATTGGCTATTTATAATCTATGTAAAATGTTAGTTACTTATTTTCATTTTTGAGCATTTTTACCACTTGCACTAGATCTTTCAGGCATTTTGCGTCTAAAATTTTGCTTTTTTCGGTCTCAATATGCTCGCCAACTAGGAATAAATTTGAGATTCCAGCTCCCTTGGCCGCAATTAAATCACTTGCATGATCTCCAATCATAATAGAGGACTTTAGATCAATACCAAGATCTGCTGCAGCGCTCTTGAACATACCGCTCTTAGGTTTTCTGCACTCGCAGATACAACGGTATTTCTCTATAGGAGCTTCTGGATGATGTGGGCAGAAGTAAATTCCATCAAAACAAGCATCATATAAAGACAGATTTGCCTGCATGAATGAAGTTACTTTAAAAAAATCTGATTCTGTGTATTTGCCTCTGGCAATACCAGATTGATTGGTGACAAGAACTAAAAGATATCCCATATCTTTTAGTTCTTTTAGTGAAGAAGCTACGCCTTCAATCAGATCATAATTCTCTATTTTTCCAACGAAGCCGTAGTCTATGTTGATTACACCGTCTCTATCAAAAAAGGCAGCTTTTCTCACTATGCTAAATCCTTAATCTTAGCAGGATCTAAAGCGATATCCTCAGATAAGGTAATCACAATACCCTTATCTAATACTTCTTTAGCAATATCTTTAGCTTCTTCTAAAGAATGCAGTTTGCATGAACCACACTGATATGGATTTGATGCAGGAACTACAGTACCTTCAGGCAAAGAATAGATATCTTCCATTGAAGCTCTAAAAGCATCAGCAACTTTGCCTGCATCAGCTTTACCAATAAGGCTCATATAGAAACCAGTCTTACAGCCCATAGGTGAAATATCAATTACTTCCACCACACCTTTCTCATTTAAATGCTCTCGCATGAAGCCTGCAAAGAAGTGTTCAAAGGTGTGAATTCCTTTTTCAGGCATCATGCCCTGGTTAGGTTTCTTAATGCGCAGATCCCAAACTTCAATCTCATCGCCTAAAGGAGTTTTCATCACTTTAGCTAGTCTTACTGAAGGAGCAGGCATAATGGTATGGTCTACTAAAAAACTATCTACTAATGGCATTTTTATATCCTTCTTTATGTATTTTTCTAATACAAGTGTTCAAATATAACGTGGTCCTTTGACTATATACTAGTATAGATTGCAACGCTGTAACTGATATTTATAGTTTTGAGAGCGGTTATAAACCTGTCTAGCTACTTTAATCAGCCAATCCTTGCCTTTATAGGTTCCCTTTCTGTAACCTGACCAACCTTCATGATAATTTAAATACTGATTAAAAGCATCAGTTAACTTAACACCATTAGTCTTTTTGGTCTTGGACATGTACCAGCCAATAAAGTCTAGTGAGTCTTTAAAGTTAGAACGTGATGAGAAGAATGAACCTTCATCATCTACATAGTCATCCCAGACAGGATCTTGAGCCTGGGCATAACCGTATGCAGAGCTTCCTCTTCCATATGGGATAAATAAGAACCAACGCATTGGAGGCTGAGCATCTTCTCTAAAACCAGATTCCTGCGCCATGATAGACATAGCTACATTGATAGGCACACCATACTTACGATGTACATCGTGAGCATCAACATACCAGCTATCCTTCTCCTGAAAAATAGAGCATAGATTCTCTGTATTAGAAGGTGGTGTAGTAGTACAGCCTGTCATCACCGCCAAGCTAAATACGGTTAGTGCGATACTTTTTAGGGAAAGTCTCTTCTGCATAGTAAGTCTTAATGTATCCAATATGATTTATTACCAGAATTAAATAGCGTCGTCGCCTTCTTCACCAGTACGAATTCTGATCACGCGCTCTACATCTGATACGAAAATCTTACCATCGCCGATCTTACCTGTATGAGCACCTTCTGTGATGGCTTCAATACATAGATCAACATCCTCATCTTTTACTACAAGCTCAATCTTAGCTTTTGGTAAAAAATCAACTACGTACTCAGCACCTCTGTAAAGCTCTGTATGACCTTTCTGTCTACCAAAGCCTTTAACCTCTGATACGGTCATTCCAGAAATACCTTTTGAACTTAAAGCTTCACGAACGTCGTCTAATTTGAATGGTTTGATAATCGCTGAAATCTTTTTCATTTTTTTATCCTAACCTGTGAAAGTTATTATTGTGCGCCTGCTAGGCTGTTTGCATATTCTAACACTTAAGCCTAGTGATTTTCTCTTAAATAGAATGCAATTATCACAAATATAGAATGACTTATATTATCAGGTCTTAGGTTTTCTCAAGGATTGAAGCTGTATTAGAGGAATTTATAAGTGCTTAAAAATTGACTTTATATCTGCTCTATTACTTTCTACCTTCTCTATTAATTGACGGTTTAACTCCCTCGCCAAAGATCTGTCATCAAATTTTCTAAAACCACCATTAATTTTCGCTTCAATTAATCATTTTCTTGACGATATTAATTTCATTGAAACTCACATTAATGATGTATTAATACAAAACTCCTTATAAATCGCTATGTTAAAGAAAGATTTTAGTTTTGGCACATCAATTGCAACAGTAAAATTACATTTGGAAATACGTCAAATTTTTTGGAGTTTATTATGAATCACGAAGTTTCAAATACCGCTTTAAAAACCATCAATACAGTTATGATGTGGTTATTCTGCCTGACCGTTTTAATGTTAATTGTACCTTGGCAGGCTGTTTCAACAGAATTTGCTGATCGTATTGAATCCAATAAGATCTTTTTATATTTCGCTCTGATAATTGAAATTTCAAACTTCATTTCTCAGGCAGTTTTCACAGTAACTACTCTTTTACGCAGAAAGAACAGCATCAAGAGAATTCAGGAGAAAGTTGAAAAGGCTGTTGAGACTTTAGACTTTGCAGAACGCGCTCTGCTTCGTGAGTATGTATTACAGAGAAAGTCAGTTTTAACCTTACCTGTAACAGAACCTACCGTTAGAAACCTGATTGACGACGGTGTGTTAAAGATTGTTAATGTTGTGGATGATGTAACAGCTAAAGCACAGATCATTATCTCTAAAGAGGCCCGTCCCTACATCACCTATAAGGCAATCGGTCTGACCTTAGGCAAGATGAGCGAGGAGCAGATTTCCCAGATCATGAACTCAAGACCAGATTACGCAAGAGAAAAGGCTATTCAGAGCAACCGCGTATTCATTGGTTCACGTTCGGTAAACCAGCTGTACAGGGGCAATGATCCAAAAGACAACCCAAGCAACGACGTAGCAGCTTAATATTCCATAATGTACTCCAAACAAGGTCCTAGAAATAGGACCTTATTTGTTTGTACCTGCAAAACAGCAGGTACAACATCCTAAAGTTAAAAAGAGAGCTTTGGATGACTGCTCTTAGCTTTGACTGTGTTAAGAACGATTTTTTGACAGGTAATCTTTTAGCTTATCAACTAAACCAAGATCTGCTGGCAGCCAGTCAACGCTGAGCAAAGAATCACTGTCAAGCCATCTTGCAGCCTCATGCTCTTTGAGTTCCAGTTTTCATGACAGTACAGAACAGATATAACATTTCATTGACAGATGAAAATTAGGATAATCATATTCGACAGTGTCAAAATATTCCTTTACCTTAATTTCAGTATCAAGTTCTTCTTTTATCTCTCTTACAATGGCGTTTTCAGGAGTTTCACCTTTCTCAACTTTTCCACCGGAAAATTACCAGCCATCCTTAAATTCACCATAGCCACGCTGCATAAAAAACTTTCCGTTTTTTTTTCATGAATATTAAGGCAAAATGCTAATCTTTGATATACAGATCTTTAGTTGTAAAAATTGGACAAAAGAAAAAGATTAGAACTTTATCACCATATAAAACTTTACTTTAAGAAATGCGCGGTATCTCAGTTTCTGACTGAGACACCGCCTTAAAGAAGATTCCTACTTAAAGTCTCATCTGTCTATCTCTGATTTGCTCAGCCTGTTTCTTCAGATAATACACAGTCCGACTATCAATTCCGAGCTCTGTAGCAATTTCTGGGACATTGTAGCCCCAGGTATAATACTTAATAAACACCTCTGCTATAAGCGGGTCGATCTTTCTCATGGATGCAATAAGGTCTTCATAAATGATTTCACTTTCGGCTTGGGTCATAGGAGGATAATCTTCGCCGCTACTCATGAGATCATTTGGCTCCTCATATTCTATGCCATTGGTCTTACGGACTTCTGTATTTTTGCAAAAAGACAAGTTTGAACACTTGTTGCATTTAGGGCATTCAATGAGAATTTTCTGCTTACCAGGAACAAAGCAACGAATGCTGTGGTTGTTCCTGCTATATTCAGCGTTAAGTTCACTCCAGAAAAAGTCAGCTAGTTTCGGATCTTTGGTTTTGTACATATACACATTTATAGTCTCGTTGACTCCGATGTGTAAACGAACGCAGTCCTTCCACGTAATGCCGTAATTCTTAAGATCATGCTTGTTAACAATTCTAATAGGGGCGTCATATACAGTTTTTCCTTTGGATTGAATCTGAGTGCAATAACTATTTTCTAATTTTTTCATTTGTTCTCCTTTGAGTTGCTCCGAAAGTGGTAAAAACATTCATGGAAGAAATGTCTTGTATTCATTTTGGGGCTACCCAAAAATTGGAATGTAACCAGCGGTGCATGACATTGGATGTAAAAATATGCTTGCCTGCTTTGACTATGCACTCATCAGAAATTTTGCGCGCAGTCTGATGAGTCTCCACAGGTTCGCGGAATGTAGTTCCTCTGAACTACTACTGATATATTAAAAAATTTGAAATTTTCATGATGGACACGTCGTGTCCTTGATTTGAGGATGGTAAAGTGAGAAATAGCTTGATTTCTTAATGAGTTACACGCATATACTTGCTTTTGATATGAAATTGATAAAGGAATATCCTGTTATTTCTTGATCTGGAAGGGACATACCGTGTCCGAAATTTTTTAATCTTTTTTCAGATTAACGCCATAATCTTCAAGAAAATCTAATATTACGTCGAATGGTTCAGGGTACTTGTAAGTTAATGCTTCCCTAATGCATTGGTGTTCCATATTATTGAAATTAAGTTTGCACCCGAATACATCAAACAGCTTTTGACTGATATCAGGGGGAAGATGCAATCCGAAGCATATTCGTGCAATGGTTTCTACTTTTGGAACAGTTTCACCTTTAACTGTCCTGCTGATGGTTTTAGGATTCAGATCGATAGCATCACCTAAATCAGAGTAGTTCTTTCCTCTCCATTTTAGGAGTAACTGAATACACTGTTCGGGTTCATCTGTCATTTGTTTTCTAATCTTAGCGTTTTCTTGCAGTTGCTTCTTTCTGTAAGCTATTTGATCAGCTTTAGGCACATTCTGTAATTTGTTATTGAATTTATATTCAAACGTTACATCACCATCATTACGATTAAGAAAACAAACAGTTTGGTAATCTTCATTTATGATATTCTTGATCTTTAAATCAAATACCAGACAGCACTCATCCATGTGATCGAGGGCATAATCAGTGAGTTCGAGCTGACCACCTTTGCCTGAGTTTTTTACATACAAAGGAGCATTGTAGACAAAGTGGTTTTCTACAAAAAGATAATCTCCGTTTTCAGTTAATCGGAAGAGTTCAGAATTTGTTATCCTTTCATATGCAGCTTTTTGAGCAGATATCGAGAATGTTTGACTTGGTCCAATAAAGCCATATTTAAAGCAGTGAGGTCTAACATAATGTCCGTCAATGTAAGTGTAGGTACCGATAGCCTGGTGAAAACCTAATTGAACGAGTCTTATTTTTGCGGATTGTCTTGAAACTTTAAATTCTTGAGCTAGACTGTCAATAACTTCCTCCATGACCTCAAATTCATATTTTGCATGATTAAGCAGTTGGAGAGTGGCTATGTAATTTCTGGCTCTTTTTCTAAAAGGTTTGATAGGCATTTGGATTCTAGGAGCTAATTGATTTGCCTGCCACTCCATTATCTGCAATTCTTTCTGTGTTTTCTGGCGTTCTGCTTTATCAACAGCTTCACAGGTAATACGTGAAACCTTTGAATCGAAAAGTTTTTCTAAAAGAAAGGCTTTTCTGTGCTTAACCCAATGGACACATTCGTGAATAATTGTGTTGTTTTCAGAGCCATAGTTTGATAAGAAAAATCTGCGGGGGTTAACAACTATTGTTTTTGCTTTTATAAAAGTCGTTCCTTTCTCTAATAAATCAGAAACATCTGTCTCAGCATCCTCAAAATAAATCTGACCGAAAACAGAGTCATCTTTAATAACCTTCCTTTCTATAGTCAATCCCAAGTTTTTAGCTAAAACAGTTGGATCAACATGAATAGGAATTCCATTTTTTGTTTCTGATAACGCTGATGGGTAGTATTCCTTCAGAAATTCAGTAGCGATCTTCTCTAATTGACATGAAGAAATATATGGTACAAGAGAATCAGACAAGCAACTGCCGGGAAGATTCTTTTTGAAATATTGTTCGACACCTTCCTCGTTAATTTCCCAATCACTGACGTGTATTAACAGATCGCCTTCACAGGGGACTCGAATCCATAAATTACACGTGTCACTCTCATCGTAATGATAATCAGCTTCCTTGATCACTAATTCCACTTCGAGGATAACATCAAAGGCTACTTTTGTTTTTGGCAAATCATTTACATAAACTTTTTTGATTCGAGTCTCGATAATCTCTATTTCGCCTATTTTTCTGACTTTGCGTAATTTAATGTCAAGTCCATCTCTATGTTCTTCAATGTATGCAGAGGAAACCTCACATAGTTTGTCTAGGAATTTTTCGTTTAATAATTTTGTAAATGAATGTCCAAAAGCCATAGGCAATATCTCCTTATAACTTAAGTTCGTTAACGTCTATTGTTGTTCCTGATAAGTAATGGCGATATGCTGTCGATGCCGGAATATACCTTACCTCAATGTCTTTGAGTTTCGCGAACATTTTCATTGTAACTTTTCCTTTATTTTGAACCATTTCCTCTTCAGTTGGCATAAGAAAACAATTCTTTACATCTGTAAAGTTATGTACATCTATAAATTGTTGATAGGCCAATTGGTACAAATATTGTTTCGTTACGGATTCAATTCCAGGCTGATGTTCAGGTTTTTTGTTTTGCTCTAATTTAGGAGTGTAGTATTTGGCATCGAAAATCAAAAATTGGCTACCATTAATTGTTATCAGATCTGGAATAAGGGTTTCTGACGCTTCGTTTCCCGTGATGGTCCAACAAGGTTTCTCAATTATATCAATAAGTTGCTTACTCGGTTCATATATTGGGTTTACCTTTTTTGTAGGAAGTGACAAATCTTTCAATTGCCACCTTAATTTATTATCAAGAATTGTTGCACAGACTTTTTCCCATACTAGATTAAAACTGTTTGTACCAAACATTGAGATGCAGTTTGTCTCACTTAGATTGCTACGGTTATCAATGTATGCGTAGATGGTTTTAAGAACTAGTTGTTTTCTTGTGTTGAATTGAGTATTAAGTTCTTTTTCAATCCGGTAAAGTATGTATTCTTTATCACCAAAATCGTCCAGTTCCTCATCCGATAAATCAATTTCTGTAGTTTCAAAAAGATCTAACAAATCTGCATTTTTCATTTCTCTTGAAGCCAAAGTTAGAATGCATTCGTGCAGACGCTTGAAATAATCAGTGTCATTATTAATTCTCTTTCTTGTTAACAATTCCGGGTAATAAGGACGGTTGTTTGAAAGAAATGTGAATGTTTCGTTTATGGTTTTGTCCCATAAAATTTCGCCTGCTCCGTTAGTTTCAATGATATCCTCTGTATTACAGTACACCCCGTTTTCATAATAGTCTCGAATCAGAAAAAACAGTACAGCAAGTAAATTGAAAGTGCTACTTTCACTGGTATCGTTAAACATTCTGATGATTTGCTCTTCAGAATTACACTTCTCAAGCACCTTGAGAATCTGGCGAAGTTCATCTTTGGGTTCTTGATTTGTCAGCAAATACTTTGGATAACATTTAAACACATATCCAGATACAATAGCTATGCCAACGTAAGTAAAAACATACAGGTATTCATTTTCGCCAACATCAACGTCAGCGACTTCAATGTCAGCATCAGCAAGATCTGACATATCTTTTTGTTGTTCATTGGATTTGACAGCTTTCAGTACACCGTACTCTTTTAATCTTCGGATGATTGGAATAAGCGATTCTTCAGAACACATCAGTTTTTCGCAAAGGTTGGTTATGGTATACCTTTTCTGCTCCCGTACAAATAAAGAATGCATTACAATTCCTCGTCTGTTTTGGGACCATATTCTGAAGAATCATAATTGTTGCATTTATCTTGAATTTCCTTATTAAAAACTTCTATCCCTTTTTTATCAAATTCGTCACATATTATTGAATAACGGAGGTTTTCTTTCTCGAATCCAGAAAATAATGATGCACGTCTCTGCTTCGCGGCATCTTCAAAAAGATACATGATAATTTTATGCTTAAATACTTCGCAAAATTTTTTACTATCGCTAATAACATTTTTATTTAAGAAATAAGGGCCTAACTGCTTATCTTCGTTTATCCCAATTTTTGCAAGATAATCATTGATGGCCATTCTAAGCCCATTCCAATAGATGGTTGTACCATTATTGAGACAAACGCTTAGGCCTGCTATTTCTTTTGCATTATCATTTATGCCTATGTAAGAAAAATCCCATCTTCTCTTGAAAGCAGTATCCATTGGAAGTACTCCTTGATCGGCGCTGTTCATTGTTGCCCAAATGAATAGATTGTCTGGAATTCTTATCTGAGCAAAGTCTTCTGGTTCTCTATTAAATTCCTTTGCTAAATACTTTTTGATATCCTCAGATGCCTGTATTGGGTATTCGCTTATATGGTTATCATCACGATCTAATAATTGAAATATATCACCAAATGCATCTGCAACATTTGCTCGATTTATTTCCTCGATAATGAGTAAGAAAGGACGAGAATTTTTTTGTTGTGCATTTTTGAGTGCTTTAACATACATTCGCATGAAAGGTCCTGGAACATATTCATAGGATATTTCTGAAGGTTTTTCACTTGAATTTTCCTGCGATATTTGATGAGACTTTGATTCAATCATTATAGGCTTGTAAGTGCCTACAAAATTTGCGTATGAGTAATCCGGATGAAAAGTAACACGTTCATAATCTGCTTCGTTTTCTTTTCCTAGGAGTAGAGTTTTTTCACAGTTTAAAGTGTAGCTTTTACCAGTCCCGGGTGCACCAAAATAGATTTTATTTCTTGGCAAATCAGATTGATAATCAGAATTAAACGTAATAGGTGAATTATTTACTATGTCGTTGTCTGTTTTAGTTTGATCATCTGAACCTACTACTTTTGTTGAAGATAAGCTAAGAAAAGTATCAACTCTTTTTTGATATGCTGTCAGAATTTGTATTTTGTCATCTTTGGCTGATACTTTTTTAGACTTGTAAGTTAAATAAGGATTCATGTCTTCTGATAATGAATTCTTGAGAATGCGAAGTGAACCTGTTGTTTCGCTATCTCCGTCTATATCAACAATATCATTACCATCTGTTAGTTTTTTATAAATGCTGAGTTTGTTGAAAATAACATCTCTTTTTCCGTCAGTTAGTTTGTAAAGAGCACTTTCAGATATAACGTTAAGTACATTCAAAAGATTTTTTTCATTGACTTCATTTGGATGAATATTTTCTAGTCCTATCCATTTAAGGATTACATTTATATAAGCGCTCTTACAGTCATTGTCCAACAAATTGATGACAGAGTGTATGATATCCATATTACATGAAAAATGGAGTCTTTTCTCATATCTAACTCCTCCTTTTCGTTCTGCGCTGAAAGGTTTAGAGCTATCAACAAAAGACACTTTTGCTAATTTCCATATCAATTCAAAAGCAACAATTAAGGGTTCAATTTGCGATTTAAACAATTGGTTGTTATTCAATTTGTTTATGAAGACATCTTCTGCAATTTTGTTAGAATTAAGCTCTTTTTCAACAAATTTTATGATTTGTTTTTTGATGTTGTCAGCTAGAACGAGCTCATTTTCTTTTTTTTCAGCGTACACCAAATCAGCCGGTTGGTCAGTTGCTTCCCAAAGAAGAATTATTAAGGCTAATGTACTTTTAACGTTTGGTAAAGAGGATTTAATACCAAGTTTTAAATCTATGTCTTCGTATGTTGATACTTTTTCTGGTCTAACCATGTGAACTATCCTTCGTTATATCTTTCATAATTGTTTCTGCAATAGCACTTGCCAATAACGGTGGAACTGCATTACCTACTTGTTTCATTTGGGACCCTTTATTACCTATAAACTTAAAGCTGTCTGGGAATGATTGTATGCGAGCAGCTTCTCTTACCGTTATTGCACGGTTGAGGTACGGGTGTGTAAATTTCCCTGAAGACGGCGTATCAAAACGAGTGGTGATAGTTACTGATACTTCATCTTTTCGCATTCTAGTCCATGTTCCACTGTAAATTGACTTAGTTAAGTGTTCCTTGGGTAGAACTTCTTTTCCTGAATTAGGAGGAATTAATGACAATCTTTCTAAAACCAGAGAAGAGTGTTTTGTTGCTACATGGTTATATAGAATAGTTGAATCTCCACGTAGCATTTTTTGGTATTCACTTTGAGCTGGTTTTGCGTATGGTTGTTCCTCAGTTCCCTCTCCAGAGTCAAGATAGGATAAGTCACTTATTGCATCCCATATAGTAGTAGTATCAGGGCGGGGAATTGGTAACTGCGGTGCAGTGCTATTTAGTTTACCGATTATAACAGCTCGTCTCCTACTTTGTGGAACTCCATAATCGGAAGCATTTAAAACTCCAGAATTCAATGAGTATCCTATCGAATTAAATAATTCCTCTATTTCTTTTTTAAAGAATCCTTTTTCTGAAGTCAATAAATTAGGAACGTTTTCCATAACAAAGTATTTGGGTTTAACAAGTGACACTACATCTACATAATATTTAAATAAAAAATTTCTTTTGTCATGAATAGTTTTCCGTTGTCCTTTTTGTGAAAAACCTTGACATGGAGGGCCTCCGATGATTACAGAAATCTTTCCCTTGTAAGCACCAAAAGTTTTTTCTAAATCAAGAGTTGTTATATCACCAACAATCATTTTTGTTTTTGGATGATTGGCTTGATAAGCTTCGGCAATGCTTGCATCATACTCATTTGCTAAAACTACATTAAAGCCTTTCTGTTCAAAACCAAGTGAAAGTCCGCCTACCCCCGCAAAGAGGTCAATCACTTTGACATCCATTAAATTAAGTCTCCTGTATACGTTTGCTTGCAATGTCAAAATATTCTTTATCTAGCTCCACTCCGATAAAATTTCTATCTGAGCGTTTTGATACAACTCCAGTTGTTCCACTGCCCATAAATGGGTCTAGCACCCATTCTCCTGGATTTGACAGTAATTCAACAAAATGCTGCATTAGATTTTCCGGCTTTTGTGTAGGATGTTTTCCAAATCTGCGTTCATTCACAGGCGTTACAGATGTTTCAATAAAATCATGAAACAAAGCACCTTCATTGTTGAAAGTGCCGGTTTTAGTTTTATAGGTAAAATAGATCCAAGCCTCTGTTGAATTAACAAAATGCAGGTTCATATTACGTGGCATAGGATTTGTTTTATGCCATATTCCTGTCGTTTTGTAATAGAATCCGTGCTTTTCTGCTAGTTTGATAATGGTTTCAACTTTTATGATTGCCATAAAAACAATCATAGAACCGCCTTTTTTTATAATTCGAGCAGCGGCACAAAAAAAATCATCCATAGAACTTGTCCACTCTTTATATTCCATATCGTCCCATCCCGCCGAACCAAAAAAATTGTCACGCATTTTTTTGAGATTTGTGTCACGTTTTCTCATGAACTTACCTAAGTTATATGGCGGATCCGTAACAATAAGACTGATGCTGTCCTTAATGAGACTTTCCATAGCTACAATGCAGTCTTGATTGTAAAGTTTTATTTCAGGCATGAAATTTTCCTTTCATTCTCATTCTGTTATGTGTTTTGAGGACAATTGGCACTTTTTCCACTATTGACCCACTCATTGAGTTCCTGTTTTTTAAATTTCCATAACTTACCAATTTGGTATCGTGGAAGATCTGGTTTGCTTTTAAGCCATTTTCGTAAGGTAACAGGCTTGATTCCTAGATATACTGCGGCTTCATTAAGTCCAAGATATCCATCATCGATGCTACAATTCATTTATTTTTACCTCATTGCAAAAGGTATACCCATTATCAAATAATGGCCTATTATATCTTCTAAACCAATTTTAACTACAATTTTTTCTTATATTTTGTGATCCTAAGTGATATTTACTTATACGTAGAATACAAGCTCATACCAAGTTTCTTTGAGTACCTGACATCGATTCAGGTATTCAGCCCATCTGATCGAAGGTCTCATCAAGAAAATACTTCTCGGAACATTCAGTTATGATATGAATTTTCGGTTATTGTACAGTGAGCTAGGATGTAACGTAATTGAAACGGAATACCAAAACAAAATCATTAAGACTATCCATCAACAGACTGTCTCTTCAAAAAAATCATTGCGATTAGGATCACAACACTAGATGAATTGCATTTTCTAAACTCAAAAATAAATTTCGCAGATAGATGATTAAATAACATTAGAGCGTGGCAAATATCATGGCTTGTCTTTTTCTTCTCTTATAAATCTCCTGGAGATCTGTAGTATTTCTTTTGAGATTTGTTATAAAGATACAAAACAGTGCTTTATAATGCATTCAAAATTGCTTTGCTATAATGCATGTATAAGAATTTTGTAGGATTAGTACAAGTGAATGTGAAGATCTAAATATGAGAAATAAAGAGTTGGCAAAGAAGTTGCACAAGAAACTTTAGGCAATCCTATATTCTCGATACTAATCACTGACATGATAACTCTCTTTGAGAGCTAATCAAGAATGATGTCAGGGCACCCCTTACAATTCTGCACTTTATGTATAAAACCAACTTCTGAACACCGCTGATTTTAAATCCTATATGATGAAAATCATTGAAACAATGAAAGACTCTTGATGCTACATCAACGGCAACAGGAAGATATCCTTTTGTGGTAAGATAAGCAACACGCTCAATTTCATCTGCTGTGAATCTGGCTGCCTTCATAGTAATGGCTTCGAAAAGTTTGTTCATGAAAACTCCTCAATGAAAGTTGCTGCCTAGGATGATTGAGCTTTGACTGAGGTACCTGGAGATTAGCGAACGTCCGTGTATCGCCGTTCTCTACATATCATTCACTTCATATGAATGAGATTGAATTTGAAAAAGACAAAAGAGGAACCATCACTGACTTTAAGATTCACAATATTTCCTCTGATGTCTTAGATAAACTTATGCCATGGAACATGGCTTAATTAGGAACAACGTAATTGGATGCTTCTTACCAATTTCGAAATTAGTACTCAATAGTACTCATCTTTGAAAGTTTCTTGCGATCATGCCATGCTTCAATGTAACGAACGGTACCAGTTCTACCACGTGAACACATTGAAGAGGTTAGAGCAAAGCCACCCTTATAGTGAACACCATCTAACAACTCACCTGGGGTTACACCAGTTGCTGAGAAGAAGCACTGATCAGTGGTTACTAAATCATCCACTGTGCGGATTGCTTTTAGATCAAAACCGTCTTTAATGATTGCTTCGCGCTCTTCTTCGGTCTTTGGCTTTAATCTTGTAAGCATCTGAGCACCGGTACCCTTTAGGGCACAGGCTGTTACCACAGCTTCAGGAGTTCCGCCGACACCAACTAGCATATCGATGTCTGATCTTGGATCGATGGTCATTAAGGCACCAGCGATATCACCATCTGAGTGAACCATTACACGAGCACCAGCTGCGTGGATCTGATTGATTAACTCTGCGTGACGAGGCTTATCTAATACGAATACCTTTAAGTCACCTACTCTCTTACCTAATGCTTTAGCTACATTTAAAAGATTATCTTTGATTGGAGCATCAAGATCGATAACATTAGCAGCCTCAGGACCTACCGCCATTTTTTCACAGTAGTAGCTGTGACCTGGGTTGAACATAGTGCCCTTTAATGCGATACCAACAGCAGCAATACCATTTGGTCTACCACCTGCAACACATGAAGTTCCGTCGATAGGATCAACTGCGATATCAAACTCTAAGCCGTCACCGAAACCTACTTTTTCGCCAGTGTACAGCATAGGAGCATCATCTTTTTCACCTTCGCCGATGACAATGGTTCCTTTGATATGCAAACTTTGGAATGCAATACGCATTGCATCTACAGCAGCTCTATCAACCAGCTCTTTATCACCAAGACCAGTGAATTTTGCTGAAGCTAAAGCAGCAGCTTCTGTTACACGAACTAAATCAAGAGCGATATTCTTATCGGCTAAATGTTGTTGCATCATTACCTCTAAACTTCATGAAGTGCACAAAATGTGCATTTGTGTGCGGATTTTCGATGCGTGTATGATACACCGATATTAAGAATTATTAAAAACAAATCGTAAAAATCATGTTGAAAAAACAGAAGTGACTTTTACAAAGAAGATTAAGCCAAGCGTATAGGTATCATTAGTCCCTATAAATTTCAACTTTTCAGTAAATGACAGGCACCTCAACACAATTTTTAACACCTAAAATTGGCTATTTCATACATTTTTTAACACCTGTTTTAGTGCTAAAACTACATTTTCACATCTACTAATTATTCATATACTTGATTTATTTATAAATCAATATGTTACATTTACACACAAAAGTGAGATACAACGACACATGATCTTACTTACATGAGGAAAACCAAAGATAACCGATGCCAGCTTATAATGAAGCATATCTAGATGAAGTTGTAGAAACTCAAGGAAAGCTATTTGCCTACATTGCTTACGATTTTCCTGACATGGATACCAAAGACTTCATTGAAAGCTATATGAAGAGTAAAACACGTCACTACATTGATGTTTCTCAAGCCTATGTAAGTACTAAAAATTACCTAGAGCTTTTTGAATACTTCTGTGAGGTTGATAAGTATCAACTAAAGAAAGGTAAAGCATTAGATGTTTTTATACCTAATTGGATAGGTAGATTTTATGCTTACTATCAATGGAAATATGAGCTTCCTAGTGCTGAGCTATTAAAAATCGTTCCTTTAGACTTTCTTAAAAGGTCATTTTATGGTCTGCAAGATCTTGAGATAGAGCTTGCTGCAGCAAGGGTTCATGACCATTTAAAAGAGCAGAAATAAAGACTTCTCAAAAGTGAAATTCAAAAAGCTCACCTTCTACATTAGACTCAATCAATTCTGTGATCGGATCTTGTGATGCAGAACGTGAGCTTTTTACTAAGCCATTTCAAAGGCAAGAGTAAAGGTTGTGCCTTCACCTAGTTTTGAATCAACATCGATAGTGCCATGACACTCTTCAACGATGTGTTTTACGATAGTAAGACCTAAACCTGTACTGTCTTTATTGGAGTGACTTCTGTCAACACAGAAAAATCTTTCAAAGATTCTGTCCTGATCTTCTTTTGGAATACCGATGCCGGTATCTTTGACCACTATAAAGAACTTGTGCTCCTGCCTGAAGATCTTGCAGTTAACAATACCATTTTCTTTGTTGTATTTAATAGCATTATCAATTAAGTTGTAGAGAATTTCAGACATATATCTGCGTACGAAATTCATCTCCAGATCTTCACTATCAAGCACAAGGGTTACGCCCTTTTTAGAAGCTTTCTCTTTTAGAGAATCTACTACACTTTCAGAGAGTGACTTTAAGTTTATATGCTCACTTTGTGCTTTTACGCCAGATTCAACCTTTGATAAGAACATGATGTCGTTTATCATGTTCAGCAAAGCCTGTCCTTCAGAGCGGATCTTTTTGCCAAAGTTCTGTAAATCATCAGGGCGTACAATACCGTTTTCAATAAGTTCTGCTCTACCAATGATAGATTGTAGAGGTGTCTTTAACTCATGAGATACATTTGAAGCAAATTCCTGACGTTGCATCTGCAACTGCTTTGCTTTTGTAATATCCACTAAAAGTAAAACGAAACCTACGAGTTTGTCGTTTTCAGAAATCTTGTTGAAAATAAGTTTGTAGTATTTGCTAGACAGCTCGATATCCTGTTTTAAACTTTCAAGCTCTTCTCTTTTCTCATAAATTGAGCAGAAGATTGGAGAGCGGTTGATATTAAGCAGGCTCTCACCTTTATATTTTTCAGGATCTTCAATATTAAAAATAGACTGCGCGCTCTGATTTATCAGAATAACCTCACCTTTCTTATTCAAAAAGATGATGCCCTCAGACATATAGGAGGTCATAACCTTAATCTGGGAATGAGCCGCAGTTACCTTGCGCAGAAGCTTCTTTATGCGGTGCTGATGAGAGTCAATTCTCTCTAAAAAAGGCTTTAACTCATCATAAACCACGTTCTCTGTCGGATTGTTAAGATCAATTGTATTGATTGGGCTTACAATCTTTGCAGAGAGTTTTTTAGCAAGAATTACTGATACTGCAATTGCAAGCAGCAGAATGATGAATAAATGCAGACCTAACGATAATGCCTGGGAAAAGATATTCTCGGTGGTGTAGGCACAGCGCAGCACGTCACCGGAGTTCAGCCTTACAGCATAGTAGACAGTTCTCTGACCTAAGGTTGAAGAATATCTGTATACCCTGCTTTTACCTGTTTTCTCTGCCTGTATGAACTCGTCTCTGTCAGAATGATTCTCTAATGTTGAAGGATCAACCTTAGAGTCATAATAAACATGTCCGTCCTTATGAATAAGATTTACTCTGTAATCATCAATTTCAAGCAGAGTCAAATCCAGAGACGGATTTTTGTTTATGGCATTTTCAAGTTTGGTTGTAAAAGAAATAAGGCCATCACTATCAGCTTTTATAAGCTGATAGGATGAAATAACAAGTGATGCTCCAAGACCTAAAATTAATACAATTATGGTTGTAAAAAAAACGGAGCGAAAGATCCTGGAAATCATGCGTCAGCCTTGTATCCGATACCTCTTACAGTCTGAATGACATTCTCAAGATCACCTAATTTTGATCTCAGTGCTCTGATGTGAACGTCAACAGTTCTGTTTTCACCATCATAATCAATACCCCAGATGAGATTTAACAATTCATCTCTGCTGTAGACGCGACCAGGATGCTTAATTAGAAGTAACAGTAACTCAAACTCCTTTAATGATAAGTCTAGTTTCTTATCATCAGCAGTAACTGAGTGCTTTACCTCGTTAATTACGATCTTGCCAAACTTAACCTCGCCTTTAGCATCGCTACCTTCATTTGAACGTCGCAAGATAGCTTTAATTCTGGCAACCATTTCCATTACAGAAAATGGCTTGGTCATATAGTCATCAGCACCTAAATCCAGAGCTTTAATCTTTTCATATTCAGCACCACGTGCTGTGGCCATAATTACAGGTAGTTTTGCTGTCTTGGGAGTTGTCCTTAATTTTTTGAGAACATCAACACCACTCATATCTGGCAACATTACATCTAGAACTACAAGCTCAGGTAGTTCTTTTGCTATTGCTTGAAAAAAGCTCTGGGCATCGGCAAAGCCTTCTGCCTTAAAATTCATTGAATTGAGTGTATAAAGCTCAAGTTCTCTAATATCAGCATCATCTTCAAGACAGTAAATCATAAATCTCCTACTCCTGGCCTGTTAGTTTGCCTGTAAGCATATATTGAGTGCATCTTGCCACGTTGCATGAATGATCACCGATACGCTCTAAGTATTTTGCAATCATTAAAAGATCAAGTGAATAGCTTGCATCATTTTCTGAAGCTTTGATCTCGTGAATTAAAGTATCTTTAATGGTAAAGAAGTACTTATCAACTACTGTATCATGCTTTATAACATTTGCAGCTAACGCACCATCTTTGTTTACAAAAGAATCAATACTCTTTTTTACCATCTCGATAGCTTCTTCACTCATCTTTTCAATAAGTAGAATGTCATCACCTTTATAGTTAAAATCAAAGTGAGTGATAATCTCAGCAATGGCTATTGCCTGAGTACCAATACGCTCAACATCAGATACTAATTTTAAGGTAGCTGATACTACTAACATATCGTGAGCTACTGGCTGCTGTCTTAAAAGAGTTTTAATACACAGGCTTTCAATCTCACGAGCTTTTGAATTTAAATCATAGTCTTTTCTGTAAATGCTCAAAGCCTTCTCTTTATCGTGAGTTTTAAAAGCTTCAAAAGCATTAGTTAAGCTTTCTTCACATGCTGATGACATTAAAATCAAAGAATTGTTAATCTGTGACATCAGCTCATCTAACTGGAATCTCATTTTTTTACTCCTATTAAGCCAAATAGCTTTAGCCAAATCTTCCGGTTACATAGTCTTCACAGCGCTTATCCTTTGGTTTAGTGAAGATGTTATCAGTGCTGTCGCACTCTACAAGATCACCTAACAGGAAGAATGCTGTTCTATCTGAAATTCTTAAAGCCTGCTGCATATTGTGAGTTACGATCACAATGGTATATTTCTTTTTAAGCTCACAGGTAAGCTCTTCAATCTTGCCAGTAGAGATAGGATCAAGAGCTGAGGTAGGCTCATCCATTAACAGGATCTCAGGCTCAACAGCCAGAGCTCTTGCAATACACAATCTCTGCTGCTGACCGCCTGACAGGCCTAAAGCAGAAGTCTTTAATCTGTCCTTTACCTCATCAAAAATAGCAGCCTTTTTCAAAGACTTTTCAACTAACTCATCTAGAGCTGATTTATTTCTAATACCATGAATTCTTGGACCATATGCGATGTTATCGTAGATAGACATAGCAAATGGATTTGGCTTTTGGAAAACCATACCAATGTCTTTGCGCAAAGCGCTGACATTGATCTTAGTGTTTACTAACTCTGTACCCTTAAACTTGATTGAACCGTCAACTCTTAAACCTTCAATTAGATCATTCATACGGTTTAATGAGCGTAAAAAGGTAGACTTACCGCATCCTGATGGACCAATAAGCGCAGTGATCTCGTGCTCATTGATATGCATATTGATGTTATGCAGAGCATGATTTTCACCATAGTAAAGATTAAAGTTTTTTACATCGATAATTGGTGTGGTATTCATTTCTAGTACCTTTTATTCTGAATTCTCTTTGATAACTTGCTTGCGGTGTAATTGATTAAGAGGCTCATGAAAAGCATGATGGCTGCAATTACGAAAGCAACATCAAACTCGCCTTGCTCTTTAGCATAGACATACAAAGCAACCGTTAAAGTTGAACCTGATGATGACATCGCATCAATAAAACCATTTACCTTATGGGCAAAACCTGCGGTAAATAAAAGAGCTGCTGACTCACCTAACATTCTGCCGATGGCGAGAATACAGCCAGTAACAATACCGTCGATACAGCAAGGTAAAACAACAGTTCTAATTGAGTACCACTTATTAGCTCCAAGACCAAAAGCACCTTCTCTGTATGAAGTAGGAACAGAATCCAAACTCTCCTGGGTAGTTCTAATAATGGTAGGTAAATTCATGATAGTAAGTGTTAGGGCACCTGCTAATAATGAGGTCTTAAGGCCAAAGTACTGACAGAAGATAAGCATACCGACCAGACCGTAAATAATAGAAGGAATACCAGCTAAACTTTCAATAGCATATTCAATGGCTCTTTTTACCTTCATGTTCTTTGCATATTCAGAAAGATATACAGCAGCACCTACGCCTAGAGGAAGCACAAAGACCAAGGTAGCAATTACGATATAGATGGTGTTTAGAATATCTGGTAACACACCGATGGTATCGTTGATGTAGCTAGGCTTAGTACTTAACAACTGCCATGAAACATGAGGAATAGCTCTTATAAAGACATATAAAATAATGAAAAGAACCACTGCAACGGTAAGTGCTGTAGCTGCATAAGCAAAAGACAGCATTACGTTCTTATAGATATTTCGTCTTAAAGCATTGTTCATATTACTTGCTGCCTCTCTTCTTTAATACAAGATTTAACAGTGCATTGATTACCATAATGAAGATGAACAGCACTAGAGCGATTGAGAACAGAGCCTGACGCTGCAGACCTGCTGAATAGGACATCTCTGATGCAACAGCGGTGGTCAGGAATCTTACTGACTCAAAGATACCAGGCATATTAGCTACGTTACCTGCAACCATCATTACAGCCATAGCTTCACCAATGGCTCTACCTACACCTAAAACCACTGCAACACCAATACCACGGCGAGCAGCTGGGACTACAACTTTATAAACTGTCTCAACCTTATTGGCGCCTAATGCAAGTGAGCCTAATTCATACTCATGAGGAACAGCCTCAAGTGCACCGATGGATACCTTAATAATTGAAGGTAAGATCATGATAGAGAGCACTAGGATTGCTGCTAATAATGATGAACCGTCTGCAAGGTTAAAAATATCTTTGATAGCTGGGACTAAAACCAGCATACCGATAAAACCGAAAACAACTGAAGGAATACCCGCTAATAAATCTACTACTGATTCAATAAACTGCTTTACTCTTAAAGGAGCAAACTTAGCTAGGTATACAGAACTAAAGAAACCGACTGGAAGACCTAATAAAATGGCACCAAAAGTACCGTAAATAGAGGTCAGAATGAAAGGCATAATACCGAATTTAGGATCGGCGGCTGTTGATGCCCATTTAGTTCCAAAGATAAAGTCAAAAAAGCCTATTTCATGAATAGCGGGGATTCCAGAAATAATTAGATACAGACAGATGACCACTACGAATACGATATTGAGGTAACCTAGAATAGTGAACACCCAGGTAGCAATCATGTCTGCGCATTCTTGATGATTTCTTAATTGCATAAAATAATAACTGCAGGATCAGATCCTGCAGCTCCGTGATAATGATTGATTACTTCTTAGCAGGAACAACGCCAGCCTTTACAATTAAAGGCTTAGCCTCATCTGACATAGCGTAGTCAATGAATGCCTTTGCATCCTTTGAAGGCTGTTTAGCCTTGTTTAGAACGAATACGAATGGACGCTGTAACTTGTAGCTCTTGTCTAAAACTGTTTCCTCTGATGGAACAACACCGTTGAAAGATAGAACCTTGATTGAATCATTTACAGCTGATAGAGAAGCATAACCGATTGCATTCTCGTTCTGACCTACAGTGGTAATAACATCACCAGTTGAGGTTAATTCCTGACGATATTTGCATGAATCCTTAGTACCGGTTACAGACTCGAAACCATCACGGGTACCTGAACCTGCTTCACGACCAATTAAAACTACAGGAGCATCAGCACCACCTAAATCTTTCCAGTTGGTGATCTTGCCTGTAAATACATCTTTAATCTGCTCAGTAGTGATATCAGTTAACTTGTTTGCCTTGTTAACAACGATTACGATGCCGTCGTATGCAACATCGATACCCTGTAATTTTTCCTGTTCCTGATCTTTTAATGCTCTTGAAGATAGACCGATATCAGCACGACCTTCTAAAGCAGCAGTGATACCAGCACCTGAACCTGTTGGGTTGTAAGTAACATCGATTCCATTGCCTTCGAATGACTCAATCAGAATACCCATTACTTTTTCCATTGAAGTTGAACCATCAGTAATCACAGCGCCAGCATTAGCTGATGCAGAAAAACCTAATACACAACCACAAACTGCTGATAACAATGTCTTGTTAAATTTCATTTTTAAAATCTCCATATCAATCGACATGATTAAGATACAAAGACTTTGTTAACTTACTAATGTGCAATTGTTAAAATTTGGTAAATAGAGTAAAAGAGCATTGCCAAGCGGTTTTATTAGTTTTTTAACATAAATTGTTAAGTGCAAAAGAAAGGATTTATTGCTTTTTAGGAAATATTTTCTTACATAAACTGCTATACAGGAGCAGAAGTTGAAATTTACAGGAAAAGTTATGTACAGAGCTTAGAGCTCAAATAGCTAAGTCAGATTGTTCTTAGTTTAATCTGATAATTATAAATTCATTTATTCTTTGGAATATTGGACTGTTGTCTTACAGAGATTTTTTTCTTAAGAAATGAGTTTGACCTGTGTTTTCAGCGGAGAAGTTAGTATAAAAAATTGAACACAATTTTTATTGTTATATTATGGTATTTCCTTGTCTCTGACTTTTAAAAGGAGAAATAAAATGGACAATTCAAAATACAACAAAAAGCAAAAGCAGCATGACTCCAATTTTAAGGACGAAACTAAACTGAAGATTAACCTTAATCAGATGTTAGAGAAATTTAAGAGCTAAAAGATAAGCACAAAACAAAACCACAGGGAAATGCTCTGTTACAGGCAGCTGGTGTTGAATAATACACAATTGCCTGTTATCAGATCTGCAGTTAATGACAGATGACAGTGTTAATTGCTGATTTTTATTCATAACCAACATCAGGAGCAGGACGATAACCTGCTCCTTTCACATTTGAAAGATAAATTCTAGGTTAAGCCACGTCTGAAGACATCTGTGTAACTTTATCTGAATCTGTCTTCACAGAATCATTCTTCTTTGGTTTAGAGTTACAGCATATGCTCAAGGCTCACCGTATGTCATCTGACCGTCCTTTATTTTTATAAAGGATACATCAGACAGAGCTTCGTTACCCTGAATATCTGACATTGAGAACATATAGGCATAGGTACCGTCAGGCAGGGCTGAATCATCAAGAGACCAGTTGGAACTTAGAGTAAAGCTTTCAGTCTCAACCTCACTTGTATCATCCTCACTGTCAGCCATTTTCTGCATTAAGGTTGTGATCCTGTCGCCTGCTTTCAGTTTGATTAAATTCTTGTCAGGCATACCTGCACTGGTTATACGGCGCGCTCCTAATACCACATATTTACTCTGTTTGAAGTCATACAGAGCCTCAATGACAGAGCGGACTCCATTTAAAATCACTGGAATTGAGTAGTAGTTGTAATTTTCAAGATCTGCAGTAGTTTCAAGATACACAAGATGACCGTCTAAAGTCGGCCAGTTACCGTTGAAATTATCCCTGAAGATACCCTGATCCCAGTCCTGAAACATATCAATATCATCACCGAAAACTGTAACGTCATTTTTATCATTGAGTGTTGCAAGATAAAAACGCACCGAATCTATGTACTTTAAAGATTTGTCATCAAGAGTCATTTCAAGGGCAGGAGTGCCGTCGTCTTTGGTAACTACCTCCACCTTTGTATCCTCAAGTGAGCTTATATCCATCTTCTGCATTGGAGCTATAGATTCTGAGATTAGGGTTACATTGTTTTCAACAAGTCCCTGAATAAAGGAAATCGGATCCTGATCTTTTCCAGGTTTTTCATTTAACAGAGACTGCAGAGCTGTATTGACACTATGGTTTACAGTATTTGCAATAAAATCTACAGCACCACCAGAACTACTGTGATCTGGCTTTTCTGATGAATCGGACACAGAAGGTTCTGAACTTACATGAGACTCAGGCTGTGAGGTTGAAGACAGTTCTGAAGAAGCGGCAACATCACCGTCGCTTGTGATAGCTTCAAGCATTGAATTTGCGGTATTTCCGTCAATAAAACCGTGCTGAAGACCGTAGGTCAGGATAAAGGAATTTACAAGACCGTTTTCAACCATCATGGCGTAACTGTCCTCATCAGAGTCAAATGGATAGTAGCATGACAGTCCAGATGCCTGATGAGCAGGTCCGCTTACCTGATATAAAACAGCATCTTTGAGGTACTGCTGCATTTTTCCTGCAGCAGGATGTCTCTCTTTAGATGCGTCAGAAACTTTAGAAATAAAGTCTCCCATATCCACCATGTTGGAGTAGCCTGAGGACTTTGAATTTGAGAAATTCTCTGATCGTGTTGCAGCTCTACCGATTGTGGCATAGAAGGAGTCATTTTCTGAAGCCTGCATCAGGGCGTACATACCAAAGATATTCCAGGCTTTGATCATTGGACTGATTTTACTCAAATCGATTAGAGACAGGGTTGCAGTCTGTTCTGTCTCCTCATCCTCACAGCCCCTGTAATAGGCATCACAGATGCTCTTACCTAACTGAACGGCACTCTGTGATGTATTCTCTGCAAGAGCATTTAGCCACAGGGTATACTGCCAGCCGTTACCAGGTTCTACCTCCTGAGAAGCTACAAAATAGTGACCATAGGGTTCAATGCTTGCTGCCGTATCCACAGTAGCCATAAGACAGGTGTCAAAACCTATAAGTTCAAAAGGTTTTACTGCAGGGGCGTCACCGTAAACCGATGAGAGGGCATTTCTCAATTCTGACAGACAAATCGAATCAAAACTGTAATTCTCGTCATTGGCAAAACCGAACACACTGCCACCGCCATGATCCCAGAAGAGCAAAACATTGTGATCTGACGAATAGTTCTTTTGACAGAAATTTAAAAAGTTATACAGGGTTTTGCCATCTCCCATGTTTGCCTGAGGTAATTCCTCAATTAAATTAAGCTCTCCGTCCCTGACCATAAAACGGGAGATTTTTTGGGGGGATATGCCAAAGTTCTGCCATTTGTTTGCACCTCCTGTCTGAATGATCACGGTCACCTCATCTGAAGGAGAGGCATCTATCATTTCACTGATATCTGCAGTGGCAGCACCATAGTTGCTTTCAAGATCACTGCCACACATATAAACAAACACAGACCAGGAATCTGCCATTGCACTAAATGGTGTGCACACAAGCGCAACAGCTATACAGACATAAGACAGTAAAGTTCGCATATGACCTCCTGTAACCAAAATATCCTAAAACAGGAATCAATCCTTAATCTCTGCTATTCCATGAGTTTTAACAGCTCGTCATGTCGGGCTTTGTCTCTTTGCATAGAAACATTAAAAGTCCCTAACTGACTGCTCTGAACCTTTTGAACAGTACTGCCGTCTGATGAAAGTAAAACATCTACATTGTTGTCTATTACTGTTGGAATATAGTCAAACAGACAGGCGGCGCTGTTCATTTTCCATTCACCGAAAGCAAGTAAAAACACAGGAGAGCTGTCTTCAGTTTCAAGAGTAAAGAACTTGTCTGACATAAAGTCCTTTGCTTTTTTAAGAGCCGCATCATCATCATTTACGACAATATCACAGGCACATCTGTACATTGAAAGCAGAACATCATGAGACTGCTGAGATCTTTCTCCATAGGCTTTGTCGTAAATACCAAGAGCATCAGCAAAAGTATCCATAGCTTTGGCATACTGGCCGCAGGAGTGTTCAAACAGGCCCTTTTCATTGAGCACCGAGGCCATTGCAGGATGCTCTTTACCATATGCTGAAGAGGCAACAGAAACAGCCTTCTCTATATATGAGCTTGCCTCATCCGTGTTATTCTGTCTTTGGGCGCATACACTCAGGCTTTTTAAGACACTGATAACGGTACTGGCATTGCCTGACTGGTTTTCTGACAGCTCAAGAGCTTTTGAAAACAGTTTCTGGGCGCTGGCATAATCTTTCTTTTCAAAAGCAATCGAGGCTTTGTTCTGGAAGAAGCTAGGCTCTTCAATTCCCAGTTTTTCATAGATTTTTTCACTTTCACCGATTGCATCTTCAGCCTTTTCAATGTCACCTGATCTAAGATATGAAAGGCTCAGTGCAGACAGAGATGAAGCCACCTTCTGACTGTTTTCCCCTGCGGTTGTGCGTCTTATATCAAGAGACTGCAAGCCATATTTCACAGCCTCGTCATGTCTGTTAAGAGCCGTACAGATCCCCACCATGAGCTGACTTATATCTGAAAGTTCCTCATCCTTCTCGTCTCCTTTAAAAAATGAAAGAGCCTTTCGTCCAGTTTCATATGCTTCTTCATAGTCTCCTAAAAAAAACAGTGCTCCTGCTTTAAGTTCATTCAAACGGGGCAGCCAGTATTTATCCTGTTTCTTTTCAGCTGTTTTTAAGGCTTCCTCAAGAAGAGCAAACGCATCACTTTTGTCATCAGAATATTCCATCAGAAATGAGGCTTCATCGTAGATATACTGCAGATTGTCTTTATCAGTCTCTCTTCTCTGAGCTAAAGCCTCATAGGCGCCGTTCAAATCATTGCTGCTCAACTTTTGCTCATAAGTGGCGTACAGCGAGGCAGCGTCATCGGATGCATTAGCAAAACCGGCACTTAATGAAAGAACCAGTGAAAGTAAAATTCTATTAAATTTCATATAACTCCCAGAGTTTGTGTTTTATTTCTCTGTATGACAAATATCCTACCAGCGGGAGCTGGCTCCACCGCCCCCAGAGCTTCCTCCCCCAAAACTGCCGCCTGAAGAAGAGGAGAAACCGCCAGTGCCACCACTTAGGAAACTGTCATTATCGTCATCATCGTCATCTATTTTGTATGAACGTTTAACTTCATATCCGCAGTAAGAACAGCGTTTTACTTCCTCAAGATAAGTATGATGGTGCTTTTTTCTTTCTTTCTCACTTATCTTTTTTAAGGTTTTGCGTCTGCCACAGTTAGGGCATTTTTCAAACAGGTTCCAAAGCATCACGCCTGCTGCAACAGCAAAGATCAGAACTACAGTTGCGATGATTGTGACAAGTGTAATTAAAAAGTCATCATCGTCACTGTCAGCCACCGAACTCTCATCATCTGACTGTGATTTGCCTTCTGCGGCAAGGCGCTCATACAGGGCATCAATACCTGCCCTCATGCCTTCGTTTATTTTTCCCTCTTTAAAAAAAGGGATCATCTTCTGCTGCTGTATACGCTTGCAGACGGCATCAGGAAGCTCACCTTCAAGACCGTAACCTGTATGGAAACGGATAATGTGCTGATCTTCAACATAGGTAAGCAGAAGACCTTCATTTTTATCCCTCTGTCCTATTCCCCATTTTCTGAACAGCTCCTGAGAGAATTCAAAGACATCACTGTCGCCAACTGATGGAAGTACTACCACAGCTGACTGTATACCTGTGTCCTTTTCGAGCTGAGTAAGTTTTTCGTTAAGATATGAAACCGTATCATGAGTAAGTAGAGAGGCGGGATCACTTACATGAAATGAGGTATTCTCAAGTCTTGGATTTTGAACTGTGTCTACTGTATAAAAGTCAGATGCAAAGGCACTTAACGTAAAAATAAGGCTTAATGCAAAAATGACAGCAGTTATCCTGTGAAGTCCTGCTGATAACACAGAGTGCCTAAGTAAATTCATGCTCGAACCTTAAAATGAAACCTCAGGACTGTCTTCTGAATGCTCTTTTGCCTTCAGGTATGCTTTTGATTCAAAGCCAAACAGAGAAGCTAAAATATTTTTAGGGAATTTTCTGACCCCGGTATTGAATGCATTTACTGCATCATTGAAGTCTTTACGAGCAACTGCAATACGGTTTTCAGTACCTTCAAGCTGTGCCTGCAGCTCTAAAAAATTCTGATTTGCCTTAAGATCAGGATAATTTTCAGCGACAGCAATCAGACGACCTAAAGCCTGAGTGATAGCCCCCTGAGTCTCTTCAAATTTCTTTAAATCCTCCTCAGAAGGATTGCTGACATTCTGGAAAGCCTTTGCTCTTAAGGCTGTCAGATTTTCAAGAGTTTCCTTTTCATGTGTGGCATATCCTTTGACGGTATTTACAAGATTAGGAATGAGATCTGCACGGCGCTGATACTGAACTTCGACATTAGACCATTTTGCAGAAGTACTCTCATCCATTGATACAAGGCTGTTATATGAAAAAATGCAATATAGAACCAGAAAGGCAAAAACTGCACTTAACACCATAGGGGCACGACTTTTAAACATTAGAGATCTCCTGTAAAGTTAATGTATAAAGTTATTGTATTGACTGTCTGTATTGGATGAATGTACTGACAGGCAGTAGCGCTCAAAAAAAACAGCAAGAAAACAGCATCTGTATGTTAATTTATTAAACAGCGATTTTCAGAAAATTTCACAAAATATTCTGCCTTATTATTTACTGATTTTCTTTAAAAATTTCCCCTTATTAAATGTGCTTCGCAAAAACAAAGACCCGAATTTGCGCAAATAAATATAAATTATCAAATAATCAAAGAGTTAACATAAATATTAGACCACTTAAGAGATTATGATATATAAGCCTCTTTATAGTGCAATTCAGATTATTTTGGAACAGGCACACTATCAGATAAAGTTCGATAGACTTCACATAAAAAAGTCCAATGTAAGTATATATTAGCCTCAATATGAGATTTTACGGACATATTTAAATGTAAAAATGAGATATAACTCAATAAATCAGCATATAAACTAAAGTGAATTTTATTATATTGCTTGTGAACAATATTTTAATCAATTATACTCAATTTGCGAGTAGTGTATGTCAGAACTGATCTATGGCCTTTTAAGGCACGCTGCTCAACTTACTATCTCTTATATTATTTATATGGGATGTTTTTTAACCAAAAGGACTCAATATGAAACGTGCTTTGATGATCATTGGCCTTGCTGTTGCTATGACAGGAGCTTCTTTTGCTGTTCAGGCTGAAGAAACCGATGTTGCCAAGGTTAAGTGCAGCGAATTTATTCAGGACAAGGAAAGTATGGGTATGCTTTTAATGTGGCTTGACGGATACGCATCACAGAAAAGCGACAATACCGTATTAAGCGATGAGTGGATTGAGAAATTAGGAGCTCACATGGGTAAATACTGTTCTGAGAATCCTGACACAACTATTCTTGATGCAGCTCAGGCTATGGAAGAATAACAGATTTAACGGAGTTTATTATGAAAAAATTACTAGCTTCAGCAGTAGCTGCACTAGCATTAACCGTAACCGCCAACGTTGCCTCAGCTGAAGAGCAGGATGTTGCAAAGATTAAGTGTTCAGAGTTTTTACAGAGCGGTAGCACCATGCCTCTTTTAATCATGTGGATCGATGGCTACCTCTCAGCTGCATCTGACAACACCACCATGGATGACGCCTATATTGAGGAATTAGGCAACAAATTAGGTGAATTCTGTGGCAAGAATCAGAACGCTACCCTATGGGATGCAATCAGTTCTTTAAGTGATGAATAATCCTTAAAACCACACTCAAAGAGGCGGACTGTCATCAAGTCCGCTTTTTTTGTTTTACAGATCTATTTCTCCTCAGCACTGTTAACCCCATCTCCTATCTGAATGCTTTTCACAAAAAAAGGGCAACTTCAGATCACCGAAATTGCCCGAATGTGTAAACTAAGGTACAGTCTCTCCAATACCCTTATACCTTATTTACAGGAGTTTAGTTATGATCACGCCTCCTTTTTGAAGACATGAACTGTCATAAAGGTGACTGAACAGTACCTGTTCATTGTTTATTGTGACATCTAAAGGTGAATTGCCAGCGTTTATATATACTTTTAATACTTCATCAGCAGAATGTTTTTCATATTTAATGAATCTGCCGTCTTCTGAATGCCAGGTTATGTTCTGGCTTTCGCAGGCTTTATGCTGTTTACGCAGTGAAATCAGTGACTTTACAGTGCTGATGGTCTTGTCATAAACCTTATTTTCAATGTCTTTCCATGGCATTGGTCTTCTGTTGTCAGGATCATTCTTTCCTTCAAGAGCAATCTCTGTGCCATAGTAAATACATGGAGAACCAGGCATAGTAACCAGTACGCTAAGCTGCTGTATAAGCTTGTCATAACTTCCGCAGCGTGTAATGGCTCTGTCCACGTCGTGGCTGTCAAGGAAGTTAAATACAACCTGATTAACCTGTTTCATATACAGAGAATAACAGTAATTCATCATGTACATAAAATCGTCAGAGCTTAAGGTCTCATCGACAAAGAAGTTACTTAATGACTGCATGAAAGGATAGTTCATTACAGAATCATACTCGTCCCCTAACAGGTATGGTGTTGAATCCATCCAGATCTCACCTAATAAGAACAGATCAGGTTTTACAGCCTTTAATTCGCGATGCAGTTTCTTAATAAAAGCGTGAGAAATCTCATTTCCAACATCAAATCTGATGCCGTCAATGTTCCACATTTCAATCCAGTCTTTGCATACTTTAGTAAAGTAGTCCATAACTTCAGGATTTGAAGTATCAAGCTTTGGCATTTCATCTACGAAGGCAAAGCTGTAATATCTTCCGTCCTTGGTGTTTCCATCAAAACTGAAATTGTCCTTTTTAACAAAATACCAGTCATAATATTTTGAGTTTTTGCCGTTTTTTACAACATCCTGCCAGGCGAAAAAGCCTCGACCTGAATGATTGAAAACAGCATCAATCATGACCTTAATTCCCAGAGAGTGAGCCTTTTCTACCAGTTTTCTAAAGTACTCATTGTCTCCAAAATCAGGATCGATATGCTCATAGTCTGAGATGTTATATTTGTGATTCTCAGTTGAGGTAACAAGTGGAGTGAAATAAATGCCTGTAATGCCAAGATCTTTTAGATACTCCAGCTTACTCATTGCCCCCTTCAGGTTTCCACCATAAAAGGAATCTCTGGTTAGCGATTTATAATCATCCCAGTCGTTTAACTGCTTATTGCCCTCATAATCGAGCTTGCAGAATCTGTCAGGAAATATCTGATACCAGAAGATATCTTCAGCCCACTTAGGATGTGTACAGATATCGGCACGGTTCATCCAGGCAAATTTGTAGAAATGTCTGATGATGTTGTCCTTTTTCATGAAATCCTTGTCATGGACTCCATCTTCAAACAGATAGCATAACTCGTCACCAGCATAGATTTCAAAATAGTACTGAACACGCTTGAATTCTGGTTTTAAGGTGACAGACCAGATTAATTCGTGTGAAAGCTCTTTTTCAATATGAAGTTCAAGAGGCTGACCTGACCATGGATCAGTACCGGAACAGCCGAAAATGTATGGATCGGCATGAACAATCACTACTTTACTGATTGATTTATTGGTTTTTACATTGATGACCAACTCATCTTCATTTAAAGAATAACAATCTGTAAAAGCGCACTTGTGTGATATTCCTTCTACCTGCATACAATATGCTCCTTTTTTTATATCCAATTATAATTAGCATTTTAATACTAAAAAATCAGATATTCTTTCAGAATGCTATCGACTTTTTAACACAATCCTATTATTTGTATTAAAATTATCATGTAATTTGCCTTATAAAGGATCTGTTTTCAATAAAATCGCTGATACGGTAGTTTATGATAGAAGAACAAAAATCTATTCACGAAAATGTCAATCACGGTACGGTTAATTTTCCATATGCTATTTACCATGTGAGGATGCCTTTTCACATCACAAGTTATCCTCTGCATTGGCATAAGGAAATCGAATTTATCTATGTTATTGACGGTACGCTTACAGTCTCTGTAAACAGCAGAAAGTTTGATATGAACAGAGGTGATATTTCTGTAATACTTCCAGAACAGCCTCATGCCTTATTCCAGTATGAAAATGTAGAGGCTAACTATATCAATATCGTTTTTAATCTTGAATATCTTCATTCACAGGGCACAACCAACTATCTTTACGACAAATATATCGCACCTTTCGTAAGGGGTGAGCGTTCTTTAGATCCCTACATTCCCTGCAGATCTCTTATAAATGCTGAACTATTCCCTTATATAAATGAACTTTTTAACTGCCGACACGAAAGCTACACCGAAGACGGATTACTCATCATTTCAGATCTTATTCACATCATGCACACGGTTTGCAAAAAGAGCGTTGAAGTATCACAGGATCTGATGTCTGAACATATTAAAGCTGACAAAGTAAAAAAAGCAGTTTACAAGGTGCAGAACTGTTTCCATCAGCATCTTACAATCGCATTCATGGCAGATGTCTGTGGCGTTTCTGAAAGCCATTTCATGAAGATCTTTAAAGATGTGACTAAACAGAGTTTTAATGAGTTCTTAATCAATTACAGATTAGAGGTAGCTGCAAAGCAGTTAAAAGAAGGAAAGATGAAAGTAATTGATATAGCGAATGCATGTGGTTTTAACAACCATTCTTACTTTACTAGAGTATTTCTTAGAAAGTATGGAATGACACCTATAAACTACAGAAAATCTGAAACTATGAGTTAGTAAAGAAAAGTAAAATTCAAATATTAAAACCATAAATAACGAAGCCAGGCATAAAGCCTGGCTTCTCTTTAGCACTAAATGCTAGAGGTATTATTCAATGATAGTACCAACAACACCAGCACCTACTGTTCTACCACCCTCACGGATAGCGAATCTCTCACCTTCAGCCATTGCTACTGGGTGAATTAAGGTTACGGTCATATCGGTGTTATCACCTGGCATTACCATCTCTACGCCTTCCTGTAGGTCGATAGTACCGGTAATATCAGTTGTTCTGAAGAAGAACTGTGGACGGTAGCCCTTGAAGAATGGAGTGTGACGACCACCTTCATCCTTGTTTAATACGTATACCTGACCTGTGAACTTGGTGTGAGGTGTGATGGTACCTGGATGTGCAAGAACCTGACCACGCTCAACTTCGTCACGCTTGGTACCACGTAATAGGATACCTACGTTATCACCTGCCTGACCCTGATCTAGTAACTTACGGAACATTTCTACGCCTGTTACTGTGGTCTTGGTGGTTGGACGAATACCTACGATTTCAACTTCGTCACCTACCTTTACAATACCACGCTCAACACGGCCGGTTACTACTGTACCACGACCTGAAATTGAGAAGATATCTTCGATTGGTAATAAGAATGGATCATCGATATCACGCTTTGGATCTGGGATGTAGCTATCTAAGGTATCTGCTAACTTATAAATTGCCTCTTCCCACTTTGCTTCGCCGTTTAATGCGCCTAATGCTGAACCACGGATGATTGGAGTGTCGTCGCCTGGGAACTGATACTGATTTAACAGATCACGAATATCCATCTCAACTAACTCTAATAACTCTTCGTCGTCTACCATATCGCACTTGTTTAAGAATACGATGATGTATGGTACACCAACCTGACGTGCTAACAGAATGTGCTCACGTGTCTGTGGCATAGGACCGTCTGTTGCTGCTACTACTAGAATTGCACCATCCATCTGTGCAGCACCAGTAATCATGTTCTTTACGTAGTCAGCGTGGCCTGGGCAGTCAACGTGTGCGTAGTGACGCTTCTCGGTATCGTACTCTACGTGAGAGGTGTTAATGGTAATACCACGTGCCTTCTCTTCTGGTGCGTTATCGATCTGGTCGAACTTTCTTGCCTCACCACCGTACTTCTTTGCTAATACGGTTGTGATAGCTGCGGTTAATGTGGTCTTACCGTGGTCAACGTGACCAATGGTACCTACGTTTACGTGAACTTTGCCACGGACAAACTTCTCTTTTGCCATTTTTAAATTTCCTTTAGTTTTTAGAGGTGCAGCTTTCACTGCACCAGTTAAAAAGTATTGTTAAAAAAACTTGTTGTTAGACTTATTCTTTAGTCTGACGCTCAGCGATTACAGCCTCAGCGATGTTCTTAGGAGCTTCAGCATAGTGACCGAATTCCATTACGTATGAAGCACGGCCCTGAGTCTGAGAACGAAGATCGGTAGCATAACCGAACATCTCTCCTAGAGGAACCATTGCATGAACGATCTTGCCCATAGGGCCATCTTCCATGCCTTCAACGATAGCACGACGACGGTTTAAGTCACCGATAACATCACCCATGTAATCTTCTGGAGTATCAACTTCAACCTTCATTAAAGGCTCTAGAAGAACAGGCTGTGCCTTCTTGAAACCATCCTTGAATGCCATAGAACCAGCAATCTTGAATGCCATTTCAGAAGAGTCAACTTCGTGGTAAGAACCATCAAATACAGTTACCTTAACGTCAACTACTGGGTAACCAGCGATAACGCCGTTAGCAATCTGCTCCTGAACGCCCTTATCGATAGCTGGGATGTATTCCTTAGGAATTACACCACCAACGATCTCGTTAACGAACTCGTAACCCTTACCCTGCTCAAGAGGCTCGATACGTAACCAGCAGTGACCGTACTGACCACGACCACCTGACTGACGTACGAACTTGCCTTCCTGCTCAACCTTAGCTCTGATGGTCTCACGATAAGCAACCTGAGGCTTACCTACGTTACACTCAACCTTGAACTCACGACGCATACGGTCAACGATGATGTCTAAGTGTAACTCACCCATACCAGAAATAATGGTCTGACCTGATTCATCATCAGTGTGAACACGGAATGAAGGATCTTCCTGAGCTAGACGGTTTAATGCTAAAGCCATCTTTTCCTGGTCAGCCTTGGTCTTTGGCTCTACAGCAACAGAGATAACTGGCTCTGGGAACTCAATAGACTCAAGAACGATTGGATGCTCTGGATCGCATAAGGTATCACCAGTGGTGGTTTCCTTTAAGCCGATAGCTGCAACGATATCGCCTGCGTAAACTTCTTTAACTTCTTTACGTGAGTTAGCGTGCATCTGAACTAAACGACCAAAACGCTCACGCTTCTGCTTATCAGAGTTCATTACAGTATCACCTGCATTGATAACACCTGAGTAGCAACGTAAGAAGGTTAAGTTACCAACGAATGGATCGTTAGCTAACTTGAATGCTAATGCTGAGAATGGCTCTTTATCGTCAGCCTTACGTGAATCTGGCTGGCCATCTAAGGTCTTACCTTCAACTGGTGGAACATCAGCTGGAGATGGTAAGTACTCAACAACAGCGTCAAGCATTGCCTGAACGCCCTTGTTCTTGAATGCTGAACCGCAGCACATAGGGATGATCTCGTTGCGTAAGGTACGCTCACGGATACCTGACTTGATTTCTTCTTCAGTTAACTCTTCACCGCCAAAGAACTTATCCATCAAGGTATCGTTAGCTTCAGCAGCTGCTTCAACTAACTTAGCACGCCACTCTTCAACCTGCTCAACCATATCAGCAGGAATGTCAACGTACTCGAACTTAGTACCCTGAGATGCGTCATCCCAATCGATTGCTTTACGCTTGATTAGATCAACTACACCCTCGAAAGTATCCTCTTTACCGATAGGTAACATTAAAGGAACTGGGTTACCCTTTAAACGGGTCTTAATCTGATCAACAACACGTAGGAAGTTAGCACCAGTACGGTCCATCTTGTTTACGAATGCAATACGAGGAACCTTGTACTTAACAGCCTGACGCCATACGGTCTCAGACTGAGGCTGAACGCCACCTACGGCGCAGTAAACCATAACAGCACCATCAAGAACACGCATTGAACGCTCAACTTCAACAGTGAAGTCAACGTGACCTGGGGTATCAATGATGTTGAAACGGTATGGGGCCTTCCACTGATTGTTCATACCGTGCCAGTAACAGGTGGTAGCAGCTGAAGTAATGGTAATACCACGCTCCTGCTCCTGAACCATCCAGTCCATGGTAGCTGCACCATCATGAACCTCACCTATTTTGTGGCTCTTACCGGTATAGAAAAGAATACGCTCAGTAGTAGTTGTCTTACCAGCATCAATGTGAGCACTGATACCGATATTACGATACATGTTAATGGGTGTTTCACGTGCCATAATCTTTTAACTCCTGTACTACCAGCGGAAGTGGCTGAATGCCTTGTTAGCTTCTGCCATGCGGTGAACATCTTCACGCTTCTTAACTGCAGTACCCTTGTTCTCAACTGCATCTGACATCTCAGCAGCTAAACGTGCAGCCATGCTCTTCTCATGACGGCTACGAGCTGCATCAACTAACCAACGCATTGCTAATGCGTAGCCACGTGCAGGACGAACTTCTACTGGAACCTGATAGTTTGCACCGCCAACACGACGTGACTTAACTTCTACGTCAGGACGGATATGATCAAGTGCCTCCTCGAACAGGGCGAGGTGGTCCTTGCCGCTCTTCTCAGAAATGGTGTCTAATGCGCCATATACGATGGCTTCTGCGATGGATTTCTTACCATCTAACATTACGACATTGATAAACTTTGCTAATAACTCAGAGTTGAATTTTGGATCTGGCAAAATCTTACGCTGAGCAACTTCACGACGTCTAGGCATTTATAAATCCTCTAATTTCAGGGTTTTCCAAAACCTAAAATTGATAAAAAAACTATTGTTTGGCCTTACTCTTCAAGGATGTCTTAAGCCTTAGGCTTCTTAACACCATACTTAGAGCGAGACTGCTTACGGTCTTTAACACCAGCGCAGTCTAATGAACCACGAATGGTGTGGTAACGAACACCTGGCAAATCCTTAACACGACCGCCACGAATCATTACAACTGAGTGTTCCTGAAGGTTATGACCCTCACCACCAATGTATGAAGTAACTTCAAAACCATTAGTTAAACGCACACGACAAACTTTACGCATAGCTGAATTAGGCTTTTTAGGCTTAGTTGCGTAAACACGGGTGCAAACGCCACGTTTCTGAGGGCAAGCTTCCAAAGCTGGAACCTTGTTCTTTGAAACTACTTTAACGCGTGGCTTGCGAACCAACTGATTAATAGTAGACATTAAATAAAATCTCCTGTTAGTCCGAAATGGACAGATCTTACTATCTCCCTACAAAATTAGGGATTATGAATTCTAATACAATTTGAAATCAAAGGTCAAATGTTTTTTACGCTTATAAGTGCAAAAAAATCACGGTTACCCAGAAAGGATTTTTCTTATTAATCATTAAGTTATATAAAGCTAACTTTTTTATAATTGTTTAATTAATTACTAATTAATTGTTTTCAATAAAGATTAATCTTACTTTTTCAATGATTAATACCAAGATCTGAGAGCTATATTTTGCTTAGTTGTAAACTCAAAAAGCTTATTTTCTAGCTCTTCATTGTTCATCAAGGTATAAACCTCTTTTACTTTTAAGGCTATTTTCTTTGGACAGCTATATGAGTTCATCATTAAGATGATGTCTTCTTGAGTTTTAGATTTTGTTTCAAGATCATCTTTTAATTTGTCATTCCCATTATTTTTAAAGTAGTCTGATGAGAGTAGAGCTTGAACTGAATAAACTAAATGAACCATATTGTCTTTTTTATAACCAAAAACTCTCTTATCTTTTAATAGTAACTTTTAATTTTTATGTAATTAAAATATGGTTAATATGTAATTATTATGTAAATATTACGTAAATAAAAACCAAAAAATAATTAAACAAAAATCAGCCTTAGAACACTACGATTTTACTTGCTTGTTGTTGTAAATTGGCTGTATCGATTGCTCTTACAAATGCTAAATCAACCTTACTTTGAGAATATACGCTTACTTCATACAACTTGCATTGACCTAGTTGCTTAGCGCCAGTGCATTGAGGATTTGCTTCTACACAATTAAGAAACTCTCCTTCAATAAGCACACTTACCTCAATTTCAGCATCTGCAAGATTTAAAGCTGTCTCAATACCTTGCTCATAGAGATTGTCTGTTACAGGAGAGCTTGCTATTACAATTAAGATCATCTTCTCTCCATTAAAACTCAATTACACGGTCTGCTGTTGCAATCATGCTAGATAACTCAAAGTTTCCTGATAGCGTAAAGTTTGAATTAAGCTTCTCACTTGAAATTGCAGCATTCTTAAATGCTCTTCCACAAACTAAAAGTTCACATTGAAACTTATCTTTAAGCTCTATTAACTTTTCCTGAATAGCTTTATGCTGAGGAATTACAGCTACATCATCAGATGATATGGTGACAGCTCTATCTGTAAAAAATATAGCCTGAACTTTGGCTTCAGATTCTTCTTTAGCTAAAACTGCCAGTCTCTGTAAAAAGTTTAATTCAACCTCATAGGTATCAGTTGCACTTACAGGTTGTCTTAAAATGATAAGGTAGTTCATCTCTAAAAATAGATCCCTTTGCAGGGATCTTTATCTTAACTGTTTTACAAAAGCTAAGTTTTACTTAGTTAATTTACCGTGGATAAACTAAACAGCTGCAATAACTTCGATTTCGCATAATGCGCCCTTTGGAAGATCAATTCCGCCAACGCATGAACGAGCAGGAGCATTCTCTTTAAAGAACTCAGCATAAACCGCATTGAAAGCTGCAAAGTCATTGATGTCTTTTAAGAAACAGGTTGTCTTTACAACCTTTGAAAGATCAGAACCTGCAGCCTCAACTAAAGCTTTAACATTATTTAATGCCTGTCTTGCCTGCTCTGCAATACCACCTTCTGCCATTGCACCAGTTGCAGGTACTAATGGGATCTGGCCTGATGCGAACAAGAAACCGCCAATTACTTTTCCCTGAACATAAGGACCGATTGCAGCAGGTGCATCTTTGGTAGCAATAATCTTAACGTCACTCATTTTTAATCTCCGTGATTGTCAATTACATTTATTTTTCTAACTTTAGTTTTCTGACTACTATTCGTTTTCTGACTACTAATAGTTTATCTGAATAGATTATACGAACAAATAGTACAGAAACAACAAATTAAAAAAAATGCCCTGACCAATTACTTGGAGAGGGCATCTTCTACTATGAACTTTTACTTACTATTGATTTGAACCAACAGAAGTTGAGTCAACAGCCTCAAGTGCAGCACTTAACTGTTTCTGCAGATCATCTGGAGATACAGTAGACTGTTCCTGAGCCTTAGCGTTTCTAATGCGCTCTAACTCTTCACGACGCTGCTTGTGGTACTTGTAACCTGTACCAGCAGGGATCAGACGACCAACGATAACATTTTCCTTTAGACCGCGAAGCTCATCAACCTTACCTTCAACAGAAGCTTCGGTTAGAACTCGTGTAGTTTCCTGGAATGATGCAGCTGAAATGAAGCTATCGGTGCTTAATGAAGCCTTTGTCAGACCCATTAGGATGTGTCTGTAAAGAACAGGCTTCTTGCCTTCAGCCTCTAATCTCTCGTTTACAGTACGTACACGTGAAACTTCAGCTACTTCGTCCTTTAGGAACTCGGTGCTGTCACCAGGATCTACAACCTCACACTTACGTAGCATCTGACGAACGATAACTTCAATATGTTTATCGTTAATCTTAACACCCTGTAAGCGGTAAACGTCCTGAACCTCATTTACGATGTAGTTAGCTACAGCGTTAACACCACGTAGTCTTAAGATATCGTGAGGAGACTCTGGACCTTCAGCGATCATTTCGCCCTTAGTTACAGTTTCACCTTCGAATACATTTAAGTTACGTGATAGAGGGATCATCTCATCATGTGGCTCAACTGGCTTGCCAAACTCATCAACTGCACCTGGAGCTGGAGAGATCTCTAAGCGACGCTTTGATTTGGTTTCTTTACCAAACTGAATTGTACCTGAAATCTCAGCTAAAATTGCAGGCTCCTTAGGTGAACGAGCTTCAAACAGATCAGCAACACGTGGAAGACCACCGGTAATATCCTTAGTACCGCCAGCTACCTGAGGAATACGTGCGATAACATCACCGATGTTGATCTCAGCACCATCCTGTAACTGAACAATAGCCTTACCCTGAAGCATATAGTTTGCAGGAACTGTTGTGCCTGGAACCATTACATCATCGCCGTTTGCATCAACGATCTTAACAGAAGGTCTCTTCTCCTTGCCCTGTGTAGGACGAGCAGCAAGTTCGCGAACTTCGATAGATGAAATACCTAAAGCCTCATCTTCCTTCTTATCAACGGTAACACCTTCGATAATATCTAAGAACTTAATGAAGCCGTGCACTTCAGAAATAATTGGGTGAGTATGAGGATCCCAACGAGCTACAGTCTGACCTACCTTAACGTCATCGCCCTCTTTAACCTCAAGAACAGAGCCGTAAGGAAGCTTGTGGCTTTCTTTTACTGAGCCAAAGTCGTCGATAACAACTAACTCAGACTGACGAGAAACAACTACCTGCTTGCCCTCAGTGTTAGTTACAATCTTTGAATTCTCAATCTTAATCTTACCGCTATTTCTTACTGTAGCACCTGATTCAGCAACAGCACGTGATGCAGCACCACCGATGTGGAAGGTACGCATGGTTAACTGTGTACCAGGCTCACCGATTGACTGAGCAGCGATAACACCAACTGCTTCGCCAGGATTTACCATATGACCACGAGCTAAATCACGGCCATAGCACTTAGCACAGATACCAAACTTGGTCTTACATGTAATAGGTGAACGTACCTTTACATGATCGATGCTGTGAGCTTCTAGAACTGAGCATAACTTCTCGTCTAGTAATGCACCCTTAGGAATTAGAACAGCCTTTGAACCTGGTTTTAGAACATCAGCAGCTAAAGTTCTGCCTAATACTCTATCACGTAAGGTTTCAACCACATCACCACCGTTTACGTGTGGTGTGATATCTAGACCGTCATCGGTACCGCAATCATCTTCAGTGATTACCATATCCTGAGCTACGTCAACTAAACGACGGGTCAAGTAACCAGAGTTTGCAGTCTTAAGAGCGGTATCAGCCAGACCCTTACGTGCACCGTGGGTAGAAATGAAGTACTGCTGTACGTTCAGACCTTCACGGAAGTTTGCAGTAATAGGGGTTTCAATAATAGAACCATCAGGCTTTGCCATCAGACCACGCATACCAGCTAGCTGACGGATCTGAGCAGGAGAACCACGAGCACCAGAATCAGCCATCATGTAGATGCTGTTGAATGATGATTCCTTCTCCTCTTCACCTAAGATGTTCTTAGCTGTCTGAGTTGAAAGGTTAGCCATCATAGCCTTAGCTACCTTGTCGTTTGCATTTGACCAAACGTCGATAACCTTGTTGTATCTCTCACCTGGAGTAATCTGACCGTTTTCATACTGGCTCTGAATTGACATAACTTCCTTCTGAGCAGAAGAAATAATAGTGTATTTCTCCTTAGGAATTAACATATCGTCAACACATACTGAAGAACCAGAAATAGCAGCGTTAGCAAAACCGGTATACATGATATGGTCAGCAAACATTACGGTGTCTTTTAGTCCTAACTTGTGATAGCAAGCATTGAGCAGACCGCCGATCTTCTTCTTTCCTAATGGAACGTTAGATACATGGGTGAACCAATTCTTGTGAGTTAAGATCTCAGCGATATTCTCCTGAGTTACACCTTCTGCTGGAGGATCGATTAAGTCAAATGATAAGCCCTTTGGCAGAATCAATGACAGCATTGCACGACCAACAGTAGTTAAACGTAACTCATTGTGCTCTACGTACTCACCAGTATCTGTGTTCTTATCAAAGTAATGAACACGGCAAGCAATACGTGCATGGAAGTCAACTAAGTCAGCCTTATACAGACGCTCAGCTTCCTTTGCATCGGTTAGGATTAAACCTTCACCACGAGCACCAATTCTCATACGGGTCATGTAGTAAAGACCTAAAACCACGTCCTGTGCAGGAACAATGATAGGGTCGCCAGATGCAGGTGACAGAACATTGTTTGTAGACATCATCAGAGCACGAGCTTCTAACTGTGCCTCAAGTGTCAGAGGAACGTGAACAGCCATCTGGTCACCATCGAAGTCAGCGTTGAATGCTGGACATACTAGAGGGTGCAGACGGATTGCCTTACCTTCAATTAGAACAGGCTCGAATGCCTGAATACCTAATCTGTGAAGAGTAGGAGCACGGTTTAACATGATAGGATGCTCACGAATTACTTCATCTAATACATCCCATACGATTGGATCCTCTCTTTCAACCATCTTCTTAGCTGCCTTGATGGTGGTTGCAAAACCACGGATCTCAAGACGACCATAGATGAATGGCTTGAACAGCTCGATTGCCATCTTCTTTGGCAGACCGCACTGGTGTAGACGTAAGAAAGGTCCACAAGTAATTACTGAACGACCAGAGTAATCAACACGCTTACCTAACAAGTTCTGACGGAAACGACCTTGCTTACCTTTAATCATGTCAGCAAGTGACTTTAACGCACGCTTGTTAGAACCAGTAATAGCACGACCACGACGACCGTTATCCATTAAAGCGTCTACTGACTCTTGTAACATACGCTTTTCGTTGCGTACGATAATTTCAGGAGCTGCTAAATCAAGCAGTCTCTTTAAACGGTTGTTACGGTTGATTACACGACGATATAAATCGTTCAAATCAGAGGTTGCAAAACGACCACCATCTAATGGTACTAAAGGACGTAAATCAGGTGGTAAAACAGGTAATACAGTTAAGATCATCCACTCTGGCTTATTGCCTGAATTAATGAATGACTCGATTAACTTCAGTCTCTTTGCAAACTTCTTACGATTTGACTCTGAGGAAGTTGAATCTAAAGCTTCACGAACAGCTTTTAACTCTTCTTCAAGGTTGATCTGCTTTAACAGATCTAAGATAGCCTCAGCACCCATCTTTGCTGTGAAATCATCGCCATACTGAGTTAAAGCATCCATGTACTGCTCTTCAGTTAACAGCTGACGCTCTGATAACTCAGTCATGCCTGGATCGGTAACTACATAGCTCTCAAAATAAAGTACGCTTTCAATATCGCGTAACTTCATATCAAGCATTAAGCCGATACGTGATGGTAATGACTTTAAGTACCAAATATGTGCTACAGGTGAAGCTAACTCAATGTGACCCATACGCTCACGACGTACTTTAGCCTGAGTTACTTCAACACCACACTTATCACAAATAGTACCGCGGTGCTTTAAGCGCTTGTACTTACCGCACAAACACTCATAATCTTTGATAGGTCCGAAAATCTTAGCACAGAACAAACCGTCACGTTCTGGTTTGAATGTACGGTAATTGATGGTTTCAGGCTTTTTAACCTCACCATATGACCATGCACGGATCATTTCTGGGGAAGCCAGACCAATCTTAATAGCATCGAAGTCCTCAAGGCGCTGCTTGAACGCATTGCTGCGATTTGCAAGCTTGCCAAGGCTATCGCTTACTTCAAGATCCATTGCTGAATCTTCAGTGTTAGCCACTGGAGTCTGACTAGCAAGACCTTCTAAAAGATCTTCGTTCTGACCGTTTTCCATATTGCTCACAACAGTTTCTCCTATTGTCGTAGCCAAGCAGGGGTAGAGTTACTACCCCAAACTAGAAACTTATTCCTTGCGGACAAGATCGATATTGATACCAAGTGAACGAATTTCACGTAATAGAACATTGAATGACTCAGGAATACCAGCTTCCATTGTGTACTTACCATCAACAATGTTCTTGTACATCTTAGTTCTACCGTTAACATCATCAGACTTAACAGTAAGCATTTCACGCAGAGTATAAGCTGCGCCGTAAGCTTCAAGTGCCCAAACTTCCATCTCACCGAAACGCTGACCACCGAACTGAGCTTTACCACCTAAAGGCTGCTGAGTAACTAAGCTATAAGAACCTGTTGAACGAGCATGCATCTTGTCATCAACAAGGTGGTTCAACTTAAGCATGTACATGTAACCTACGGTTACCTTACGCTCAAAGGCACGACCGGTTCTACCATCGAACAGAGTCATCTGACCTGACTCAGGTAGCCCTGCCATACGTAACATTTCCTTGATGTTCTCTTCCTGTGCACCATCAAATACAGGAGTTGCAACAGGTAAACCATCACGAAGGTTGTTAGCAAGAGTCATAACCTCAGAATCTGACATTGATGAAATGTCTACCTTCTGTGAGGTATCACCTAAATCATAGATCTCCTGAAGAGTCTTTCTGATTTCAGCGATTGCTCTCTGCTCGATCAACATTTTGTTAATCTTCTCACCGATGCCCTTAGCAGCTAAACCTAAGTGAACTTCAAGAACCTGACCGATGTTCATACGTGAAGGCACACCTAGAGGGTTTAGAACCATATCTACTGGGCGACCTGTCTCATCGTATGGCATATCTTCGATTGGGTTAATTCTTGAAATAACACCCTTGTTACCGTGACGACCAGCAAGCTTATCACCTGGCTGAATACGACGTTTAACTGCAACGTAAACCTTAACAATCTTAAGTACACCTGGAGTTAAATCGTCACCATCGGTGATCTTCTTCTTCTCTGCTTCGAACTTCTCTTTGTATTCCTTAGAGAACTCATCTAAGCGAACAGAGAACTCTTCTAACTGACGCTGTGCCTTATCATCATCAAGACGCTGCTTTAACAGATCTTCATCTGCAATCGCATCAACTTTCTCTTGAGACATGCCATTTCTTACAAGGTGAACACGAACCTGATGTAACAGACCTTGTGTTAAGAAGCTGAACTCTTCGTCCAAATCCTTCTTAGCCTTGTTGATGTGCATCTCTTCGATTTCTTTAGCACGCTTGTCTTTCTCTACACCTTCACGGGTAAAGATCTGAACGTCAACAACGGTACCGGTTTCGCCGTTAGCCATTCTTAATGAAGAATCTTTAACTTCTGATGCCTTCTCACCGAAGATTGCGCGTAATAACTTTTCTTCTGGAGTTAACTGGGTTTCACCCTTTGGTGTTACCTTACCAACTAGAATATCGCCACCTACAACTTCAGCGCCTACGTATACGATACCTGCCTCATCAAGTTTAGATAATGCAGACTCACCTACGTTAGGAATATCAGCAGTGATTTCCTCAGGACCTAGCTTTGTATCACGAGCGATACATGACATCTCTTCAATGTGGATGGTGGTTAAGCGGTCCTTTGCAGCAACACGCTCAGATACAAGGATAGAGTCCTCGTAGTTGTAACCGTTCCAAGGCATGAAAGCGATACGCATGTTCTGACCTAATGCTAATTCACCCATATCGGTAGATGAACCGTCAGCAATAACGTCACCAGCTTTTACCTTTTCATTTAAAGAAACGCATGGTCTCTGGTTAATACATGTATTCTGGTTTGAACGGGTGTACTTGATGAGGTTGTAAATATCAATACCTGCATCATGATCACCTTCAATCTCATCGATGTTTACACGAATTACGATTCGACCACCATCAACGTGCTGAACAACACCACCACGTTTTGCGATGATAGAAACACCAGAGTCAACTGCAACAGCACGCTCCATACCAGTACCAACGAATGGTTTTTCTGAACGAACTGTAGGAACAGCCTGACGCTGCATGTTAGCACCCATCAGAGCACGGTTAGCATCATCGTGTTCCAAGAATGGAATCAAGGCTGCAGCAACAGAAATAATCTGCTGAGGTGAAACGTCCATGAACTGAACGTCACTTGCTTTACGAACTTCTGATTCACCCTTGTAACGGCACTGTACGTAGTCAGATAAGATCTTACCGTTCTCATCTAAATCGGTATTAGCCTGAGCGATAACGTACTGACCTTCATCAATTGCTGATAAGTACTGGAACTCTTCAGAAACAACACCATCCTTAACAAAACGGTATGGAGTCTCTAAGAAACCGTAGTCGTTGCAACGAGCAAACACAGCTAATGAGTTAATCAGACCAATGTTAGGACCTTCAGGAGTCTCAATTGGGCATAGACGTCCGTAGTGAGTTGGGTGAACGTCACGTACTTCGAAGCCTGCTCTTTCACGAGTTAAACCACCAGGACCTAAAGCAGAAATACGACGCTTGTGTGTAACTTCTGACAATGGGTTGTTTTGGTCCATGAACTGTGATAACTGGCTTGAACCGTAGAACTCTTTAATTGCAGCTGAAATAGGCTTTGCGTTGATAAGCTCCTGTGGAGTTGTATTATCCAAGTCGCCTAAAGACAATCTTTCCTTAACAGCACGCTCAACACGAACTAAACCAATTCTGAACTGGTTTTCAGCCATTTCACCAACTGAACGGATACGACGGTTACCTAAGTGATCGATATCGTCGATGGTCTCTTTACCATTACGGATCTTAACTAAGTAACGGATTACCTTAATGATATCGCTGTTGCTTAAAGTACCACGTGAAGGCTCGTTATCGATGAATGAGGTATCAAGATTGATCTCTTTACCCTTAGGATCGGTAGCCTTGCCTTCTAATTCAGTTACATTGCTCTCTAACTCTAATACTGATAAAGGAATGATTATTGCTCTATCATAGGTATAAGCCTCACCGCCCTTCGGCTGGATCTTAACCTTATGTAATAAGCGCTCTTGAGCAGGTAACATCTGATCTTTATTTGCAGGGATCAGAATGTTATCTAAGAAACCTAGCAGCTTGTCAGCAACACGCTCTGGAACAGTGTTTGGCATGCACTCTACTTCTGCTGGATCTAGAAGAGGCTTGATTAAATCAACAATCTTAGGATACTGTGCGTATACGAAGCCGTTTACTACAGAAACACCGGAATCTGCGGTATTTAACTGTGAATCAGCTGAGGTTAAAAGACGTGCAACACCTGCCTTGAAATTCTTCTCTTCAACGAAGCGGCTGTCGAACTTCATACGACCAACTGATGATAAATCGTATCTATCCTCTGCAAAGAATAAGTTCTTGAATAAAGTTTCAGCAGCTTCAACAGTAGGAATTTCACCAGGACGCATCATCTTGTAGATTTCGAATAAAGCTGCATTCTTGTCAGCTTCATCTGAGCTTAGATCACGTGTGGTGTCGTTACGTAAAGTATCAGCAATGAAAGGACCTTCATCAACTGCACTGGTGTAAAGGATCTCAATCTTCTTTAAACCGTTTGTAGCAATTGCTGTGATGTTGTCTTCATTTAATAATGTGTTAGCAGCTAATACTACTTCGCCGTTCTTGTTCTTGTAGTCTTTTGCAACAATCTTATCTAATAGATATTCTGCAGGAACTTCTAAAGATGTCACTTCAGCTTTCTTTAACTGACGTACGTGACGGGCTGTAATCTTCTGGCCCTTTTCTACAATAACATCTTTGCCTACTTTGATATCAAAAGAGGCAGTTTCACCACGTAAACTCTCTGGAACTAGTTCCATATTGATCTTGTTGTTCTTGAATTCGATTTCAACGGTATCGAAGAACAAGCCTAAGATCTGCTCGGTGTTATAACCTAAAGCACGTAATAAAACAGTTGCAGGTAACTTACGACGACGGTCAATACGTACGAATAAGTTATCGCGATGATCAAACTCAAAGTCTAACCATGAACCACGGTAAGGGATTACGCGAGCACTGAATAAAATACGACCAGGGTAAGTCTTACCTCTGTCGTTATCAAAGAATACGCTAGGGCTTCTGTGTAACTGAGAAACAACAACACGCTCAGTACCATTAACAATGAAGGTACCGTTGTCGGTCATCAGTGGGATTTCACCCATGTACACATCTTGGTCAATACGCTCTTTAACAGTCTTAGGAGAATCTTTCTCGTAACGAACTAAGCTTAATTTGACCTTAAGTGGAGCTGAATAAGTAGTACCACGAATCATGCACTCGTGTACATTAAATTTAGGCTCACCTAAATGGAAGCTGTTATAGCAAAGTTCAGCATTGCCAGAATAGCTCTTAATTGGGAACACGCTCTTGAAAGCGGCTACCAAACCATTCTCGTTGTTTGGATCTGAACTAATAAATTGTTTAAAAGAATCGAGTTGTACTGCTAATAAATAAGGTGTATCTAAAACTTTTACACGCTTACCAAAATCCTTACGGATGCGTTTTTGCTCAGTGTAGGAGTAGACCATGGATAGGTGATCCTCTATTTGATCTGTTTCCGGATAGGATGCGTTAGCATCTTAGTATATTAAGGCATCGAACCCGAGCCCCCATTTTAGGGGGATCGGGTTACGTTTTTGAACAGTTTTTAAGCTGTCATTGGCCCGATGCGAGCCAATTTATGGTAGCTAGATATTAAGCTAAAGCAGCCTCTGCACCAGCGTCGGTTAAAGCCTTTACTAAAGCTTCAGCGTCAGCCTTTGGCATTGCTTCCTTAACCTTAGCAGGAGCTGACTCAACTAAGTCCTTAGCTTCCTTTAAGCCTAAACCAGTAGCGGTACGAACTGCCTTAATAACAGCGATCTTGTTAGCGCCAGCAGCCTTTAACATAACGTCGAACTCGGTCTTCTCTTCAGCAGCAGCTGCACCACCAGCTGGAGCAGCAGCAACAGCTGCAGCAGCAGAAACACCAAACTTCTCTTCCATTGCCTTAACTAACTCTACAACTTCAGTAACTGATAGAGCTGCAATTGCCTCAATGATTTCATCCTTAGATAAAGCCATTTTTAAACTTCCTATAAAATAACCAGGCTATGCCTGAAAAAAAACAATCGACTTAAATAAGTCTTCTCTAGCTGTGCTATTACTGAGCACCAGCCTCTGAACCAAGCTTGTCGCCAAGAGCGGCAAGAGTACGAACCAGCTTGCCAGCAGCAGCCTCTTTTAAGGTTGCCATTAAGTGAGCAATAGCTTCTTCGTATGTTGGTAATGTTGCAAGAACATCAATGTCTTTGCTGTCGTATGCCTTTCCTTCAAAAGCTAAAGCTTTAACTTTGAAAGTATCGCATGACTTTGCGAAATTCTTGAAGATTCTAGCAGCAGCACCAGGATGATCTAAAGATAAACCAATGATGGTTGGACCCTTACATGAATCCTTGATGCACTCAAACTCAGTGCCTTCTAAAGCACGTGCAAGAAGAGTGTTACGAACAACGTGTAAATAAACGTTGTTCTCACGAGCTTCTTTACGTAGTTTGGTTAAAGTTGCTACTGGAATACCGCATGAATCTGCAGTAACAGCTGACACAGCTTTCTTGGCTACTTCGGCGACTTCAGCAACGATTGCCTTTTTGTCTTCGATATTCAATGCCATTTTTAGCAGTGACTCCTGGAATGTCCATAGTGGACTATACCCTTTCGGGACCACCGGAGCCTGTATTCAGGCTCCGCCTACGCAGGATAATTAAGGTACTACCCCCTGCGGTCTTTGGTTTGGCGGCAATGCCCCCTTTCCAAATTCTTTACAAGCATCAGTACCGGATGCTTATTCAGGATTATTCAGCCTGAATTGCCTTCTCTGCAGCAATAGTATTCTTATCAATCTGAATACCAACGCCCATAGTGGTTGATACACAGATCTTCTTGATGAAGGTACCCTTAGCTGCTGATGGCTTGTGCTTAATGATAGCTGCAATTAAAGCTGATAAGTTGTCAGCTAACTGCTCAGCGGTGAAGTCAGCTTTACCGATTGAAGTCTGGATGTTACCAGACTTATCATTACGGAAGCGAACCTGACCTGCTTTAGCATTCTTAACAGCAGTTGCAATATCGCGAGTTACGGTACCAACCTTAGGGTTAGGCATTAAACCGCGTGGACCTAAGATCTGACCTAACTGACCTACAACTCTCATAGCGTCAGGTGAAGCGATAACAACGTCGAAATCAGCAAAGCCTTTCTTAACTTCAGCTGCTAACTCGTCCATACCAACGTGATCAGCACCAGCTGCCTTTGCCTGCTCAGCAAGCTCGCCCTGTGTGAATACTAAAACACGTACAGTCTTACCGGTACCGTTTGGTAAAACGGTAGCACCACGAACGTTCTGATCTGACTTAGTAGCGTCAATACCTAACTGAACTGCTACATCAACGCTCTCTACGAACTTTGCTTTTGCAGTATCTTTTAATAACTTGAAGCCTTCAACTACATCGTACTGCTTGGTCTTATCAACAGCTGCACGGATTTCTTTTAAACGCTTAGCAATCTTAGCCATTGATTAACCCTCCACCTGGATGCCCATTGAACGAGCTGTACCAGCAATGGTACGTGCAGATGCATCAAGATCAGCACCAGTCATATCTGGCTCTTTAGCTTTAGCGATCTCTTTGCACTGTTCCATGGTGATCTTACCTGCAACTTCAGTACCTGGCTTGTGAGAAGCTGACTTCAAGCCTAAGGTCTTCTTAATTAAGAAAGAAGCTGGGGTTGTCTTTGATACGAATGTAAATGACTTATCCTGATATACGGTGATGATAACTGGTACAGGTAAACCTTTTTCCATGTTTGCTGTCTTAGCATTGAATGCCTTACAGAATTCCATGATGTTAACACCGTGCTGACCTAATGCTGGGCCAACTGGAGGAGCTGGGTTTGCGTTACCAGCACCAACCTGTAATTTAATATAGGCAGTAACTTTCTTTGCCATTTTGAGGTATTCCTCTGAAAATTAATGTGGGTGATATCGCTCAATTCACGATTGAGCTTCCCTTGACCGATTGGTCGCGCTTTTTAACACGATTGAATAATACAAACAGCGTAAAAATAGCTTTGAGATTATACACAGATTAGTGATGATAATCAACAAATAATTAATAAATTAATGCAAGAAAAAAGCTATTAATCTTTATTTGCTGAAATTGAAAGAAATTTTGGATTTTAAAGACTAGGGCTCATTTAAAAATGAGCCCCAAAATGATTAGATATCTTTTTCAACCTGAGTGAAATCAAGATCTACTGGTGTAGCTCTACCAAAGATTGCAATTGAAACTGTTAAGCGGTTCTTCTCATAGTCCACCTTCTCAACAGTACCAACGAAGTCTTTGAAAGCACCATCGATAGCTCGAACATGCTCGCCAACTTCGAACATGGTCTTTGGACGTGGAGAATCTTCAGTTTCCTTCAGACGGTTTAGGATCTTATTAGCTTCCGCCTCAGTAATTGGAAGAGGTTTTTCTGAAGTACCGCCGATAAAGCCTAAAACACGATCAGTATGTTTTACTAACTGCCATGACTCTGAGGTCATTCTCATATTTACTAAAACATAACCTGGGAAGAACTTACGCTCACTCTCGCGTTTCTTGCCGTCTTTGATTTCTTTAACCTTTTCCTTTGGAACAAGGATTTCACCAAAGTAATCTTCCATATGGTGGATCTTGATTCTTTCAGCAAGAGTTAAAGCAACTCTCTGCTCAAAGCCAGAAAAAGCCTGAATTACATACCAACGGAAGGTATCACCACCAAAGTATTTATTTTTCTTTGGTGCTTCATTAGCTAAATCTGGGTTTGCATCTAAAGCTGAGGTCTCGTCAACAACAGGAGCCTCAGGTGCTACAGGAGCTTCTGGTGCTTCAATCTTTTCAATATCTGCCATTTTAAAATCCTTTGGTGTTTACTATAAGGTAAATAGGCGAACTAACTGTAAAAATACGATATCGCATAGATACAGGAATAAGCTTACAACACAAACAGCTACGAAAACAATAAATGTTGTCTGCACAGCTTCTTGTCTAGTTGGCCATACAACTTTACGTAACTCAGTATATGACTGACGACCAAACTGTAATAAGGTGCGACCCTTATTAGTAAGAAGTGCAACAATTAAAGCAACTGCAAAACCAACGATAACAATTGCTACACGCAGAAGACGAGATAAGTTACCTTCATCTACTGCAACAAAACTTGTGTAATACCAGTTACCTAAGATAACTGCAACTACTAAAACAATAGAAATAGTCCAAAAAATTGCGCTTACAACTGGAGATACAAACAGCTTTGAATCTGTGCCATTTGCTGTCTTTTTAGCATTTGCCTTCTTAGCAGGCTGGACTTTATTGCTAGTTGTTTCTGACATAAAAAAAACCTTAAATTAAAAGGTACAAATTTTTAGCACCTTAAGACAATTAATCCGTAGCAGTAAAAAATACTGCTACGGACATACATCTTTGCTGAGTTAGATATTACTCAATGATAGTACCAACAACACCAGCACCTACTGTTCTACCACCCTCACGGATAGCGAATCTCTCACCTTCAGCCATTGCTACTGGGTGAATTAAGGTTACGGTCATATCGGTGTTATCACCTGGCATTACCATCTCTACGCCTTCCTGTAGGTCGATAGTACCGGTAATATCAGTTGTTCTGAAGAAGAACTGTGGACGGTAGCCCTTGAAGAATGGAGTGTGACGACCACCTTCATCCTTGTTTAATACGTATACCTGACCTGTGAACTTGGTGTGAGGTGTGATGGTACCTGGATGTGCAAGAACCTGACCACGCTCAACTTCGTCACGCTTGGTACCACGTAATAGGATACCTACGTTATCACCTGCCTGACCCTGATCTAGTAACTTACGGAACATTTCTACGCCTGTTACTGTGGTCTTGGTGGTTGGACGAATACCTACGATTTCAACTTCGTCACCTACCTTTACAATACCACGCTCAACACGGCCGGTTACTACTGTACCACGACCTGAAATTGAGAAGATATCTTCGATTGGTAATAAGAATGGATCATCGATATCACGCTTTGGATCTGGGATGTAGCTATCTAAGGTATCTGCTAACTTATAAATTGCCTCTTCCCACTTTGCTTCGCCGTTTAATGCGCCTAATGCTGAACCACGGATGATTGGAGTGTCGTCGCCTGGGAACTGATACTGATTTAACAGATCACGAATATCCATCTCAACTAACTCTAATAACTCTTCGTCGTCTACCATATCGCACTTGTTTAAGAATACGATGATGTATGGTACACCAACCTGACGTGCTAACAGAATGTGCTCACGTGTCTGTGGCATAGGACCGTCTGTTGCTGCTACTACTAGAATTGCACCATCCATCTGTGCAGCACCAGTAATCATGTTCTTTACGTAGTCAGCGTGGCCTGGGCAGTCAACGTGTGCGTAGTGACGCTTCTCGGTATCGTACTCTACGTGAGAGGTGTTAATGGTAATACCACGTGCCTTCTCTTCTGGTGCGTTATCGATCTGGTCGAACTTTCTTGCCTCACCACCGTACTTCTTTGCTAATACGGTTGTGATAGCTGCGGTTAATGTGGTCTTACCGTGGTCAACGTGACCAATGGTACCTACGTTTACGTGAACCTTGCCACGGACAAACTTCTCTTTTGCCATTTTTCAATCCTATGTGAACAGTATGTTGATGCTCACAGCGTTGATGAATCAAAACTGGAGCGGGCAGCGGGAATCGAACCCGTATCTCAAGCTTGGAAGGCTTGGGTAATAACCATTATACGATGCCCGCAATGGAATTTGTAATTTTACCGGAGAAAATATTTGGGAAGTGGTGGAGGGGGAAGGATTCGAACCTTCGAAGGCAGAGCCGGCAGATTTACAGTCTGATCCCTTTGGCCACTCGGGAACCCCTCCATAATTAGCCCGTCTCCGGACCAACTACGTCACTGTCTTGTGACAGCGGGGATTATGATAATAAAACTTAATTGATAATGCAAGAAAAAATTTAATATTTTTTTAACTTTTTTTTAAATCGCTTATATTAGCCGTTTATACGCAGTCATTTTTTTGGTCTTAACATCACCTTTTCCTTATATCTTTCAAAATTCTACTTTTTCTGGTTGCAATTTTTTTTCTTTTTTCGGTTTTTCTAAAAAAATTGTTGTTAAAACTTCAGCTTTTTTACCATCCATCATCTTTGCATGTTAAAATCAGTATGTTTTTATTTTGGCTCAATTATCATGATAAACGAAGATATCGCTTCTCCTTTTGTAAAGTTTGACCCACAAACTTGGGCTTCTTTTAAGCACTCATCTGAAAAGCTTACCCTCACTGAAGCCGATCTTGACAGATTTCTAGCTTTTAATGATAAATTATCTTTAGACGAAGTAAAAAGCATTTACCTACCGCTATCAAGCCTCCTTAGGATGTATTACATCAGTCGCCACGATCGTTTGGCTGTAATACAAAAGTTCTTAGGCTCGCCTATGGATTCTGTTCCTTTTATCATCTCTATCTCAGGATCAGTATCTGTCGGTAAGACTACTACTGCAAAACTATTAAGTGAACTTATTAAAGATTGGCCATGTAAACCTAAAGTTGCAATGATCACCACTGATGGATTCTTATATCCTAATAAGTATCTTGAAGATCATATGCTCTTAGGTAAGAAAGGTTTCCCTGCATCATATGATGTTAAAAGGCTAATTAACTTCCTATTAGATGTAAAAGAAGGCAAACCAAATCTTAAGGTACCAGTATATTCGCACCTAACTTATGACATTGTTCCTAACGAATTTACTGTTGTGGACAGACCTAATGTATTAATTTTAGAAGGTGTAAACGTACTACAGGACGGTACTGAATACCCTGAATACAGAAAGAAAGCTTTTATTTCTGACTATATCGACTATTCCATCTATGTTGATGCTGACGAAAAGCATCTGATGAAATGGTATATAGACAGATTTATCAAGTTGAAAGACAAAGCTTTCTCAGATCCTAATTGCTACTTTAACAAGTATGCTCATTTATCAGATGTCAATGCAGCTAGCATTGCCAAACTCATTTGGGAAGCTGTTAACCATGTAAACTTAATGGAGAACATCTTACCTTGCAGAAACAGAGCAAACTTAATCTTAAAGAAAGGACCTGATCACCATATAGAAGAGATCTATTTGCGTAAATAGCAACATTGATTAGTTTACTTTTAAAGTAAAACTTAACATCTAGATTTTGACTATGGTATAGACAATTTAGGATTATAAATTAGTAGCTCAGGCATCTGAGCTACTAAGGTTTTTTGCAAACCTATTACTGTATGTAGGTAATATGACCAGAACGTATAGAAATCACGTTATCTTCAGAAGTTAAGAGTAAAGAGCCATGAGGATCAACACCTGCAGCTCTACCTTCAAAGATGCCCTGTTCATTCTCGACTCTAATGTTTCTTCCTAAAAGTTCATCTCTGGCTTTAAAGGATTCAATGATCATTTTTTTATTATTATCATTGAATTCATGACAAACTTTTTTGATGTTATTGATTAGTTGAACAGCTAAATCATTTCTCTTAAAGCCTTCAGGCTGAGTCTCAAAGATAGAGGTATAGTCCTTGTCAATGTTTGAAAACTCATCAGCATAGACATTAAGTCCTACACCAATAATTGCTTTGATCTTATTTTTATGAGGTACAGTTTCAATCAGAATGCCGCCAAATTTTTTAAGATCTTTATAAATATCATTTGGCCATTTCAAAAGAATATCTTCAAAACCAAAACGCTCTACAGCCTGAGCTACTGCAACACCGATACCTACAGATAAACCTTCTAATTTATTAAAATCATCAAAGATATAGCATAAAGACATGGTAAGTTGTTTGCCAAAAGTAGAGTGCCAACGACCTCCCCGACGACCACGTCCTGCCTCTTGGCATTCAGCAATTACAGTATCACCTGATGCTAGAAATTTTGAGTTTTTTAGCATATAAGTGTTAGTAGAATCTACAGATTCTAAAATTTCAATTCTGCCAGCTCCACTTACTCTTTTGAAAATAGAGCTATCATCTAACAGATCAACTTTGTTAGATAATGACAATGAATCATCATAATCTTGCAGATTGATACCTAAAGAAGCTAATTTCTCAGACAGCTCTCGCAGCTCTGCATCTGACACATCTAAAGCAGTTTTAATAACTTCTTTTTTCAATGAAAGATCATTAGCAGAGTTTAAAAGTTTGACTAGTTTTAAAAAGCCTACAGAGTGTCCCAAGAAATTTCTCCTTTTGAACCGTATGTTCTTACCTCAGGTTCTAGTTTGATATTAAATTTATTTAAAACTTCAGCCATGATGTATTTTGCTAGGGCAACAACTTCGTGAGGTTTAGCATTACCCCTATTTACAATCACCAAAGACTGTTTTTCCCAAGTACCTACGTTGCCGTGAGTAATACCCTTGCATCCTGCCTTTTCGATTAACCAACCTGCAGCTAGTTTATATAAACCATCACCTGCGTCATATACAGGAATAGACTCATACTTTTGACGTAAAGCATCAACTTCAGACTTATCAACAATAGGATTTTTAAAGAAGCTGCCTGCATTACCAACTAGACTAGGATCTGGTAATTTCTCTTTGCGCAAACCTACTATCTTGTTTCTTAATTCTAAAGCTGTTGTAAAAGACTCTCCTGATAAGCCTTTATAAACTAATTTTGGAGAGAATTTAGAACTTAATTCAAACACAACCTGAGTAATCACTAAAGGTCTGCTTTTATGTGTTTTAAAGTATGATGATCGATAAGCAAATTCACATTCTTCTTTTGAGAATGTTTGTGTAATATGGCGCTGTAAATCATAAGTTACAACTTCTTTAATCACATCGCCAATTTCAACACCATAAGCCCCTACATTCTGAATTGGAGCAGCACCAACAGTTCCTGGGATTGAAGACAGGTTTTCAAGACCAAAGATATTCTGAGAGATAAGACTGTCAATTAGAGAATCAAGGACAATACCAGCTCCAGCTTTAACGATAAATTTATCACCATCTTTTTCAACAGAAAGACTTTTTATCTGATTGATTAAAACAGTGCCATTGTAATCATCAGTAAAAAGCACATCTGAGCCATGCCCTAGTATCAGGACATTATCAGCTTGAACTCTCTTTAAATCTGCAAGACTGCTAATGACTACGCCGTCTTTTGACTGCACAGCCAATCCAAATGTGTTGTAAGGGGTTAAATCAAACATTCTAGTAAATTCTTTCTATCACACCGCCAAGTTTGCCAACTTTAGTTTCGATGTGCTCGTATCCTCTATCCATGTGGTAGATTCTGTCAACTATGGTAGTACCTTCAGCAGCAAGACCTGCAATCACTAATGAAGCTGAAGCTCTTAAATCAGAAGACATCACTTGAGCTCCTTTAAGAGCAGGCACACCTTCACAAATTACGGTATTTCCCTTAATTTCAAGGTGAGCGCCCATACGGATTAACTCAGCAATATGCATAAATCTATTTTCAAAAATAGTCTCAGTTACAGAACTTACACCATCAGCTAGTGCATTTAAAACAGTTATCTGAGCCTGCATGTCAGTAGGGAAACCTGGATGAGGTGCTGTCACTACATCTACAGGCTTAATCTGACGATTTCTCATATCAGCTGTAATAGAAGTTCCATCTACAGTAATGATTGCATTGGCCTGACGTAATTTCTGCAGTACAGATTCTAAAGTTGAAGGTAAAGTATTCAGACAAGTCACAATACCATGAGTTGCTATACCTGCAATTAAGTAGGTACCAGCCTCAATTCTGTCAGCAACCACACTGTGCTCACAGCCATGTAACTTTTTAACACCTTCAATTTCGATTCTCTTAGTACCTGCGCCTTTAACTTTAGCGCCCATCTTATTAAGACAATCAGCTAAATCTACAACTTCTGGTTCTAAAGCTGCGTTTTCAATAATAGTTACACCATCAGCTAATGTTGCAGCCATCATTAGGTTCTCAGTACCTGTTACTGAGACTTTATCCATAATGATATTGCCACCATGAAGACGACCTGAGCCTATTGCTGTAGCTTTGATATAACCATCATCAAGCTTAATTTGAGCGCCCATTTCTTGCAGACCTTTAATATGCAGATCTACAGGTCTAGCACCGATGGCACATCCTCCAGGTAAAGATACCTCTGCAGAGCCAGCATAGGCTACAAGAGGACCTAACGCCATGATAGAGGCTCTCATGGTCTTTACTAATTCGTATGAAGCTACATGGTTAGTAACACCATTTTCAATAACTGCTTCTCCAGTATCTTGGTTGTATCCACACTTTTTACCAAGATCTTGAAGTAGTTTGAAACTTGTTTTTACATCAGCCAAGTCAGGTACATTTTTTAAACATACCTTTTCATCGGTCAGAATTGTTGATAATAAAATTGGAAGAGCAGCATTTTTTGCACCAGAAATTTTTACTTCACCGTCTAGTGCCTTTCCGCCTGAAATTTTGAACTTTGCAGTTTTATAACCTGTCACTTTTTCACCCTTATCTCACTTTTAGCGCAATTATTGTACATTAAAAACAGCAAATTTAAGACAACTCTTTTAAGTTTTGATGAGTAAGCAACGGTATTATTAAGAGAGGGTCTATTGCCGTAAATGCACCGTAAATCAATTTTGCTTGTCACGATAAGATAAAACTAATAAGCCTGAACTTATTAGCTTTATTTCAATTATGGCTTTACTGACAAGTCATAAGGAGTTTCCTGATAAACGTAATAGTTGATCCAGTTGCAGAACAACAAACTAGCATGACCTCTCCAAGTACACTTTGGAGCTTTGAAAGGATCATTATCAGGAAAATAATTTACAGGGATTTTAGGATTTTTACCTGCATCTGTATCACGAGTAAACTCTTGAAGTAATGTATCTACATCATACTCAGGATGTCCTGATACATAGACCTGACGACCATCATTAGAAACACCTAGATATAGACCAATTTCGTCACTTGAAGCTAATGCCTTAATATCTGTTTTCTTTTTGATGATATCTAATGGAAAATCACAATATCTAGAGATTGGAGCTTGGAAGACGTCATCAAAGCCACGTGTTAATGTGTCAACTTCATCAGATAGCCTGATATTGTAAATACCTGAAAGTTTGTCTTCTCTAAAAATAATATCAATTCCGTAGAAAACTTTTAGAGCAGCAGCAACTCCCCAACAAGAGAATAGAGTTGAGGTTACGTTCTTGCTACTCCAGAGTAAAATCTTTTCTAATTTTTCCCAATAGGTTACATCTTTAAATTCAGTCTGATCTAAAGCAGCACCTGTTACAATCATGCCATCGAATCTCTGATCTTTTATATCCTCAAATTCTTTATAAAAGTTATCCATATGAGATTGAGGTGTATTCTTAGAAATGTGATCGTCTACCCTTAGTAAAGTGATATTAACCTGTAAAGGAGTATTAGATAGCTTTCTCATATACTGAATTTCAGTATTGATCTTCTTTGGCATCAAATTTAGAAAGAGTAAATTTAAAGGACGAATGTCCTGATGACAGGATCTTTCCTCTGTCATTACGAAAACTTGTTCTGAATTTAAAACAGCCTTGGCAGGTAAGTCATTAGGTATGTTAATAGGCATAGAACAATCTCCATATAGTTAAATAACCTCAAGGAAGTTCACCTTAAGGGATCTTACCTATTAATATTCAATTTATTGTTATGGTAATTTTTGTTATTTATGTTGGATTAATAAAATACTCTTGATTTTATCACTAATAACAAAATCTACAAAATCGAAGAGCTAATATTTAACCTTACAGCCTGATGATATGAACTTATCTATAGTTATGGTATCAACAGCATGATAAGTACTTCCTTTTCTTAGGATAAATTCTGACAATCCATAAACATCTCGTGAATTACCCCAATCATAGGTATAACCTAAAGCTGTCCAAGGATAATCTTTACATGCTTTCATTTGATAAAACCAGCTTTCAAAACTTTTATCAGAAGTTGTTAAAGACAATGACATTTTATTTATGAAAGGATCTTGCACATAAGCAGGTCTTAATAACTTGTGAGGATCAACTAGAACTAGGCTCAAATGAGAATAATTAGAGTCTATTCTTTCTCCTAAAATTTGGATAATTCGTTTATTAGAACAGTTAACAGGATTAGACAGCTTTGCTTCTAATTCTTTATAGCTTACGAGCCACAAAACATCAATAGAAAGTTCAATATCATGATCGATAGGATAGAACCTTGGAACATTATGAAATGTAGCCATAAGAACCAAGTCTCCAATATAAGTAACTAGATTATCATCCTTATTTAAGGTTACGAGATCATGAATATTAGATTTAGAAAAAAGATGAGTATTACGTACAGCATCAGCGTAAAGTTGTTCATCAGATAATGTCTGAACAGAACATGAATTACAGAGAAGACAAATTCCTATTAGAAAAGAGAAAAGAAACTTGAACATAAATTGATGCTGTAAAAACGAAAAAACCCGAATACATGTTCGGGTCTTTAAAGATAAGTGGCGGAACGGACGGGGATCGAACCCGCGACCTCCTGCGTGACAGGCAGGCATTCTAACCAGCTGAACTACCGCTCCGCTCAAAGGGAAGCCTGGCAGTGACCTACTCTCACACAAACGTACGTTGCACTACCATCGGCGTGACTGCATTTCACTTCTGTGTT